>ERZ1036435.14-NODE-14-length-194562-cov-12.602539_pt1 | contig 194562 bp, 162 predicted proteins | sample MGYA00514223_ERZ1036435 | MGnify/ENA primary metagenome ERZ1036435 (study PRJEB33795, sample SAMN09464927) | human gut metagenome | host: Homo sapiens | place: USA: Stanford, California | collected 2016-08 | study: EMG produced TPA metagenomics assembly of the...
CACCTTCGATGTCGAGGTCGAGGATAGCGTTGGGGACGCGGGCAGCCAGGGTGGTCGCGTGGCCGGGCAGGGTCACGTGCTTAGGCTCTTTGCCATTGCCGTAGATAACGGCGGGGATATCACCAACAGCGCGGATGCGGCGTGCATAGCCCTTACCGAAATCGGTGCGGGGCTCGGCAGTAATTTTAATTTCAGACATGGTAATCTCCAATCTTTGATCATGGGTAATGCGCCAAGAGAATAATGGCGCAAATCATGGGATTCCATGCGCCACCTCGTCGATAACGGCAGAGCCTGCCCTCGCCTTGGCTAACACTATATTCTTACAGATTTTCCAGATACGAGCAAGGATAGTTTTTCCTAGTTCCAGGCCCGCGCCCCAACATCAAGCGCTACTGAAGGTTCCAGATACTTGGCGAGCGCATCGCGGTGATTGCAAGGTCATCTGAAAAATTAAAATGTATTAACAAACCGCCCTCGTCCCCATACATATTCAAGATGTGACTTGACTGCGTTTTACGTTTTGCAAAATTACATATTTGGAATTTCGAGAATGCTCTCATTTTTAGTGCTTGAATCGAAACAGAAAAAGTACTACCCTGTTTTCAATGACGTTGAATAAACGACTAAAACCCAATAAAAACAATTAAAGCCCAATAAAGACAACTTAAGGAGACAGCATCATGGCAAAAGATTTGAATGTGTTCGATAAAGAGTACGGTCTTTTGATTAACGGCGCGTGGACGAGCCCCGGCACGCTTTTGGATTCCTACAATCCCGCCAACGGCGAAACACTGGCAAAATTTACCGACGCATCCGACGCCGATGTCGATGCCGCCGTCGCCGCTGCGCAGGAAGCGTTCAAAACATGGCGCAAGACCACCACAACCGAACGCGCCGCCATACTCAACAAAATCGCCGATGTGATTGACGAAAACTTGGAATTGTTCGCTTTGCAGGAAACGCTGGACAACGGCAAACCCATCCGCGAAACCCGCGCCGCCGACATCCCACTGGCTTCCGACCATTTCCGTTATTTCGCCAGCGTCATCCGCGGCGAAGAAGGCACCGCAACCCAGCTTGACTCCGAAGACCTGTCCATCGTATTGCGCGAACCTATCGGCGTAGTCGGTCAGATTATTCCGTGGAACTTCCCCTTCCTGATGGCGGCTTGGAAAATCGCACCCGCGCTCGCCGCAGGCTGTACCATCGTCATCCACCCGTCTTCCAGCACTTCGCTGAGCCTGTTGTCGCTCGCTCAAAAAATTAACCACCTGCTGCCTAAAGGCGTGCTGAACATCATTACCGGACGCGGTTCGAAATCCGGCGAATACATGCTGCACCACAAAGGCTTCAACAAACTCGCCTTCACCGGCTCGACCGAAATCGGCCGCCGCATCGGCATCGCTGCCGCCGAAATGCTCATTCCCTCCACCTTGGAGCTGGGCGGCAAATCCGCCAACATCTTCTTTGACGACATGCCGTTCGACAAAGCCCTCGAAGGCGCGCAAAAAGGCATTTTGTTCAACCAAGGCCAAGTGTGCAGCGCCGGCTCGCGCATCTTCGTACAAGAAGGCATTTACGACAAATTCGTCAATGCCTTGGCGGAAGAGTTCAAGAAAATCAAAGTCGGACTGCCTTGGGAAGACGATACCCAAATGGGTTCGCAAGTCAACGCCGGCCAGCTTGAAACCATTTTGAAATATGTCAAAATCGGTGAGCAGGAAGGCTGCCGCATCATCACCGGCGGCAAAAAACTCGAAGGCGAATTGGGCAAAGGCGAATTTGTCGAGCCGACCTTAATCGAGGCTGACAACAACAACGCCCGCGTTGCCCAAGAAGAAATCTTCGGCCCGGTTGCCACCGTGATTAAATTCAAAACCGAAGAAGAAGTCGTCAAAATGGCCAACGACAGCGAATACGGCTTGGGCGGCGCAGTTTGGAGCAAAGACATCAACCGCTGCCTGCGCGTCTCCAACGCACTGGAAACCGGTCGTGTCTGGGTGAACTGCTACAACCGTCTGCCCGCAGGCGCACCGTTCGGCGGCTACAAAACTTCAGGCATCGGCCGCGAAACCCACAAAATGATGCTCGCCGCCTACACGCAGGTGAAAAACATCTACATTTCCACCCGCGAAGAGCGCGAAGGGTTATATTAATTGCCTGCTGAACGCTGATTGATGTAGAGAAGAGGTCGTCTGAAAATCCGGATTCGGGTTGAACTGCCCCCATCTTGGACACTCATAAAAACCTCTTCAGGCGCTCCGCATAAGCTGGGTTCTGTATGCAACAGAACCCAGCTTTTTCAATTTCAAACTGCAGCGCTCTCGCAGTCCCCCTGCGCTACATGCTTTGAACCATGAAATGGTCGGAAAGTAAGTTCCTATACCCTGGCGTACGATATAGTACGCCTTGGTCAAAGTGCAGCATCGTTCCTTTGTTGGCAGGCTTTGTGCAGCATTGTCTCCACCATGTCACTATTGGCCCTGCGGCTCACGACGTAGGCGACGATTTCGCGGTTGAGCAGGTCCACTACCGGTGAGAGATACAGTTTGCCGTGGCTTTGGCCAACACTACATTCTTACAGATTTTCCAGATTTGAGGCGGGTGCGCAAGGAATTCCAAAGATTTCTTTTTTGCTCCTCTGCGCTTGCCGCGCGCCGCTTTACCGGCAGCGCCGCCGAGGCGAGCATCAAAAGCACACAAACCCAGAAGATGACCTGCAGCTGATTCTTATAGGGTGCATCATAGGTCAAATTCACCTCATATGTTCCTGCGGGCAGAACCGTCTTGATGTATCGCCCTGGACCGGCAGACAGCGCCATCGCGTGGCATTTCTGGGTGTTTTCAGCGTCGCAGAGTTTGCCCGTCCAGCCGGTGTAATACGATTCATTCAGGGCAACTTCGGTTTGATGCTCAACCTCAACCCGGTACGACATCTTGCCGAACCTGCTGTACGAGAGTGGGGTGTACTCTAACCCTGCGCAGCGGCCTTCCTTGAGACATGCATCGGAAAGATCCGCGAAGGACCCGCCCGAAAGCGGCACCACGGCACCGGCAGCAGCATAGAACCGAATAAAGTCATTGCCCTTTTCGCCTTTGAACGCCTTATGCTGTTCGCGCAGTGCCGAGCTTCCTTGAACATTGGCGTATCCGCTCAGGGAATCGGTGCAGGTGAAGGCTCCTCCCAGGGCAATATTATCGTGGTCCCAATCTTTGACGGGCTGATCGGAAACGCGACGTTCAGGGCGACGCGTGTAGTTCTGTTCGCACGCCTGTTTTTGGTGCATAAGCTGCGAAATCTCAGCCCCGTAGTGCCCGACCTCAAGCCGTTCACGTGCCGAAGCCCACGTGCTTGTGACCGAGTAGGCGAAATTCAGCCCGGAGGCTACCGACAGGCAAAGCAGCAGGATGCCCAAGGTTCGGGCTGAACTCTGCCGTGCAAACCGCCATAAACCGTGTGTATAGTTCGTTACAGCAACCGCCGTTAGAGCAAAAAGTACCACCGGCACGAGCATCAGCACGAGGCGAGGAAGGCTTAGATTCCACGACAGGGACAGACCGAAAATCACGATGGCGGCAGCAACGATCGAGCATCCCACCAGGATGCGACGGCGCGACACGTTGCCCTCAAAAAGCCGTTTAAGCCCCAGGCTGCCCAGAATGATCATGGTGAGCGGAACGAAGTTTTTGAAATCGTTAATCCAGAAACGGCTCAGGCTCATACCCGGAATATTCCATAGAAGCTTAGGGGCGAAGGTCGCCAGCCCCAACAGCAGAATTGACAGCCCACCCAGCAGATAGAGCGGCAGATTACGCCGTGAACGCCACTGCACGAAGGTGAGGGCGAGCAGAAGCGGAATCACGATAAAGAAGGGGCGCATCGCAATATCCGAGCTCATGGCCGGGTTATCGTACGGGTAAATGAGTGAGGCCAGGTTTGGGAAAGTCAGGTGAATGCGCTGCGGGCTCCAGTCACGCTGCCCGGTTCCTGATAATAGCGCCGGAACATATTTGACGACGCTCAACGGTACCGCAATGAGGATGCTGACGATGACACGCCATATCCAGGCGCGGTTTCGAGAGACGATCATCCACCCGATACCCCACCCGCCAATGCACACTGCGGCGGCGATAAGCTGCCCCGGGTATATGCCGACGAAACTCTGCCACAGGATTAAGACCGCAAGCGGAATTCCGTAGCGTTTATGCCACGCCCATAACGGGGAGATGACGAGCAGGACCCAGGGCCAGTAGGCGGCGGCACGGTGAAAATCCAGGAATTGGGCGTTTGCAAAGATTGCCGGGGCGAAGAATTGCCCTACGAGGGCGATCAGCGAAACAAGGTGGTGCCCGGTCAGCTGACGGACCAACAGGTACATGCCCACCGCGCCAAGACCCGCGAGCACCGCCGACGTGATAGACGATACCGTAGGGCTCCATGGAGAAATACCGTTTGCGATGCCCTGCGGCAGCACATACGATCCGCCCTGAATATTGCTCCCGGCGGGGCGGCCCATCCAGGTGTAGGCAACCCAGTCGGGCGGGTTGAAAATCCCGCCGTTATTCCACCAATAGTAAGAATCTGAGAGGTAGTGGGCATTCGCATCGCCGTTAACCACCGTCAGACGCATGAAGTATGACCAGTAGGTGATAACCTCAAGTGCGATTACAAGGAGTGCAACCTGTATACCTTGGCGCGCGAGAAGGTCACGGATTTTAGTCTTCACGTGCCCCGCCTAGCTGGTGCAGATACTCGGCGAGCGCATCACGGTGATCGCGCGGGGTAAATCCGGCAGCAATAAGTTTTGAAAGATCCAGGGCAGAGTTGGCAGGCCGCGGGGCGAAGACCTGGGCGTTGGCGAAGTATTCCTCAGTGGTGGTGTTGCTTACTCGGGCGGCATCGTGACCGGTTCCGGTGTATACGGCGCGGGCAAGATCTGCCCAGGTGATAACCTCGCCACTATTTGACACATGGTAGGTGCCGTAGGGTGCCCCGGTAAACAGCAGATGCAGCGCCGCCCCCGCCAAGTCTTGGGTGAAGGTAGGGCGCCCCCACTGATCCGCCACGACGGCTGGATCCACACCGCGTTCGGCCAGCGATGCCATAGTCGCCACAAAATTTTTGCCCTCGCCGACCACCCAGCTGGTGCGCAGCAGGTAGTGTTTGCACCACGCGGTTGCGGCGCTCTCCCCCGCCGCTTTGGAGGCGCCATAAACGCTCAGCGGGGCGATGGGATGCTCCACCGAGTATTCTTGCCCTACTGGCAGAGTTCCGTCGAAAACGTAGTCGGTGGAAACGTGCACGAGAGGAAGATTCGCTTCTTCGCAGACGCTCGCTAGGGCGGCGACTCCGTGGGCATTGGCGGCCCAGGCTTCGCGGCGCCCTTCGGGGGTTTCGGCGTTATCCACTGCGGTGTAGGCGGCGGCGTTAATGACCGCGCGGTATGACCGCCAGCGAAAAGCGTTTCGCCATTTTTCGGGGGTACCGAGATCGAGCCGGTCACGGTCCACCTCCTCGAAAGGGATGTTCTGCGCGGTCAGCTGGCGCACGAGTTCACGCCCGAGCTGCCCGCTTGCACCCACAATCAGAAGAGGATCGGGGGTAAGCGGAGTGATCTCATGTAAGCGCGGGTGTTTGCGGTCCTTCTCGGAAAGCTCAGCCTGCGCCAGGTCGATAGGCCATTCGATGGCGGCGCTTTCGTCCGCGAGGTTCAGGAAGCTGTAAGCGGTCAGAGCATCTGCCGACCAGTGGTCGTTCACCAGATAGGTGTAGGCGGTGTTTTCCTCCAGGGTTTGGAAGGCGTTGCCAACCCCGCGCGGAACGAAGATAGCGGTGTCTGGGCCGAGTTCGACAGTCACGACCCGTCCGAAGCTCTCCCCCGCACGCAAGTCTACCCAGGCGCCGAAAATTCGGCCGCTCGCCACCGAAACGTATTTGTCCCAGGGTTCGGCGTGAATACCACGTGTGGTTCCTACCGAGGTGTTAAAAGAAATATTATTCTGCACCGGGTCAAAATCGGGCAGACCGGCGGCACGCATTTTCTCACGCTGCCAGTTTTCCTTAAACCAGCCGCGATTATCGCCATGCACGGGCAGATCGATGACGAGCAGCCCCGGTATATCGGTTGCCCTTACGTTCAATTCTTTCGTCATTTACTGCCCCGCCTTCGCGTATTTAGCCTCAACTTCTGCCTTGAGCGGTTCCCACCAGGAACGGTTATCGGTATACCACGCGATGGTATCGGCAAGACCCGCCTCAAAGTCGGTAAACTGAGGTTCCCACCCGAGTTCTTCGCGCAGACGGGTGCCCTCAATGGCATACCGCATATCGTGCCCGGGTCGGTCTATCACGTGCTCAAAATCATTCTCGTCTTTACCCATGAGGCGAAGAATAGTGCGCAGCACGGTAATGTTATTCTCCTCTCCATCTGCACCGATGAGGTAGGTCTCGCCAATTTTCCCGGATTCAAGAATGCGCAGCACCGCCGAAGAATGATCGGATGCGTGAATCCAGTCGCGCACGTTCAGGCCCTCGCCGTAGAGCTTAGGGGTCAGTCCAGAGAGGATATTCGTAATCTGCCGGGGAATAAATTTTTCGATGTGCTGATACGGCCCGTAGTTATTCGAGCAGTTCGAGATGGTCGCCTCAATCCCGAAAGAACGCACCCAGGCGCGCACCAGCAGGTCCGACCCCGCCTTGGTGGAAGAGTACGGGGATGACGGGTTATAGGGCGTAGCTTCGGTGAACTTTGCGGGGTCCTCCAGCGCCAAATCACCGAAGACTTCATCGGTTGAGATGTGGTGATAGCGAGTTCCGTGCCTGCGCACCGCCTCCAGCAGGGTAAACGTGCCGACTAGGTTGGTGTGAATAAAAGGTTCTGGGTTCGCCAGGGAGTTATCGTTATGGGATTCGGCGGCGTAATGGATGACTGCATCCGCCTGCGCTACGAGCTCGTCAGTGAGTTCACGGTCTGCAATATCGCCAACCACGAGATTAAATCTGGTGCTGTCAAGACCATCAAGTGACGCTTTATTAGCGGCATAGGTCATTTTATCGAGTACTGTAACAGTGTGTTCGGTATTATCCAATAGATAATGAACAAAGTTAGAGCCAATGAATCCGGCACCGCCGGTAACGAGTAAGTGAGACATACATTAGATTTTAGCGGTCAAAACCGAGTGATTTATACACAGGTTATGAGAGAAACATGACACAATAGATATTATGAAGGGAATTATTCTTGCCGGTGGTACCGGCAGTCGTTTACACCCCATCACTCAGGGTATTAGTAAACAACTCACTCCGGTTTACGATAAACCAATGATTTATTACCCGCTTTCCACTCTTATGCTGGCGGGAATTCGTGACATTCTTATTATCACAACCCCCGAAGATCAGGAACAATTTAGACGTCTTTTAGGGGATGGAACTCGTTTTGGTGTACATTTCGACTATAAAGTGCAACCTTCACCTGATGGTTTAGCCCAAGCATTTATTTTAGGTGCAGAATTCATAGGTGATAATCCCGTTGCACTCGTTCTAGGTGATAATATTTTCTATGGTCCCGGTTTAGGAACCCAACTTGGAAAATATGAGCAAAAAGACGGTGCAACCGTTTTTGCTTACCAAGTTGCAGATCCGCGCGCCTACGGGGTAGTGGAGTTCGACGAGAATTTTCACGCCATCTCCATTGAGGAAAAACCGCAGGTACCCAAAAGCGATTACGCTATTCCGGGACTATATTTCTATGACAAACATGTTGTGGAATATGCGCAAAACATTAAACCTTCCCAGCGTGGTGAACTAGAAATTACCGACCTCAATCGTGTATATCTAAAACAGGGTAAACTAAAGGTTGAGGTACTGCCTCGAGGTACAGCATGGCTTGATACCGGCACCTTCGATTCACTCGCAGATGCCAGCAACTTTATTCGCACCGTCCAAAAACGTCAGGGACTTTCTATTGGATGCCCTGAAGAAATTGCATGGCGCGCAGGTTGGTTAAGCAATGATGATCTTCACAGTATCGCCACCAAATTCGCCAAAAGCGGTTATGGGGACTATCTGATGCATCTGCTCAAATAGTCACAAAAACTCACTGCCCCGCACGGGGTTCACCACTCAAACTCAACAATCTGGAGCAAATTCAGAAATGACAATTTTAGATTTTGTGCGCACCACAAGAGCCAATCTCGTGTTGCTCATTGCTGGCATCGTAATCGGTGCCATCGCAGGGCTCGGCTATTCCCTGCTGCAGCCTAAAGTTTATGCCGCCAGCGCCTCCGGGTATGTGACCGTCGGTCAGAGTGGCACTATTGACGTACTATCCGGCTCAAACGCCGCAAAAGAACGTGCCCGCTCATACTCGGCAATCGTCTCATCAGAAGCCGTCGCCAAGATCATTCAGGAGCAGAACTCTGACCTGAGCATCGGGACGATTCGCGGCAGCCTGAGCGCAACTACCGAAGAAAACAGCTCACTCATTAAGGTGCGGGCGACCGCTTCCAGCCCAGAACAGGCGCGGGTTTTGGCGAATTCGGCGCTTCACGCCACCGCTCAGTACATCGAAAATATTGAGAAGAATGGTTCGGGGAACAACAATACCGCCACCCCCACGCCTGCTGGGGAGGAAAACCAAGAAAGCGCTCAGAACAAGGTTTCTTCAACCAACCCGTCCGATACCACCAATACCCTGATTCGTGTGATCCCGCTGGATAATGCCAGCGTGAACCCGCCTCTCGTATCGCCCAACTACATGCAGAACGGCCTCATCGGTGCCGGTGCCGGGTTGGTGCTCGTGTACCTGGCGATCTTCCTGCGCCGTTCCGTGGACCAGCGCATCCGCACTCGTGACGACGCCATTAAGGCGACAAACAGCAATATTCTGGGTGTGCTGCCCGTCAGCGACGATCTGGCGGAAGAAAACATCGTGCACGCCAGCAACGATGACCATATTGCCCACGAATCTATCCGTCAGCTGCGCACGAACCTGCGCTTTGTGAATATCGATAACCCGCCGAGCTCCTTCATTGTGACCTCCGCAGTTCCTGGCGAGGGTAAGTCTACGGTCTCGCTGGCGGTGGCGCGCTCTATGGCAAGCTCGGGGCAGCCGGTCATCCTGATCGACGCCGACCTGCGCCGTCCCACCGTCGCGAAGAAACTGCATATTAACGCCAAAATTGGTTTGACGCAGGTTCTTGCCGGTCAGGTTGATATTGCTGAGGCCGTGCACCAGGTAGAGGATTCCAAGCTCTTTGTGCTTCCCGCCGGGCGTATTCCTCCAAACCCTTCCGAATTGCTGGGTTCCGACAAGATGCGCCAGCTTATCGAAGAACTCTCCAAGGAATTCCTGGTGATCGTGGATGCTCCCCCGCTGCTGCCGGTGACCGACGCATCGCTGCTCTCCCACGCCGTGGACGGTGTGATTATGGTCGGTACCGTGGGCAAGAGCCACCGCGAGCAGATGACCGAGGCGGTTGCCGTGCTGGAGCGTGTGAATTCACACCTCTTCGGTGTGGTACTCAATAAGGCTCCGCGTAAGGGCCTGGGCAATTCCTACTATGGATTTGGTTACGCCAATAGTTATGTAGGTTATGCCAGCTACTACGGTTATTCCAAGGATGGTAATAAGAAAGTTTCTTCCGGTGCGCACGGAGCTTAAGAAAATTTCTGAATCAGATTCTTGAGTATAAAGGGCGGGAAAATAGGTGGACTATTTTTCCCGCCCTTATATTCAAAGATATTCGTTGTGTGAAAGGATATCGTGCACACTACACCACAGCACAAACCTGGTACGCCGCTCAAGGCGCGTATTATGCTGGCGCACGCCTACTTTCAAAGGCTCGCGAATCTTCACGGAATAGATATTTTACATATCAAAGGATATGCGTTTAATTCCGAAATTTTTAAACCCGATAGACATAGCACCGATGCAGATCTTTTAGTACGGCCTTCTCACGTAAATACTTTTGTTCACATACTTTTAGCTGACGGCTGGAGTATTCAGGCGCATTTTGACACCGGATCCGTTTTTGAACATGCAATGACGCTTTATCACGAATCTTGGGGTCTCACCGATATTCACCGTTTCTTTCCGGGGCTCGGAAAAGATCCCGAACGTGTTTTTCAGCAGCTCTGGGCGGCACATATGCAGCGTGAGATAGCGCACCGTTCCTGTGCCGTACCCTCGGTGCTCGATTCCCGGCTGATTGTAGTGCTGCACCGCGCTAGGGCTAGTTCCACTTTTGACCCGGATCTTGAGTATCTGCGCGATATTCTCGACTCCTACGACTGGGCTAAACTGCGCGAACGCGCCGCCGAGTTGGATTCTTCTCTCGCCTACGCCGCCGCAATGGGTGGCTTAGAGGCGTACCGTCACGAACGCGACTACATGCTATGGAAGTCGGTTTCCACGCGAGTGCCGAGCTATATTCAATGGGTGGGCAGGCTGCGGTCGGCGCGCGGATTCGCTGAGAAAATGCGCACGCTCAAGAATATTTTTATGGTCAATCAGGATCATTTGGCGATGGAACTGGGACATAAACCCACACGCGCCGAGATTCGCACTAGGTTCTTTGAGCGTTTTGGGTTGGGAGGCGGTTCCTGATGAGTACTACTACCGCGCCGGTGAGGTACCGCATCCCAGAGTATGTTGCCTTCGTACACGCTGAGGAGATCTCCGAATACGCTTCCGTCACGACGTATCTTGCCGACACACGAACCGCGCAGGTTTCGGTGTTGGAGGGGTCAGCATCCATTATTTGGGGTATTTTTGAGGAGCCGTTTTCCCTGCCCGAGGCCCTTGAGCTGATCGCCGAGCTTACCGAGCAGAACCCCGAGGATATTCGCGGGGAGGTTGAGGGGTTTGTGCATCAACTCGTCGAAGACGAGCTGCTGGAAGCTGTCTAACCCGCCCTGCCCCACTATATGAAGAGCCTTGAGAGTAAAGATATTTACTCTCAAGGCTCTGTGCTTACGCCGGATAGGTTAGGTCTACTTACCTGAGGATGCGGTAAGTTCATCAACCGCCTGGCGTATTTCGTCGATAAAACGTTCTTCGCTAAAACGCGCGATATAGTTCTTAATCGCCTGCTTATCCCACTCTTCGGGGTTGAACTTCCGTATTGCCGCCTCGATCTGTTCCGAGGTCGGCTGTTCAATAAACACGCCGTTGAGGCCTTCGCGGATGGTATCGAGGTACCCGCCCGCGCGGTATGCGATCACCGGTTTTCCACTGGCACCAGCCTCCAGCGGAGTAATCCCGAAGTCTTCATGAGATACCGCAAGAAGTGCCAGACAATGCCGGTAGGCAGAACACAGCTGCTCGTCAGAGATCCCGGAAATAATGCGCACATTGGGCCCTGAGAGTTTGAGGAGCTTATCTTTTTCGGGCCCATGCCCGATAATCAACAGCTTCTTACCCGCTCGATTGCACGCCTTAATCGCCTCATCCACGTTCTTATAGGACATCAGGCGCGACACCAGCAGAAAGTAGTCCCCCGCAGCCGTGAATTCCTGCAGACCCGCGATCGGTTCTTCCACACGGGTTGCACCCCCGGAGTAAGGCGGGAAAATAATGGGTACATCTTTGCCGTACACCCGCGAAATACGTTCCCGAATGGCGGTCGAGTTCGCCACGTAATGTTCCGATCGTGCCGCCGCGCGCTGATCCCAGAACCGCAGCAGCGGGTTTATCACCCGTAACCCCACCCCAATCACACTGTCCTTTTTCTCGTCGCCCAGGTATTGGTCGCGCAAGTACAGCCAACGCGCCGGGGAATGGCAGTACACCAGTTTCTCGCCGGTGAATTTGAACCCGTGCGCCCATCCTGTGGTCGAAACCACCGCAACGTGCGCCGGAACTTTCAGGCAGGATGCGGTCAGCGGCAGCAGCGGCAGCGCCAGTCGGTGGTAGCGCCGCAGCAAGCCCACCCGATTGAGCGGACTGGTGATGATGGTCGCATTCTCAAACTCGGGGAAAGTACCTTCAGGATTGTAGAGGGTCGTGTAGATGGGGGCCTCAGGGAACGCCCGGTGTAGGGCCAGAACAACCCGCTCCGCCCCACCGCGCTGCGTCAAATAGTCGTGAGCGATAGCGATCCGAGGGGCGGTGGCAGAACCCGTATCTGCCGAACCTGCAGGCCGAGATTCCGCCGATGTCGGGATTTTTTTCGAGGCCGAAGAACGAATGTGAGCGGATGCGCCGCGCCAGGATTGTGCTACTCGATTCAGCATTAGAACACCTTCCGTGCGCGCTGCGGGTACTTCACGCCTGCGTAGGATGCTGCCTCCACCTGTAGCGCCACCAGCTTCTCAGCGATCTTCGCGGGAAGTTTCAGGAGTACCGCATCGAGAGTATTGCCTATCCGCCGGATATTTGCCTCGGTATTGACCGCTGCGAGAGCCTTCACCGCTGCGCCCCAGAGCCCGCCGGGGTTGGGAGCCGCATGCGCATCTTCGCCGTGTTTACGCACAAAAATGGTGCGCGCACTGCCCGCGTGCAGGGCACGGAGGGCTCGTACGGCGGTCGTGGTCGCTTCTGCATAATGCTTCGTTTCAACCGCATCGGAAATTATGATTTTCCCGCCGGCATCAGCGATCATCTTACCCAGATCGACGTCTTCCCAGCCGTAAAGACGATAGGCGGGATCGAAGCCGCCGATAGTTCGGTACAGCTCTGCAGAGACGGACGAGTTTCCATTCCAATAGTGCCAACGCTCGGATTCGGGGGTGCTCAGCGCCGCCTCCTTGAACTTTGCATCACGGTAGGTTCCGTACACCTGAGAGTAAGCGGTCTTGGGGAAAATATTGTTCAGGGTGCCGATCACCCCGTCATAGTCGCGGTGTAAGCGAAGATGGTTCGCCACATAGTCGGGACCGGGTTCCAGGTCGTCGTCGCAGCGAATCAAAATATCCGCATTCGCCGCATTATGCCCGGCGTTAAGAGCCGCCACACGCCCAAGATTTTCGGGGAACACAATCTTAGTGAGGTTTAAGGTTCTGCGGGCGATATAGTCGTCAACAACTTTTTCGCTCTGGTCGATGTCACCATCGAGGACAACGATAACTTGAAAGTCTCGTTCCGTCTGAGCAGAAAGCGCGTCTAAGGGGTAGTGTAAAACCCCTGCTCCGCCCCGCGATGGGATGATGACGGCTGCTTGATAGTGAGCCATAAACTGTCCTGTAGTTGTGAGAGTGAGTAATTGGCGGGAACAAGCGTGAGTATGATGAATCCTCTAGAGATATTTCTCTAAAAGGTGGCGAACTCGTTCTCTGCCTGAGTCGGGTGAATATAATTCCTGCCAACGCCAAAATGCCGCAGAAATAATGTCATTAAGGTTATCAGATTCTTGATAGAAAGCCTGAGTTAAATGTCGAATCTTTTCAACGAGAGCCGAGGGATCCTGGGCAGAGTAAATATACGGGTAGTCCTCCCCCACGACTTCGGGAAGGGCGCCCGCATCGCTAACGATCACCGGCACGCGGGCACTCATCGCTTCCGCAGCGACCAGCCCAAAGGATTCCGGGGCTTGCGAGGGCACTACCAGCATATCGACCGTGTCGAAGAGCTTTTGCGGGGTGCTCCAACCGAGACGATCGGTATAGCGCTCAATGTTTTCAAGGGCACGGGATACTTCACGCTCTTCCTCGGCGGAAGCGAAGACGGGCGCTCCGGCAACTACGAGGCGGTACTCGGGGACGGTAACAGTACTGTTGAGGCGCTCGATAGCCTGGCAGAGGACGCCAATCCCTTTGGAAGGTGTTAATCTGCCAAGATAACCGATGCGCACCACCCCGGGGACGGTGGATTTTGCCAGCGAGAGAGGGACTTCCTGCACCCAATTGGGGAAGACGGTCGCACCGGGTACGGATGCCGCAACATACTCGCTGGGAACGAGGGTTTGAAGGGCCTTTTTGCGGGCAAAAGGTACTAATTTAGCGTTGGTACCCGTCGGCAGCTGATGTAGGTGCACGATGCGCCCTGCCCGTCCCCCGGTAGCGGCGGCAGGTACCAGCCCGTTACACCACAGGAGCGCATCCCGGTGCGCCCGATGCCAGAGCCGCAGCTGAACCATATACTGTATGCGCGTTTTGGCGGGCAGTACGATGCGTGTGAACCCTTCGTCGGCGGCCGCTTCGATGAGATCCGGCGGGTTTGCCGGTCCGATGATGACAACCTGGTAACCGAGCCCTCGCGCCGCCCGCGCGATATTCAGGAGCATGACTTCGCCCCCGCCTATATCGCCGTTATTGGTGGCTAGGTAGAGTTCTTTACTCATCTCGGGTGTATCTTTCTAGGTTTTCGGTACCGATATGCCAATTATCATAGTGAATAGTCACACGTTTGGCGATGGTTCTAGGAGTTTTTGATCCGGTTCGCAATATAGGCGGTGATTTTTTCGGGTGATTTTGGTAATTCGATACGCCGGTCTACCCCCACGAAGTTTTCCGCCTCATACCCCGGCATGCCAAGTTCTCTGTTCCGGGCGATGGCGCCCGCGCGAACCGCGTAGGCCATGACAATTGCCCAGGTAAAGGTGTAGAAGACCTCGCCCAGGCTCAAACCGCAGATAAGCAGGGCTATCGCTGCGCCCTGTCCCACTCGTTCTTCGACGGTCCAGGAGGTTTTTGAGACGAAGATGCGCATCCCCACGATAATCGTGATAGCGATGACGAAGACTGTCCAGACCCAGCCGCCCTCGGTACGAAGCACTAGATAGGAGTTGTGATACACCCAGTTCCTATCCTGCAGGGGCGCGTAGGCTTCTCCGAGTCCGCTTCCAAAGAACCCCGCAGTTTCGGCTTTCTCCTGCGCCACCGCATCAATACGTTCACGAAGCACATCGGAGCCCACGCGCGAGGCAAACTGCCCTACCTGGGCATAATCTGTGGCGAGCGTCTGCACAAGTGCCCAGACCCCACCCAACAGGAACATCCTCACCATAAAGTTGAATCGGGAAGCGAGCAGTACCCACAGCACGCCTACCAGGTACGCCGTGATGGAGGTACGCGAGTTCGTTAGCCACACCACCGAAGTTCCGAGCACGAAGGCGAAAATACGCTCGGGCATAGTGCGCATAATGGCGAAAGCGAGTACACCGAAGATAGCGTACGCCAGGCCCGCATAGTTTTTATCGTGGAGGAAACCCACCAAAACGTTGCCGTCCGAGCGCTCGGTGATTCCCAGATAGAAGGCGGGAACGTTGATCAGAAGCGCCGTGAGGTATCCGGCGATGGCGGACCTCAAATGCAGCCGCCCCTCAGCAAGATTCCACATCAGAATAGTGGTGAAGATCATGCGAACTAAGCGTTGTCGCCAGTCGAAAGCATCAGCACTGGCGGTATGCAAAAGCGATACGAACATCATGTAGACCAAGCCCAGCCACATAATAGTTTTCAGAGATTTAAACCTGCCAAGTTCGTACTGTGCAGGCTTGGTAAGCCCGTAGAGTGCACCGATAACCACGGCAATCTGGCTGAGGGGCTGGTTAATGACCGGCAGCACGGTAGCGAACACCATGGCACCGAAAATTACGAATTCGGGTATGCGCAGCTGATTGCTGTTGTCCCGCACGTAGTCACCGCTCTTTTTGAGCCCGTGACTAACGCGCGCAGAGAGGTTTGCGCTATCGTTCCGGTGCTGCGAGCTAGGCGATAGCGATGTTCCTAGGTGAGTGCTCATGCTAGTCCTTGATGCTTTTGTGTTTGAGTGTAGAGTTCTGCGATCTGCGCCGTCATCTCGGCGTTGGTTACCCACGTCCATGCTGAAGGGGCCGAGGCTTCACAGTTCCGCATAAGAGCTTCTAAAACGCTATCACAGAATGCGTTCTGGCGGCGGTTAACAAGCTCGTTGGGGGCAAGAATTTCGGGGTTTCCGCCCACGTCGGTTGCCACGGTTTTTAATCCGGCGGCTTTAGCGTCCAAGAGCGTATAAGAACAGTTTTCCCAGATGGATAGCTGAACCACCATATCGCTGCGACCCATCGCTTCTAGGGGATCGACGAACCCGCTGAAGGTTACGGCATCGCTGATATGCAGCTGCCGCACCTGCTGCGCTAGGGTATCGGCGAGGTCACCTTCCCCCGCGATTTCAAGGTGCGCCTTGGGGTACACGGTGCGCAGCTGGGCGAATGCTTCTATCAGCACGTCAATACCTTTTTCGGGCGAGAGCCGTGAAAGCGAGAGGATGCGCGGCGCATCCGGTTCGGTCGGCACGCGGTGCTTGTGTACGGCGGCGCGCAGCCGGGGCGCATCCACCCCGTTATAGATGATGCTCACCCTGCGAGCGCCCCATTTACGGCGCATCTGCTCGGCGGTAGAGCGCGAAACGGCAATAGCCGCATTGGTGCCCCACAGACGCACCCGGTGCACCTGTTCCATGAGCTTAGAACGCCAGGAGGTGCCGTGGTAGACGGCATCATCCCCCGCGATTCCGTGCTCGGTAGTGATGAGCGTGGGAACGGTCAGTGACCGGTTGGCAAGCCGCCGCATCTTGAGGGAGTTGACGACGGCGGCGGCGATAACATCCGCATAGGCAAGGTGACTGTGCACGATAGTGGGCTTCTCTCGTTCAATCACGTGTGCGAGCGAGGCGAACGAGGTTCTAAAACCGCGGCTCGGTCCGAAGGGTACGGCGTGAACGGGAATATTAAGCTCGCGAAGGCGCTCGGTGAGTTTTCCCTCGGGTGCGCAGACAACCAGGCGATACCCGGGAATACCGGTTCGGGCGACGTCAAGAACATGTCGCGCCACTCCCCCGAAGTCGGGAACCGGAACAACCCAGAGCACGGTCAAAGTTGTGGCTGTACTCATGCCCTCACCAGCTTTCGTGTCAGAACGTTACGCAGGGCGGCAGAAACTCGTGTCTCAACCGTACTATGCACGCACCACGCCCAGAGTAGAACCAGCGTGAGAGCCAATATGCGCGCACTCCATACCCCCGCCCAGGGGTAGAACATATCGATCAGCATATAGCCAAGCATCGCGTGCCCCAGATACAAGGGGTACGATATTGTGCCGAGCGCGTGCAAGGGTCCGCGCGCCAAAAACGGCACGTGGCGCACATAGATAACGGCGAAAAACACCACACATATTATGGCGACTCCCACCCCGTGGGCGCTATCGTGCATGAGGAAGGCATTGATAGAGGCCGCCGCTGCGCAATACGGCATCAGCCAGGTAAACCTGCGGTCGTGGCTGTACATAAAGAACACCATGCCCAGACTAAACAGAGCCGCATGCTCGGCAACCACGCCCCACACCAGCATTTTAGGGGCACCCGTCAGGGACGCCTCCGGGTGAAATATGCAGCAGATGAGCAGCCCTAAGGTTGTCCAGCAAAAAATACCGATCGTAATATCGCGGCGATATATTTTTCCACGCCGCACAGCCAGATAGAGCCCCATGAGCAGATAGAACTGTAACTCGATGGCGAGCGTCCAATACACCTGATCGACATTATCGACCAGCATAAAACGCTGCATCATCGTCGCATTAACCAGAGTTTGCGCCACCGTAATATCCCGGCCGGGATTACCGTAGAGAAAATACACAGCCGCGGCAACCGCAAGCGCCAACCAGTAGGTTGGGTACAGGCGGGCGAAACGCGAAATACCAAATTTTAGGGCGGAACCGCTTTTGATAGCGCTCAGCAAAATCACGTACCCCGAGATGATGAAGAAAAGCTGCACCCCTAGTTCTCCGAGCGGAATAGAGTACGGTTCGGGGGCGATGCGCGGGTAGTTCTGCACGGCGGGGTACCCGAAATGGTAGGCCACAACGGCCAGTGCCGCTATTCCGCGCAGCCCGTCGAGTTCGCTAAATCGTCCGGGGGTGATAAAGCTGTTGTCGAGTACTTCGCCGGGTTTTCGGGCGTGCTGAACGGTTCTTGGTGGTGTCACGAAACCGACCTACAGCCACTTTTCGAGGCGGTCTAGGGCGGTGAAGAAGCCTTCGCCGTTGTTGATATGCCCCTGCCAGATTTCGGGGATAAACGATGCTTTCGGCGCCAGCTCACGCAGCTGCTTGCCCAGTGCAGCCCAATCGACATCGCCTTCGCCTACTTGCACGCCTTCGCCATCTACGCCGATACCGTCGACGAGGTGCAGGTGGATGGAGTGCGGCGCCAGCTGTGCTACCGCCTCCGACAGAGGAATTTTGAGGAAGTTGCATGCGAGCATGGTGTGTGAAATGTCCAGGCAGAGAGCGCTGTCGTAGGCACGCGCGAATTCGGCGGTGTCCTGCGGGTCAAGGAAGAGGTTGTGGTACTGCTGCCCGCCCATCAGCCAGGGGTAGGGCGGCAAAGTCTGTGCCGCCAGGCGCACCCCGGCGGTATCCAGCCGTCCCAGGGCTTCGCCGATGCGCTCGTACTTTGCGGCACGGGCGCTCGCCGGGATGTGCTTATCTTTGGTGAAGCCGCCCATCGTGACGACCATGACGGGGTCTTCGTCCACCGTAAAGTAGCGGGTCAAATCGCGGGTAATGTCGATGGTGCGCTGCACCTCAGCGATGGAACGTTCCCAGACTTCGGGGTCGCGGGAGGCCAGATCGACCAGAAAGTCCCCGGCGAAGAGGTCGGGCAGGTGGGTCGTGAAGCTCATGGGCAGTTTCTTCTCAAAGACCTCGTCAATATTGATATCAAGGTCTTTGTAGGAGAAGTGGAATTCGAGGAAATCCGGTGTTGCCTCTTCAATCAGGGGTCTGTAGTCGTGGTACCGTACCGGCAGGCCCCAGGGGCGTTCGAAGGTGAAGTCGCGGCGGGTTACGAGGTCGTCCTTCAGATCGCCCTCAAAAAAGAACGACCCTTCTTCAACGTCGCGTTGGATGGTACGCCCGAGCAGCTGCGGCAGGTAGTTCGGCTGCAAGCCGCGGCCGGGTGACTTGACGGTCACATCCGCCTCGGTGATTACCTCACCTTTGGCTATGCTGCGGGTCGCAACCAGCGATTTGGCCAGGTTCACGCGGTTCATCAGTTCACCGGTGGAGACTTCGCGGGGCGCGGCCGTGCCGATGGATTCCTCAATGTCACGAATCTGCTGCACCATAGCCGCGAACTCTTCGGGCAGCAGCGATACAGTGTGATCGTTGCCTTCCAGGGTTTTATCGGTCGTGAAATGCTTCTCGATAATCTTCGCACCGCGCGCAACAGCGGCCACGGGCACATGGTAGCCGCGTTCATGCCCGGAATAGCCGACCAGGCACTGGCCGATCTCGGCGAGGCGGTCCATATACGCCAGGTTCACGTCTTTGAAGGGCGCCGGATAGGTGGACTGGCATTGCAGCAGGACATAGGATGCGCCCGCTTTACGCAGCAGGTTCACCGAGTCCAGGATTTCTTCTTCGCGGCTCATACCGGTGGATACCAGCATGGGCAGCCCGCGCGATGCAACATCGCGCAGCAGTTCGTGGTTCGTCAGGTCTGCGGAGGCAATCTTCATGCCCGCAATACCGTAATCGACGAGCGCCTGCACGGAAGGCGCATCCCAGGGGGTGCACAAAATATCCAGATCATGCTCCTTGACGTGGTCGAATACCTCGTACATCTGCTCAACACTCAGCGAGAACCGTGAGAGCAGATCCAGGGTGTACTGCACGCCCAAGTCTTCGCCCGCAGTGGCGCCGCCGCGCTGGCGGTAGAGCGCATCCAGATCGCGCAGCTGGAATTTCACGGCGTCCGCACCGGATTCCACCGCGAGGTCCACCAGCTCTTTCGCGAAGTCTACGCTCCCCTGGTGGTTATTGCCGATCTCGGCGATGATGAAGGCGGGCGCATCCTCGCTGATGGTGTGTTTTCCGATGCGCAGCACGTTCTGTTCGTCCATTGCCAACGCCACCAGATGGCCGCGTTCGTCAATGAGTGGAATATGCTCGATACCGCGCGCAAAGTAGCCGCGTAAAGATTCGGGGTCGCTATCGGCGGGGGCGGTCTGCGGGTTCGTATTCGCCGCCGCCAGTGCGCTGGTCTCTAGGGATGCGGTGGGGTTGGCAATCAGCCAACGTCTGAAGTCCCCGTCCGAAAGCGAACCGCGCAAGATGCCGGATTCGTTGACTAAAAAGATAATGCGCTGACCGTTGGCAGAAATTTTGTGAAGCGCAGTCAGAATCGGGTCTTCGGCGAAGACCACATAGGGCGCGATATTACGTTCGATAATCACGGTTTATGATGCTTTCTTCAAGAAAACTTGTGTTTAGTGAGAGTGAGTGTTGGATCTTTTGACGCTGAGGCTTAGCTTCTTACGCCGGGGTGACCCTCAAGAATTTGCTTGAGCTGATGCTCGGCAACCGCAAAATCAATAGGAGCATCAATATCGACGCCCTCGACCTCATGAAGCGTGAAAAGATCAATGGTTCCTCCAGGATACCCCGCCAAACGGTTGTGGTGCTCGGTGTACACGTGAGTTTTGGTGAGGTAGAGCGAACCGTTTTCCCGGTATCGGAAGGTCTCCTGCGTGAGTTCTTGGCGGCGCGGGCGCGCCATAATCTCGAACTCTGCGGTAGGTTCAGCATCCGGGTGCCACCGCCAAATAAACGGACCGATCGGGATAACCCCAACCAGTGAGTCTTTGCCGTTCTCGGCAAATTGACGTACCGCACGGGCCAGAGTGCCGGGCAGGCGCACCGGGCTGGTGGCCTGCAGCAGCATGACCGCATCCGGCGCCCAGCCCTCACCCGTGTAGAAGTCGATGGCGTGCTCGATCACCGGTTCGGTGGCTGTAGTGTCTTCGGCAAGATGCGCGGGACGCATAAACGGAACCTCGGCTCCGTAGTGGCGGGCGATAGCGGCGAGTTCTTGGTCTTCCGTTGAGACCGCAACCCGCACCTCGTGCTCCCCCGCCAGTTCGTCGCGGGCGGCGAGCGCCTGCAAAATAGTCCACGCCACCAGGGGTTTTCCGGCGATCTCGCGCAGGTTTTTACGCGGTATGCCTTTGGATCCGCCGCGCACGGGAATAACGCAGAGAACGCGCATTAGTATGCCTCCAGGTAGTCGATGATGAGCTGAGCGATAGTGTGGGCAGGCTCGACTGCGGGTTGTTCGGGCGCTGGCGTGGGGTCTTCGCCCCAGCGGTTCATGCCGTAGCGTGCCCAGAATTCTTCGAGCCAAGCGGGCGGGTTCGGGTGGTATACCCATGCCGGAATACCGCGGATTGCGGCCTCAAGCACGCCGGTTGAAAACACTGAGACCACCGGGTTCGGCACCTCGTTCAGGGGCGTGGAAGAGCGATCTATGGCTATGCCTTCTATCTCCCAGAGCGCGTGGGTGGCGCGGGAGAGTTTATCGGTTTCGCTCGGATGCGGCCGGTAGATGCCGTCGTGGCGTTTCAAAAAGCTGTGCGCGGCGCGGGCGAAGGATGCGCGTGGTAACTCCGCGCCGTGCATCTGCCCCAGAAACAGGATTTTGCCCAGGGATTTGGTGGTTTCGCCGTGCGTATTTTGGATAGCGCGGTAGAGCAGCTGTGAGCCGACGGCATGCGTCTGCACGTCGCGGCGTCCGGAAGCCCAAAATTGGGCGTCCTCGTCGCTGAAGGCGAGCAGAGTTGAACCGATGGGCAGCGGCGGGGCGTGCGGAACCAGCAGCCCGTGCTGTACTACCCAGTAGGCTATGCCGCGTTCGCGGGCGAATCGGTAGGCCGCGTGACCGCGCGGAAGGTAGTGCCCTAAGGACAGCACGAGGCGCACGCCGGGCAGTTTTTCGGCGAGCTCATCGGCGCGTATCGGGGTTGTGGTCCAGTCTTTGCGGCTATAGCGTGTGCTGGCGTATCGTCCGTTGAGATATTCTGAAGCGTCACTCGGGCACCAGAGCGCGACCCCCACCCCTTCGAGGTGTTTGAGCGGTTCCAGCAGGGCGTTGCGGCTTGTGGGCGAGAACGAGTCGAGCACGATCAGAACCCGTGGTATTGCCCCGCGCGTATAGAGCATGCCGGAAACCATATCCTGTTGGTCACCTCTGCGGGCGCGCACCATGTTCTGGGCGCGTCCTTTCACCCAGCGCAGAGTGTTTTGGCGCTGCTGCCAGGCATGCCAGGCTTCGAGATCGACGGGGTAGTTTAGGCCCATAGTTTCTCCAAAATTTTGACGCGATCATCGAAGGTATGCTCGGCGAGGGTGCGTCGCTGCCCGGCCTCACGGATTGCATGCGCCCAGCGGGGTTCACGAAAGATGCGGGCGCACAGGTCAATAAGTTCTTCGGTACTCTCGTAGACCAGTACTTCGCGCCCGGGTTCGTAGTAGCGCGCCACATCGGCCCGATCAATCAGGTGAAGTGCACCCACACCGGGGGCTTCGAAGGTGCGCATCGTGAAGCCGTCTTGGTTATGGTGGATATTCAGGGTCGCCGGTGATGATGCCATGACCCCGTAGGCGGCGGATCGGTCGATATCGCGGTGCGCGGGAATTCCAGTGCCCTTGAATCTGCGGGTTCGGGCTATATCCCAGGGATGACGCGACCAGTCTCGCCCGTAGGCGCGCACGGGTATCCCCGCCTCGTGTAGGGCACGCAGCGTATGCTCACGGTTGGGGTAATTCGCCCCGACGAAACTGATGGCGTCTTCGGTAACCGGCGCAATCGTGCAGTGCGAATCGTAGGCGTTAGGCATATCCAAGACGGCGTACCCTAGAGAGCGCAGGTATTCGGCATCCTGCGGGCTATAGCTTGCGAGCGCTCCAAGGCGCGGTAAATCTTCCAGGGTGTATGACATGCGACGCAGCTCGTCGTAGAGCCAGGTTCCGTAGCGAACCCCGGATTCTTCAAGTTTTTGCCACCAGTTATCCCCCAGCAGGTCGCCTTTGATGACGAGCACAATATCGGGGTGATACTCCTCAAACGCAGCGATAGCACGAGCGGTCGCCTGGACCGCGGCGGATGCGGGCCGATATTTTTCGGGCAGTTCGTGCGCGAGTTTATTGCGGATACGGTCGGCAACTGTGCCGGGAGCATCGTAAATATGGGTGCGAACCTCGTATCCGGCAACGTTTAGCGAAGCCTCAATAGCCTTCCAATACCCGTGGAACGCTGGCGAAACCAGCAGAATCGTGGGGGCTCTCATCTCGTGTATCCTTTGTGGTTCTTCTCTGTCCTGTGGTCCTTCGTGCGGGAAAGCCAGGTTCGGCGCGGTTACCCGGCTAGTTTTCGTGCCGTGTTCCCCGCCGGATCAGCTCTAGTTCGTGGTTCAGAATCTCGCGCGGGTTCACCCGGTGATTCCGCAGGGACCGCACCAGGTTGAAACCGTAGTTGGCGTAGCTGGTGAGGGTTAGGGCGCGGCGCAGGTTTTTCTCGAATCCCCATTTTTCGGCGTAGATAAACCGTGCGGTGGTAAGCCATTGGCGGCGTCGGGCTGAGGGGCTGGATGCCCCTCCTTCGTGGGTGACCGTCACCTCGGGCACCAGGATGCGCGGCACCCCAATCTCGGCAAGGCGGCGCTGGAAGTCTACTTCTTCGCTGTTCATGTAGAAGCGCTCGTCCATGCCTTCTACCCGTTCGTATACAGTGCGGGGCACCATCATGCAGGCGCCCATAACCCAGTCGGTTCCGTGGGGCCTCAAGGCGGTGCAGGCACTTATATCGTGCCCTACCCCGCGATGCCACAGGCGCGTGGGTTTGAAGCGTGCCAGGGGTGTGAACCATTCCCACGCGATATGCCCCACGGTGGGGAATTTTCGGGCTACCCACTGGTGTTTTCCGTCGTGACCGACTACTTGGGGGCTGGCGAGCACCTGCGGATAGGCGGCGAGCGCCGTAAGCATTGAGCTGATGAAGTTTTCGTCGAGTTCAAGGTCGCTGTTGAGGATTATCAGCCAGTCTCCACGTGCGCGTGCAGCCCCGGAGTTTACGGCGCTGCCGAACCCACCGTTGCGCTCGCGGCGCACGATGCTCACGCCTTCAGTGTCGGGAAAGGGTACGGGTGAGCGGTCGTCAGAAACGATAATCTCAAGATTTTCGGGGGTTATTCCCCGCTGCGCGCGCAGGCTGGCAATTAAATTCAGCACGGGAGCAGGTTCGCCATAAAAGGGAATAATGGCGGAGATAGTTTCTGCTGACGAAGTCACAAAAATGCTTTCTGTTGCGGTTTACATCTATGTTCCGGTCATCAAACATTGTCTGTAAACGTATGTGTTTATTCGTGAGGAAACTCTCGGCATACTGCACATAGTTGTTGCCGTCATATCCTCGTGAGTGAGTGTTACTTTATAATTCTAATATAGTATCGACATATCAGGTGACTACACAGCGTATTTTGCCTCATAATAAAGGTATTGCGTGTGTAAATCCCAGGGAGTTATGTGTGAATCGTCGTTCTGAGTCTGAAGATAAAACCCGGTTAACAGAACTTGAGGGTATGCGCCCACCACATGTTGAAGCTTATTTTCGTGTGATGGGGTTTTTACGCCCCGGTATTGCACGGGTTTTGGATACAGTTCGCCATTCTCGCGAGAAAGTGTATATTGCGCCTCCTTTTTCTCGCGGAGGTAATTGGCTTTATCTGTTGGCGGCCGTTGATGCTGACCGTCGCGCCGATGCCGGGGATTTTTCATATATGCTCGATACTGCTGGTTTAGAACCTTGGCTTACAGAATTTCCTGCTTTGCAGGAACTCATGATGGATCCGAAAGATTTTAAGTTTTTACACCGGCGTTATTCTGGTCTTGATACCAATGTAGAAGATAGTTTTGCACCCGGTTCTCTTGAGATTTTCGCCCGTGAACGATTACTTTCTTCTGAGCATTTTAGGCAGCGCATTCTTACAGTAGGCAATATTGTAGGAAGTAATACGGTGGTGCTCAGTATTCGGCGCGGCGATTATTATTCTGTTCCCACAATTCGGCAGCGTTACGGTATTGATACTGTGGCCTATGTACGTGAGGCCCTGGATCAGGTGCTTAAACGCATGAGCCCCAGTAATTTCGTGGTCACGAGTGATGATCCGCAGTGGTGCCGCGAAAACCTGAGTTTTCTCGAAGATATTGCCCCGGTAATCTACGATAAGACCGGCGAGGGTATGTTCGCGGATTTAGCGGTTCTTGCGAAGGCGCGCTGGCTTATTCTTACGAACACTACGTTCGGGTACTGGGGCGCTTATATGGCGCAGGCGGATCACCCCGTTGAGGTGTACGTACCGAATGCCCACGAGTACGATGCGAAAACCCGCCAGCCTATCGTGGTGCCCGGAACTGTGCGTCCGCATCCGCATTTCTCCCGCTGGCATGCGGTTAAGCCGCCGCACGGGGGAACCTGGCTTCTGCCTGAAGAAGGCGATACCGCGTAAAACCCTATACTTCACTCTTTCACAACTCACTCATGACTCAAGCACGGAAGATAACCCATGAACATCAAATTTCTCGCGCCGTTTAAATTTTCGCAGCGAATTATTTCTAACTCCCGTAGTTTTTTCTCTGAACACCTTGAAAACTCGCGTCTTAAACCCCGTTTTCTAGACCCGACGGTTCGCGGGCTTCGCACTGGAAAACATCGGCTTTTTCTGGCGCAACGCGATCTGCGTACCCGGCGTGAGGCACGTACCCTGCTGAGCTCGGGGGATTTTAAGAACCGTTACCGGGAGCTAGAGAAGACCTTTGAGCTCCCTCCCCTGCCCACGACCAAGGGCGTGTGGGCGGTCGCGATGGTCAAGAATGAGGCGGATGTGCTCGAACGTTCCCTGCGACACCTGCATGCCCAGGGGGTGGCGCGCATCCTGGTGGTCGATAACGGTTCAGATGACGGTACTTTTGAGCTTCTTCAGCGTCTTAGCCGCGAGCTGCCGCTGAGTATTGGGCGTGACCGGGAGCCCGCCTACTATCAGTCCGAGAAAATGACCTATCTGACCCATCGTGCCCAGCGGGCCGGTGCCACCTGGGTGGTGCCTTTCGACGCGGACGAGTTCTGGTTCGGCGTTGAAGGTACTCTCGCCGAGGTTCTGTCCACCAGCAAAAATACCGTGGAAATCTCGCAGCTCTACAACCTATTTCCTACGGCCTCGGGAGACTTGGTACTCGATACAACCGCGCATTTTGACCCGAAGGTGTGCTTTAAATCCTGGCGGTCATCGGTCGTCACTATGGGCAATCATCGGGTTCTTCGACCTGGAGCGCAGGGCACCGATCGGGTGGTTATCTTACATTTGCCTTGGCGTTCGCGGCAGCAGCTGCAGCGCAAGCTCATGCAGGGGGCAAAGGCGCTTGAGCTCACCGATTTGCCGGAAGATTTGGGGTATCACTGGCGTAAAAATGGCGAGCTGAGCGAGAAACAGCTTGCCGATATTTGGTTGGATCTTATCGCGGGCAGGCCCATTCCCGTAAATCTTGCGTGGCAGCCGCGCGGAAGCCTCTACCCACTAGGCAGCGATATACCGCAGGATGCGCACAGCCTTAAACCCTTCCTTGAAGCCCGGCCAGAGACCGCCTAGAACTAGCATCCGCATAGACCTGTGCCCGCCTTCCCTAAGATTGGGAGGCGGGCACAATTTTAATGTTTTTCAGATCGATTCGCCCGACTACTCGGGAAGCTGCCCTAAACGCACCAGATTGGCGAACTCTTCGTTCTGCTGTTGAACCTGCGTGAAGGTTCCCCGCGCGGCGATTTCACCCTGCGAAAGGTAAATCAGCTGATCCACATTGCGCACCGTCGAGAGGCGATGCGCCACGATAATCACGGTAATATCCCGCGAAATTCGCTCGATCGCCTGGGTAATCTTATGCTCGGTCTCGTTATCCAAGGCGCTGGTAGCCTCGTCCATTATGAGCACGCTGGGGTTGCGGTAGAGTGCACGGGCAATGCCTAGACGCTGGCGCTGACCGCCCGAAAGCCGAACAGCATTGTGCCCGATCATCGTCATCAGCCCGTTCTCCAGGGAATCCACAACTTCGGTAAGTTCGGCGACAGCCAAGCATTCACGCACCCGCGCCTCATCAATCTCATGAGGTTCAAGCCCGAAGGCAACCGCCTCCAGCACCGTAGAATCGGCGATGAAGACGTCTTGAGGCACATACCCGATGCGCTGAAACCACGCGGGCAGATCCTGCTCGATCGGCACTCCATTGCACAACACACGCCCCTGCTCGGTGCTGAAAAGCCCCAAAATCAAATCAACCAGGGTGGTCTTTCCCGACCCGGAGCCGCCCACGAAGGCGATCGATGTACCCATAGGAATCTGCAGGTTAATGTTCTTAAGCACTGGCTGGTCGCCGTCGGGATAGGTAAAGGAAAGGTTCTCCACCGTAATAGTGATGGGCTCAATCTCACGGTTTACATACTCGGTCTGAGTATCAGCGGCGGGAGCAGGCGGAAGATCGAGCTTCTTCCCCTGTTCATCAAGCATCCCAATTTCGCGGACAAGCTCATCGCTGGGTTTCTCACCGGAACGAATATTACCTAGGGACGCCACAATGCGCGTGTAGTTCGGCAGAATACGGATGCATGCACCGGCAAAAAGAAGTAGATAGGGTGCGCTATCGACACCCTGGGTCATGCTCATGATCGCTAGAAGTGCGGCGATTCCGAGAATAAAAATAATTTCAAGGGTATACTTTGGAAGTTCTTGAAGGAAAACGTTCCGCATATTCGCATTCACCGAGTCCATGCGCTTGCTCTGGTACCGGTGTAGGTACCGTTCGGTCACACCGTGCATACGAATCTCGCGGAACCCAACCACAGCATCAAGCGCTGCATTCATCGAGCCGCGCGTAGCTTCCAGGATAATCTCGCCCTGCTCCTTATTTTTCTTTCGCAAAACGTATTGAAGCGCAAAGGCAGCCACGCCGAAGTAGGCAAAAGCGAAAAGCGCGGGAAGCGGCATAAGAACCAGCAGCATCACCATGAGCACCACGATAGAGAGCAAATCCCCGATAAAGCTCATGACACCATTTACGAAAGCGCTGTACGCCTGCCCCACAATGTCATTAACCGAGTTAAGCACCGCCGCTGCACCGCGCTTACGGTGAACCAGATAAGGCTCACGCATATAGCAGTTGAGCAGATTCACCGAGGTAATGCTCTGCTGGGTAGCAATAAACCCCAGACTCCAGCGCTTAATAACCAACGACAACACACCCTTGATGACAAAGGCGAGCACCAGTGCGACACCAAAAATCACGATAAGCTGCGTGCGGTCGGAATTGCCGAAAAGTTCCGCGACAGTTCGCAAATATCCAGTAATAGGGGCGCCCATCGCCAGGTTAACGATAGGTAGAATAGCCGCCACACCCAGCATCTCGAAAAGAGACACCACGAAAAGCCCCAGAATATTGAGGATTAAAATATAAAATTTTCGTCCGGGAAAGAAGATTCTGAGTTTACGATAAATATTTTTCATAAAAACCTCACAGAGTGCGCGTGGATGCCTTGAGAATCATAATACGAGCAGGACGCTCCACCAGATGATGCGCAATCATCGCTGCAAGTATAGAAATCACCAAGATTATGAGCATCATCAAGATTCCCCGTGCATCCATGCGAATCATATCGCTCCCTAAAGAGGTCTTGATGAATCGGAAAATAACAATTTCATGGACCAGATAGAAGGCAAAACTCACCTCACCGAAATACACGAGAGAGCGGCATATCCAATTCCCCGGCACCGGCTCACCAACCTGATGATGCGATTGCGCGCGCTGTATGTCGTGAAGCGCAAACATCCCAATCAGCAAGAACCATACCGGGTCAAGCACAAACCCGTTGATGGTCTGCGGCAAACTAACTTTAGAAACACCAGAAATCCCGGCTAAAGCAAGTGCTGTTACCACCCACAATTGCCAGGTACGTATCCGTGGCATCGCTAAAACGCCGTCACGAACTTTAAGCGCCAGAAGTCCTAAGAGCATGCCTAAGGCGAACTCACCCGAACGAAGCAACGGGTTAGCGTACACCACAACATCGGCGTAATTAGAGGTAAGTGCTATAGCGCTCGTCACCGCCGCCGTCAGCAGGAACCAACCCGTCAAAACGGTATATCCCGCCTTCGGGGAGCGGCGGCTGAGCCAACCCAACACGAGCGGAGTACAGGCATAGAAAAAAGCCTCGCAGCCTAAAGACCAGCTCACCCCATTGACCGAAAAAATATAGTCCCAATTCGGCACCCAGGCGTGGAGCAGAACCAGGTTGCTTAATGTAGCACCCGCAGATGGGGCTTCCTGAGTCAGGACGAGAATTGCCAAAGCAAGTGCAAAGAAGAAAAGGTGCAGCGGGTATACACGCGCAAATCGGCGCAGGTAGAATTTCTTGGCTCCGTCGGCGGGCTTATACGACCAGGTCAGCACGAAGCCCGAAAGCACGAAGAACAATGCGACTCCTACATATCCCACGGATGCGCTAGGAACCACATGCGCCCACCTCGTATGGTAGAAAAAGACGAATAGCGCAGCCGGACCCCGCAAAATTGTCAGGCTATCCAGCATAACGTACCTAGTACTAGGTACTCCTGCCATAACGGGTGTAGATTCTTTACTCATGATGAGCCCCCAGCATTACCTGAGGCATCAGAAGAGAATTTGTTTAAGGAACCGTCTTCGTTCCAGCTTCTCCACCGCAAAAATTTTCCGCGCGCCATAGGACCTTCAGCTTTGAACTGGATGCGCTCATCCGGCAGACCGTGAGAGATATTGGTCCATACCTCTTGAATCTCACTATCGCTGAGCTTACTGCCAGCAAGCCAATGCGGAGTAATCACTGTGGCGTCTCGGCCTGTGCTCACAGCGCTGGCGGCTCCTTGCCGAACTTTTCGCGCAATCTGAGCAGCCCCCCGATACTGCACATGCACGATCTCTAAGGAATGTTCATGAGCGCCTAAACGGCGTACTTCGTGGTTACCACGTACCACAACAGTAAAAGGATGGGCACGAAAGGCCACCTTTCCGGGGAAGGAATCTGCCGTATCCATCACAAGTTCCGTGTTGATAACATCACTCGGGTTCTCCGTGACAGGTACCGAATGATGGAATCCGGCATAAATTACCGAGCTTTGGCAGGTCTGTAAAAATTTTGCGAGCGTATCTGAAGGCGCATACCAAAATTCGTCTGCATCGAAAGGAATAACCCATCGTGCACCGTATCGCCAGGCCAGATGCGCTAACCACGTCATTTTCTCGGATTGTACATACGGAATGTAATTATCTTCAGCATAGATAATTCTAGAGTCGTGAGTTGATCTTTCACGAATATATTCCCGGGTACCATCATGCGAAAGATTATCCGCAATAAGCAGCCGATGTACTCCCTGTTGAAACATATGGTCAATAACAGAAGGCAAAATATCTATTTCATCTTTAACCATCGCAATACCCCATACTTCTGTACGGGGGCCTCGATAGTGTATAGATGGCGTGTTAAAAATGCGGATACCACGAATTGCGGCGTATTGATCTCGCCATTGTTGAGGGGTTTTACGAGCTTTGAGTGAATAGCTCAATTGCCCCAGTTCAGTCCGCAGCGCGGGGAGGAATTTCATGAATTGTGCTTTCGTGAAACGGCTGGTGCCGATAAAAAATACACGTAAAATACGTATGTAGATTTTAGCATGCAGATCAGGGTTATTTTCAGACTATGGCATATTTCTGCTTAATCTTTGCGGCGTATAAGACGTATTATGATACATAGTTTTTTCGCGAAAATTTATCCGCGTAAACACTACCGTCGTGTACTCTGCTTGTGCCTAACACAACATCAAGATACACGCTAGGAACCCTCCAAAGACTGACAAATTGTGTTCTACAGGTAAAATAATAGGTGAGTAGCCCTGCCCTGGAGGCGATTCAATGCGCTTCTGGAGCGTCCGAGACTCTGAAAGGTATCCATGGGAATTTTTAATATTCAGTCCCTCAGGGACAAATATCTGTCTGACTCTGGTGTACCTGCCGGGCAGGATAACCGTGAGTCCCCCTCCGCCGATACCGCTTCCGGACGCCGCCGAGCAGGGGGATCCTCAAGGTCTTCCCTTCAGGACGGGGTCGCACGTTTGAGCGCGCGACATGACCTGCCCCAACGTTCCGCACGCAGCGCCTCCCGTAGGTCACAGGACCTTCCCCAGGAAGTACGCTCGCTCGCGGCCCAAAAGAGGAAAGCTCGAGAGGACGAGTCCCGCTCCCAGGGGTTGCATAACACTGGACCGGTAACGTCCAGCATTAACATACGCGCGGCACGCGATGTTGCGGTCGCCGAAGCAGAGGAACGGCGCGCTGCAGAACGTGCCGCAGCTGAAAAACAGGCCGCAGAGAGGCGGGCGGAGCAGGCAGCCGATGCTCGCCGCCGTGCCGCAAGCATACTTTCTTCCGCCACGGGGGCACAGCGTTCCGTGAGCGGCAACCATAAAAATTCTCAGGCGGCACCGCAGACGCAGTCAAGCCCGATGGTTCGGAAAACTAGGTCGATTAACATCGGCGAATTCCACGGCAAGATTTCAAAGCGTAAAAAGAAGCCAGAGCAGCAGATTACCAAGCCGACGACGAACAGCGCAGAGCTGGATCATACGGTTCTCATGGATACCAACGATGTGCAGGCTGCGGCACAGCGTTACGCCAAACAGCATAAATCTCAGCAGCAGACTCCTCGCGTGGAAAATACTGCTGCGCGCACGAATTCTCCGCGCCCGAAGACCGCGCGGATACCCATAACCCAGCGTTCCACGTCGTCTCGTTCACAAGCATCCGGCGCAGCTGCGGCGCAGAACAAGCGCCCCAAGACCGGCGCAGCGCCGCAGAAGCCAGCTCAGGCGCGCACCGCATCCGCAAAAACAACCGGCGCAAAAAAGGCACGCCCCAAGAACTCAATTGCCAAGAACCCTGCAGCTCGGAATGCTGCCTTGAAGAATACGGTGCGCACCAACCTTGCGCGTCAAGCAAATGAGCAAATGGCGCAGCGCCAGCAGAGTCCTTCATCGGCGCAGCAGGACCAGAGCCAGTCCACCCAGCAGCGCGCCCAGGCACATCAATCGCAGCGAAGGACCCACCAACAGCCAAGGCCCGCTGAAGTAGCTTCGCGTTCCTCGGTGCAGTCTAAGCCGGTTCAGTCGCATCTTGCGCAGTCTAATCCCGGTTATTCTCCCGCCAAAATTGTTGCCGCGGCGCAGGCTCGCGCACGTCAAGATGCTCAGACTCATAAAAAGCCTGAAACTCCCCAGCAACAGACTCAACAGCAGAGCACGGCATCAGCATCTACAGCAGCAACTCATAACCCGTGGAACAGCATTCCCACACCCCAGAAAAAGTCTGCTGCCGCTAATCCGTGGAATAGCCTTCCTGCAACATCCAAGCAGACCCCGGAGGATATTCCAACGAGTCACAAGCAGAGTGAACCCTCTATCAGCGAGAAACTTGCGAACAAGCCCGAGTTCGCGGGCTTCGATATGGAGAAGCTTCTGCAGCCCGGGTATAAGCCGCAGACCCGTAAAGAGGCAATCGCCATTCGCCGCGCACAGGAAGAATTGAATCTTCACAGTGGAGAAAATCAGCAGTCTCAGACAGAGGACACACAGCGCCAGGAAGATGAAGCAGCTCGGCGCGAACGCGAACGTGCGGAAGTTCACCGTCAACGTCTAGAGGCTCGCCGTCGCCGAGAGGAACAGGCTCAGCGCACGCGCGCTGAAGAATCCAATGCCGGACAGCAGAACGAGCAAACTCAGTCTGAACGAGAGCAGCGCGAGCAGAATCAGGCTCAGCTGGCTCGAAAACTTGCTCAGCGTGATAGTGCTCGTTCCACGTCTAACGAGAACACCCGCACAGAGCCCTCGCGGCCCGCTCACCAGACCTTGAAGGTGCGTGATGGCGCAAACAACGCGCTCTCTACTTCCGCCCAGGATGCGCAGGATACGGATACGCAGAGTGCCCAGCCAACAGCTCAGCCGGCGGGTTTCCGTTCGGCTCCTGCTCAGGCATCTGTGCATCCGACAGCTTCCGTCCGTCCCGTAAAACGCGCAGCATCCCATGCCTCTCCGTTTAAGCTCGCGCCGGGCGAAGTTCGCTCAGGCGTGGTGCGCAGGCGCAGGCTCGCTCCCAGGTTCCAGGGGCCTATGGAGGCGGTCTTCGTGTGCACCGGAAACGTAGCGCGCAGTGCGGCGGCAGAGATTATCGCAAGCCAGCTCTCCGAAGAATACGGTCTGACCGACGACTGGATTTTCACCAGCGCCGGAACTTCAGCACTTTCGGGCTCGCGCGTATACCGTTACGTGGGTAAACAGCTTGACGAGCGCGGCTACGATATTTCCGGGTACCGCGCTAAGCAACTCACCGAAGACATGGTGGAACGCGCTACCCTGCTCCTGGTGGCGGAAGCGGAACACGCCGATTGGATTATCCGCGAGTGGCCGCAGTACCACCACAAGGTTCATCTCATCAAGCAGGTAGCTAATCTGAGGCAAGAAGCCGGTTTTGAGACAGAACCGCTCTCATACCTGTACAGCCATAATCAGGCGCCCCGCACAAGCGATAACATTGGTGATCCGTACCGTCAGGGTAAAGAGGCGGCACGCATCGCGGTCGACGAGATTGAAAACTCGCTCTTCGAGATTCTGCCGTGGCTCTCGCAGGCACAGGTGCAGAACTAAAACAAGCAGATTATGAGGGGCATAGCCTCTAGTAGTTAATATCCCTGTCTGAGAGCGCTAGCGTTTTCAGACGGGGATATTTTTCTCGGTCCAATAACATCACCCCGCGCCGGAACTGTCGAAGCTCGGCCACGGGGTGAATGCGATATATACGATTTAGGCGTGATCGTTGAAGATGTTGGTCACGGACCCTTCGTCGAAAACCTCACGGATAGCACGTGCAATCAGCGGAGCAATCGACAGAACCGTCAGATTATCGAAAGACTTCTCGGCAGGCACGGGCAGAGTGTTAGTGACAACCACTTCGGAGGCACCGCATCCGGAAAGAATATCGACGGCTGCACCAGAAAATACGGGGTGGGTTGCCGCGATAATGACTTCTTTCGCGCCCTTATCCTTCAGAACCTTAACCGCGCCAGCAATGGTTCCACCGGTATCGATCATATCGTCGATCAGTACGCAGGAGCGCCCTTCAACGTCGCCCACAACGGTTTTCGAGACAGCATGATTCGGCACGTTAATATCGCGTGTCTTATGCACGAAGGCCAAAGGGGCACCACCAAGCAGGGCAGCCCAATGCTCAGCCACGCGTACACGACCGGTATCCGGGGAAACGACGGTCACGTTCTCGGGGTTCTCAACGCGCCCGCGAATATAATTCGCCAGAACTGGGATAGCAAAGAGATGGTCGAGCGGACCGTCAAAGAAACCCTGAATCTGCGAAGTATGCAGATCGACGCACATCAGGCGGTCCGCGCCAGCGGTCTTGTACAGATCGGCAATCAGACGAGCCGAAATAGGCTCACGTCCCTTATGCTTCTTATCCTGGCGGGCATAGGGGTAGAAAGGCGAAACTACGGTAATCGAACGGGCGGAGGCACGCTTGAGCGCATCAATCATAATGATCTGTTCCATCAGCCATTCGTTGATGGGTGCCGGGTGCGACTGAATCACGAAAGCATCGGCGCCGCGCACAGATTCCTCGAAGCGCACATAGGTCTCACCATTGGCGAAGGTATACGCAGAGGTCGGCAGCAGGTCATGCCCCAGTTCAGCAGCGATTTCTTCGGCTAGTTCCGGATGCGCCCGCCCGGACACCACTGCCATTTTACGCATCCCAGGATTGGTAATCTCGCTAGACATGATTGTGTTCGCTTTCCTTGTGAACTCGGTGTGTGAAAACTACTCCTGCGCGGCCTCAGCAGCCTGTGCAGACTCGGTTCCTTCACGATTTTTTAAAACCCAGTCATCAATATTGCGCTGGGAAGTCTCAGAAATAGCGAGCGCGCCCGCCGGAACATCCTTGCGGATTAGGGCTCCCGCGCCGGAATATGCGCCATCCCCAACGGTAACGGGTGCCACGTAGATGCCGCCCGAGCCCATACGAGTATGCGCGCCGATAACGGTTCGGTTTTTAGTAACCCCGTTGTAGTTAGCGAAGATGGATCCCGCACCAATATTGGCGCCTTCGCCGATTTCGGCATCCCCTACGTAGGTGAGGTGGGGTACCTTGGCGTCCTGGCCGATCTGTGAGTTCTTGGCTTCGCAGAAGGCCCCGAGTTTTGAGTTCGCGCCCAGAACGGTACCGGGGCGCAGGTATGAGAAGGGGCCTACGGTGGCGTTTTCGCCGATGGTCGCGCCGAAACCGTGGCTGCGAATGACGGTTGCGCCGGTTTCGATAGTCATATCGGTCAGGGTTGTGTCCGGACCAATAGTTGCACCGGTGGCGACCTTTGTTGCTCCGTGCAGCTGCACGCCGGGCAGCAGAGTTGTATCGTTTTCAAGGGTAACGGTTACGTCGATCCAGGTGTTGTGGGGGTCCACGATAGTTACGCCGTTACGCATATGTTTTTCCAGGATGCGTTCGTTGAGTTTACGCCCAAGCTGCGCAAGCTGCACGCGGTCGTTCGCGCCTTCAACCTCCCAGCGATCCTCAATAGCGAGGGCGGCGGTGCGATGCCCCTTATCGCGGGCTATAGCGAGCACATCGGTAATGTATTTTTCGCCCTGCGCGTTGTCGGTCGTGACTTCTAGCAGAGCTTCGCGCAGAACCTTGGCGTCAAAAGCGTAGATACCCGAGTTGATTTCGGTAATCGCCAGCTCTTGAGGAGTTGCGTCTTTGGCCTCCACAATGGCGGTAACTTCGCCCGCCTGGTCGCGCACGATGCGCCCGTAGGCACCGGGCTCTTCGATATTGGTGGTGAGCACGGTAACGGCATTGCGTCCCTCTTCATGGAAGTCCATTAGCTCGCGCAGGGTTTCGGCGCGAAGCAGGGGTACGTCGCCGTAGGTGACCAACACGGTACCATCCACGAGATCGGAATTATCGAGGGCATTAAGACCGACTTCGACAGCGCGACCGGTGCCGGGAATGTCGTCCTGATCAACGATGGTGACCTGGGCATCAAAGTCGAGAATATGCTGGGCTACCTTATCACGCTGGTGTCGCACTACAACGGCTAGACGCTGAGGGTCTAGGTCTCGGGCGGCAGCTACGGCGTGTTCCACCATGGAACGGCCGCCTATCGCGTGCATAACTTTGGGGGTAGCAGATTTCATACGAGTGCCAGCTCCCGCAGCCAAAACAATAACAGCCGAAGGTGCCTTCCGATTTTCTGCGTTCACCTAGATGTCTCCTTGTTAGGTGTGGGATATAGCCGGAAGTCTACCCCCGAACTATTCGCTCCGCCACCAGGATTCGAACCTAGACAAACGGCTTCAAAGGCCGCTGTGCTGCCATTACACCATGGCGGATTATCCGCATGAACACCCGTCGGTTTGACGGACAAAGAAACGGATACTCCATAGTGTAGCAAAAATAGCAGCTTTCTCACACACGCCGCTCTCTGCCATCGTGAAGCCCTAATTTTTACATTAACACGGTGCCTGTGGCACCTCAGATACCCTGGGATTTATCTCTCACCGGCGTGGTTTTCGCCAGATTTGTGTAAAGACTTCCAGGCGTGTGGGAGTCAGGCGTTACCCTGGATACGTGGCACATTTACTTGGCGGCGAAGCGCTGCACCTTCAGTTCCCTACCCGCACTATTTTCGAGGGGGTGACCGTCGGCATTAATGAGGGCGACCGCATCGGCATTGTGGGTCGCAACGGCGACGGTAAATCCACGCTCATGAAGATTCTGGCGGGGCATCTTGAGCCGGACTCCGGGCGCGTGACGGCGCGCGGTGGCACGCGCATCGGGTATCTGGATCAGTCCGACGTTCTCAACAATTCCCATACGGTCGGTTATGCTCTGGTGGGTGATACTCCAGAGTACGAGTGGGCCTCGCAGCCGCGTATTCGTGATGTTATTGCGGGTTTGGTGTTTGATCTGCCCTGGGATGCACCGGTCTCTTCACTCTCGGGCGGGCAGCGTCGCCGCGTGGCTCTGGCGGCTCTGCTGATACAGGAATGGGATGTGCTCATGCTGGATGAGCCCACCAACCACCTGGACGTGCAGGCAATTACATGGCTTGCGCATCATCTGAAAAGCCGCTGGAGCAAGAACGCGGGCGGTCTGCTAGTGGTCACTCACGACCGCTGGTTTCTGGATGAAGTCAGTACCGACACCTGGGAGGTTCACGATAAGATCGTGGAACCTTTTGAGGGCGGGTATGCGGCTTATGTTCTGCAGCGCGTGGAGCGCGATCGGCAGGCGGCCGCCGCGGAGGCAAAGCGCCAGAACCTGATGCGTAAAGAGTTGGCGTGGCTGCGTCGCGGTGCCCCGGCGCGCACCTCGAAGCCGAAGTTCCGTATTGACGCGGCGAATGCACTGATTGCCGATGTGCCGCCGGTACGTAATACCGTGGAACTCAAGCAGATGGCGGTTTCCCGTTTGGGTAAGGATGTGGTGGATCTTGAGAACGTCTCGGTCACCTTTGAGGATTCTTCACTGCCCAACGGCAAACGTGAGGTGCTGCGTCGCGTAACCTGGCGGATTGCGCCGGGTGAGCGCACCGGTATTTTGGGCGTGAATGGTGCCGGAAAATCGACCTTACTTGCTCTGGTTACCGGCTCTTTGGAACCGACTGAGGGGCGCGTGAAACGCGGTAAGACCGTCAAGGTTGCCACCCTCACTCAGCAGCTGGATGAGCTTAAAGAGTTTGAGAATGACCGCGTGTCTGATGTGATTGGTCGCAAAAAGCGCAGCTATATTGCCGAAGGTAAAGAAATGTCGCCGTCGCAGATGTTGGAACGGCTAGGTTTTACGAGCGCACAGCTTTCTACACCGGTGAAAGATCTTTCGGGCGGGCAGAAGCGGCGACTGCAGCTCATGCTCATTCTCTTGGACGAGCCGAATGTACTGATTCTGGACGAGCCTTCAAACGATTTGGATACCGATATGCTGGCGGCGATGGAGGATCTGCTCGATACCTGGCCCGGCACCCTGCTGGTGGTTTCTCACGACCGTTACCTTATGGAGCGTGTGACCGATCAGCAGTATGCGGTGATTGACGGTTCCTTCCGGCATCTGCCCGGTGGGGTGGACGAGTATTTGGCACTTTCTGCAGCGGGGCGGGGCGGTTCTGCCGCCGGTGCTGTGGGCGGTGCATCCGCCCCAACTAAAAAGAACGATTCTTCGGTTTCTGGTGGTCAGGCTGAATCGACGGACTCTGGTCCCAAGGACACGCCGAAAGTATCGGGGGCACAGGCACGAGCGGCACAGAAGGAATCCGCCGCGATTGAGCGTCGCCTCGGAAAATTGGGCGAGGAACAGAGCAAGCTCTCCGAGCAGATGAGCATGCATGACCCTGCCGATTATGCCGGGCTTGCTGACCTGGGGCAAAAACAGCAGGCGCTTCAGGATGAGATCGACGAGCTAGAGATGCGCTGGCTGGAACTCTCGGAACTCCTCGGATAGCCCGCTCCCCTGCTAAAAGAGTCTTGATAGCGAATCAAACGGGTTCCTCAACGTTGCATTCACTATCAAGGCTCTTTTTATAAACTCGGGGAAGCATCCGCAAGTTCCGCAGCCATAGCCTTTAGGTCCGCATCCAGCCGGGGGCTGCGCAAACCCGCAGCCTGAAATAGCTCGGTGAAACGGTGCCGCCAATCCAGTCTTTGCAGCGCCATACGCACCTGGTTGCGGCTCTGCTCAGGTGTCCATTCGCTCACAAGCTGCGCCACCGCATCCAGCCCGGCGCGAGCATCCTGCGGGTCAATATCGACGGTCGCTCCATCCCACAGTATCTCGCGCGTGCTTTCGGTTTTAGGCACCTGCCCCACCACAGTTACCCCGTGGGCAAGCGCGTCCGTCCAACGCCCGGTAATGTACTCCTTGTTTGGGTGCGTGTACGATGCGGGGCTCACCAAAGTACTAAAAGCCAGTACAAACTTGGCGTCCGCGAGTGCTCTCTGCAAAGACTCGACGGATTCGCGATCGGTTACGCCGAACGGCGGGCGCCCCGCGAAGGCTATTCCAGCCTGCCGGGCAAGCTCTGCGGTGTGTTCATCGTCGTCATAGGCGGAGGGTTGGCGCCCCACACGAAGTACATCGGTGGTTTTCGGATGCTCCAAATGCTCATCGAATTTACTCCACACGTCTGCACCCCAGGGAAGCACCCGCACGTTTTTAACCCCGGCGCTGCGCCAATCGTGCACGTCGTCGCGGTCCGCCACGAAGACGGTGTTATAGGTTCCGTTGGTGGCGATGGTGGGAATGCGGTCATCCCAGAAACTATCGATAACCCACCCGTAAACCCCAGCATAGCGTCGTGCGGCGAGGCGCGGCTGCGCGATAGCGTAAAGCTGTCCGGGGTCGCTGGCGATAACAAGGGCGGTACGTCTTCCGCCGGGAATACGCGGCAGGCGCCCCAAAATTTTGGTGGCGGGTTTGAGCGATGCGCTTGGGTCAGGGGTGACGATGCGCGCGTCCAAGTACGATGCCATCAGGCGCGCCATCTCATGGATGGGCGCCCACCCGGCGCCTTCGGGAACGCCTACGATAATATCTACGTAGTGGGGCATGGGGTATTCATTTCGTGCGAGTTCGAGCGGGAATAGGTCGCGCGTAATTTTGACCTGAACTATGCAAAATGTGCGTCATCACACCGCGCGATATACCACTTAGTATATACGTTTTTAGGTATCGTCCGGGATACTTGGTAATCACCATGGCGGAGTGGGTTTTATATCACAGACTATTCAGAGACACGGAGGCAATACTCAGTGCATCATAAATTCCGGGAGTGTTTTCTTCATGCGGGTGCGCATAAACTGATTCCTATATAGAGAAAACACTCTCGCGTTACTCCCTACCCCAGAATAACAGCCCGCTGACCGCCGCCAGCAGGTAGGCTACAATATCTTCAGACGGGCTTGCCACGGTGGTAGAGCCGCATAGGTCACACTCACTCACACGAATTCTCATGATTCAGAAACTCAAAGATTTGAAATACCGCCTGCATCTTATACGGCGAGAACGCACGAATGCGCAAAAACGACGTGAACTCACCAAAAATGGCATTATTTTTGGTGCCGGAACATATTGCGATCCTAGTTCCACTATTATGCCTAAGGTCGTAATGGGCACGAATTGTTTTGTCAATAAAGAAACTTTGGTGGGCGCGCATACGACTCTGGGAAATAATGTTTTTCTGGGGCCGCGCGTCACCATTTTTGCCGACACCCATGAAATTGGTTCCGCCGCTCAGCGCGCGGGAGCAAATATTACTCGTCCCGTACACATCAAAAACGGCACGTGGGTGGGGCAAAACGCTGTCATTACCGCCGGGGTTACGATCGGCGAAGGATGCGTGATTGCCGCCGGTGCCGTGGTGGTGTACGATTGTGCGCCTCATGGCGTGTATGCGGGCGTTCCGGCGCGGCGCATCCGTGACCTTGATGCCGAAGGGAACTCGTACCCGGTAGCCGAGCAGGTGAAAGGAGACCGGTCGTGACTTGCCCCAAACCCGTTGCAGCATCCGTCATTATTCCGGTGTATAACGGCGCCAACTACATTACGCAGCAGCTTGATGCCCTCGCAGCCCAAACCGGTAACCCTAGTTTTGAGGTGCTCATTTGTGATAACGGCAGTACCGACGGCACTCGCGCTGTGGTCGAAAGCTACAGTGCCCCCTATCCCCTGCGGGTAATAGATGCATCCCAGCGTGGCGGAGCCAGCCACGCCCGCAATATGGGGGCGGTACAAGCCGCAGGTGATGTCCTTATCTTCTGCGATGGCGATGATCTTGTAGAACCTGACTGGGTGGTTTCGCATCTGTACGTGCAAAACCTATATTCCCCTGTCATAGCAAGCGGGTCTCTGCTTCATGATCGGGTTAATACTCCCGAAGTTCTGCGGGCTTACGGTCTTGAACCCGGCGATGATCAGAAGATTCTGAGCACACGCACCAGGATTTTCTACGACGATGAGCTCACCCCCTATGCTGGTTTTCTGCCGACGGTTGCCGGGGGTAATTTTTCGATTCCTCGCCGCGTATATCTTGAGGCTGGGGGGATGGATTCTTCATATAAGAGTTCCGAAGAGACCGATTTTGCCTGGCGTGTGCAGCTTGCAGGCGTTCCGGCGGCGCTTACGCACGGACCGCTTCTGCACTATATTCTGCGGGATAAACCTAAACGCATTTTTCATCAGCAGCGCGCCTACCAAAAATACAAGGTACTGCTGTGGATGCACTATCGGCAGCATGGAATGCGCGGCCCCAGCACGAAGGCGTCTATCCTGGAGATTTTGCAGCAGGCCCCTAAGCTTATAAGCCCTACGACTCGTTTTCGGGCGGCGTATCTGACGGGCGGCAACCTTGGAGCACTGGAGGGTATTCTTCAATACCGCATCCTCAAACGTATTCCGAAGCCGCTGCGGCTGGATACTGCGCCTATTACAGAGGAATAAGGGACTATTCCCAAGGACTTAGAGCATCGCGGGGGTTTGTGTGGCGATCGCGTGACGGCCTCGGCGGCGAAGCGCTGCGGCGAGTTCATCGGCTGCGGTCGCATCCTCCGCAAGAATAGCCACGGTAGGCCCTGACCCAGAGACAAACGCCTCAACCATGCTCTCATTATCCATGGTCAAAATAGTTTCAAGATCGGGTGCTAGGGTCACGGCTGGACCCTGCAAATCGTTGCGAAGCTGCCTGCCAATTTCGTGGATGCGCGCAATCGGCGCTTCCGTCTGGGTTAGCGCGTGCAGCAGCCCCGAAGGAACCTGCAGCTCGCCAGCTTCGGGGTAACGCCCGGCGACGCGTCCCTCATCAAGCTCGCTAAATACCTGCGGGGTCGAGAGCCCCTCTGAGGCGGCGACCAGTACAATATCGAGCGGAATCATGTCTTCAGGCAGCTCCACAATGCGCAGCTCGGTTCCGGTGCCCTCCCCCACGGCTAACCCGCCCAGCGGGAACGCGGCACGCACCACAAAAGGCACGTCAGCACCCAAAGGCGCAGCCAGGGCAAGCAGCTCTTCGAGCCCGAGGGTGCGTTCGGTCAGCCGCCTCTCATAGAGATACTGATCGACGGCAAGAAGCGCGGCGGCGGCATCTGCCGAGCCACCCGCCATGCCCCCGGCCACGGGAACAGCCTTATCGATATGCAGGTGCAGGTTCAGATCGTTTACGGTGAGCCCGTGCGCCTGCACCATAGAGACGGCTGCACGATGCGCCAGGTTCGACTCGTCCAACGGCACCTCGGCTAGATCAAATTCTCCGACATGGTGCTGCTGATCGACCAGGGACTCGGGCACAATATCCAGGCTCAGGGTAATTCCTGGTTTGTGACCGTCGCGTGCGGTTACGGTTTCGTAGATATTGACCGAAGAAAAGAGTGTGGCGAGCGGATGGTAGCCGTCCTCGCGGGGGTTCCCCACGGCAAGATATAGATTTACTTTGCCGGGCGCTTTTGCCCGAGTTTCTAGAACATGCATTCTTTATCCATCTCCGGTTTCCCGGTCTTAACTTTCATCCGCCACTAAAGCTGGCACCCGATGCGCCGCCTGGGCAATCCGAATATACCCGTGAATATCTAACTTTTCGCCACGCTCAGTAGGAGTAATGCCCGCCTCGGTCAGGATTGCTTCGGCACGAGCACCGGAACCAGCCCACGAGGCAAGCGCGGCCCGCAGGGTCTTCCGCCGTTGGGCGAAAGCAGCGTCAATCACGGTAAAGACTTCGTCGCGGTCAATATCGGCGAGCGGCTGCGGGCGCATCCTGAATCCCACAAGCCCTGAGTTAATTTTCGGGGCGGGCCAGAATACGTTTTTACCGATAACCCCCGCTTTAAAGACCTCAGCATACCAGCTTGCCTTCACCGAAGGAACCCCATAAATCTTAGAGCCGGGTTTCGCCGCCAGACGATCGGCAACTTCATCCTGCACCATCACCAAGGCGTGGCGGATGCTCGGGAACTGCGCGAAAAGGTGCAGAAGCACCGGAACCGCCACATTATAAGGCAGGTTAGCGACCAGCGCATCCGGTGTGCGGGGAAGCTCAGTCACCTTGAGGGCATCCATGAGCACCACACTAACGTTTTGTGCCTTGTCGGGGCGGAATTTGGCGATAGTATGCGGCAGCTGCTGCGCCAATGGCGGGTCGATTTCGACCGCAACAACCTGGCGCGCGGCATCTGCCAACCCCAGAGTGAGAGAACCAAGTCCGGGACCGATTTCGAGCACGGTTTCGTCGTCGGTAATATCTGCTGCGGCAACGATGCGGCGAATAGTATTCGGGTCAATCACGAAGTTCTGCCCCAGGGTCTTTGTAGGGCGAATGCCCAGCTGCGCGGCAAGGTCACGGATTTCTTGGGGACCCAGCAGGGGTTTATCGCTCAGATTTTCTCTCACCCTATCTATTCTACGGAAGGTTGCAGGTCTAGGTCGAAGGACGCCGCTCACTGGTGCGGGTAGTTACTTGAGAACTCTGCGTTTCTTCCGTATCTGCCAGAGAGTAGATTTGACGATGTTTTGTGCATTCTTCAAGCGAGCTTTGGGGGCTGTGTAAATCCGCAGCTTGTTAAAGAGTGGCTGATTTTTTGCCTGGTTTGCTTTACGGTACACAAAGTGTGTTCCATCTTCCTCAATAAGACTATTTCCTGTCCAGCCGCACAGCCCTGGTTGCATAACCTTAATATCCACCCCAAAATCAGCGGCGAAAAGGGGCCAATCATCTGCTAGCCAGTATTGTGAGCCGCGCGCATCAATCTGCTCAATAATTTTCTGCGCCGCCGACCGAGAGATCAGATACAGTCCTGTACAGGCAGTCCAATCATTAGCGCAGTACCCTAAACGGTGACGGCCCCAAATAAACGGAGAAAACAACGACAACCGGGGGTAAGGAGTGCGGGGGTTCATACGACCCATCTGGGTGGACCAGCCATCCGCAAAATTCACCACACCAATACTGCGGGATTTTTCAATAACCCGAGAGACAATTTTATCAATGGAGGGGTGGATCAACGCATCGTCTTCAGCAACAAGCGCCCATTCTTCCCCGCTTTCTAGAAAATCACGCCACACGTAAGTATGGCTCAAGGCGCATCCTACTTCTCCAGGACGGGCTAGACGGCCTTTTCTTTTCTCAAAATAGACAGCATCAAATTCAGGGCTTTTCCCAGGAGTAGGTAAAGCACGCCCATCTACTCCCCAAAATATATCGAAACCTGCGCTCCCCGGGGCATTGAAGAAATACTTAAGACGATTTTCTTCCTTAAGAGCAACAACATATTTTTTCATTTTTCCTCTTTATATTTGAAACGGCAGTAATTTACCGGTACCCACCAGGGTATGTTCCAAATTTCATATCTTCAACAATTTTTATACGGTCAATATATTTAAGGCTTAGGGGGCTTGTAATCCTTCCCGCCAACTCAAGCCAGGGAATGGGGTACTCCGGCATATACCCAAAAGCTTGAGGATCTCCGTAGCTCTCCAATAAGGATGAAAAATAATCCATCCTGCGGTTTAATTCAGTAAGCCATTCATCAGTAAACCTGCTATATGGTTTACATCCAAAAGCAGACATATTCACAATCGATTTATAATAGTTACGCTGGTCTTTCCCCAACGCTCCACTTGCTGGTGACGAATTCCAAGAGCCTATTTCATGCGGAGCAATAACCCACATATCTTGGGTAGCATTAAGTTCCTCAAGAAGAGGCAACCAGGGCTTATCCATAGGCTTTATATCCATATACACACCACCGTGATGGTGCATCAGATAGGCGCGCAAGTAGTCAGAGCGCTGAATATAACTTAGTTTTTCGTAGGAAGGATGTAAAGGATGCTCGGGAAGCACATAATCCGCAAGGTTATCCGAGGTTATCAGAATAACTTCACTTTCAGAATTAACAGAACGAATAAGGTCGATAGATTTCTGACGAGTTGGAGTTATCTGATTATCTCCCAACCAGACAATAAATATCTGATTAGGAGCATTCTGAAGATTACCATCCGGAAGTTGAGAATCATAGAATAAATGATTAACCATAAATGTACTAGAATTAGGCATTGCAGTATTTTTAATAAACTGAGTATATTTTTCAATATCGTAAGAGTATGGTTTTTTCTGCGAATACCAACTGCGCATCTTATCTATCCCCGCGCCATCTTTGACATAATTAATCCATATATAATGTTTTATTCTTTTTGAAAAAGAAATGATCGACACAGCTTTACCCTAGTTCTCTCACATTAACATGCTATTGATACGTTACGGGATAGAAAGCTATTTATCGGGATACCACATCGCACAAAGACAAAATTTACTCCAGAAATTATGAAGTAAAGCCTTAAGGTGAGATATAGCATCTATCATAATAGCATATACGCGTGATAGTTCATGCAGGCTTCGACAAAGATGGCACAAAAAATACTTATACCTTATGCACTGATCGTTACCATCGTCTAGAACCCCTCAATTCCCCAGCTGCCGTACACACGCATCGAGTTCGCGCGGATAATTCGGCACAGGTCCTCTAGGTTCTGCTCGCGGTGCGCCGCCATGAACCGCACCGTATAGTTCGTCATGTACGAGGCATTCGGGCGGCCCCTAAACGGGTGCGGGGTCAAAAAAGGCGCATCCGTCTCGGCAAGAATCAGCTCAGGGCGTGCCATACGCAACGACTCCTGAATATCCTTCGAGTTTTTGAAGGTCACGGTTCCGGCGAAGCTCATGTACCAGCCCTGCTTATTACAGATGCGCGCCAGCTCAGCCCCGCCCGAGTAGCAGTGAAATACAGTACGCTCGGGGGCGCCCTCCTCAAAGAGGATGCGCACTACATCATCGTGCGCCTGCCGGTCATGAATCTGAAGCGCCAGATCATGCTTCTTCGCCAGGCGAATATGCTCGCGAAAGCTGTGCTGCTGGGCCTCGGTTCCCTCTTCCCCGGTGCGGAAGTAGTCGAGTCCGGTCTCTCCGATAGCTCGCACGCGCGGTTCGGCGGCAAGCGCATCCAAGGTCTCCAGAGCCTCATCAAGGGTACCGGAGGAATCCAGTTCGGGAGCGGTGTTGGGGTGAACGGCAACCGCCGCCAAAACCCGCCGGTCGGCGCGGGCGGCGGCAACCGCATACAGCGAGGAGGGAATATCGCAGCCGACCTGCACAATGGCACCTATGCCGAGTTTTTCCCCGGTATCGAGGGCATCCCGGGCAGTAACTTCTACTTCGCCATCAAGCAGATCCATATGGGTGTGGTTATCGACGATGGCGTACGGCAGAGGCTCGGGTGCAGGCGGGAACACAAGGTTGCGGGACCGTCCGTCGTCGCCCTTCGTGGAGCGGCGGCGGGTGCCTTCACCCGAGGGTTCCTGCGCTATGCCTCCCCCGGTCTCGTCTCGGTAAAGCTCGGCTCGGTAGGGCGCGGGAGTTTGCCCTTCTTCGATCTGCCAGCCGTGCGGAAGCACGCTCGTCATCAGTTCTTCTTCGCTCGGCATCTTATAGTGTGCCAAGGCTGCAAGAGAGTCTAAATATTCCTGGGTGAGTTCGGTTTGCTCGGAGTGACTATGGCACACGGTATTCTCCTGTGGGCTGTGTTGAGGTGTGTTTAGGCGTTGGCATTTCGAGCGGCGAGGGCGGCTTCATAGAGTTCTCGTTTGGAGGCACCCGTTTCGGCGGCAACTGCGGCGCACGCATTTTTGAGGCGTTCCCCCGCATTCACCCGTTCGAGGACGAGACTTACCACGTCTTGCGCCTGCGGAGTTTCGAGAGGCTCGGCGCCAGCAACCACAATCACGATTTCGCCGCGCACCTGGGTTTTGTGCGCCCAGTCAGCGAGTTCGTTCAGGGTGCCGCGCAGGGTTTCTTCGTGCAATTTGGTGAGTTCGCGGCATACGACGGCACGCCGTTCTCCTCCGAAAACCCGGGCAAAATCTGTGAGCGTGGCGGCTACACGATGCGGCGATTCATAGAAAATCATGGTGCGCTCTTCCGCCGCCAGGGAGTTCAGCCTTCTTGTACGTTCTGAGCCTTTACGCGCCAGGAACCCCTCAAAGGTGAACCGTCCGGTGGGCAGTCCAGAGAGCGCGAGCGCAGTCAATGCCGCTGAGGGACCGGGGATCACGGTCACCGGCAGGTCGGCGTCGGCAACGGCGGATGCGGCAACATAGCCGGGGTCTGAGATGGTTGGCATACCGGCATCTGAGAGCAGCAGAACTGTGTTACCGTCACTGACCGCTTGCACGAGCTGGGCACTGCGTTCCGCCTCGTTATGGTCGTGATTTACGATAATTCGTCCCGTGGTGCGCACCCCCAGCCCGGAGGCAAGGGTGCGGAGCTTTCGAGTGTCTTCGACGGCGATCACGTCGGCGGTAGTGAGCGTCTGCCGTAACCGGTCGCTGGCGTCTGAGAGGTTGCCGATGGGGGTCCCGCCGAGGATGAGAATACCTTCCTCACGCTCATCAGACGCTAGGGGCTGCGTTGTTCTATCGGCGGAGGTGGTACTTTGTGTATCGCGCTCATACATTTCGTTTTCGCTCACTCCCCCAGTGTATCGTGTGTGCTTTTCATCTCGGAGGTGCTCTATGCCGCCATAGCGCTTAGTTCCGCATGATGTCGGGGTAGTTTTATAGATTTTATATATGGTGTGAGCCAGGTTTTTGTGGTTTCAGGTATTGTCAAGAAGACGTGGAGGCTTACACCCTATAGGATTGATAGGTGATGTTAACCGCTAGTCTTTCTTTTACGAAGTCCAGAGTGCAGTACTCTCTGTCGAATCTTTTCGAGGCTCTGGGCGTCGCCCGTGTTTCGCTGCCCCGTTGGGGCTGGCTTGCACCGACCCTGATTGTACTCTTAGCGGGTGTGCTGCGTTTTTATAACCTGGCACACCCAAATGCAATTGTCTTTGACGAAACCTACTATGCCAAGGACGCCTATTCGTACCTGCACTACGGATATGAAGTTTCGTGGTCGAGCGGCGTGGATCACGCATTCGCTTCGGGGGATTTTAGCGGTATCTTGCCGGATAGCCCCGAGTATGTGGTGCACCCGCCCCTGGGTAAGTGGATGATTGCCTGGGGAATGGCGATTTTTGGTGAGAACGCCTTCGGTTGGCGTGTGAGTGCCGCGATTATTGGTACGCTCGCGGTGGCGCTTCTGGCGGTTGCCGGGTGGCTCATGTTCCGTTCTGTCACTGTGGCCTCTATCGCTGCGCTGTTGGGCGCCGTTGATGGTTTGATGTTTGTGGAATCCCGTCTGGCGCTTCTCGATATTTTCCAGATGTTCTGGATTTTAGCGACTTTTGTCTGTCTGCTTCTTGACCGACAAACAGCGCGTAGAAGGCTCGCGGCGAATGTTATGAAGATTGTGGATGCGCACGGCGAGTCGGGCTTGCAGAAGGTTGTTTTCGGCCCCGGCTCTGGTCTGCACCTGTGGCGGTTTGCCGCCGGTATATGCGCCGGTGCCGCCGTAGCGGTGAAGTGGAACTCTCTGTTCTTTATTGCCGCGATGGGTGTGCTGACGGTGTTTTGGGATATGAATGCGCGGCGCATTCTAGGGTTGAAAAATTGGGGTCTTGTCGCTCTGATTCGAGAGGGTATTCCTGCGTTTATTCAGATGATTGGCGTGGGTCTTATCGTCTATCTGACCACCTGGATTGGTTGGTTTAAGTCGTCAAACGCTTTCTACCGCCACTGGAGTAATCAGTTCCCCGATTCGGGTGCTGTGAAGTGGCTTCCCGAGGATTTGCGCCTACTCTGGGAGTATCATACATCCGCGTTTAAGTTCCATTCGGGGCTCAGCAGTGAACATCGCTACGCTTCGCAGGCTTGGCAGTGGCTTATTCTGGGGCACCCGACGTCGTACTACTATGAGGCGCCAAAGTTTGGGGAAAAAGGATGCACGGCGCTCAACTGTTCGCAAGCGATCCTCAATATTGGTAACCCGCTGATCTGGTGGGTGTTTATTCCGGCGATAATTCTCGCCCTAGTCATTTTTATCCTGAAGCGCGACTGGCGTTTTGGGGCTCTTTTGCTGGTTTTCGCCGCAGGCTATCTGCCGTGGTTCCTCTACCCGAACCGCACCATGTTCTTCTTCTACGCTCTCTCCTTTGAGCCTTTCCTCCTCATCCTCTTGGCGGGTTGTTTGGGCGTACTTTTGGGGAATCGTACCAGTTCCGTCAGACGCGTGCGCGTGGGCGTTTTGTGCGTAGGTGTATACCTGACGGCGGTTCTACTGGTGAGCGCATACTTCTGGCCTCTGTGGACTGGGCAGGTTATCCCGTATGAGCAGTGGTACGGGCATATGTGGATTCCGACCTGGATTTAGCGGCGGCATTCCCCAATAACCCGGGTCCAATCAGGATGCCGTACGAAAAAGGCTCTTGAGGTGAACAGGCGTTAGAAACAACGATTTGTTCACCTCAAGAGCCTTTTTATGCCGTAGGGACGTGTGCCGGGTACCCGCTAAGCCTCGATGTCGCCGTCACGTTCGGCGCGCATCGCCTTGATTTTCTGGCGAATCTGGTAGCGCTCTTTGTAGTACCGATTTTCCTTCACGAGGCGGTACCGTGTGGGCCAGGTGAACGCCAGCAGCACACCGATTATCAGCAAGGTTATCACCACAATGGCGAGCGCAGCATCAATCCAGAATTGCGGCGGGTATAGGCGAATGAGCGTATCACTCATGCGGAACTGCCAGTTGCCCTGCGGGAAGAAGGTCGTGTGGAAGGTGGTAAAGAGCCATTCCCAGCTGGTAGCGCCTATGATACCTAGCACCACGAGCATAATAACGGTAGCCCAGGCGCCAATGTACAGGCTGCGGCGGATAGTGCCGGGGGCGCGTTCCTTCAGCGAAATACTGCCGATTAAGGCCAGCACGCAGAATACCGCCACAGCGATGGTTGCGAAGAGCAAGACTCGTTTGACGTCGTGCATATGCTGAATTTCACTCTGGAGGAATGCCGGGGTGTTTGCCGGTCCGGTGGTGGCTTTCGCCAGGTAGTCTTCGGGGGCTAGGTTGGTCACGTAGTCCAGCCCATAGGAGCCCAGCCGCATGCGTTCGGCGAGGTCGAATCCGTAGCTGTCTTCGGGGAATCCGGGCCTGCGGTATTCCAGCCAGAGGAATGGTGCGGACGCGACGGCCCGAATAGCGATCATGAGCGAGAGAAGCGGTACCGCTGCCGCGATGAGGGCGGCACGGAACTTGAGCAGGTGTGGGCGTTCGGCGGCGGCTTCTTGTGCCGCGTCTTCTTCCCAAGCATTTGAAGTTTCGACGGTACGGGTTGTTTGCGTGCGGTATTTGGGGCGTGAACTCAGCGAGCCGGTTGAGATTTTTGTTCCCTTCTCCACGGTCACTAGGGTGGATTTTTGGGGTTTGTTATCGGCATCTTGGCTGGGTTCTGAGGCGGGTGTATCCGGCGCAGCTGCCTTTTCTACCGGAGCCGCGTCTTCGTTCTTTTTCTCGTCAAACTTCTGCACTAAAGTACTGAGCGTGGGGTGCTTCGGAGTTCCCTTTGCCTCACGAATGAGAGGAACAAACCCGGTTGAGACGCTGGTGTAGGTACGTACCCGCTGCCCTACGCTTTCCCCTTCCTGCTGACTCGTGTCATATACGCCGGATGCTAGATCGCTGGGAATATCGGGGTTGTCTGCAAAATCCGGAGCTTCGGTGTACATCTGTGCCGATGCTCCCAGCAGTGATTCGGGTGTTCTTTGTGTTGCGGGGGCGGAAGCACGCGCCGCCGCTTCTTCAACGGTTTCGGTGCCGATCGCGGAGCGTAGCGTGTCCCAGGCTTTCTGCCCTGAGGATACGGTACCGCTGTGACTTTCCTGTGCCATAGGTGTCTTTTCTGAATAGAGTGGTATAGATAGGGTGTTTGTCCTATTTTCATAGGAGAGGAACCTTCCGCTGAGCGGCGGAAGGTTCCTATGAAGGTTGTGAAGAGGCTGGCAGTACCTCAGGTTCGTTCAGCTCTAAGCTCCACCGTGTAGACGACTCGCCATCCTTGCGGTGCGGTTAATCGTGCCGCATGATAATCGCACAGATCGTAAGCGTGTGGCTCGCGGTACTCGGACAGCGGGCCGATCGTCGCCGTAGAGTCAGCGTATGAGTAGCTGAGGGTCACCGTGGCTTCATGTTGACAGGTCTGCCGGGAGCAGTGTCTAACTTTCTGCATGGGTACTGTTGTGCCTTCCTAGCGCCTTAGCTTGCCTGCTTACGTAGCCGGCGACGCTCGCGTTCTGAGAGACCGCCCCATATTCCGAAGCGCTCATCATTGTCCATTGCATATTTTAGACACTCTTCACGAACGGGGCACGATTCGCAGACGCGTTTAGCGTCACGAGTAGACCCTCCTTTTTCAGGGAAAAAGGCTTCTGGGTCGGTTTGGGCACACAGCGCATCAGTTTGCCAGGCGAGCTCTCCGTCATCACCTTCAGTTCCGTACATGCCTGCGGCGGCGGCCCACATATCGAGGCCTTCGACGCAGGTAAACATGTTGCCTACCTCAACTGTGGAAGCCGCAAAGCTACCTTCCTCAGTGGTTGCATCGGCAACGCTCAGGAACATATTTGCTTGTTCTTCTAGGGATTGCGCGGTTTGCATAGTATGTTGGCGGGTTCCGCCTGTGCGTTCACCGGCAATACCGGTGCTCAGGCGTGAATACCCAGCACAGGTGTATGAACCCATAGTTTTTCCTTCCGTGTTCTCATTGGCTAGATGAGTCTGCGGTGATTCGTTGGTGTGCAAACGAATCTTTTTGGCTCTGTAGATTTATAGTTTTTGGGCATGAAAGATGTTTCTGCAAATAAACCTACATAACTATTAGAAGGGCGACACGCCCATTCGTCAAACTGGACTTACAACTTTTATCCGTGTATGTGCAGATCACCGTCAAATATTTCAATGTTTATACGGTGTTAGACCACAAAATAATTACTTCATCGTGAAAGTTTTGGGCGTTATCTTCTGTATACATATTTTCCCCCACACCCCCTCCAAAACCCCCGAGATTACGCCTCGAACGAAGCTCTTTCAAACTCCTAAACACCTAGTCAAAACAGGTTTTTTATATCCTATTCAAAACCTAATCGTGTCACTTATTACATTTTAATAACTCATCCTCAAGATATTTTATGAACTTTACGCCCGTAATGCGCTCGTAATATAACTTCAGCATCCTTAAGAGTATATTTGCATCGCACGCAAATTTATGACTACAAATACTTTCTTCTTCAAATGTTATGACGTCAGGAAAAATATCTCATGATGTGGTCGCGTGTACTGCCGAAAGTAATATCATGCATCGAAATTTTGGGGAGTTTACACACGGTAAAGTTATTCTATGGCTGAAAATTTACTCTCGACCGTGGCAAATGCCCGCTCATTCACGCGTATTTTCGATGCTCTCGCGCGTGTGCAGACCCCCGCCCTTATCTGGCATGCCCGCGGGGGTGAACGCATCGAACTTTCCGGTCGCGTCTTCATGAATTGGGTGACAAAGAGCGCAAATCTTCTGGTGAATGAGTGCGAAGTTACCGAGGAATCTGGGGTGCAGATTACGGCTCCCCTGCACTGGCGTTTTATGGTTCTCGCCTGCGCGACTCTCTACGCTGGCGGCTGCTTCGACGATGAAGAACCGCTTGTAGGTGCCTCAGATACCACCGATCATGCTCAGAACCTCAATAACCCCGACTATCTTCTTCTCGTTGATCGCGGGCCTCTCTCGATGCGCTACCTTGGAGCCCTTCACGAGGCCGAGTCAATGATCGATGCCGAAGTTCTCGACTTCTGCGCGCTCGTGCGCAGCGAGGCTGACCAGTTCATCGGCTTGCCAGCTTCGACCTTAGCGCCCGTGGGCAATAACTTAACATCGGCAGAGCTAACGGCACGAGTGCTCTCTCGGGCACATGAACATGCTGGTCACGATTACCGTCTTCCTTCAGGGGAACGAGCATTAGCGCTTCGTCTTCGCCTTCCCTCAGAGTTCGACTCGGCACCCTCAGCCCTCATGATCGTGACAGAGGCGCTTGCCTGCCTCATCGCGGGTTATGCCGTATTCCTACCCGATCCGCTGGCTGAGTTTACCGATACCGAGTTAGACCCGCTCCTGCGTTCTGAGCGAGCTCTAGATCTCACCTTGGATCACCCTTAGAAAACGGCAGCGTAGTTCGCTCAGAGGGTAAAAACACTGCGGCGGATTCTCATAAAAAGAATCCGCCGCGGTATACAAACAGTCTATTTATTTATGAACGTTTACCGGTAGAGGGCTTATCAACATCGGTAATTTCAACGTTCTGTTGCGAACGCTGGGCCTGTGCCGCAGGGTCTACCACGGGAACCGAGCCGGTCAGCACGCCCGTCGCCTGGTTCAGAATGTACCCCAATTCTTCGTGCTCGGTAGCGTCCCCTTCATCCACCTGTTTACGGTGCTTGCCGTAAACCCAGAAACGGTAGAGGAAGTACCGCAGAATTGTTCCCAGCGCGGTGCCGATAATCGTACCGGAGATAAACGATGCTTCCGGCGAACGCAGCCCCAACACGTAGTTAGTGAAGAACACGCATCCGGCCTCAACCAAAATGCCAAGAATATTTACAAGGGCAAATTCGATGCCCTCACGTTTCCAGTTCTCGGATCGGTCTTCGCGGAAGGTCCACAGGCGGTTCATAATCCATGCAAAGATGGTAGCTACAACGCTGGCAATTACTTTTGCCTTGGTATGTGCGTTCTCGAAAGGACCAAGCATCAGCGCCCACACCACGGCGGCGTTTACCAAGAATGCGGCACCGCCAACGGTACCGAATTTGAGTACCTCTAGACCGTAGGTATTCCACAGTGATTTAAGACGATCACCCAGTGTAGAGCGAGAGTCTGAAGCCATATTCTCCATCTTTTCTGCCCGTTAAGATGACCTGGGCGTCTGTGAGTTAAATTTTGATAGCATCCCTAAAATACTAGTACAGCCGATCCCGTTTTACCTTATTTTATTGAGTTTTATCATGCACTTCCCAGGTTATTTTCAAGTCTGCGGTGCGGAATACTACCGATATTTGTGGGCATAAGAGTACACTTGAGTGATGTGACTTACCCTGTAACTGGACCTGTACTTGGCGTTATCGGAGGCGGCCAGCTGGCACGCATGATGGCTCCCGCAGCAACAAACCTTGGATTTGACCTTCATATTCTCGCTGAAAGCCCTACGGTGGGCGCTGTAGCAGCGGTGCGAAGCGCACCCGTGGGAGATTATAAGGATTTAGAGACTCTGCGGGAGTTCGCTCGTGGCAAAGATGTTATTACATTCGACCACGAGCATGTTCCCACCGAATTTTTGCACACGCTTATTGCTGAGGGGGTAAATGTACAGCCGCATCCGGATGCGCTGCAATATGCCCAGGATAAGCTCATGATGCGCCAGGCTGTAGAAGATCTTGGACTACCGAACCCGCGCTGGGCACGCGTTGAAACTTTGGATGAGCTTCTCGCCTTTGGCGATGAGATCGGCTGGCCCGTGGTTTTGAAGACCCCGCGCGGCGGCTATGACGGCAAGGGCGTGATGGTGCTGGATTCTCCTCAGCACGCCCGTGAGCAGGCCGCTGCCTGGTTTGATGAGCTTCCTCACCGCACCGATTTTTCGGCGCTTTTGGCGGAGGAAAAGGTTCCGTTCACCCGCGAGCTTTCCGCTCTCGTGGCGCGCCGGGAGAGTGGGCAGGTTCTCCCCTGGCCTGTCGTAGAGACAATTCAGGTGAATTCGGTCTGTGATGAAGTTATTGCACCCGCACCGAGCCTCTCCCCCGCGATCGCCCGGGCGGCATCCGATGCAGCCGTTACCCTAGCCACCGAACTTGGGGTTACCGGCGTAATGGCGGCGGAACTCTTCGAGGTTCCGGGCTCTTCAGCAGGCTTCTACATTAATGAACTCGCGATGCGCCCGCACAATACCGGACACTGGACCCAGGAAGGTTCGGTAACCAGTCAGTTTGAGCAGCATCTGCGTGCGGTACTCGATATGCCGTTGGGCGCAACTGCTATGCGCGACGAAGTTGCCATTATGAAGAATTACCTAGGCGGCGAGAATGAAGATATTTTCGGTGTGTACCCGCTTGCGCTCAGTGCCGAGCCACGCGCCAAAATTCATTTTTACGGTAAAGAAACCCGCCCAGGACGTAAAATTGGTCATGTGAATATTACCGGTCGGGCAGCTGAGACTCGGGCGCTACGCGATGCCGCCGCGAATGTGGCATCTATTGTGCGCGACGGTCGCCCGCTCTAAGAGTTTGCCGGTATATTTCGTGTCCGTAGTGTCTTATTAGCTCACAGGAAGGATTGTTCATGAGCTCCCCGTACGATTCAGATAAGCCCGTTGTTGGCGTTGTGATGGGGTCAGATTCCGACTGGTCCATCATGGAAGAAGCCGCTACGGTTCTTGAAGAATTCGGCATCCCCTATGAAGCGGATGTCGTCTCAGCACACCGTATGCCTGAAGATATGATCGCCTACGGTCAGCAGGCTCATCAGCGCGGTATTCGCGTAATCATCGCCGGTGCCGGCGGGGCAGCGCACCTTCCCGGCATGCTCGCCTCGGTTACCGCATTGCCCGTTATTGGTGTCCCGGTGCGGCTGAAGAATCTCGACGGCATGGATTCCCTGCTTTCTATCGTGCAGATGCCCGCGGGCGTTCCGGTAGCAACCGTATCCATCAACGGCGCACGTAATGCGGGACTTCTGGCGCTGCGCATCCTAGGATGCGCCACCGACGATTTCGCGCAACAGGTGCACTCCGATCTTCTCGATTTCTCGAAGGATTTGCGCCAGAGCGCGGTAGATAAGGGAACGGCTCTGCGTGCTAAGCTTGCCGAGCATCGCGCCCAAGTTGCCGAAGAAGAAAAAGTACAGGCACCGGCGGCTCCCAAACCCGCTCCAACCGCCGACTCTACACGTGATGAAGGGGACGAACCGCAGGCTTACGTGCCCTAATGTATGGTCGTTTCTCGGTGTTATCGAGCCGTTCCGTATCTTCACGGAACGGCTCGTATTTTACCTACTCCCAAGGTCGCGTTCGCTCAGCGTAACCTGCGGTTGAGGCTAAAATAGTTGAATGAGCAATATTCTTCAATCCGATATTTGGGCACGTTTTCAGCAGTCTCTTGGTCATACCGTCATTCGCCACGAAGGCGAAGGCTGGTCCTATCTCGCTACCGTTGAGGGCGGGCGCACCGGCAAGTATCTTTACAGCCCCTACGGCCCGGTGGCACAGAGTGCGCAGGCTTTCGATGCCGCGCTCGACTCGCTGAAAGAAGAAGCAAAGGCTCATGGGTGCCTGTTTGTGCGCATCGAACCAATTGACTCCGCTATCTGGGGTTCGCAGGATGCAGCAGAGTTCCTGAAGGCACGCGGCGCTACGTTGGCACCGCGCCAGGTTCAGCCTTCACACACGCAGATTATTGATCTTTCCGGCGACGAAGCTGCAATTTTGAAGGATATGAAGTCCAATAACCGCAATCTGCACCGTAATATCCACAAAAAAGGTGTCAGCATTGAGGTGTCTCAGAACCCCGAGGATATGAAGGTGCTCTTCACGTTCCTCTCTGAGACCGCCGACCGCAACGGGTTCAACCGTCAGCAGGACGACTATCTGATGCAGGTGGCAAAGACCCTCATGCCTGCCGATGCCGCATCCCTCTATATTGCTCAGCTGACCGGCGAGGATGGTTCCAAGGAACCTATCGCGGCGGCATTTGTCTACGATTCAGACGATACGCGCACCTACGCCCACGCGGCGGCCTCTTTTGCGCATCGTAAGCTCTCAGCAGGCATTCCGGTAGTGACCAATTTCATCTTGGACGCTAAAGCAAAAGGTCTGAAATATGTGGATCTTTTCGGCATCGCACCCGAAGATCAGCCTGATCACGAATGGGCGGGGTTCACCAAATTTAAGAAATCTTTCGGCGGGCGTTCGGTTGAGTACCCCGGAACCTGGGACATTCCGGTGAACACGCTAGGCTACCGCGCCTACGGCTACGCATACCGCGCGCGTCCCGCACTCAAGAAAGCACTGGGAACCGCTCAGGAAACCGCGAAATCTACAGTAGCTAAGGTTCGCGCACGCCTGAAAAAATAACGATACTTCGGCAGCCTAGGTTCCCAGGCAGACCACGCTCGTACAATAAAGCTTGTGCCGCACTCTCAATGATTGAGAGTGCGGCACAAGCTTTATATCAAGGCGTTACTTTGTATGCGACAGAATCTCGCGCAGGCGAGAAAGGCGATGCTCAGCTTCCACGATACGCACGGTTCCCGAGGAGGAACGCATAACGAGCGACTGGGTGGTCACAATATTCTTGCCGTAGCGCACCCCGCGCAGCAGCTTGCCGTCGGTAATACCGGTTGCAGCGAAGAAGCAGTTATCGCTGGTGACCAGATCGTCAGTCGTGAGGATGCGGTCAAGATCGTGCCCCGCAGCGAGCGCCTTCTCACGCTCGGCATCGTCAGTGGGTGCTAAGCGACCCTGAATTACGCCTCCGGTGGCCTTAATAGCGCACGCGGCGACGATACCTTCAGGGGTTCCACCGGTACCGAGCATCACATCAACGCCGGTTCCTTCACGGCAGGCCGCGATAGCCCCCGCAACATCGCCGTCAAGGATAATGCGGGTACGTGCACCAGCATTACGAATCTCTTCAATGAGCTTAGCGTGACGCGGACGATCCAGAACGCATACGGTCAGTTCGCTTACATTCTTACCCTGTGCCTTAGCGACCAAGTGAAGGTTCTGTTTGACGGGCAGGCGAAGATCTACGAACTCTGCGGCTTCGGGCCCGGTTACCAGTTTTTCCATGTAAAACACGGCGGAGGGGTCGAACATAGAACCGCCGTCTGCCACCGCGATGACGGAGAGGGCGTTGTCCATGCCCAATGCGGTCAGACGAGTTCCGTCGATGGGATCTACCGCAATATCGAGATTGGGGCCGATACCATCGCCAACAACTTCGCCGTTGAATAGCATGGGAGCCTTATCTTTTTCGCCCTCACCGATCACAACGGTTCCGTTGAAGTGCACGGTCGAGAGACGGTAGCGCATCGCATCCACGGCGGCACCGTCCGCGCGGTTCTTATCGCCTGCGCCCACCCAGGGACCGGATGCGATGGCTGCGGCCTCGGTGGCGCGCACCAATTCCATAGCTAGGTTGCGGTCGGCGTGGTTATTATCTTCAGTCATTGCTCACCTTCGAGGTCGTTGTCATGGCCGGCTGGCTGGTTCGTTCCAGCGCTTTGAACCGGCACCTCCTGTTTACTAGCATAACGCGCCCGGCGGAATGTTCGCGTGTATTGAACGGGTTTGCGGGGGCGCATGTACCGTGGTGAACATCCGCCCAGGTGGGTGTGGGAAACGGCATGTCTTAGAGCATATGAGAGAATGTGTGAGTGGAAAACTCTCAGAATCACGCGCATACACCGGCTGAGAGCGATGGTCAGAACGCTCATGCGCCGAAGGCTCACGCAGATGCTTCTACCGATTCATCTGTTGTGCCACAAATTACACAAAAACAGGCGAAACGCATTAATGCTCCGGCGCGCAATATGATTATTTCGATGCTGGCGATGGTGGCTATTCTCATTCCGGTGCTCTGGCTCATGCCACAGCCGGATAAGAATCCGTACCGCCCGCAGGTGAATTTATCGCAGGTAGCGGCTGAATCTACCCAGCAGGCGGGTTTTCCGGTGGCGGTACCGCAGCTTGAGAGTTGGCACTATAACTACGCGCGGTGGACGGGTAATACTCCCGATAATATCCCATACTTTAAGAGCGGACAGGTGACCAGTAAAAATCATTTTATTGAGTTGATCCAAGCGAAGGATACAAACCCTACCTGGGTGGCTCAACAGGTCGATAACGCTGCGAAACAGGGCACCGAATCTATTGGCGGCGTGGAGTGGGAAGTACGTTCAGCCACCTCGAAGAAGAACAGTGAAAAAGTGTACTCCTACGTGGCGCAGGTGCCTTACAGTGACGGCAAAACGACAACTGTGATTATTACCGGCACGGCAGACCCGGCGGAGTTCGCCCAGTTGGCGGATGCGACGGTCGCCTATATGAAAGCGCCGACGATGACGGTCTCCCCGGGTGCGTCCAATACTTCTAATATTTCGTGATTTTCTCTAGCAAAATGTACGGTCTGCTTTCGGTAAAATAGAGGGAAGATACCTCTCACTTTAAGGAGCCTGCTCATGGGTTCTCGTCCGGTTCAACCCACCGCTGAGTATGTGTTGGAACGCCTGCAGGAGGGTAACGCACGCTTTGTACGGGGCGAGCTTTCGCATCCGCACCAGGATATGGCACGTCGCGACGAACTCACGGGTGGACAATTTCCTATCACTACGATTTTTGGGTGTGCGGATTCGCGTACGCCACCGGAACATATCTTTGACCTGGGTCTTGGCGATGCCTTTGTGGTACGCACCGCAGGGCAGGTTCTTGATGAAGGTGCCCTTGGTTCACTGGAATATTCCATTACCCAGTTCAAGACGCCGGTACTGATCATTATGGGCCATCAGTCTTGCGGAGCTGTTCAGGCTACCTGCTCGTCGGTGGAATCGGGGCAGCTTCCGGGCGGATTTATTACGCGAGTAGTTGAGACTATTCAGCCTACGGTGCTGGCCCAAGAACTTCCCCACGGCGAGAAGCCAAGCCAGCATATGAACCAGATGGTACGGGCTCATACGTCTGCGACAGCTTCCCGTCTGCTTCAGGAATCGCGCATTATTGCCGATGCAGTTGCTCGCGGCGAGACCATTGTGCTGGGCTACTTCTATCATTTGGATTCCGGCGTGGTCGATATTGTCTTTGACTCGCGCGAGATGAAGTAGTTCCCATGCGTTTTATATACGAAGGAGGCGGTGGTCGCTGCCTCCTTCGTGTTATCTACCCGAGAAAACCAACATAACCCCAGAAGCTCCAACAGGCTTTACTTGAGTTCATACGGTACCGCCACACAACCCCACAGCGTGGTGAGTATCATCATGCACGGTATTTCCCAAATGTTCCGATTTTTACACGAAGGGTATGAAAACCCGCCATTTTGAGCCCTAAACTAGAGTTATGGCTGAAAATATTGAATACCGCATTGAACATGACACCATGGGCGAAGTTCGCGTGCCCGCCAACGCACTCTACCGTGCACAGACTCAGCGCGCGGTCGATAACTTCCCGATTTCGGGGCAGACCCTCGAATCAGCCCATATTCGCGCTCTTGCCCTCGTTAAGAAGGCAGCCGCGACCGCCAATGAGGAACTTCAGGTGCTCGATGCTGAGCGCGCCCAGGCTATCCGCGAGGCGGCGGATCTGGTAGCAACCGGTGAGTACGACGAGCATTTCCCCATTGACGTCTTCCAGACCGGTTCAGGCACCTCGTCGAATATGAACACCAACGAGGTTCTGGCAACGCTGGCAACCCGTTCCCTGGAATCACGGGGCATTGAAGTTCACCCCAATGACCACGTGAATGCTTCCCAGTCTTCCAACGATGTTTTCCCCACCTCCGTTCACGTTGCCGTGACCGAGGCACTGGTCAAAGAGCTGATCCCCTCCCTTGAAGTTCTCGCTGCATCGCTGGAAAAGAAGTCCGCAGAGTTCAAGGACGTCGTCAAGTCCGGACGCACCCACCTGATGGATGCAACACCCATTACCCTAGGCCAGGAATTCTCGGGCTACGCCGCTACCGTACGTTACGGCATCGAACGTGTGAACGCTTCCCTGCCCCGCGTGGCTGAGGTTCCCCTAGGGGGCACCGCTGTGGGTACCGGTATCAATACCCCAGCGGGCTTTTCGGCACGTGTGATTGAGCTGCTTGCTGAAGAAACCGGTCTACCCCTGACTGAGGCACGTAACCACTTTGAGGCGCAGGCAAACCGCGACGGTCTGGTTGAGGTTTCCGGTCAGCTGCGCACCCTCGCATACGGTCTGATGAAGATCAGCAACGATATCCGTTGGATGGGTTCAGGCCCGAACACCGGTTTAGGCGAGCTGCACATCCCCGATCTGCAGCCCGGCTCGTCCATCATGCCCGGCAAGGTAAACCCGGTGATTTGTGAGGCTACTATTCAGGTTGCGGCACAGGTAATTGGTAATGATGCGACCATCGCGCTTTCCTCCACCAACGGAGCCTTCGAGCTGAACGTGGGCATTCCGGTGATGGCGGCTAACCTGCTCCAGTCCATCCGTCTGCTCGCCAACGTTTCTCGCGTGGCGGCTGAGAAGATGATCGACGGCCTGACCGCCAACGTAGAGCGTTGCCGCTTCCTGGCGGAAGCATCGCCCTCGACCGTAACCCCGCTGAATAAGCTCATCGGGTACGAGGCCGCCGCAAAGATTGCCAAGTATTCCGTGGCAAACAAGGTCACTGTGCGCGATGCCGTGGTGGCTTTAGGCTACGTTGAACGCGGTGAAGTCACTGAGGCTCAGCTCGACGAAGCCCTAGACGTCACCAAGATGCTGGGAAACTTCTAAGCCGAATAATTTCGCAGCAACGTATACGATCGTTAAAAACTCGGGTGTGGCGATACCTGCCTCAAGGTATCGTCACACCCGATTCTTTAGCACCATTTTAGTGCCCTGATTCTAAACGCCTATATGTGGTTTGGTGCATAGTCTTAGCTGAACTGCCTCCAGGCAGATACATTACGCAGATTTGACCGAGCCATCGCCACAGCCTCAGCTGCCCCGCGATTCAATGCAATTTTAGAGAGTGAAGTGGCAAACCCAACAATCTGTTTTGCCTCTACCTCCGGCGGCATTGAAAGGGCATTGGGGTCAGTGATGATCTCAACAAGAGAGGGGCCCTGGTGCGCAAGCGCGGTCTGAAATGCGCCTTCCAGATCCTCGGCTTTTTCAACACGTTGTGCTTGAAAACCTGCGGCAGCTGCAATATCCGCATAATTGACGAGAGGCACATCTACACCGAAGTCTTCAAACCCTTGGACTAGCTGTTCAAGCTTCACCATGCCCAATGTGGAGTTGTTGAAAACCACAATGGTCAGCGGAAGGTTGTACATGGATGCGGTAAGGATATCTCCCAAAAGCATGGACAGTCCACCATCGCCCGAGACCGAAATAACCTGACGTTCGGGCATAGCGACCTGTGCGCCCAGAGCCATCGGCAACGCATTTGCCATGGAGCCGTGAAGGAAGGATCCCAGCAGGCGGCGTTTACCGTTAGGGGTAATATATCGCGCGGTCCATACATTGCACATACCTGTGTCGGCGGTGAAGATAGCATCATCGGCAGCTACCTCGTCCAGCACAGCCGCAGCGAATTCGGGGTGAATCTTTCCTTTGGAAGGATTGCGGGTATAAGCGCCGACGACCTTCGTCATGATCTTTTCGTTTTTCCTCAAAAGCTTCTCAAGGAACTTGCGGTCGCTCTTACGGTTCACATGAGGGATAACAGCCTTTAACGTTGCCGCAACATCCGCTTCTATCAGCAGGTCGGTATTGGTACGGCGTCCTAAGACTTCGCCCGCGCGGTCAATCTGGACGGTCTGCACGTTGGGCAAAAATTGGTCATAGGGAAAATCGGTTCCCAAGAGAAGCATCAGGTCAGATTCCTTCATGCCCTCAGCCGCTTCACCATATCCCAAAAGACCGGTCATTCCCACATCAAAAGGATTGTCGTACTGAATGTATTCTTTACCGCGCATCGTGTGTCCTACGGGAGCTGCGGCGAGGTCGGCAAGCTGAACAACCTCGTCATGCGCCCCGGCAACACCGGCGCCAGCAAAAATAGAGACCTTTTCGGCGGTGTTAATCCGATCAGCAAGATCGCGCACAGTCGCTTCATCAGGAATAATAGTACCGGGGCGATAATCGCCCCAGGCGGGTACACTATCGACGGCATCCTGAATTGCAATATCTCCAGGAATCGTCACAACAGCTACCCCACCACGCGCAATGGCGTGGCGCATCCCGGAGTTGATGATGCGTAGCGTCTGGTGCCCTGAAACCGCCATCTCGTTGTAGACCGAGCAGTCTTCAAAGATGCGTTCGGGGTGAGTCTCCTGAAAATATCCGGTACCGATCTGCTCGGATGGAATATGAGAGGCAATCGCCAGAACGGGGGCGTGAGAGCGCTGTGCATCGTAGAGACCGTTGATGAGATGGGTGTTACCCGGCCCGCACGAGCCAGCACATACAGCAAGTTTGCCAGTCACCTGCGCCTCAGCGCTTGCGGCGAATGCGGCGGCTTCTTCATGCCGCACGTGAATCCAGTCGATACCGCCGTTCTGCGTGCCGCCCGAGGCACGTACCGCATCCACAATAGGGTTCAGGGAATCCCCCACTACCCCGTAGATACGCTCAACGCCTGCTTCGATGAGCTGAGCAATCATTTGTTCTGCTAAATTCATAGTCGTCTCTTCGTCTCCTCTATACTCTTCAGGTAGAAAACACCTTTAGAAAAGCGTTTTCTAAGCATTAAGCCTATCTCAGTTTCTTATCTAATTACAGGTCTTGCTCTTGAGAATTCCTGGGCATATATGAGTGAGAAAGATACATATGTAGCTGTTCATGAGGAGCGGAGAATGGCGGTTGTAGTCACGCGCATACTCATAGAATTTCAGACATACGCTCAAAGGCCCAAATGGTGGGAGGTTTCTGCCTAGTCAGAAACCTCCCACCATTTGGGCTTAATTCGCACTGCACGGGCAGATAGATAAATCTCTATCTCAGAATTTTGCTCGGTCTATTTGCCTTGTTCGTACTGATAGATGAGTTCCGCGAAGTCGGCGCGAGTAACGGCACCATCGGGCTGGAACCAGCTTTCAGACCAGAAAACTAGGCCCTTCTTCTTCAGCCAAGTACTCTCCCGGTAGAACAGGGAATCAGCCGTCATATCGGCATACAGGGATTGTTCCGGTAGGTTCACGCCAGGTTCCCCAGCGTAACGGTACAAAAACGCAGCCATACTGGCGTGAGATGCAGCCACCTCGGGGCGGAAATGACCGTCACTCCAACCGAAGCTGATACCGCTTTCACGTGCCCAAATAATCTCCCGGTAATGCGGGTGTTCCGGGGTAACATCCACATAGGGAGATTCCTGCGGAAGAGTAACCTGAGGGCTTCCTGCCAGGCGGTAGAGGGCCACAACGGATTGTTCGCGGGTTATAGCATCGTAGGGGCGGTAATAGCCGTACGCGCTATCGACAAGCTGCCGCTGCGAAGCCCAAAGAATCGCATCGCGATGTGCGGTACGATCGCGCACATCCTTGAAATCCGATTCGGGTGTAGGTTTCTCACCGGGTGCGGGTTCGGGGCCCGGCTGGGGCTCTGCCGGTTTGGGATTTGGAACCGGTTGATCCGCAGTCGTTAACGGGAGCTTTTGGTGGGCTTCGAAGATAACATCGTCCTTCGGGTCCTTTGGATATACCCCCGTACTAAGCTCGTATACGTGCCCGGTTTTGAGGGTATTCGCGGGAATGGTGAAGGTGGTCTGGAAGGTACCGTCGGTAAAGCCATCGTAGAGGTCTTTCTCTTCCACCCGGTAGGTATAATCCACTGGATGAGTGAGAACCGCGCCCGTTGGTTTGCCAGTCTTCTGGTCTATCTCGTTAATAACGAGGTTCATACTCTGACCCCGTATCTCGGCGTTGCCAGAGCCATAATATCCAGTACCGGTCACAGTAATCTCGGTATCGATGGTCGGGTTCACAGCGGGAACGCTCACGTTCAGCTGCGGTGCTTTACTCTCCGAGGAAAACTCAACATCCAGGTATTCAGTCAAAGCGTTGTTTGCCAACGTTCCGTCGGGATTGATGACCTGGGTTCCGATGCGATAGCTGCGGCGTGCATCCAGACCTGCCGGATAGGGAAGCGCAGTTTCAAAGAGGCCGCTCTGCGAGAGCTCCTCGGCAGAAACTTTCACCGATGACACGGTTCTTTCCTGAGTAACAACCTGACCTCTAGGCCAATCACCCTCAATAAGAGAAACCTGCAAGTATCCGCCTTGAGGAATAAACTTTGGGTCATAGCCGGTACCGCGCACCTTCACGGAGTCTTCCACCAACGAGTTAGGCTTACCCTCGACTTCCAGATTGGTGTTCTGGCGTGCAACCAGCACCGGTGCCTGGGTGTTGTATGCCGCGGTGGGCAAGATTTCATATCCTTGCGCCTGCTGCGTTGTCGAGGTCAGGGTACTGCTGACGACGTAATCGAGTTCCGGATGGAAATCGTTCAGCGGCAGCGGCTGGGTATTCAAATAGACCTCAAAGGTTCCGTCATGAATCTGCGATGCGGGAACATTCACATACCCCAGGTTATATACGCCGTATTCCGTAGTGAAATATGGGGAATTAGCTGGTGTATCTGAAGGGGTAACTTTGAGGCTGACCTGCTGATCTGCCGCCATACCGTAGAAACCGGTTCCTTTGATTTTGAGCGTCTTCCCGTAGTAGGGGTTGACTTCATCGGGGGTTTCGACCACGAGCTGCGGAGTTGCTTGAGGTTCCTGATCGGCCACAACCTGCGGATTCACCGTAGCGGTGGATGCAGGGGTTGAAGCACCAGGATCGGTGACAGCTCCCGCTGGGGTCAGTGGAAGCACTAAAGCGCCTGCCACCACGAGGGCACAGGCGCTACGTCCGAGAGCATTTCTGGCTCTTCCGGGCGATTCGTTAGGTGAATTGTTTGTAGGGTAGATAAGAGACATTATTATTCTCCATTTGTATAGATGTGGTTGGGAGTGAGCGAGTTAAATCTCTCAACACTCATATTCACCTTATCAAAGCTTTAACTCAAAATACAGGGTTTTCCTATTTAAAAATTTCTTCTGACACATAATTTAATTCTTATCCTAGCAATGCACACACTATAAATATTACCCACCCATCCAACCTAATTCCCTGAAATATCAACGATATATACCTCATAAAGCAACATATACTTTTCATAAATACACCACATGCTCATTATCACAATGTTATGCACAGGTTTATTTTTTAACGGTGTGTTGCATCTGAAAAATACATAGATATTTTCGGTGGTAATCTTCTATAATTTACAGATTTTAGATTTTTACAAGAAGCCGAAATTAATGCATAAAACCCCCATTTTTATTTTTCTCAGATATGAACAACGGTAAATACGAGAAAAATACTTAGATACAACCTTGGGAGTACACACGGTCTCCAACGCATCACACACAGGTATACACAGGCGCGCAGCTCACTTGCCTTGAGGACACGAGAGGGAATAATTTAGCGATTACCGAGAGGATTCAGGTCCATCTTTGGGTGCGTGAGATACATAGTCAAAACGGCAATGTCCGTCATAGTTCAGCGCCGCATCAATGCGGTCAAGCATCCGCTCAGAGAGCATAGAACGCTCCTGAGGATCCGTCACATCTACCCATCGCACCTGGGAAGATTCCTCGTCATTCACTCGTGCCTGCCCGGATACCCACCGGCACAAAAACGTGTGATCTAAAAACTGGCAGCGATCCCCGTTGCTAAAGCGCATCGCGGGGTCAGCCTTGACCTGAGCAAGCTCTAGAACCTCAATATGCACGCCCGCCTCCTCATAGGCTTCACGTATGCAGGTAAGCGCCGGGTTCTCGCCAGGATCGACAATACCCGTCACGGGAGTCCACCTGCCGTTATCGCTGCGTTTAACCAGCAGTACCTTGCCATCCTCATCGCGACGGATCACTGCGGTAGCGCCCGAAAGCCATAAATATTCGTGACCAATTTTCTTGCGTAAATTCACGATGTACTCGGGGGTAGGCATCAAAGATCCTTTCGTCGATCGGTGGTTTTGGCCCGAGGTCTTTAGAACGATAGGAATGAGTAGCTTGGCACCAAAACCGCCGCTATCATTCCTATCAGCATAAACGGTCCGAAGGCTATGCGGGTGCGCCGTGTAACGGACCTGCTCAGTACCAAGACCACGGCGCATAATCCGCCCACAACAAAGGTCACCAACGTCGCCCACAATAGGTTAGCCCACGAGAAGTAGCCAATGAGCCCGCCAAGCGCGAGAGCAAGTTTCACGTCCCCTCGGCCCAGCGCCCCGAAGGAGAGCATCCTCATCAGGACGTAGAAGGCCCAAAGTACAAGACCACTCCCCCATACACGCAGGATAGTTCCCCACTGACCGCTCAGAGCAGCAATAACCGGCAAAGCGGTGTGGGTGGCAAACACGAAAGGAAATACGATGCGGTTTGGTAGCCTGTGTTTCCGCAGATCCCAGCCCCATAGTTTTACCGTGCACCCAGCTGCGTACAGCAGATAAATAATCAGCAGAATACCGGCGAACCAGCCGGGTACTCCCTGTGTAAAGAGTTTCGAGAGTTCTTGAAGCATGAGTGGCTAAGATCCAAAGCGGCGGGTGCGACCCGCATAATCCCGCAGGGCACGCAAGAAATCTACCCGCGTAAAATCAGGCCAGAGAGCCTGGCAGAAATAGAATTCCGAGTAGGCGCTTTGCCAGGTCAGAAATCCCGAGAGGCGCTGCTCACCAGAGGTACGAATCAGTAGATCAGGATCGGGCATATCGCGGGTGTACAAGCGACGCGAAATATCCTCGACGTTCAGGGTATCTGCCAGATCGCGCATCGAGCAGCCCTGAGCCTCGGCATCAAGAATAAGTTCACGAACCGCATCCACAATTTCTTGGCGTCCACCATAGCCAACCGCGATATTCACGCGCACCCCCGGCAAGGGCGCGGTCTCTGCTATAACCCGCTCCAGGGTGTTGCGAAGCTCATGGGGAATAAGGGAAACATTACCAACCGCGTGCACGGGCCCCTGCTGCGCGGTACGCAGCCGCCGCAGAAATTCGTCGATAACGGCGATAAGCCCGGTAAGTTCATCGGCGGGTCGCTTGAGATTTTCGGTCGAGAGCATATATAACGTGACCTGAGGTATGCCCAAGTCGGCGCACCAGCCCAGAAAGTCAATGATGCGCTCGGCTCCTGCCGCGTGCCCCTCACGGGTGCTCAGCCCCCGCTGTGCGGCCCAACGTCGGTTGCCGTCCACCAGCACACCGATGTGTGTAGGAAGCATCTGCGGGGTTAAAGAAGTTGCCATAGAGCGTTCATAGACGCTCGGTTCCGGGGAGGTTCCCGGTTCAGAGGGAACCCCATGCACGGTAATAACGGGCAGCGCCAGAGTATCAGCGGGTGCCATGCTGATCGTCCTCGGACTCTGTATCCTGCTGGGCTTGGGTTTGCTCGGCCTCTTGAGCGGCTGCATATTGTGCACGGTACCGCAGACGGCGAGTACGCCGGGTCATGTCGATGCCAAGAATAATGACGAGGAGGGATAGCGCCGCAGTCGCAAAGAAACCGCCAATACCAGGCGAACCTGCAACAGACCCATCGGGGTTGGCGGCTGGGGTGTTATCTGCTGCAAGCGCAACACCGTGAGCGGCAAATGCCACAAGGTCGGGGACTGTGGCGAGCGTATCAAGAATGAGGTGGCTCATGACTATCCTTCTGAACATTCCGGTTTCTAGCGGTAAGCCGGTCATGTGTGATTGTCTAAGTCTTCATTCTACCGCGTGACATCTTGTATATTCCCGCCTGAGGTTCATGTTTCAGCTAGGAATGCACAAAGAGTTTAGCTATGTTCACAGTACTCAAGGCCTGCAAGCCTCTGCATCGCCAAGGGGCACCGCATGATCGCTTACTGAGGCGATAGGCTAGAAAAATATGCCGTCGCTCAGGGAATGCTCCGGCAGGGTTACCGGCACCCGCGAGTCGATAAGTGTATAGTCCTCCCAAGGCCAAATATGCTTCTGCTCATCGGTAGAGATCGCAAAGAAAATACCTTGCGGATCCACCTGTGAGGAGTGCGATAAAAGCGCCTGATCGCGATGGATGAAGTAGTCACTGCAGAGAATTCGCGTGGTGGTCTCGTGCCTGGTGCCGTCTTGGGCATCGTTGAAACGGTGCGCCATATGTTCGATGAAACCTTCAAAGACGCTCTCACCCCGCTGATCGAGCAGGTACTCGTGCAGAGCGACGGTGCGTTCGGGGTTGAAGGCACGATCATAGTAAAGCTTTAGGGGTTTCCAGGGTTCGCCTTCCCCCACGTATGCTTCGGGGTCACCAGCCTTTTCGTAGGCCTCGACGGCAACCTTATGACTCATGATGTGGTCGGGGTGCGGGTATCCTCCCACCTCGTCATAGCTGAGAATAATATGAGGCCTGTACTCGCGTACGAGTCTTACCAACGGTGCGGCGGCCTGTTCGAGAGGCAGTGTACCGAAGCTGCCGAAAGAAAGTGGGGGAAGAGGGTCGCCTTCGGGCAGACCGGAGTCCATGAACCCTATCCATCGATGTTCGATGCCTAAAATCTCAGCAGCACGGGCCATTTCGGTGCGGCGTAACCCGGGCAGGTCACGGTGTGCTCTGGGAGCGTTACGAATTTCTTCGTTGAGGATGTCCCCGCGTTCACCGCCTGTCATGGTGGCAACCATATAGCGGGCGCCGCGGGAGGTATAAGCGGCAGCGGTCGCGGAGCCTTTAGAGGATTCGTCGTCCGGGTGAGCGTGGACGGCTAGGATGCGTAGCCCTGCGTATTCCTCATCAAGAGGTTTAAGATCCTGCACTGCGGGATGTTCAGGCAGAATTGCTTTGATTTTTTCTAGCGCGTCGCTCACGTTAATCCTTATGATGACGAAGGGCTTATACTGTGGGGTTTAAAATGGTAGATGTATATAAGACCATTTCCTAAAAATGTAATCATACAGAAATAGCATAAGAAAACCACTCTAAATGAAGCATTATGACGGTGTAAAGTACCTTGGTGCAGACCATCTTCTATACCGCGTCGTCCACTAGACACCATGAGAAGAGAGCTATGACAGATCCTTCACACGCACAGGCGAGCGAAACGGCAGCTGCCGATTCTCATGCCGATACCCTAGCGCAGCGCTACGGCGCTAAACCTGTTCGGCAGCGTGCCCTCTCCACGCGAATGTGGGTGCTTCTTGCTGCCTGTGTTACGGTTGTGGCGGGCGCTTTTATTATGTGGGTGCAGATGGATTCTCAATCCCGCCCAAGTGCACGCGATACTGGGTTTACCCTCATCAGCAATGACGAGGCACAGGGGCGTTTTGAACTCTCTAAAAACCCACAAGACACCGCGGTTTGTTCGCTTAAGGCGCTTAATTCTTCCCGTGTTGCGGTGGGATGGGCCGACGTCGAAATTGGTCCTAACAGCGCCGAGCAGGGCAACACCCGAGTCACACAACACAGCGCGAACCTGCGCATACTCTCGGAGGCAACCACGGTTACCGTGGATTCCTGTCGGCTTAAATAGCCGTATCACACCCACGATTCGGTGAGCGCTCAGCGAAATGATACACGCCCTAACACTCAGATATTTAGGGCATGTGTACTTTCTGCCCTAGAATAGGGTGATACTTTCCAGGGGAGAACCCCCCCCCCAGACCAACGCGCGGTTTATACCGGAGCATAACCAAAGGAGAAGCATGGCTGAAAGCAACGGCGCATGGCTCACTCAGGACGCATACGATCGGCTGACTCAGGAGCTTGAATATCTCTCAGGTCCGTATCGTCAAGAAATCGTTGACCGCATCGCCGCCGCTCGCGACGAGGGAGACTTGCGTGAGAACGGCGGATACCATGCGGCACGCGATGAGCAGGGTAAAAACGAAGCTCGCATCAACCAGCTTAAGCATCTTCTGGAAAACGCCCAGGTAGGAGACGCCCCCAGCGATGACGGTGTGGTTGCCCTCGGCATGGTTATTGAGGCCGAAGTAGCTTCCCGTTCTATGAAGTTCCTGCTGGGCTCTCGCGAAATTGAGGAGACTCTGCCCGCTAACTCTGATTTGAAGGTCTTCTCGGAAAAGTCTCCGATGGGTGCGGCGATTCTGGGGGCCAAAGAAGGCGATGAAGTCACCTATCTTGCTCCCAACGGCAAGGAATTGACCGCGAAGATTGTTTCAGTCAAGCCTTTCCAGGGCTAGAGTCACGAAGCTTTAAACGCACGGTGGGGTTCGGTTATATGACCGAACCCCACCTTTATATCCTGTGGTTTTATGCCAGATGACCTCTCAAAAATTAGTACACCACGATGGGTTTAAAGCCTTCTTCCTCCAAGGCCGAGATAACCTGACGGCAGTGTTCCACGCCTTTGGTTTCCATATCGATCGTAATGGAGACATCGCCCATCGACAGAGAACCGCCTACGCGCGTGTGATCCACGCCGGTAACATTCGCGTCATTCTCCGAAATGATGCGCGAAATCGTCGCCAACTCACCCGGACGGTCTGAGAGCATCATCTTAATCGTCATATACCGACCAGCCGCCGAAAGACCACGCTGAATCACCTTCAGCATAAGCATAGGGTCAATATTGCCGCCCGAGAGCACACACAAGACAGTTCCCAGATCGCCGTATGTTTCCTTGAGTTTGCCGTTCATAAGCGCCGCCACCGGAACCGATCCGGCGGGTTCAACCACCAGCTTATTGCGCTCCATCAAGAAAATAAGAGCACGGGCAATATCGTCTTCACTCACCGTCGCTACATCGTCGACAAGCTTCTTGATAATGGAAAACGGCAACTGACCGGGGCGCCCCACAGCAATGCCATCTGCAATCGTCGAGACCTTCTTCAGCGGGACAAGCGCATCCGCAGCCAAGGAAAGCGGATATGCAGCCGCATGCTCAGCCTGCACACCAATAATGCGGATCTTTTTACCCAACTGTTCTTCTTTCGCACGGACCGCCGCCGAAAGACCAGCGAGCAGGCCGCCTCCGCCAACACCCACAATGATGGTATCGACCTCAGGCACCTGTTCCAGGATTTCTAATCCGATCGTTCCCTGACCCGCGATAATATCTTCATTATCGAAGGGATGCACAAACACCGCGCCGGTTTCTTCGGCATAGCGTTTTGCTTCAGCCAGCGCCTCGTCCACGGTCGTACCATGCAGTTCGACCTCGGCACCGTGGTCGCGGGTTGCGGTTACCTTCGGAAGGGCTGCACCTAGAGGCATGTATATACGCGCCTTGATACCCAGTTTCGCCGCTGCAAGAGCAACACCCTGCGCGTGGTTACCCGCAGATGCGGCCACCACGCCACGCTTCTTTTCTGCATCGCTGAGTTTTGCCATACGCACATAGGCACCACGTACTTTGAAGGAGCCAGCACGCTGCAAATTCTCACACTTGAAGAAAACTTCCGACCCCAGTTTGAGGCTCAGAGCACGAGAATGCGCCACAGGGGTTCGCTCGATAACCCCGTCGAGGAGCGACGCTGCTGTCTCGATATTCTCCAAGGTTACGGGTAGGTCGGTTAGGTGTGCGTTCACATCGGATCCGTTCTGTACGCTCTCATCAGCTTCTGCCATCTATTTTAAGCGATGAAGAAGCCTAATACAGAACAGAAAAGCCCGCGTTGTTCATCTCACGCGGGCTTTTCTAGAGGGAAACTGCACGATTACATATCGGCTTTGGAAGGCGAGACAGTTTTAGTCACCTGTGCAGAGCTAGTCTCAGGTGTGGCGCCTTCGGAATCGTCCTCACCACGAATCACTCCCCGCGCCTGCGCAACAGATTTCTGTACTTTTTCTTCACGCTTCTTTGATTTCTCACGGCGCTCAATCTCATGCGGGAAGAGGAACTCTTCACGGCGCAACTCCGGGTCATCCTCCCACTGCCGTGCAGCCAAGTAGCGCACAACCGAATTCACAACGGCGAGCACGGGAACCGCAAAAAGCGCACCCGCTGCACCGAAAATCATGGAGCCGCCTGCCACCGCAAAAATCACGGCGAGCGGATGCAGCGAGACCGCTTTTCCCATGATGAGCGGCTGCAGAATATGCGATTCGAGCTGCTGTACCAAAAGCACAATGCCGATCATAATAAGTGCCTGAATCGGTCCCAAAGCTACCAGTGCCAGTAGGACGGCGACAGCCCCAGAAATAAGGGCGCCGATAACCGGGATGAAAGACCCTAAGAAAACCAGAACGCCCAGCGGAATCGCCAGCGGAACCCCCAAAATGGCGGCACCAACACCAATGCCCACAGCGTCAATAGCGGCCACCAAGATCTGCACCCGCACATACGCGCCCAAAGACTTCCACCCTGCGCGACCCGCGCCGTTCACCGCATCACGTGACTGTTTCGGGAAGAGCTTCACGATAAACAGCCAGATGCGTTCTCCCTCCATCAAGAAGAAGACGAGGGTAAAAAGAGTAATAAGCACGCCGGTAGCAAGCTCCGCAGCGGTAGAGCCAACCTCTGATACACCCCTCAAGACAGTTGAGGGATTATTACTCACCACTTGCTCTACCTGATCAAGAACCTGGTTAAGCTGATCCGCGCCCAGCTCATACCCCATGCTCTTAAGCCAGTCCACAAGCTGCTGATACCCCTGAATGACATTACTGGTGAGCGAGATAAATCCGCGCACAAGCTGCTGACCGGTGAGTGCCAGTAAAGCAGCAACCCCCAAGATCATGCCGATTTCGGCTATAGCGGTCGCGCCACCAGCACGAATACCGTGTTTGCGCATAGCGTACACGGCGGGACTTAGAAGCGCTGCCAAAAGCGCCGCCACCATCGCCGAGACAATCAGCAGAGACACCTTCGAGAGCCCCTGCCATACAAGCCACCCAGCGCCAGCCACCACGATCAGACGCCACGACCATGCCGCTGCGGTATTAAGAGCGTAGGGTACACCGGTACGGGCTAATTTTTGCGCCTGCGCCTCGTATTCTCGCTCGATTGTCTTTAGCTTTTGATGCGTGCTACCGGTGTTCTGTCCGGTTACGGATTCGCTCACTCAAATCTCCTGAAAAGTCGGTGCTATAGAAATCGTCTCTCGCCCATGCCGTTGCTGCGGCATATAGTTATTCCGCAAGTCTAGCAGGCTCAAAACAAAGAATCGGCGGCACCCACCGGTTGTGAGTACCGCCGTATCCTCAATACTGTTAGTCCCTGTTGACCATTTCGTTGATGTACATGAGAATACGCAGAATCTCAATGTACAGCCAGACCAGCGATGCGGTCAGGCCGAATGCCAAACGCCACGACTCGCGCTCGGGAAGACCTGCTTCCACCGCCTCGGCAGTGTTGGTGAAGTCCAGCAGAAGCGAGTAGGTTGCCATAGCAACAGTAAACAGCCCCACAATCAGACCCAGCGGAATACCGCCGATGCTCAGGCTGCCCAGGGGCGAACCAAACAGACCCGCACCAAGCCAGGAAACAATGCCGTAGATCAGGTAAGCAAACATGCCGATCATGAAGATCTTGGTCATCTTCGGGGTAGCACGGATCTTACCGTTTGCGAAGAGAGCCAAGGTAAGACCGGCGACAATCACGCTTGCCAGCAAAGCCTGAATAGCGATGCCCGGGTAGCTCTTATTGAGCAGACCGGATATACCACCCAAAAGCAGGCCCTCGGACACGGAGTACAGCATAACCAGAGCCGGGGAAACCTTACGCTTGACGGCGTTAACGATACCCAGGATCAGACCTGCGATAAGTCCCACGAACATGAGGTAGGGCAGATACCAGGAAACTGCGGCACCGAGCACCACAAGAGCCAGGTTCAGACCGGTCTTCATGATCACATCGTTCATAGTGAGGCGGTCGCCCTCGGCAACGGGAGCATAGCCGGGCTGTGCATACGGATCGTACTGCGCCTGCTGGTACTGGTCATAGTTCGCTTGCTGCGGCTGAGCATAAGGCTGCTCGTACTGAGCATACTGGTTCGGCTGCGGCTGACCATAACCGTAGGCCTGCTGACCGTACTGCTGCGGTTCACTGGAGTAGTTCGGCTGTGCCTGATACTGACCCTGCGACGAGGAACCACCCGCACCAAAACGCCCGAAACGGGGATCGCCTTGCCTATTTTGCTTGGCGATTGAATTAATAAACGGGTTACCCGCCATCATTCTCTCCTTCGGTGAGATTTACAAAGAGTTTCTCAATATTCTATCGAATTCTGAGAAATTCCGGGGATTATTCCTCCATAAAAGCTCATATTCCAGGGTAATTTTGAGGTGCCATCATGTCTTTTTCACCCTAAGCTGTACTCCCCCACAGTTTAAGACTTCTGCAGGGTCTCAAAATTATGATCCTCCTCAAACTAGCCGATTGTTTATTCGCGAAGCAGCCGCGAGTGAAAGCAAAGCCAGAATTAGGAAGCCCACCAGCAAAAGCATGAGAGTGGTGAATGCTAAGGGTAACGCGCCGATAACAGGCCCCAGGCTTGCTCCCACAAACAGAACAAAGCCGTTAAGAGCCATGCCGCTGGCACGATGCGGTGCCGCCGCATCACCGTAGAGAGTAATCATCGAAGGAATCGCTAAAGCAACACCCGCAACATAGATAAAGCTGCATATGACGATGCCAGCAAGTACCTGTGCGCACAGTATCTCGCCCAGCAGCCCAAGAATAGATAAAACGTACCCAAGCTGCGCCACGCGAAGTACTCCGTATTTTTTCGCACAAGAACCCGCATAAAGGCTTATCAGCATTGTGGGGAAAGCGGCAAGACGCACCCAAACAATACCTGATGCAGCAACTCCTAGTGTTTCAAGATGCCGCCCCAGCCCCGTATATAAGGCCACAAAAGCGAGGAGAAGGGTAATGTGAGCAAGACCGTAGAAGAAGAAAATAGGCTTGGCACATAAGGAGCCGAGGGTCACGTATTGTTTCCACAACGATGTCGTTTGTCCAGTGCGGGGGCGCTCAAGCATCGTACATAGAACTAGGGAAACGGTTCCGATAAAAATAAGACCGCACAGCCCGAAGAACCATCGCCAGCCAAGGCTCAGGGCAATAATAGAGGCGAGTACTTGCCCGAAAATCCCGGCCGCTAAGAACGCAGTGGACATTGCACCGATAGCTCGTGCTCGCCCGGCAGGCAGTACAGATTCCGTGAGATACGCTAGGGCAACGGGTGCAAATCCGGCGGCAGCCATCCCCTGGCAGGCCCGCAGAATAGCGAGCACGCCGAGCGTAGGGGCGAAGGCGCATCCAAAAGTGGCTAGGGTAAGCACGCTCAGGGAGAGAACCACAACCTTTTTTCGTCCGTAACGATCCGAAACCGGTCCCCATATAAGAAATCCCACGGCGTAAGCAAGGCTGAAGCACAGCGACAGGGCGAACGTTGCGTTAGCTCGAAAGGCAGACGAGACCGGGGCGAGTAGCGGTATAGAAGCGTATAGCTGCGCCAGAATAAACAGCGCCGTAGATACCAGAATTGCTACTGCAGTCCGTGTAGCAGGATATTCTTCGGAGGTTGAAGAGGCCGATGTAGTGGTACTTGTTGTCATGTTCTCTGCATGGTGATACATGAGTAAACTCCATTCCAACGAAAGCGTTGGAATTAACCCTAGTACCATTAAGACGTAAATTGCAACCATAACGTTGGAACTATCGAAAGAGAGTGGTACAGATGATGGCTTGGGATACCGAAAGTACGAAACAAAAGATCAAAGGGGCTGCTCTGGCCGAATTTACCGCGCACGGCCCCGACGGAACGACCGTTGAGCGCATCGCTAAGAGGGCAAAGGTCAATAAGGAGCGTATCTACAACTATTTCGGAAATAAACAAGAGCTCTTCAGGAGCATTCTGCGCGAAGAGCTAGACCAGGTTGCCGAAGTCGTCGGTCTTACGTCGCTTGCCACCGAAGATATTGGTGATTACGCCGGACGCATGTACGACTATCACCGAGACCATCCCGATCTATTGCGTCTGCTGCGCTGGGAATCTCTCACGATTGACGGCGAAGTTCCCCACGAGGAATACCGGCGCGACCACTACATCTTCAAAGTGGATGCGATGCGCGCCGGGCAAGAGGCGGGCGCTGTTACAGACGATATAGATGCCGCCTATCTTGTACTTTTTATTCTCGCTATCGTGGGATGGTGGTCGGCCATACCGCAGGTATCTCGTATGCTCTGCGGTGAGCCTACCGAAGAGGAGCACCGCAAACGTCGTGCCGCCGTGGTGGAGGCAGCACGGAGGCTAGGGAACCCACATTGCAAGTCGGATAAGAGCTAAACTCCTTTATTGGTACGGGGATTTACCCGTCTAATTCGTCGAGCATGCTCTCTAAATAGTCGAGCACCGCACCGTCATTATGCGAGCCGATCACCCGCTGAGACACAGTCTTGAGCTCGTCTGAAGCGTGGGCCATTGCCACACCGGTACCGGCGAACGAGAGCATCTCAAGATCGTTATCGCTATCGCCAAAGGCTACTATCTGAGTAGGGGTTATCCGCAAACGATCACACAGGTCTTTCAGCCCCGTTGCCTTATTCACACCGGCACGCACCAGGTCGATTGCACCGAAACCACTAACGAGCGGGGTTACCGTCTGCGGCAGGGTACGCCGTAACTGTGCTGTAGCATCCGGTAGATCCCGATGCGTTACTTGCAGAGAAAATTTGATAGGAACACCACGCACCTGCTCGTAAGAGCTGATACGCTCGGTTCCGGGATAAAACATACTGGCAAAAGCGAAGGGATCAATATTCTGCGGCAATGGCTTACCCTGCACCTCAAAATAGTCCCGGATAATGTTCATAACCGTTTTTTCGCGGTTTTCCAGTATAAAGCTGCTCTCTGCCGTACACACAACGATCCCAAGCTGAGGCATACCGTTCAGTATCTCGTACACACGCGGCAGATCCTCGGCAGCAAAATGATGCACCGCAAGTTCCCCGGAATCATCCGCTACATAGGCACCATTTTCTGCGATATAAATAATGTCTCGATGTTCAAAACCATGCATATACTGGCATAATTTCGTGTAGGTATTTCCGCTTGCCACCACAAAATAAATTCCATGCCGAGACAATCGGGTTAGGATTCTCTCAAAACGCTCAACATCGAACGTCTTATCATCATTCAGGAAAGTACCATCCATGTCTACGGCAACCATACGCACGGGCTTGTTGCTGCGGTTTTCCTGCTTTGTGGGCATTGGGATTCCTCTAATAATCGGCATGTACAAAGGCTACGTTTATAAACACAAGCTGACTGTACGCGGGAGAGAATATCGTTCTGCTCCGCACATTTCTCCATTCATTTTAGTTTCTTTATATACACAAATCGTGTGACATCACTAAAATTCCCCCTTTACGGGCGTTTTCTTTCTATACTATGAAAAGCATTCACTCTATGCACACATACAATCTCTAGGAATCATTGATGTTAAAAATACTGTCATCGCGCTCTGGCGCGCATGTCTTTTGGCCCTCTGCATCAGGTCAAGGGCATTCCTTGAAACTCGGCACAAGATTTTCCGCAGCTTTTCTAGCCCTAGGACTTGCGCTGAGCGGATGCTCTTCTGAAACTATCACAATTTCTGAGTCAACCGTCTCTGCGCCCAGCACCCCCTCAGCGAACTCGGCAGCTGAACATTCTTCTACTTCTTCACAAAGCGCAGAGGCCTCACAGCAACCCACGGTTTCCGCGCAGGAATCGGAACAAACACCCACCGTGACTGAGGTAGGTGAATCATCTGAAGAGAATAATGCCGATACTTCGACGGCTCATCCGGGTTCCCAAATTCGCCCCGGAACCGTCACTATCGTCAATCCTGATACCAGCTCCGTTGAGCCTCAAGGAACGGCGCCTATAGGATCTGACGAGGCTAGTGAGGCCCTGCGCATCCTCAACACCCTTCCCGTTAAAGGCCGCGCCCCTAAGACCGGGTACTCCCGTGCCCAGTTCGGAGATGCCTGGAGCGATATCGACCATAACGGATGCGATACCCGCAATGACATTCTCAACCGGGATCTCACCGCAAAACAGCATAAAAACTCTCGCGGATGCGTAGTGATATCGGGCATTCTTAACGATCCTTACACCGGGAAGGTCATTAATTTCATGCGTGGGAAAGATACCTCGGAGCAGGTTCAGATCGACCACGTTGTGGCGCTTTCTGATGCCTGGCAGTCGGGCGCTCAGGAGATTTCGGCTCAAGAACGCTTACAACTCGCCAATGACCCCGAAAACCTTCTGGCAGTTGATGGCCCTGCGAATCAGCAGAAAAGCGATTCGGATGCCGCCACCTGGCTGCCAGCAAACGCATCGTTCCGCTGCTCTTATGTGGCACGTCAGATTCGGGTGAAAGCTAAGTATCACCTGTGGGTCAAACCAGCCGAAAAAGAGGCTATGATCAACGTTCTTACACCCTGCGCAGGAGCCGCAGCGAAGCCTGCGCCTGTGCCCCAGGTGGATACGCCTCCCGCACAGAACCCCGCCCCGGCTTTGGCATTTCAAACCTGCGCTGATGCCCGTGCTGTGGGATATCGTAATATGCACCGCGGTGCACCGGGGTATTCCGACCATCTTGATCGTGACGGTGACGGCATAGCATGCGAGTCACGCTAAGTCTCTGAGCCTTACCTCCGTCTGCACTCCTCTACAGATACACATACCCCCGCCCTGACAAGCGGTAAGGGCGGGGGTTTACTGTCACAATTCTTCATCTTGAGACCCATATAGACTCTTTAAGAGTGCAACATCACGCCGAACCTGTGCTTAAGCTGTGTAGAACCTATGTAAAAAAGATTTATAGATGTTTACCTTTGCTTGATAAAACTTTACCTGACAACCTTGTAGTCATGAAGAATGAAATAACTAAATCTATTGGCACCCTAATTTTCCGTGTAGCGCTGGGCTTCACCTTTGTCATGCACGGTTTCCAGAAGGCATTCCTGATCGGTCCCGCAGCAGAAGGTGCAGCGTTCGCCAAAATGGGTATTCCTGCACCCGAGCTTTCGGCGTACTTTACCATTGGTGCCGAGCTTATTGGCGGAGCTCTCTTGATCCTTGGTTTAGGAACTCGTTTTGCGGCCGCCGCCATCGCAATCGCTATGGCAGGTGCTTTTATTTTTGTTCACATCAACGACCCCTTCATCACCGATCAGAAGACCGGCGCAGGCTTCGAGTACGTTTTCGTCTTGGGCATGGCAGCTATCATGTTCATTCTGACCGGTGGAGGCAGGTACTCACTAGATTCGTTCTTCAGTCGCAATAAGGCTTAACCGCCTGAGCATTCTTCCAGAACGTATCTATCACTCATCCGTCTACCCACCCGGAAGGCACCGTCGTCGCGACGGTGCCTTTTTTATATACCGTGGATTCTCCCCTACCCAGCGATCCCATGATTCTCATAAGGTAGAGATACGCTCGCCCCAAGGCATACAAATAGCCCGTCGCATCCAAATGTTTTACCGGATGCGACGGGCCATTGTAGCGTGCCCCCAGTGGGACTCGAACCCACACTGGACGGATTTTAAGTCCGCTGCCTCTGCCAATTGGGCTATAGGGGCAAAGTCTAAACCCGCAAGACCATTACTAAGAATAGCATTAGTTTGCGGGTTTCGACGCTATTAGGCTCGTTTAGAGCTTTGCCTTAGTCTTCGCCGGTGCCGTTCCGGTGGCCTCTTGGAAAGCGAGACGCGGGGAACGTTGGTGGCGAATTGTCGTGGTGTCACGGCCAAAGAGCTGGTTGAGTGCCCAGGTCGTCATAACGCGCACAGTACGCTCGGTCGTGGGAATTGCAGAACCGTGGTAGCCGCGGTGCATGATCCACGCGAGCGGACCTGCAAAGGTCTTGCCTTTGAAGTTTGCAACACCCTTCCACAGACCTAGACCGGCAACCACACCGATGGTCTCATGGTAGTAGTCGGTCAGAGGCTCGCCGCGGCGTGATGCCAGAATATTCTTGGCGAGAACCAAAGCCTGGCGAGATGCGTGCTGTGCGTTTGGTACGCAGAAGCCGCCCACGCCGCCTCCGGAAAGGTCGGGAACGGCAGCGTTATCGCCAGCCGCCCAAGCGCCCTCGACCACGCCATTATCGCCAGCCACACGCAGATCTGCGTTCACGCGAACGCGACCGCGCTCGTCGATCGGGAAATCAGTGTTCTTGAGCATCGGCGATGCAGCAACACCAGCAGTCCAAATGAGCGTATCGGTATCCATCTCACCAGCGGGCGACTTATCTGTCATGTTGATGAGCTGCAGGTGACCGTCGGTAGCGTCCGAGAGGGAGGTATTGAGCAGAACCTCAATGCCGCGAGCGCGAAGCTCAGCCACAACCTTCTCGGCACGGTCTTCTGGAACCTCCGGCATGATGCGCGGCGCAGCTTCGATCATCACGAAGCGCAGGTCAGATACGCTCAAACGGTCGTTACGATTAACAGCTTCGCGAGCCATGTCTTCCAGTTCGGAGATGGTCTCAACACCGGCGAAACCGCCGCCTACGACGACGACGGTCAGAGCGCGACGGCGTGCATCGGGGTCATCCAGTACGGAGGCAACCTCAATACGTTCCAGCACCCAGTTACGCACGGAGACGGCTTCTTCGACAGTCTTCATGCCGATAGCAACTTCGGCAAGACCGGGGATTGGGAACGCACGGGTCACGGCGCCAGCGCCGAGAATGATCTCATCATATTTCAGCTCGAAGGGTTCGCCATTGTCGATGGGCTCAACTGTAGCAGTACGCTCTGCATGGTTAACGGAGACAACATGCCCGGGAATCAACTCGGTATCGCGCAGGTGCTGGCGGAGCGGAACGGTAGCGTTACGGCCTTCCATCGAGCCCGCAGCGACTTCGGGCAGGAACGGCTGGTAAGTCATATAGGGGTTAGGCTCTACGATGGTTACCACGCCACCGGTCTGTTTGATAGCCTTCTGGATTTTCTTGGCGACGGTAAAGCCTACGTAGCCACCACCGACAATAAGAATACGGGGACGATCCTGTGCCTTATGAAACGACATATATTGCTACTTCCTAGATTTTGTTTACCCACTGCGCTTTAGCGCGCGAGCACTCAATGATACGCTCACATGTGCTTCCCAGAGTGCAGGATACATGGACATGTGAACGAACAGAAATTCTTAAGCTTTCTCCGTAAGCCCCGATGCTCGGTACCGCAAACGCGAAAACACTATTTTCCTGCATGTTGTATACCGCTATTTTACGCGCTCATCCCGAGGAAAACACATTTATGCAGGTATACGAAGCAAGGAAAAATGCCCTTGGATGATAACGTTTCGCGTTTACGCGCCGAGGTTTTGCCCTGTCAGCGGGGTTACGTTCCGCATCATGTAGCGCGTCCTTAGGGTGTTTTAAACCTTTGCTTTACCCATAGACCGGGTGTTAGGAGTCACGAAGTTTTCTTCCATATTTTTATCGGAATTGTTTATTAACTGCGTGCTTTTCACCACCACTATGAGGAGCTAGGGTTCCGTGACTCAGGTTCGTGAGCCGATGAAGTCTCTGGAACGCCGGATTCCGGTGCGGCGGGTATTGAGGAACGCCCCGAAGCGGCACCCTGTGGACGAAGGCGCGACGAGTTAGCCGTCTTCTTGCGCGGCGTGCGCATATTATGCTTCTTCTGGGCGGAAGCGACCTTTCGCGGCGCTGATGCTGGGCGACCGTTCTGCCCCGTAGGATTCTGTACGGATGCTGAGCTCGCTGCCTCGTCAGGAACATCTGGAACACCTGTTTCCGGAACTTGGCGCTTAATCCCGGAAATATGAGGCAGACGAGGTTTCCGATGCGGAGGTAACGGACCCCTACTTAAACGGTGGGCTCGATGCTGTACCGTACCGTTCTTCTGAGCGGGTCGGTGCGAAGCCTTCCCGATCGTATCTGCCGATACCTGTGACGCTTCAGGATCGGAGGATTCCTGCCCTACGGTCGAGTCCTTAACCGGCTCGGCGGCGGGACTCTGCGGGGTGCGAGATACGCCCTCGCTCTGAGCTACAGTCTGAGCCAGGGCAGGTTTTTCTGATTCCTGAGGTTCAGGTGCGACGGGCTTTTGCTCGGGCGCAGGCACATTCCCCCGGTCCGCCGGTTGAGTCGCTTTCGCGGGTGCGGCAGGAGTCTGCGCTACCGTATTGTGCTGGTCGGTCTGCTGAGACTCTGCCGGTTTCTGCGTCTGAGGTAATGGCTGTCCTGTAGCCACCGTTGACTGTTCAGCCACGCTTGATGCTGATGCCGCAGGTTGTACTGCGCCGACGTTCTGTGCCGAGTCAACATTGTGCTCCGTTGTGCCAACGTTCTGCACGGTGGCAGGAGGCTGCGTGGGCACAGCGCTCTGCTCGGTACCCGTTGCAGCTGCGCTCTTCTGGGTTGCAGCCGCATCCTGCTGTTTGTCTAAGTTCTGATCCGCCCCAGGTTGGAGACCGGAGGAGGGTGCTGACGGCACTGCGGCTGCGGCATCTGGTGCCGGGGAGGGAACAGCGGCAGGTGCAACCTGTGTTTGTGCCTGCGCATCAGGCACAGCAGTCTCAGGTTCGGGGCTCTGGGGCGCGCTGGCAGCAGGCGGCTGAATGGCAGGAGCGACCGGAGCAGGAGCATCCGGAACAGCAACCGAAGCCGCAGAAGGCTTGGAATGTGAAGCTTGCTCTCGCTCACCGTGCCCGTGCAGATGAGGATGCGGCACTACATCGCGTACATTAACGTGCAAGCGATGCAGACGACGAACACTGCGCACCGTGAGCAGCCCCAAAATGACAAAGAGAGCCCCCACGATGATAAACGGCAAAAATCCGCGATCCTCAACCGGGCGGCTGGGCTCTGGAATCTTCGCCTTAACGATAGTCTCGCCTTCTTCATGCACCGGAGTGGCCGAAGCATCGGCGGGAGTCGGAGCAGGTACCTCTTGGCGGCGGTGTACGGCGATCCAAGCCTTCAACGACCCCAGCGGATTCTCCGTAGCATCCTGCGGGGTTGAAGGGTCCAGAGCCATCAGCGGATTTATGATGCCAAACCCGTACACCGGGTCACGCCCGGCAGCACCGGTGTCGTCGGCGCTTTCAGTAATACGCTGAATAATCTGAGCCGCACTCAGATTGGGGTACTTAGACTTAATCAACGCCGCAAGGCCAGAAACCAGCGGAGCGGATGCCGAAGAACCCGACCATATCATGTACTTATTCCCCGGCGCGGCAGCAATCATATCGTTGCTCGGTGCCGTCACGCCAATAGAAATACCCTGAGTCGAAGAGCCCTTGGAAGCCTCACGCTGACGGTCCACGCCGCCAACTGTCAGAACCCCCGGAATAGTCGCCGGGGCACCCACCTGGGTAATACCGCTGCCACGGTTACCGGCGGATGCTACGACGACCACGCCCTTCTCTTCGGCGTAGGCAAAAGCATCGTCCCAGCTCTTGGGCCAGGTTGTCTTATTCGAGCCGATAGAAAGATTGATTACCTGCGCGCCATGATCTACCGCATAACGCACGGCGGCGGGAATCTGCTCATCAATACTTTTCTCAGCATTTGAGACCATGTTAAGGGAGATAGGCAGAATCTTGGCATCCGGCGCCACGCCGATAACGCCCGCAGGTTTACCAGGCTGACCAGCAATCTTAGGAATACCGGAAACATTATGACCGTGACCGGCAATCAGGGATGCAACTTCGGTGCCGTGCATGGGTTCTACGCCCAGCCCCTGCCAACCGTTAGGAGAGCCTTCACCGGAGGCGTCATAACCCTCCAGCACATTATCTACGAGATCTGGGTGGGTGCCGTCGACGCCGGTATCAATGACGGCAACCGTCACGCCCGATCCCGTCGATTGTTTCCACGCATCCACAATCCTGTAGTCGGTGAGCCAATATTCGTGCTGACGAACGTCGTCCTTACCTAGAACGGCGGCTTCAGCGGGAGTGAGCGTTATAGGGGTTGGTGAGGCCGTCGGAGCGGCAGATGCAGGAGCTCCGGACAGGGCTAAACCGGTCGCGAGCGCCCCGCATCCGAGAAGCGCTACGACCCGACGTATGCTTGTGCGCGTCATCATGACGATGTGGTTGGAACGCGTCATACCTGTGTACCTACCGTCGTTGGGTGTTAGTTATACATGCTTAACGTACCTGGGATAGCGCTATGCCGTCCAGAATGTCATGTTCGCTCACCGTCACAGAATCGATGTTTCCTTCGGTGATCTCACGCAGACGAGTCATGATACGGGCGTAAATGGTAGCCCCGGCGCCAATAACATCAACCCGACCGGGGTGCATATACCCCAGTGCGGCGCGCTCCCCGCGGGTCATAGAGCGCAGCATCTCTGCCGTTTTCTGCACCGTATCTACAGAGATGGAAGAACCGTTAATAGCCTCGGAATCATAGGTCTTTAGCCCCAATGCTGCGGCGGCGATCGTGGTTGCAGTACCGGCAACGGCAACGGCCCGGGTAGCCTTTTCGAGAGGAACGCTCTGCAATACGGTGTCGATTGCCGCATCGGTGTCAGCTTCAACACGTTGAATCTGATCCGAGGTTGCGGGAGCAGATGCCATATGCCGTTCAGTCAAGCGCACACATCCGATATTCACGCTTCTTGCCGCCTGCACACCGTCTTCGGTTCCAAGCACGAATTCGGTAGACCCACCGCCCAGGTCAAAAACTACGGTCTTAGACTCATCTGCACCGACCGCCAGTACAGCGCCCGCAAACGACAGTTCCGCCTCTTCGTCGCCGGTAATCACCTCGGGCTCAATGCCCAGAATGTCACGAATACCATCCATAAAAACCTGACGGTTTCCGGCATCGCGGGTGGCACTCGTCGCCACGAAACGAAGCTTCTTGACCTTATGTTTACGTAATAGTTTTGCGTATTCCCGCGTTGCCTCAAAAGTGCGGTCCAAGGCCTCTTGAGCAAGCCATCCAGTGGCATCAACCCCCTGCCCCAAGCGGACGATACGCATCTGCCGCACCACGTCGTTGAGACGGGTTACCGTGCGACCGTTAACGGTTTCGGTGCTGGCGTCAGCGATCAGAAGACGGATAGAGTTGGTACCGCAGTCAATTGCGCCAACACGCATAATGGGCTCCAATCCACGCAAGGCGTGAGGTTCTTAAGGTTATCTAGCCTGCCGCAGGTTAATACGTCGAGCTACTTACATATTAGGGGCCCGTACCAGTTACAGTGAACGGCACGGGTAAAGTTCTTAAAAATGGCTGAAATTAGGCATCCCGCCATGATGGTTCACATGCGCAAACCTGCGGGGTCCACCAATCGGCGATCTCATCCAGGCCCCAGTCCCCCATAGGGTTAATGCCGCGGCCCACCGCCAGGGTGTGACCAATCACGGCATGCAGGCATTTGACGCGTGTGGGCATCCCGCCCGCCGAAATATTCTCAATCTCGGGCACCTCATCGGTTCCGCTGATCAGACGAATGCGCTCACGCTCGGCCAGGTAGTTCTCGTGTGCTAAGGTGTACCGGCTCGCAAGTTCGGTATCGTCCGCGAGCGCATCGGTCATCTCGTACATGAGGCCCCCCGCTTCCAGGCGGGATGCGGCCGCAGTAATCGCCGGATGCGCCAGGTAAAACACGGTTGGGAACGGGCTTCCGTTCGATAGCCTCGGCGCTGTGGCGGCAACAAGCGGGTTACCGCATACACAGCGTGCGGGAATCTCAATAACATCCCGCACAGTACGGCCCAACTGTGCTGAGAGCACTCGGATATCTTGGTCGGTGGGCGTCAAGGTTTCTACGGTAACGCCGAAACCCTGCGGGGCGCGGTTTTTGAGGTCTTCTACAGTGCTCATAGATCTTTCTTGAAGAATCGGTACGTCAGGTTTTATCGTACAGCACGGTTCACGTGTACAGCCGTACCGGCGTTACTTATCAGCAGGTTTAGGCGAAGGAGCCTTACCATCGTTCAGGGACCCCCAAAGTTTGTTCGTCCACGAATCTTCGGGAGCATTTTTCCCGGAGGCAGAGGTGCTGTCAGCCCGGCCGTCATCCGAATCTATACCGGTGACTGTATACGGGGTATCGCCCGGCGCCACATAGAATAGACGGCTGCGGGCCTGCTGGCGCACATAGTCGTCGTCTTGCCACCAGGTTTTCTCGGCTTGAAGCTGCACGTTTTCCTGTTTGAGCTCAGCAATGCGGGCGCGGGTAGTGTTAATTTCTCGCTGCTGATCAACATAGTTAGTCAGCGGGTATGCGGTACCCAGCAGGAGCACTGCGATCATAATAAGAATGCCCAAAAATTTTCCGCTAAAGCGATGCGCCGCAACGGGAGTCTCGTAATTCTCATCCTCATCGTGTTCGCGGTGAATGCGGCGTTCACGTGCATCGCGTTCCCTATCGGTGCGATGTGCGCGGGTACGGGCACCGAAGAAACTGTTAGCGGCGCGCATCCAAGCGGGGCGCTGCAAATACGAGCGGCCTTCAACGATTCGATGGGTTGTGGTGATGTGGGGTTCCTTTGCCGCAGGTGCAGAAGATTTGACGCTCGCGGACTTAACCTGTTGATTGTGCGATTCACGATGCGCTGGTTGCGGGGGCGGCAGGGTGGCCTTCGAGCGCCGCGCAGTTGGCTTCTGTTGAGCCCGCTTATCTGCGGTGTTGGTCGTGCGGGATGAACCGGGTTTATGCGCCTTCTGCTTGCGGGCACGGGATTTACGGGCAGATGCTGGAGCATCGGAAAGACTTTCGTGCGCGGCGGCGGACTGGCTGCCACGTGATGTGCGACCTCGACGCGGTTCCTGCCCCGCCGGGCTTTTGCGTCGTTCACGTCCGTCGCGCTGAGCCATCATGTAGTGCTTTCCTTCCCTGCCCCTAAGTCTTTGATTACCATTCTAAGCTACCGTAAACGTTCAGACGGAGTTATCCCCCGAAAAAGTGATATACCCGAACTATTGCGGGTGCGTTCCCCTAACCCCTAGGGAAAACTGAGCTGTTAGATTCGGAGGGATACATGTTCAAGAACCATAAAGCGCGCCATCGTCGTATGCGCCCTTCTAGAGAGAAGTCTACGAAGAAAAACAGGAGATAAAAAATCTGGTGCTCTCGCAGGTAATGTACCAGTCGAGAGCACCAGATTATGATGTATACGGTTCTAGCCGTCCGTATATTATCGCGTTACGCCTTCTTGAAGCGGGGGAATGCTGACTTACCAGCGTAAACAGCGGCATCGCCCAGTTCTTCCTCAATGCGCAACAGCTGGTTGTACTTTGCCACGCGCTCGGAACGTGCGGGTGCACCGGTCTTGATCTGACCCGCGTTAGTTGCCACAGCGAGGTCAGCAATGGTGACGTCTTCGGTCTCGCCGGAACGGTGAGAAACCATGCAGCGGTATTCATTGCGCTGTGCCAGTTCCATAGCGTCCAGGGTCTCGGTGAGCGAACCGATCTGGTTTACCTTCACCAGCAGAGCGTTTGCCGCACCCTCGTTGATGCCCTTCTCAAGGCGCTCGGGGTTGGTCACGAATAGGTCGTCACCGACGATCTGAACCTTGTCGCCAATCTGCTCGGTCAGGGTCTTGTAGCCTGCCCAGTCGTTCTCGTCCAGCGGATCCTCAATGGAAACCAGCGGGTACTTCGCCACAAGATCAGCATAGTATGCGCTCATCTCTTCGGCGGACTTCTTCTGACCCTCGAAGTCATAGGCACCGTCGTTATAGAACTCGGAGGACGCCACGTCCAGTGCGAGAGCAACCTGCTCGCCGGGCTTGTAGCCAGCCTTCTCGATTGCCTCAATAATGAGGTCAAGGGCCGCAGCGTTGGACTCAAGGTTCGGTGCGAAACCGCCCTCATCACCTAGACCGGTGGAGAGACCACGGTCGTGCAGCACAGACTTGAGCGAGTGGTAGACCTCGACACCGGCGCGCAGCGCATCCGAGTAGTTCTCGAAACCGATGGGAGCAATCATGAACTCCTGAATATCAACATTGGAGTCTGCGTGAGAACCGCCGTTGAGGATGTTCATCATGGGAACGGGGAGCACGTGGGCGTTGGGGCCACCCAGGTACTTGTAGAGGGGAAGGTCTGCGGACTCTGCGGCAGCCTTAGCAACGGCCAGAGAAACGCCCAGAATTGCGTTAGCGCCCAGCTTACCCTTGTTATTGGTGGCGTCCAGAGCAATCATGGCCTGATCGACGGTGCGCTGATCGGCGGCGTCGATACCGATAATTTCTTCCGAAATCTCTTCAATAACAGATTTGACGGCACCCAGAACGCCCTTGCCTAGGTATACGGACTTGTCACCATCGCGGCGCTCGACTGCCTCCCACTCACCGGTGGATGCGCCCGAAGGCACAGCGGCACGTGCGAAAGCGCCGTCTTCGAGCAGAACCTCAACCTCAACGGTCGGGTTGCCGCGGGAATCCAAAATCTGACGGGCGTGAACTGCGGTAATAACAGCCATGAAATTGCTCCTTAGAGAGTACAGGATATGACGGCTCGCTCCTGTGATGTTGGGCGAGTCCCGTTGCCCTAAATTTTACCAAAACTCCCACACAAACACACTAGTTACCACGGGATTTTTTGCGATTCCTGAGGGTATCCAACACCTTTAGTCCCCTGTAAACTCGCCTCTCAAAAGTCATTCCCCCTGTGGACGCAGCATGTCCTCGCACCGCAGGCACCAATTCGAACCCCAACCGATAACGACAAAGTTCTTTATCACACTCTGCTAAAACGATTGAACATCTTTAGAGCCGGTTTCTACATCGCGCAACACAGGTGTGTAGTGCTTTATGCCCCACCCACGAATGTAACCAGTGGAGCTCTATTTCAGGGCATAAAACAGACACCTTTAGATGCGAAAAACTATCGCATCTAAAGGTGTCTGATAAATACTCTTCAGCCTACGCGGCCACGAGGCTATTGGTTGTACTCAATAAACTTGCGGGTGTAAGTACGCAGGGCACGTTCCGCATCCAGCCCATTCTGACGCGCGCGGCACACAAGCGAAAAAAGTAGCTCACCGAATTCTTCCTCACTATAAGTAAAAGGAAGATCATCGTCCAAGGAGGTAGGCTCCGGCGGAAGCACAATGTCGGCCTTGCGGGCCTTAGCAATCGTCTTCTCCGCTAGGGCCAGTGCAGGAAGATGAGGGGGAATGCCGTCAAGCGGACCTCGATCGGATTTCTCCGTCTTCTTAAGCTCATCCCAGAAAACCTGTTGTTCGGCGGCGGTCATCCGAGACTCGTCCAAAGAATCGCTGAAAACATTCGGGTGCCGATCGTGAAGTTTTGCGTCCAGACCCTCGATCACCTGCTCGATCGTAAAGCCGCCCGGTTCTGCCGCCGCAATATCGGCATGGAAGAGAACCTGAAGCAGAACATCGCCCAACTCTTCGCGTAGAAGCTGCAGGTTTGTACCCTCGGGTGCCTCGACAGCCTCCACGACCTCATAGGATTCCTCAATGAGGTATCGAATGAGGGACTGATGAGTCTGTTCGGCATCCCAGGGGCACCCGTCGGGGGCGCGCAGGGCTGCCATCGTCTGCACCAGACGCTCAAAGGCTTTCCCCGCGTGTGCGGCAACCTCAGCTACCGTTTTCTCAGAAACTCTATCTTCATTCACGGGCAGGCTTCTCCTACATGCTCCAGTGAGTCAGAGCATTCGCCATATGCGCCGGAATCTTAGCCCCCAGACGCGGGAACATGCGCAGTTCCTCTACATAGCGATCAGCCTCAAGCTGGCGGGGGTACCGTACGAAAGCCTGCTCATTCGAGTAATCGAATGCAGACTGCACGGGCACGCCCGGGGTGAAGGTCAGGCTCATGGCGAGTGGCGACCCTTCACCTTCGCTGTAGGAATCGGCCTTGAGCGTGGGAATACCCAAATCTTCTTCCGAAACTAACTCGAAGGTTCGTACCTGCTCCCAGAATCCGTTACGGCGCACGTGGGTGAGCACATCGTAGTAAGAGCCCACCGAACGTACCCGGATCAACACGGTCGTTGCATCCTTAGCGCTACCATTCTCGCCGAAGAGAGCTTCGGTCACCGGTGCCAGATGCTCGATTACCTTGGCGTCGGTGAGTACCAGGTTGCCCTCGGCAAGCGCATCGCCAGCAAGCACGGAAGAATGTGCCTGATGTGCGGGGGTATCCGGCTCGGCCTCTGCGGGAGGCAAGTCTGCGGATTCGTGCTGCGCGGTCTTACCGTCTGCAGTTGAGGTTTCAGACTGAGCAGCAACAGCGGTTGCAGACTGCCCGGCGAGAGCATCCTGCTTATTCGACGCCGATTCCTGAGGCTTCGTGTCAGTCGAGCCTGTCAGCGAGTCCTTCTCGACTTCGGGGACGAGAGCGAGGTCATCCACATGCTTGGGCAGTGCAGAGGAACTGTCGGTACTGGTGGTGCCAGCCTGGGATTCCTTCACCGCAGCCTGAGTTACATTCGTGCTCTGATTCTCCGAGGTGTAACCCGCAGTAGTCTTAGCATCACTCTCAGCCTTGACGGTGCTTTCAGAGTCAGCCGTCTTCTGTGAGTCCTCGCTCGTCTTATCAACAGCGGACTTCGAGTCGGTGCCCGAGGTCTTCACCGCAGCAGAAGTATCCGCAACGTCTTCCTTCGCGTTCGATGCAGTCTTCTTTGCTTCGGAGGATGCCACGATAGTCGCCAAAGCCGCCTGCATGCTGTTGAGTTCTTCTTCGTCTTCAGAAGATTTCTCAACCTTGGTTTTCTCTGCCTCAGCTTCGGGGGTGGAGAGGTCGGAAGAGTCCTTGGCTGCAGATACGCCAGACACCGACGATTTCTCGGGGACAGCACCGGCTTTAGCGCTGTCAGTCTCGGTCTTGCTCTGCTCAGCAGCTTGAGCATCGTGACGACCGGTGACATTCTGCGGATCCGCATCGTAATCGTATTCGTAGCGCGAATCCTCGCGGTCGCTCTTCGACGATGCCGCGATCCCGGCTGCTGTCACGCTTGCGGCGCCAAGGGTACCTGCAGCGAGCGCACTCGAACCGCTCTTGGTCGATTCTGCTGTAGCAGAATCAGACTTTGCAGTATCTGCTTTAGCCTTAGCAGAAACTTCCTGCGCCTTGTCCTGAGCCTCGGAGGACTTCTTCTCGGAATCTACGGTATGTTCGGATTTCTCAGACTTCTGTGAATCTTGAGTATCGACCTTGTCGGCATCAGCAGACTTGACGTTCTGGGTGTGGTCATCAAGATCTTTCGCCTTCTGAGACTCAGCGGTCTTAGCCTGTTCATCGCTCTTATCCTGAGCGAGCTTTGCCTCAGATTCCTTCTGTGAAGAGGTATCATCGGCGGAATCAGCCAGCGCTGAGGTCTTCGCGGTCGACATTTTCTGAGCTGCAGCTTCGGTGGATGCGGTGCTCTGGTCGGCGGAGGACTTTGCCGATTCGGCGCTTTTCGCTGATGAGTCTTTCTGTGAAGCCGAGTCTTTCTCGCTCGTTTCGAGAATGTAATCCGTGGTGTAGCTCGATGCATCGGCGGTGTTCGTGTACGAAGCCTGTACCGCTACTAGCCCGTTCTCGCTGGGGTTTGCTACCACGAGGGCACGGTTCCACACCCTGCCCGCGTCCTGTGCTCGCACGTAGAGCGAGGCAATCGATGAGAACCACGCATCGGTCGGAACCACAACACCCTGTTCGACTTCGCTGCCGCGATGGAAAATCCGGTAGTGCATATCGTCGCCCAGCTGACGCAGTTCGTAGGACACCTTCCCGGAGCCGTATCCGCGCATCGCAGTTACGAGGTCGTGCAGCGGATTCTCGGGGGTGAGAACCTCCGCTTTTTCGTTCCCTTCAACGGATGCTGCTGCATGTGATGATGCGGCTGCGGCGCCGTTCTGAGAAGCTTTTTCATCGCGCGCAGTTTTTTCAACGTCCTGTTTCTTGGAGTCTTTATCTGTGGAAGAGTGGGCTGAGACCTCATCTGCCACGGTCTTCTCGTGCTGTACAGCCATCTTCTCGGCAGAGGTCTTCTCAGCCGAAGTTTCGACGCTGCGATTCTTCTCGGGAGCCAAGGTTTCAGGATCGTTACGGTCATCAAGATGTTTGGCGGAGCCCGTTGCCCCCGAGCCGACAAACTCGATCTTGTCGGACTTCTTCGAGGCTGACGGGGTGCCCGAAGACTCCAACCCGCTCGTCGCCTGAGCCTCAGGGCTAGGTGACTTTTTCTCGTGTGCAGAGGTTTTTACATCCGAAACAGATTCGGATTCTTGGGGTGTGGACTCAAGCGTAGACTTCGAGTCGGCGTTCGCTGTCTTCTTATCGTTTGAGTTCTTAGACTCAACACCGGGCGCGGGAACAAAAGCAGGCTTCTCTTCGGCATCGGTAGGCACGACTCCTGCGGCAAGTTTCTCCCGCTCACGATCCTCAACGTTCGGGGTCTTGATGTCCGCAGAGTCTTTCTCTGCAGAAGAAGACGGGGCGGCAGCCGCATCGGCATGTGAGGATACTGAGGAGGTATTCCCCTCGTGCTCGGTGCCGTATTTCGTCTCGTTAAATTCTTTAAGTGCGTCCTGCACGTTTTGTTTCTGGGAGCCTGCTTCGCTCTGTACCGATGCGGTACCCGAAACAGATGCCGCATCTGATGAGGGAACCGCAGTGGCGGAAGAGTTAGTCTCAAATGCATCCGCAGGCATACTCGTTGCGCGGTACTCAGAAATCTGGGGTGCACGTTTCGGGGCGGAAGCGTCGGATGTCTGGGCTGATTCTTGTGTGAAAGAACCCTTCTGGGCGGCATCTGCGTTCGCAGCCTGTGAGGAAGCACCCACGGTTTTCTTGCCTTCTGCTGACCCGGAAGTCTTCGCTTCGCCTGCTATGGATGCCGAAGGCTCAGCAGAAGAGCCGCTGTGCTGCGCGGACTGTTTCAAAGCATCGACGTTAAGGTCAGAAGTATCTTTGCTCTTCTGCTCTTCCTGTTGCATGCGAGTGCTCTCAGCCTGCACAAACCGGCGCAGGGAATTCTCCCAACGCTGCTGTTCATTCACACGTTCCGCGAGGGTACGATCCGATGCCTCTGCATCGGAGTTAGGGAGGGCGGATTTTACGTCGTCAGCCTGTGCTTCTGCCTCAGCCTGGGCGGCTTTCGCCTGCTCTTCCCACTTCTTCTTACCGATTCCAAAGAATCCCACAGAGTTCTCCCACTCGTCAGCTGTTCGGCGCCCCGCAATGACGCGGCGCGGTTCGGTCATCCCCTATAGTTTATCCTGCAAATGTTATTCATGAGTGGGTATGACGCAGGTTTTGACGTTCATGCGCGGCTTAACACCGTTTTTTCTAGGGTAGACATCACTATTTTGGTTTTTCAGACGCAACCCCACTCCCCCGGCAGATGCCCGCTATTTCGGCGATGCACCCGCACTTGACGTATTCCTCCTGTGACAAAACCCGTTCTTTCATAAAGTTTTCGTAAAGATTTGGCGGAGACCCCCATAAATATTTCTCGGTGCTGCGTGCTTCGGCGCCAGTGTCCGGAATATCCTCTATTACAGGTTGTCCGTAATATTAACGCGCCTCATCCCGCACCGGGTTCGCGGCCTTCGCAGCCTTCGCGAGCTCAAAACGCACGGCACGCAACGCGGTCGCCGCCATCACGCGCACACCCACGCCAATCGCCTGCTCATTAGGAGCGTAGTCCCCCTGATGTAAGTCGTAGACAGGATCTTCCGGGGCGCGAGTTCCTAGGCGGAACATCGAGCCTGGAACCTCCTGCAGAATCCACGCGAAGTCTTCTCCACCCATTGATTGCTCAACCAGCACGATGGACTCTTCGCCTAATTCGGCGCGCGCCGCGTTTTCCAACATGGTGGTTTCCGCGTCAGTATTGACGACCGGGGGCACGCCGCGGATATGTTCGACCCTTGCCTGTACACCGAAGGGAACCGCGACTTGCTCGATTACCTCGTCCAGCAGGTTGCCCGCCTGACGCCACACCTCAACATCCAGACATCTCATGGTGCCCGCCAAATAGCCTTCAGCGGGAATAGCGTTCGGGGCAACCCCGGCGCTCACCTGCCCCCACGCGACCAGCACGCCGGAACGCACATCGGTACGGCGTGTGAGCACGGAAGGAACCTGCACGGCAATCTGACTCATCGCGTAGATAAGGTCCTCAGTCAGATGCGGTCGAGAGGTATGACCACCATGACCACTCAGGTGAATCTTAATCGTGTCTGAAGCACTCGTAATCGCCCCGATGCGCGTGCCAATTTTCCCCAGTTCAACCTTCGGATCGCAATGCAGAGCAAAAGCACGTGGGATATTGCGTAAAAGACCTTGCTCAATCATCTGCACAGCCCCACCCGGCAACTGTTCCTCGGCGGGCTGGAACAGGATACGCACGCTACGCCCCAGCGGAGTCTTTTCGTTCAGCTCGTGAAGCGCTAAAGCAACCCCGAGCATGACGGTCTGGTGAATATCGTGCCCGCAGGCGTGCATCACCCCGGGTATGGTCGATGAATAAGGCAGATCCGTCTGTTCAACGATGGGAAGCGCATCAATATCAGCGCGAAGAGCTAAAGCAAACGGTCCGTTTCCGATATCGACGTAGCAGCCGGTACCTTCGCAGGCAATAGGGTTCAGCCCTGCCTCACGCAGCGTCGTCATAATGCGTTCAGTCGTTTTCACCTCGCGGAATGAGAGCTCCGGGGTGCGGTGCACCTCGCGGCGGAATTCCACAAGGGTAGGCATCATGCGAGCTACCCAGTCGTCGAAGACAGGGGTCGAAAGATCGTAACGTGAGTTTGCAAAAACCATAGTTCGAGAATAGCGCGAATCCGCAGCCAGTACACACCTTCCGGCTGCCCTCTTACGTTCGTTGAAGTTTTTGTACGAGACGTGACGAATCATCGCGTTGTGTGGCGGGTTTATGACATTGTGACGGATTGTGACGGGACTGAAACCGCTGCCTGCAGACGCGGAAATTATCCAGCGAGCGCCAGTTCGTCCTAATATCGCAAACAAAAATGCGGTGTGGGCGTCACCAATCTTGCGCCCACACCGCATATCTTGTGTCTCTACAAGTTCTCCAACCGCCAGGCTTAGAGGGCTCGCGCCAAAATAGCCTGCTTGACCTCGGCAATAGCCTTAGTGATCTGAATGCCACGCGGGCAAGCCTCGGTGCAGTTGAAGGTTGTGCGGCAGCGCCACACACCTTCTTTATCGTTGAGGATTTCCAAGCGCAAATCCCCAGCATCGTCACGCGAATCGAAGATAAAACGATGCGCATTCACGATGGCAGAAGGACCGAAGTACTGACCGTCCGTCCAGAAAACGGGGCAAGAGGAGGTACAAGCCGCGCACAGAATGCACTTTGTGGTGTCGTCGAATCGGGCGCGTTCTTCCGCAGACTGCAGACGCTCACGTTCCGGTTCATTCGAGTCATTGATGAAGAAGGGCATGATCTCGCGGTACGCCTGGAAGAAAGGCTCCATATCGACGATCAGGTCCTTTTCGCAGGGAAGACCCTTAATCGGCTCAACGATAATGGGCTTGGTAATGTCTAGATCCTTGAGCAGGGTCTTGCACGCTAGGCGGTTACGTCCGTTGATGCGCATCGCATCCGACCCGCAGATACCGTGTGCGCAGGAACGACGGAACGAGACCGAGCCGTCGAGCTCCCACTTGATCTTATGCAATGCATCCAGCACGCGGTCGGTGCGGTACATGGTCAGGTTGAAGTCATCCCAGTATGCTTTATCCGATACTTCGGGGTTGTAACGGCGCACGCGAATCGTCACGTCATAGGTGGGAATGTTCCCGGAGTCTGAACCGGACATACCTTCAAAGAGCTTGACCGATTCTGGTTCGGGAGTTTCGTGTTCAGCCATTTTAGTACTTACGCTCCTTGGGCTCGTAACGAGTGTAGACAACGGGCTTGGTATCAAAACGCAGACCCTGCACACCCTCAAACTCAGACTCGGGATCTAGATAAACCATCGAGTGCTTCATGAAGTTCACGTCGTCGCGCTTCGGGAAGTCCTCGCGGTAGTGACCACCTCGGGATTCCTGGCGGTGCAGTGCGCCCACCGACATCACCTTGGCAAGCTGTAGCAGGAAGCCGAGCTCAACGGCCTCCAACAGGTCAAGGTTGAAGCGCTTGCCTTTATCCTGAATCGAGATATTTGCGTAGCGCTTTTCGAGTTCGTCAATGGCGGCGAGTGCCTTGCGAATGGTTTCTTCGGTGCGGAACACCTGCATATCGGCTTCCATTACACGCTGCAGCTCGGTGCGGATAGCGCCAACCTTTTCGGTGCCCTGACCGTCACGAATACCGTTGAGCATCGCGAGAGTGCGATCGGCAGCGTCGTCCGGAACGGGCACGAATTCTGCGGAGGCGGCGTATTCTGCGGCGCGACGACCAGCACGCTTACCGAAAACGTTAATATCCAGCAGCGAGTTGGTTCCTAAACGGTTTGCACCGTGCACCGACACGCAGGCAACCTCACCGGCTGCATATAGTCCTGGAATAGTCTCTTCGCTGTTGCGGTACACCTCGGTATCGTTGTTCGTGGGAATACCGCCCATCGCATAGTGCGCAGTGGGGAACACCGGAATAGGCTGGTGGTGCGGCTCAACTGCCAGATAGGTACGCGCGAATTCGGTAATATCCGGCAGTTTCTCGTCGATATGCGCGGGTTCAAGGTGAGTGAGGTCTAAGAGCACATAGTCTTTATGCGGTCCACAGCCGCGACCTTCACGCACCTCGTTCGCCATTGCACGAGCCACGATATCGCGGGGAGCTAGGTCCTTAATGGTCGGTGCGTAACGTTCCATGAAACGCTCGCCCTCGGAGTTACGCAGAATACCGCCTTCACCGCGAGCACCCTCGGTCACGAGAATACCCAAGCCCGCAAGGCCGGTCGGGTGGAACTGCACAAATTCCATATCCTCTAGGGGAAGACCTGCACGCAAGGCAATTGCCATGCCATCACCCGTAAGGGTGTGCGCGTTTGAGGTGGTCTTGAAGATCTTGCCGCATCCGCCGGATGCGAAAATCACGGATTTCGATTGGAAAACGTGTACTTCACCGGTTGCCAGGTCGTAGGAGACAACACCTGCAGGTCGGGGGTTGCCGTTTTCGTCTTCTGACATAATGAGGTCGAGCACGTAGAACTCGTTGTAGAACTCGACATTGTGACGCACGCAGTTCTGGTAGAGGGTCTGCAGAATCATGTGACCCGTGCGGTCGGCAGCGTAGCATGCGCGACGCACGGCGGCTTTACCGTGATCGCGGGTATGCCCGCCAAAACGACGTTGGTCGATGCGCCCCTCGGGGGTACGGTTGAAGGGAAGACCCATTTTTTCAAGGTCGAGCACGGCGTCAATGGCTTCTTTCGCCATAATCTCTGCCGCATCCTGATCGACAAGGTAGTCGCCGCCCTTGACGGTGTCAAAGGTATGCCATTCCCAGTTGTCTTCCTCAACGTTGGCTAAAGCGGCGCACATACCGCCCTGTGCCGCACCGGTGTGCGAGCGGGTGGGGTATAGCTTCGTCAGCACCGCGGTTCGTACGCGCTGCCCCGCCTCAATAGCGGCACGCATACCTGCGCCGCCAGCGCCAACAATCACTACATCGTACTTATGTACCTGCATGATGCTCTCTCTCGTATGTCAAAAATCTTTAGTGTTTTACCCTTAGGGGGCCGGGCAGAAACTAGGCAGCAGATTAGCCGCCGCACCCGAGGGGCAGGGATCGAAAGCGAAGATCGTGAGAGTTCCGACCAGCAGCACAAAAGCTGATGCTGCGAAGAGGATAATCTTCAGCCACACACGCACACGATCCTTTTCGGCGTAATCGTCAATGACCACGCGGATGCCGTTGGTGCCGTGGAGCATAGCCAGCCACAGCAGCAGCAGATCCCAGATTTGCCAGAAGGGGTTTGCCCATTTACCGCCCACGAAACCGAAGTCGATCGCGTGAATGCCGTCCCCCACCATAAGGTTCACGAAGAGGTGCCCAAAAATCAGCACAACCAACACGACACCGGAGAGGCGCATCCCCAGCCAGGCGAACATTTCAAAGTTGTTGCGCTTGCTGGAGGAGCGGTTGTATTTCACACCATCAATCTTGTTATCGCGCAGGCGAGGAACCGAAACGCGTGATTTGAGTGGAGTAGACATGGCTTAGTGACCTCCAAGGTGTGAGAAGACGATCGGCAGGTGGCGAGCCGCGAATCCTGCAACAGTAATTGCCCACAGGAACAGAACAACCCACAGAATCTTAATGTGCGCATAGGTAGCCTTCTGGTTGATTTCGGGGGAACCGTCTTTGCCTTTGCTCATCACGTGCTCGACTTTGGCGTTAGTAGCTGTTCCCCAGAAGTCGATAAGAATAATGCGAATACCGTTGAAGGCGTGGTACACGATGGCAGCCACGAGCGCGGTCTCTCCCAGACCCATCACGGGGTTTTTGTAGAGACCGAGAACGCTGTTGTATGCCTCGGGAGAGATACGGACAACGGCGGTATCAAGTACGTGAACCAGTAGGAAGAAGAATATAGCTATACCTGTCACACGATGAGCGACCCAAGACCACATGCCCCATCGGCCGCGGTACAGGGTCCCCTTTGAACTATTCAGCACTGAATAACCTCCTGTCGCCGCTGAGACGACGTCGGGGTCTGTGTGTTTAACCTCGGCGGGAAGCGCGCTCAGCAACTCCTGTGATTTCATATTGTTAGTTTCAAGATACCAGGTAATTCACAGGCTTATTGACACCTCGTCGCTCTATTTACAGGAAACTACAAGGTTAATTACGAAATAGTTATTTTGCGATACCCCTCCGTGGGCTGAGTTCATGCGGAACTAATCTTTACCTAATGTGATGCATCTCTTGATATTTTTTATCTGAGACTTTCCTGGAAATCACTCTAAGAATTCGGCATATTACAAAAGCCCCCGGTATTCTGGAACTGATGAATACTGCATTAACCCGTTTCCGCCCGCTTATTCCAGCTGGCGGTGTTGGTTCGCGTTTGTGGCCGCTTTCGCGTGCTCAGGCGCCGAAGTTCCTTCTCGACCTCACAGACTCAGGTAAATCGCTCTTGCGTGATACTTACGACCGTCTCATTGATTTGAGCAACGGCTCCGTGATGGTCGTGACCGGCACTTCTCATGCCAACGCTGTAACTCAGCAGATTCCCGAATTACGAGCCTCCGACCTCGTCTTGGAGCCCTCCCCGAAGGATTCTGCAGCCGCTATTGGTTTAGCGTGCGCTATTATTTACGAGCGTGAACCGGATGCGATTATTGGCTCCTTTGCCGCTGATCACGTCATCAACCCCGTTGATGAATTTCAGCGCGTGGTGACCGAGGCGGTTATCACGGCAGCTTCAGGAAAGATTGTCACTATCGGCATTACCCCCACCGAGCCGTCGAGTGCGTTCGGATATATTAGAGCGTGCACTCCATTGGGGCTTGCTCACGCACCGAATGCCCTCGCGGTCGAGTCTTTTGTTGAAAAACCCGATAGCGAAACCGCTCAAAAATACCTAGAATCCGGGGATTACACCTGGAATGCAGGCATGTTCGTGGCACCCGTATCCCTGATGCTGCAGCATCTTGAAAAGAACGAGCCCGAGCTTTACGCCGGGGTTATGAAGATCGCCAAGGCTTGGGACACTCCCGAGCGTGAGAGCATTATGGAACAGACTTGGGGAACTCTTCCCAAGACCGCAATCGACTACGCCGTTGCTGAACCTGCCGCTGCTGCTGGCGATGTTGCGATGGTCCCCGGCTCCTTCAGCTGGGACGATGTGGGAGATTTTGATGCCGTCGCCCGTCTTAACCAAGAGAAGCATGGTGAAGGCCTCACAATTCTCGGTGACGAAGACAATGTGATCAATCAAGGCTGCAGCGGCATTGTTGTCGCGAACAGCAACCGCAAGATCTCGGTGATTGGCCTTGACGATATCGTGGTGGTTGATACCCCCGATGCGCTCCTCGTCGCACCGCGTGAGCGGGCTCAGGCCGTGAAAGACACAGTTGCCGAGCTCAAAGATCGCGGCTTGGCTGATCTTCTCTAAAAGCGGCCATCGTTTAAATAACCACGCCGTATGGCGTTTATAACATTCTCAACACTCACTCATCGGGTGGATCGGCATGATATTCATGCTGATCCACCCATTATTTATATCCCGGCTCTTACTTATTCAATAATGATTCTCATGTGTGATAGTCTCTGTGTATGTCCAACACACGAAAATCATTTTTGATGTCACTAAGTTCACTCGGTCTCGTATCTTCCCTGCTCCTTGCAGGATGCGCGGGCGGCACATCCTCTGCAGGCTCCTCAGAGCCTTCCGCAGGAGCCTCCTCAGGGGATTCAAACGCAAGCGCCTCGCAGTCTCCCATCGTTGAAGGTAAAGGCCCGTCAACCCGCCTCGCCATCACTTATGACGGCGGAGTGATGGTGTACGACGGTAAAGATATGAAGCTTCTGCAGGATATTCACAAAGATGGTTTCCTGCGCCTGAACGATGCGGGTGATAACCGCCATCTGATCGTAGCCGACGGATCCAGCTACACCTTCCTCGACACCGGCGCATGGTCGGTAGCACATGGTGACCACTCGCACTACTACACCACCGCTCCCAGCCTCTCGACACTCTCACTTCAGGCCGACCATACCGGGCATGTTATTGCCGATAACGGTAAGGTTGCGGCATTCGCAGACGGCACCGGTACCTTCGACGTATACGACCCCGCAAACCTGGTATCCAATAAACGCACGGCAACTAACCTTGAAACCAAGCAGGTTAAGCTCCCCAATCCTCACCACGGATTCGCTATTCCCCTACCTAATGACCAGTACCTCGTAGCAGTCGGGGATTCCAAAACCCGCACGGGCGCAGCCGTGGTAGACGCTAACGGTAAGACCATAACGGAGAACAAGGAATGCCCCGGTGTACACGGCGAAGCTATCGCGCGGGATAATACCTTCACGATCGGATGCACCGACGGCGTACTCATCTACCGGGACGGCGCTTTCACGAAGGTGACAAACCCTCAAGATCCCTATTCACGCTCGGGCAACCAGGCAGGAACGGCAGACTCCCCTTACGTTCTGGCGGATTATAAGACGGATAAGGACGCCAAACTTGAGCGTCCCGAGAAGTTTGCCATCATTGATACGGTCAACCGCACGCGAGAGGTATACTCACTCCCCAAAGGAGTCAGCTACACCTTCCGTTCCATGGGCCGCGGACCTAACGGCGAGGCTCTGTTGCTTACCACAGATGGTAAGCTGCGTATCTACGACCCGGCGAACGGCACCGAGCTTGGGTCGGTACAGCTAATGGATACGTGGACCGAGTCAGAAACTTGGCAGGATCCTCGCCCGGCATTGTGGGTGGACGGTAAAACCGCCTACGTGACCGACCCCGAGACTAAGAAGCTTCACGCGGTATCACTCTCGGATGCTTCTCATCCAAAGATCCTCATGAGCATTGACCTGCCACAGGTTCCCAATGAACTCAGCGGTGTCTCTTCAGCGAATGCGGCACCCGTAACTGCGGACTCCCACTAGGAAGAAGTTAGAGAACCCAAGCCCCGATACCGGTTTAGGTATCGGGGCTTGCGCTGTAGGTATATATATCAAGATTGTGGGGCGCAGCTAAGACTGAAGAGATAGTGCTCCCAGAGGTTCCCAATCCGCGCCATCATAGGCATATACGTGCAGAGTATCTACCGTGAACGAGCGTTCTTGTTCTGGTAAATCATCGAAAATCCGATGCGCCTGCCGCACCTGACCCGGCGTCAAAGAACGCCCCAAGGTGATATGCGGAACGTAAGGGAAAGGCGATGCCCACTGCCCTAACTCCTGCACGCACGCGCCATGAAGTTCGGCAAAAGTATCGGCGCCTAAGATAACGTCCAGATACTCGATCTCAGAGTTTGGGCGGAAGGTGCACACTCCCCCAGCGCGAGCCTGCACCGCGCCAATTGCGGCGAGTGAATGCGCCAGCGCATCCGAACGCCAGTCGTTCTCGTTCTGCTCGGTCAGCTCACTAACATACACAGTCACATGATTACTTAAATCAGTGGGAAGAGTCATGCCGGTTCTCTTCTTCCAGTCCACAAGACGCTGCCCCAACGGTCCGTTCACGTGGGCGATCAGACTCAAATAACGCTGCCCGGGGTGAAGAGTGGGCGATGCCTCAGTATGTGATAGATTCTCGCAGGTGTTCTTAACAGTCACAGCGTACCTCCTTCGGTCTAGCCGCGCTGTGCGGGCAAAAAACCCACTTTATCGTAGACATTCTCGATAGTAACAGTCGCTATTTCACGAGCTTTCTGAGCGCCCAATGCCAGCAAGCGGTCAAGCTCGGCGGGGTCCGCCATAAGCTCTAGGGTACGCTCACGCAGGGGCGAAAGTTTCTCGACCACAACATCCGCCAAATCAACCTTGAGATGACCGTACATCTTACCCTCATAACGTTTGACGAGAGAGTCGATGCTCTCGCCAGTCATCGCGGAATAGATCGAGAGCAGATTAGAGACGCCAGGTTTCGCCTCACGATCATAAGCAATAACGGAGCCGTCGTCAGTCACGGCAGATTTAATCTTCTTCACAGTCGCCTTCGGCTCATCCAAAAGTTTGATAAGCCCCTTATCGGAGGTGGCAGATTTCGACATCTTCGAGGTCGGCTCCTGCAAATCATAAATCTTGGCGGTTTCCTTCATAATAATGGGTTCGGGCACCACGAAGGTTTCGCCAAAGCGCGAGTTGAACCGTTGCGCCAGGTTGCGGGTAAGCTCTAGGTGCTGGCGCTGATCCTCGCCCACCGGTACGCCATCGACCTGGTACAGCAGAATATCCGCCGCCATCAGCACCGGGTAGGTGAATAACCCCACCGAGGCGTTATCGGCACCCTGCTTCTGCGATTTGTCCTTGAACTGGGTCATGCGTGATGCCTCACCAAAACCCGTGAAGCAGTTCAGTACCCAGGCAAGCTGCGCGTGTTCAGGCACCTGCGACTGCACAAAGAACGGGGAACGCGCAGGGTCAATACCGGCGGCAATATACTGGGCGGCGGTCAGGCGGGTGCGTTCGCGCAGGGACTGTGGGTCTTGGGGCACGGTAATAGCGTGCATATCGGGGATAAAGAACAGGCACTCGTTGGCGGGGTCCTCCTGCAGGGCAACCCAGTTGTTCACCGCGCCAATATAGTTGCCCAAATGCATCGAATCCGCGGAAGGCTGCGCACCGGAGTAGACACGCACACGATCCAAAGACGCATTGGGAATGAGTGATTTATCCTGTTTCTTTTCGTCAGACATGATAGATACTTTCTTCAAGGGGCGCACGATGCGAACGGCCGGTTAGCCAGCGCATCCGGCATCTTATCGGCGGGTGAATTCTAGAACTGATAATCGACGACGAGCGGCGCGTGATCGCTGAACCGTTCATCATAGGAGGCGGCACGATCGACCGTTGCTTCCACGGCTTTCGCGGCGAGCGCGGGGGTAGCCATATGGTAGTCGATGCGCCACCCGGCGTCGTTATCGAAAGCTTTGCCGCGGTAGGACCACCAGGTATAGGGCCCGGGTACCTCACCTGCGAGTTTACGCGCCACGTCTTCATAGCCGATTTCGCCGAAGAATTTATCGAAGTATGCGCGTTCTTCGGGCAGGAAACCGGCGCGTTTCTGGTTTGCCTTCCAGTTTTTAATGTCGAGCTCGGTGTGCCCCACGTTGAGGTCTCCCACAATGAGCACGTGATCTGAGTGCTGAGCGAGTTCGGGCAGGCGCACGAGCATACGGTCGAGAAAGCGGTATTTGTCATCCTGGCGGGGCGTTCCAACCTCGCCGGAGTGCACGTAGGCGCTTACGACGGTCAGGGTTTCGCCAGTGGGCAGGGTGTAGTCCGCCTCAACCCAGCGGCCAGCGTCCGCGAAATAGTCTTCGCCGATCGTGGAGCGGGTAGCGACAGGCTGGTTTTTCAGAAGCTCACCGTTCGCATTGGGGTGCTTGCGGGTTGCCACCAGTACCCCGGCGCGTCCTTTGGCGGCGGCTTCGGCGTGCAGAATATTCCAGTCGTCTTCGTTGAGAAGTTCGCGCACGATCTTATCGGGGGCGCGAACCTCCTGCAGGCAGAGAATATCAACGTCGCGGCCAGCGAGCCACGTGGCCATATCTTTCCTGTAGGCGGCACGAATACCGTTGACGTTCACGCTGGCGACGCGCAGAGTTTTAGCGGCGCGGCTCATTCTTCACCCCTCATTTCGTCGTTGACCATTCCCATCCCATTGGACGCTGTGGTGTTAATAGTATCTAAAGCCCGCTCGATCATGGCGCGAGATTCTTCGCTGTCGTCCGTGAGGTAGTTGGCAATTTCGCGGGACTGCACAAGCACGATCTGAAAGCTGTGGGCAAGTTTATCGGCAAGCATCGCATCCGATTCTTCGCGGTGGATGCGGCTAAGTTCGGCACGATCCTGTTTGATGGATACCAGCACGATACGCACTAAGTAGACGGCGAGCGCCAGCCATCCAAGAATAAGCCCGGCCAGGATCCAACCGAGCACGCTGTTGGCGTTGAAAATTGCCAGCACGAGAAGAAGTACAAGGAGCCCAACACCGATGCAGGACCCAACGATGGCTTTACGCACGGAGGCGTTATCGGAGTCGGCGGTGGTCACAGAATTTTGCTCGCGTGTGTGCATAACATCAATTATGCCAGGATAAATGCCTCGACATACACGTAGTGCAACGCTTTTAGAGCCGGATAGGCGTAAACTATCTGTGATGACTCATTCACTCAACTTTTCAGGTTCTGTCTCTAACTCGGGTTCCCACGAGGCACCCGAGGCTTCTGCACATGGTTCTATGACGGAGAACGCTGAGGAACTTCACGACGATCCAACCATGCTCCCGCCGGTTCCTGGCCCTAAATATGAGCAGGTTATTCGCTACCTGGAACAAAAATATGTGATTCCGGGTTCTCCCGGAGATAAACTCCCGACTGAACGCGCTATTCAGGAGAAGTTCAAGGTAAGCCGTCAGACGGTGCGCAACGCTATCAAGGCTCTACTGGAGCGCGGTCTTATCTATAACGTTCAGGGTTCTGGAACATACGTTGCCGATCGTTCTCAGGGAAGCTATATTCCGCGGGTATGCTCGTTCGCCGAAGATATGGAGCGGCGCGGGCTGCAGGCTTCAACCAGAATGCTTTCAACCCAGTGGGTTGAGGTGACAGAAGAAATTTCACGTTATTTGAGTGTCACCATAGATTCTTCGGTGCTTTTGGTTAAGCGTTTGCGCTTGGCTGAGGGTGAGCCTATCGGTTTTGAGCTCGCCTATTTGGCACCTGAGGTTGCAACATGCCTGCTTGAAACGATGGCCTCTGGCGGTTCACGCAAAGATCCTCACGACCATTGCGAGTACACAATCGAACACGGCATGATGCGCATGGAAGCAACCCTGATGACCGAGGCGGATGCGGAAGCCTTCAATCATCTGCCAACCGTGGGTGCCGCTGCTTTCAAGGTGACCACCACCAGCTATACCTCGCAGGGTTCACCCGTTGAGCACAGCGTGACGCTCTATAAAGGGGATGCCTATTTTTACGAGATGCTGCTGTAAAAAACTCCACAGCAGGCATAAGACGTGCGATAACAGTGCCCGAGTGCGACAACAGTATGCACCCGGGCATTGTCGTACCTAGCGCGTTTTCACAATGGCGCGCGGTTATCCTCAGAGCCCTCTCACGTGCTGCGGCATGGAACGTTGGGCTGACGGCCAGGCTAGTTCTTCGCTGCCTGACGTTCTGCGGTTTCTACGACATTCACCAGTAGCTCTGCGCGGGTCATGGGACCCACACCGCCGGGGTTCGGGGATACCCAAGATGCCTTCGCGGCCGCCTCGGGGGAAACGTCGCCAAAGAGTTTCTTCTTACCGGTTTCGGGGTCTTCGGCACGGGAGACTCCCACATCCAGCAGAATTGCGCCGTCCTTCACCTGATCCGCTTTGAGCGCATGCGGCACACCCACGGCGGCGACAATCACATCCGCCTGGCGCAGAACCTCGTCAAGGTTCTGGGTACCGGTATGCGCCAAGGTCGCGGTTGCGTTGATCTCACGGCGGGTCAGCAGCAGCCCTAGAGGACGACCCACGGTAATACCGCGACCGAGCACAACCACATTCTTACCGTTCCAGTCGATACCGTGGCGTTTCACCAGCTCAATCACACCGTTCGGGGTGCACGGCAGGGGCGAATCCAACGGTTCCGAAACGTTCAGCACCAGCTTGCCAAGGTTAGTGGGGTGCAAACCGTCCGCGTCCTTCTCAGGCGCGATCTTCTCCAAAATACGGTTAGTATCCAGGTGCTTGGGCAAGGGAAGCTGCACAATATAGCTCGTGCAGGCAGGGTCGTGATTGAGCTTATCAATCTCGACTTCAAGGTCTTCCTGGGTGATATCGGCAGGCAGATCCACACGGATCGATTTAATGCCAATCTCCGCGCAGTCGCGGTGTTTAGCGCCTACATAGGAGTGTGAGGCGGGATCATCCCCCACGAGTACCGTTCCCAAACCGGGGGTAATGCCCCGTGCCTTGAGCGCCTCAACGCGTTCAGTCAGCTCGGATTTAATGGCGGCTGCGGTTGCCTTACCATCAAGAATCTGCGGCATAGCAGTTTTCCTTTCTCTTCACGTCACGGATTCAACCGTGAAAGACGTACATAGGCAAAAGACCCCGCAGACGCTTTACGAAGCGTACAACGGGGTCTTCATAAGTTTTACCAGCTCTCACTTCCCACATAGAGCGGGTACTTATCGCAGAGCTTATTCACACGCTCGCGCAAGGCGGCGATATCGTGCTGCGGCAACAGTGCCGAAGCGATAATATCGGCGACCTCGGTAAAGCCTTCGGCGTCGAAACCGCGGGTTGCCAGGGCCGAGGTACCGATGCGCAGCCCGGAAGTCACCATCGGCGGGCGGGGATCGTTCGGCACCGCGTTGCGGTTAACGGTAATACCCGCATCGTGCAGCAGATCTTCAGCCTCTTTACCGGTGAGCTCGTGGTGGCGCAGATCGACCAGTACCAGGTGAACGTCGGTACCGTCGGTGGCGATGGAAACGCCCGCATCGCGCATATCCTGGTGAGTCAGGCGCTCTGCCAAGATGCGCGCCCCCTCGATTGTGCGCTTCTGACGGTCTTTAAACTCTTCGGTCGCGGCAACCTTGAACGCGGTCGCTTTCGCGGCAATCACGTGCATGAGCGGTCCGCCCTGCTGCCCGGGGAATACCGCTGAGTCGATCTTTTTCTTGAGCTCTTCGGTGCACAGGATAAACCCGGAGCGGGGTCCACCTAAGGTCTTGTGCACGGTTGACGAAACCACGTGGGCGTGCGGTACCGGGTTGGGGTGCAGACCCGCCGCTACCAGACCGGCAAAATGGGCCATATCAACCCACAGGTAGGCACCAACTTCATCGGCAATCTCACGGAATTTCGCGAAATCCAGCTGACGGGGGTACGCCGACCACCCGGCAATAATAACCTTGGGACGCTCCGCAAGTGCGAGCTGCCGAACCTGTTCCATGTCGATCCGGCCGTCTTCGCCTACCTCGTAGGCAACAACCTCGTAGAGCTTACCCGAGACGTTCAGCTTCATACCGTGCGAAAGGTGCCCACCGTGAGCCAGTGAAAGACCCATGATCTTCTCACCGGGGGTCAGCAGGGCGTGCATGACGGCGTTATTCGCCTGGGCACCGGAGTGAGGCTGTACGTTGGCGTGCTCGGCGCCGAAGAGCTCCTTAACCCGTTTAATAGCCAGGTCTTCAACGATATCGACGAATTCGCAGCCACCATAGTAGCGGCGACCCGGGTAGCCTTCCGCATATTTATTGGTCAGCACTGACCCCTGCCCCTGGAGTACGGCACGCGGCACGAAGTTTTCGGAGGCGATCATTTCCAGGGTGTTTTGTTGGCGCTTACGTTCCAGATCGAGTGCTTCGGCGACCTCGGGGTCAAGCTCCGCGAGGGGAGCCTCAAGCACGGTTCGAGTCTGCTCGGTCATACCACTCCTCAAAGTGTGATTCTTCATAAAATGTGATGAGAGTTTATGATGTGACTCTCATCTTACCGTATAGGTTAGCGCCTGCACAGATATGAAGCCCACCGTATGAGACGCCATACCAAAGGCTCTTTGACATGTTCGCGGCGATCCTTGCAGCGAGTTTTCCTGCCGAACCATGAGTATTGTTGCCCCGAAGGATGCAGACGCGCGCAGGCGGCGCATCTACACCGGGTTATTCCTGGGTCAAAATAGCGGCTGCATACGCAAAATAGGCTTCACGGTTTTCTTTTCCGAGAAGCTGAGTCTGCACCACATACCCGCTAAGCACCGAAAGCACCGCCGCACCCATGACATTAAGCCACTGCTCAAGCTCTTCAGCGGTTACATCGAGTTCGCGTTCACCCCAGGCACGGTAACGTTCCATCGCCATGGCGCGCAGTTGATGCATTTGCTCCCCCACTACGGCATTGATAGCGGGCATTGAGACAGCCTCGCCCCAGGTGGCGAGCAGAAAACGGCGGGTTTTCGCCGTATCAAGAATCTTCAAGAACCCCAGAACATAATCCCACGGAGAATCCGCACGCACTTTCTCGAAGGGAGCCATATCAAGGCGTGCGGCCTCTACCATGATCTCTTCTTTCGAGGAAAAGTGGTTGTAGATAGCTCCTGCTGAGAGCCCGGTGGCGGCAATAATCTCGTTCATCGAGGTCTTTTGATACCCGCCTTTAATAAAGCATTCACGGGCGACATCGATAATCTGTATACGCCTGTTCTTTTTGTATTCTTCACTGACTTTAGGCACGTCTTAATCCTATCGAATATTTACCCCGTATGCGTGCCAACCCAACCCGTGCACACCATAACTTTTGCAGCCGGATTGGGTTGGCAATATTCACCGTGCATCAGCCTACCTGGCTGGCGCATTCGATTGTTGAGACAATGCCGAAATTTAGTGGAAGAAGTGGCGGGTTCCAGTCAGGTACATGGTGACGCCCGCATCCTTCGCGGCCTGAATAACTTCGTCATCACGGATCGAGCCGCCGGGGTGCACGACCGCACGGATACCGGCGTCGAGAAGAACCTGCAGGCCGTCCGCAAAGGGGAAGAAAGCATCGGATGCGGCAACCGCACCGCGGGCACGCTCATGACCTCCTCCGCCGAGCGTATTGGCGCGCTCAACCGAGAGTTTACACGAATCCACGCGGTTAACCTGCCCCATACCGATGCCCACGGCGGCACCGTTATCGGCGAGCATAATCGCATTCGATTTGGGGGCACGCAGGGCACGCCACGCGAATTCAAGATCGCGCAGAGTGGCTTCGTCGGCAGGTTCACCGGCGACCAGCTGCCAATTCTTCGGGTTATCACCCTCGGCGTTAAGGCGGTCGGCTTCCTGGAAGAGCGCGCCGCCGGAAATCGAGCGGTACTCGATAGCCTCACGCCCAAATCCCTCGGGAAGCACCAGCAGGCGGAGACTTTTCTTGGTTTCCAGGATTTCGAGGGCTTCCGGCTCGTATCCGGGCGCCACCATAACCTCGGTGAAAATATCTTTAACGGCCTGCGCCATATCCTTGGTGACCGGGCGGTTCGCGGCAATCACGCCACCATAGGCGGACAGCGGATCGCAAGCATGAGCCTTAGCGTACGCATCGGCAATCGGGTCTGCGGCGTCAGGGCTTGCAATTGCAATACCGCAGGGGTTGTTGTGCTTGATGATAGCGACCGCAGGCTCATTAAAATCGTAGGCTGCGCGCAGGGCGGCATCGGCATCCACATAGTTGTTGTAGCTCATCGCCTTGCCGTGAATCTGCTCAGCCTGGGCGATACCGGGGGCTGCTGCGGGATCCACATACAGAGCCGCGCGCTGATGCGGATTCTCGCCGTAGCGCAGGGTCTCGCTGCGTTCAAAGCCCAAACCAGCGTATGGAGGCCAGAAGTTAGCGTCTTCATCCTGCTGGAACTGCGCGGCGGTCCAGGTAGCGACGGCGGTATCGTAAGCGGCGGTATGGGCGAAGGCACCGGCGGCCAGACGGCGGCGTTCCTCCAGGGAGAACCCGCCGTTTTGAGCGGCGGTTACGGTGCGTTCGTAGTCTTTGGGGTCTACAACGATGGCGACCGCATCGTGATTCTTCGCGGCGGCACGCACCATTGAGGGGCCGCCGATATCAATTTTCTCGATAATAGCGTCTTGGTCAGCACCGGATGCCACGGTCTCTGCGAAGGGGTATAGGTTCACAACCACCAGGTCGAAGGGCTCAACGTCGAGCTCGTTAAGGGTGTCGATATGCTCCTGCTTGCGGCGGTCGGCCAAAATACCGGCGTGGATGCGCGGGTGCAGGGTCTTCACGCGGCCCTCCAGGCACTCGGGGAACTCGGTAACCTCGGTAACTTCGGTGACGGGCACACCGGCGGCGGCGATCGTGGATGCGGTCGAACCGGTAGACACCAGCTTCACGCCCGCCTCGTGCAGACCGCGGGCGAACTCCGCCAGGTTAGTCTTGTCGTACACGGAAATGAGGGCGCGGCGCAGGGGCAGACGATCGAGCTTCTTCATAGACACTAATTACTCCGTTGCTTCTTGCTCGGTGAATGGGTGGTACCCCGTGGCGGGGTTTCAATACTGCCCGCATGCACCAGGATGCGGCACCATGCGGGCAGGAAGTTCTAGGGGTTTTGAGTTTTGGGGAGGGCAGCAAATTCTGCAAGGGTCCGCACCAAGAGCTGACGTTCCTGCACCTTGATGCGCTCATGCAGGCTTTCTTCGGTGTCACCAGCTTCGACGGGCACCGCAGCCTGGGCGATAATCGTACCGGTATCAACCCCGGAATCCACGAAATGAACCGTCAGCCCAGTGATTTTAACGCCGTGGGCGAGCGCATCCCGCACACCGTGTGCCCCGGGGAATGAGGGCAGCAACGCGGGGTGAGTGTTGATAATCCGGTTCTCGAAGCGGGCGACCAGCTGCGCATCCACAATGCGCATGAACCCGGCGAATACAACGTAATCGGGGGTGTAGGAGGCGATTTTCTCTTCGAGAGCGCGGTTCCATTGCTCGCGGTTCGCATAGTCTGTCGGTTCGATCAGAAAGGTTTCAACCCCGGCTGCGGCGGCTCGGTCAAGGCCGGTGCAGGGCTTATCTGCGCCTACGGCGGCGATCTCTGCGTTCAGCTCGTCAGCCTTCACGGCGTCGAGAATAGCTTGCAGGTTAGTACCCGACCCGGAGACCATTATCACAATTCGCACAGCAATAGTTTAGCGCATCACATAGCGGCTGGGTAGCACCTATGCCACGGGCACCGCACCAGAAATTCTGCAGTTAAGCCAATTCCGAAACAATAAACCGGCAGCCTTCCCCCAGTCCAGATTTTCAGGGTTTCACGGTGATTCTCGTGACCGCAGACCACCGCAGGGAGGTACCCTTAACCTATGTCAAATATGCCCCCGTCTTACCCCCAGATGCCACCGCAGCAACCGATGCCGCCTGCGCCGAAGCGTCCGCAGCTCACCCCTAAGGAGCGCCGCCGCAAGCTGATGCGCAGTTTATGGCTATTGCTTGCGGGTTCTATGCTGACCCTATCGGGAACCCCCTTCTTGCTGAGCCCCTTCCCCCTGTTTCTTCTGCTTTTTGTCTTGGTATTTCTGGGGATTGGGCTGACCATTATGGCGATAGTGCGCAATGCCCAAGGGCGGGGACCGTGGATTCTCTACGTTGCCGCGGGGCTAAGTCTTCTTTTTGCGGGGTGGACGCTTCTTTCGGGGCTTGTCATGGCGTTGAGCCCGGATGCGCAAAACTATCGGCAGTGTTACTCCCACGCCCTGACGGATACCGATATGAAGCAATGTCAAGAGTCCTTCGACCGTGCAGTGCGCGCCAATACTTCTGTATCGATTGGCGAACCTGCTCCTTAAGTTCTTCTTGGGGGGAAGCTTTTCAAACAATTGTGCCGAGTGAATCTTAAGGATTCACTCGGCACAATTGTTATATTCCGCTGTGCTCCCAGCCTTCTAGGTGTTCCCAAGTATCGACATCTCGGGTGCGAAAGTTATTTCTTCCTCTTCTTCTGCGAGGAATCCTGCCCCGTGGTGGGTTCTTCCTCCGAAGATTCGTCCTCGGTCGACTCAGGGGTTCCGAAGATAACAGCCATCGCCTGAGTGGGCGTGAGCTGACGCTTTTCCTGAACGGTAGTCTCGTGCGACTGCGCCGAACCTTCCGTACTCTCCTGATCGGAGGATGCGGGTGATGCGGCAACCGGGCGCGGCACGGCAAAACGCTTATACCCGGGCTCGTGGAACTCCGCTGGCGATGAGGCTTTCTGCGACCCAGACTCCCCTGTACGAGCGCTCTGCTCTCGTGTTTCCCGATCACCCTTAGTATCACCGCCATTACCGGAAGTTTCGGGGCGGGGAACACGGTTAAAGAACGGCTTCCCCGGGGCTTTCTCACGCTTGCCGGGCTTGACCGTGCGCGGCGCATCATCCTCGGAGTTTTCGGAGGTATCAAGCTCTACGGTGGGTTCATCCGCTCCCGTCAGCTCGATGGTTTGTTCGTCAGATGCCGCATCCTTCGAGTCTGCAGCTTCAGCGGAACCGTCTTCACGCAAGGATTCTTGTTCCGTTTTGATACCTAAACTATGCGCTCGCTGTGCTTCTTCTTGCTCGGCAAATTTATTGAGTTCTGCACGGCGGGCGTGCACCTGTTTGACGCGTTCGCGCCGCTGCTGAGCCCGCTCACGCGCCTGCTCTTCACGTTCTTGTGCCTCGCGTTCCTGCTCATCGTTCCTGAGCTGTTCACGCTCTGCCCGCGCCGCGCGACGCTGCTGCAGCATCTCGCTCATGCGACTGCCCAGATTGGGACGTTCATCGGCAAAACGCGGCAGCTCACGACTGCTGTCGGGCAGAAGCACATGGCACAGCAGGTTACCCAACGCGGTACCCGCACCCAGGGTTATTGCGGTCGCCACGGCGAAAGCTGCGGGCGATGCGCCTACCTCAGTAAAACGCCCCACGCCTAACGATCCGCTGGATATCCAACCCAAAATATAAGCCCATACGCCACAGAGCACGCCCACCAGCGACCCCAACACGAGCGAAGAAAGCGGCAGCGCAATCACCCGGTAACGTACCTTCATGGTGATCCACTCGTCCACGTGGTCTTCACCTTCACGCAAGAACCACCAACCGGCAACGGCCCCGGCGCCCAGCGAAACCGCCAGGCCCGCATACCCTATCCAGCCCAGGCTCTCAGGGATAGCACCCAGCACCGGAAAGAGCGGAAGATCGCCCATCGTCGTCTGCGACCAGCCCACATGCGTATCCACGCCGAAGGAGAACCCGGCGCCGGTAGTCCATGACATAGCGTAGATCACCAAGTTCGGAAGGTAACCCAGCTGCAGCAGGGTCACGGCGAGCGCCCCCACCGGCCCGGCGTGAAGTTCCTGGTAAATTGTTGCGATCTGCGACCAACGCATCATCATGGCGATCACCAGCACTAAAGCACCGCCCATAATGAGCGAGAAAATCGCCACCATGGAGGCACGCACAATCGACCACACATAGGAGCTCGCCCACCGCGAGTACTGGCTCATCTGCGAAATCTGTTCAGCGGTGTTCACGCCCACCATACGGGCGAGCGAACGCGATTCATAGTAGCCGCCCCAGATCAGCCCGACCAGCACCACTATCTGCGGAATCAACGCCGCACCAACAATACCCAGCAGGTGCCGTTCGGTACTCGCCCACGCAAAGGCGACGGCAGCAAAAATACCGTAGGCAGCGCACCCTAATAGTACGGGCTTGAAGAATTCCCCTTCATAGGATGCGCGCGCCAGTTTTCGCCCAGACCTAAAGCATAAGAGCACCGGAATAATGCTCAGCCCCATGGGCACCAGTGTGAGCATGCCGTGCGGCAGGATAATACCGAAAGCATTCGGAATATTCAGCGGCACACCGTGCATGAGCAGCCACAGGTGGGAGGCAAGAGTTGCGAGGGCGGGAAAATCCATGCGGTTAAAACCGTTGGTAAACCACACCGCCATGAGCAGAACGAGCACAAGCCCGAAAGAAAGCGCGGCGGTAAAAACTAATTCAACGATGCCCTGCAGCCAGAGTGGCATAGGGGCAGAATACCGGGATGTAGAAGAGCTACTTTTCATCGTTCTTCCATCATGCCATGAAACCCGCCAGCTCGTGTGAGCCTACTGGGCTTTCGGGGAAATAGTTCCGGTTAATTGGCGGCTAACCTTCGTTAACCGCTCACCGTGAACAGAGGGGTTACACGAACGTTACTGATGCGCTCTCACCGATGCGGCAGCGCGTACAGCTAACTGTGCCGAGCATTTCTCACGGCTTTCTCGAACACGCAGGTACTCCCCCGGCGCTTACGGTGAAAATACTGTGCGGAAGATTAGTCTTCAATCCACGGATTCACCGCGGGCACGCCCCAGGACCGGTACACCTCAGCCTTTGAAGAAACGATTTCGAGGTCGTGAGCTTGGGCGCTCGCCGCCATCAGACCTTCGAGGGCGGCGGTGGGCAGGGGCTCGGCATCTTTACGCCCGTGACTGTGGGTGCCGCGCGGGGCGCTGCGTCCCGCCCATTCGAGACTTACGCGCGAATCCACGTTAATAATGTGGTCGGCGAATCTGTCGAGAAGTTCGGCAATCCAGCGGTCGGTCTCTGGGTAGGGGTAGAGTCCTTTGAGCTCGCCCACACTCAGCACCGAAATGTAGAGGTGTTTATAGGCGCGGCGGCGCAGAAAGGCAACAACTTTGGGATCTGGTGTGGCTTTACGGATCTCGGCGAGAACATCCGAGTCGAGAAGCAGTCCTGAGGCGCTCATACCCCTATGCTACGCGCAGACCGGCATATTCGACGGCGGGAATACCCTCGGGGTTGGGAAGAAGCAGAAAATTGAGGAATTCGTCGCGCTTAGAAGAAATACGTGCGTAGTCCTGAATGCTTACTGCCTGGTAACCGCCGCGTGCGGGCACGGATGCGGCACGCAAATTTTCCTGATAAGAGCGTGCAGGAGTAAGGGGGGATGCTGGAGATGAAGAGCTGTTGTACATTGACAACCATGCGCCGAATGCGCGTTCCTTTCGCGTTGCTCTTGCCTGTACCAAGTGCCACCTGAGGCGGCGAATACAAACCGCTTCGTCATCCGAGCCACCCGTGAACATGGGGTTGGCGTTCGACCATAGTCGGAGCTTATCAGTCGAAACTCTTGAAGCTGAATCCAGGTTACAACAGCTTTCAGGAATCTGTAAACGTGCGAACCGGTCAAATTCTTGTGATTTACATAACGCGATTATGAATGCATACCTGTATATAGCCGCCTCATGGCGGCGTAGTGTGAAGTTTTGGGCCTTCAAAGCAGGTCTACACATTCGAGAAGAATCACGGCACACTGGGTAATGTACAGAAATTTATCTTGCCTCTGATATATCACCATGTCACGCCTGCTTTACGCCTCCGGAAAGAAAGAGTGATAACTGTGAAAAGGACTGTACAGATCATGGGGATAGTGGCCGCAATTTTTCTGATCATTGGGTTTGGCTTGTTCATCCTGGCAGGCTGGGGCTCACTCGTGGAATACCACGCCTTCGAATGGAGGGGTGTCGATCCCGCAGGAGCAAGTCCCCTCGTCATGGCGACTAACGACCTAAGCATTCTGTGCGCAGCTATCGGTCTCATCTTTGGTATAACCGCCATAGTTTTAAACGCTGTCAAGGGTTCTCAAGAGGTACGACAAACCCAAAAGAGCCAGCTCAACTGATTATTCTCGATCGATGATTATCAAAGACCAGGCTGAATGCTGAAGAACGTCCATTAGCCCGCAACAAGTTTCCGTTTCCGAGGGGTGGGTATGAAAATAGTACGCGTGGTTGGCATATTAGCTGCCCTCTTTCTGATTCTTGGTGCTGCACTATTCGTTCTAGCAGGTTGGGGATCACTCGTAGAGTATCATGCCCTCGAATGGAGGGGCGTGCAGCATAAAGGAGCAAGTCCCCTGACGCGAGCAACCGGCAACCTCAGCTACTGGTTCTTAGGCACCGGCTTTCTCGCCGGCGTTATCGCCTTTATTCCGTTCTTCACCACGGCGATCAGGAACTCCCGTAGGACACACAAAGAGCATCCTGAACAGACTCAAGACCTCCTGAAAAATGGTTAGAACCAGATCGATTTATAGAGCCAGTACCTAAGGAGCACTTATGAAAAAAGCTATCTACATAGTTGGAGCAACAGCTACGGTGGTCTTCTTTTGTGGCATAGTCCTGTTTATTTTAGGAGAATGGGGCGCTCTCGTGGAGTATCACGCCTCTGAATGGAGGGGTATTCAATTCGAGGGAGCTAGTCCGCTCACACGTGCAACTTTGAATATAAGTTTCCGACTTTTAGGTATCGGTTTCCTCACCGGTATTATCACCTTTATTCTGCTCTTCACAACGGCGACCAAGAAGGCACGCAAGGCACAAAATAAGCACAGTGAGCAGAATAAAAACCCCTTGGCAGAAGACCGGGAACAGATGAATCCATAAAGTCAGTTACTCAAGGGGAAAGCATGAAAACTGCACGTATGGTCGGGGCAATAGCTGCACTATTCCTCATTCTCGGTATTGGATTGTTCATCCTAGCGGGCTGGGGAGCAGTCGTTGAGTACCATGCCTTCGAGTGGAGGGGCGTTCAGCCCAAGGGGTCGAGTCCTCTCACACAGGCAGCCGCTACCCTTGCCGTGAGCGTCTTATGCGTTGGCTTCCTGACCACCATCATCACTTTTATTATGTTCTTCATAATAGTCATCAAAAATGCACGTAAAAAACGCTCAGCCCATCTTGGACAGACATCATAACGAATTACCGCGCGCTTCTTTGACACCGTTGAGATAATGGAACGGTGAGCACGCCAAACCCTTTTCCCGATATCCCCGTTACCGTTGCGCAGATTATTCGGCAGGCGGGGCATAAGGCATACCAGCGCGGGCTTGCTTATGCCCGTCAGCGTGAAGTGGTGCGATACACCTACGACGAAGACGAAAACACACTGGAAGGCCTGGTGAATGGGAGCACCCCTATTCCCTATGAGGTAGATATTCGCTTCTTCCCGGGTTCTGACGCCGATTCCAATCTTTTCAACGCACGATGCACATGCCCGGTCGCCGCCGACTGCAAGCATGCCGTCGCCCTCATGCTCACCGCACTCGACCGCGCCAAAACCGCGCGGAAAGCCCTGGACAATGCGCCCGGTGGCCGCATCCGCCAGTCTATGAATCAAGAGAGCCCAGACGATACTGCGCAACAGGTTGCGGAGACAGCCGACGATCCCCTGGCGGCGTTGCGCGCATCCGGGGCGATTCGTTCGGCAAGTTCGCTCACCACCGAACCCGAACCTCTCCCCCTGAACGACCACGAGAATACGCATTCTTCGCCCTCAAAAATTTCGGTGTGGCGGCGCGATATGGCGCAGGTTCTCGCTGCCCGGGGTGAAGCATCCAGTATTGATTCGGCACGGGTTCCGGGGGCGCTCGACCTTTCCTTCAGCATTTCGGGTTCGTATGCGCGCGGGCGCAATATTCCCGGTGCAACCCCGCCTATCAATTTGCTGGCGCGGCCGCTGATGCAGTCTAAAACCGGGCGCTGGATCAAGGGCGGGCTCAGCTGGGAGACCTTCGCCTCCAGCGTTGGTGGGCCGGTCGGTCGTCACGAAGTGTACCCTGAGCACGAACGATTCTTCGCCGAGATATACGCTATCGCACGCCCGTGGCAGAATATGTACTCTTCGCATCGGGACTGGATTTCGCTCACCGCCACGAATTCCACGCTACTGTGGGATGTTCTAGCGCGCGCAGAGCAGATTGGCCTGCCGATTCTTCTCGAAGGGTTTGAGGTGACTACTGCGGTTCTGCCGCCCGCCCAGGTGAGGGTACACGCCGGAGCAGTTGAGGCCGAATCCCGACAGAACGCAGAGGCTGCCGTGAGTGAAGATTCCGCTCCTGACCTGGCTCTTCATGCCGCCTTGGGATGGGAAACCCGCGAAGATAACCGGGTGCGGCAGCTCTGGTTTGATGCCGCGCACTGCCACCCCATCGGTTCGCCACGCTCAGGATTTTTCGCGCTCGGTTCTCTTGTGCAGCGTATTTACGAGGAACAGGCGCATCGGGTGCATTGGAAGAGCACGCGCAAAGGCGCCTTAGACGCGCCGCATCGCGATGTTTTTCAGGCTCAATCTTCACAAGAGCAGGCGGAGAAGAGCTCGGGCGAAAACGAAAATCCTGAAACGCAGACGGGCGGGCTCATTCCCGAACTTTCGTCCGAGAACACAGCGACACCGACTATTCCGGATCTGCCGGAGGGTCTTAACCTGGCGCTTATTCCGCTTGCCGAGCCTTTGGACGCAACCGCAGAATCGTTGGTATCTCGCGGCGAAATGCGTATTCCGGCGGGCGAGCGCGAGGCTTTTCACCGCGAGTTCTTGCCTACCCTCACGCGGGCCGTCCCATTCCTTACCCCAGACCCGGCCTTGGCGCTGCCGAAGGTTCGTTCACCCTATTTGGTGTTTGAGGCGCATTTTGATGATGAGATTTCGCACGATGCGCTCCTGAATTGGTATTGGGAGTACCCAAAGAACCCACTCGATGAAGAAGGCACAGACTCGGGGGTTCTCCGCCTGCCGGCGCTGGGCTTGGGCACAGAACGCGACGAACGTTTTGAGGCGCGGGTGCTGCGCGCAGTACGGTCGGCTACTGCATCCAACCCGGTGTTGGCAGGCGGGTTCGGGGAACGCCGTTCTCAGGGATGGGAAACCCACGATATTCTCGCCCATGTGCTGCCCGCCCTGCGGCGTATTCCCGGAGTTCGCGTGCGGCTGCTCGGTTCCGTACCAGAGTTTACCGAGGCAACCGACGCCATGATTGAGATCAAGGTAACCGAGGGTAATTCGCGTGACTGGTTCGGGCTGGGTATCGCTATTAAGGTCAATAACTGGACGGTTCCTTTCGCCCAGGTTTTTGAGGCGCTCGATCGGAATCAAGACCGTATTCTGCTGGGTAACGGCACCTATTTTTCACTCAATCGCCCGGAGTTTTCGGCACTGCGAACCCTCATTGAGGAAGCTCGCACACTCAACGAGACCGGTGGTGAGCTGCGCATTAACCGGCATCAGGCGGGACTATTCTCTGAGCTGGAATCGCTCGCTTCGAGTGTGGAAACCGTGGCTTCTTGGGATGCGCAGGTTAAGAGTCTTCTTGCCCTTGTGGAGGCCGCCGACCGTGCGGGTGAGACTGCCGGTTCCGAAGAAGTTTTAGAGAACGAACATTCCGATTCTTTATCTGTTTCTTCCGGCGTATTTTCAGCGAATCATCTGCCCTCTCCCCCGGGTCTTACCGCAGTTCTGCGGCCTTATCAGCTTGAGGGTTTCCGCTGGCTCGCGTTCTTGAGGCAGCACCGGCTGGGCGGGATTCTTGCCGACGATATGGGCTTGGGTAAAACCGTGCAGGTGCTCGCGCTGCTTGCCCAGGCGATCGCCGAGCATGAGCAACGCGCCGATCACACCGGGTTTGCACCTTTCCTCGTGGTTGCGCCAACATCCGTAGTAGGTAACTGGGCGCAAGAGGCTGCACGATTCGTGCCGGGTGCGAAGGTGGTGACTATCACCGAGTCTACGAGCAAAAGCGGCAAGAGCATCGCCGAGCTGGTACAGGGTGCGCATCTGGTGCTCACGAGCTATGCGCTGTTCCGCCTCGACGAAGATGGATACACCGAATTCGGTAACCACGTTCCCGAAAACGCAGAGAAGAGCACTTCCCCGCATGCAGGGTGGGGTGCGTTGATTTTGGATGAGGCGCAGTTCGTGAAGAACACGAAAACTCGCGCATGGAAGGTGGCGCGTGCCCTAAACGCGCAGGTGAAACTCGCCATCACGGGCACCCCGATGGAGAACAACCTCATGGAGCTTTGGGCACTCTTGGCGATTGTGGCGGATGGGCTGTTCCCCTCGGCGCGAATGTTCCGCGACCTATATGCGCGCCCCGCCGAATCCGGTGAAGACCCGCAGGTTATTGAGAAGTTACGCCGCCGGGTTCGTCCTCTGATGCTGCGCCGCACGAAGGATGTGGTCGCCGCCGATCTCCCCGAAAAGAACGATGTGCGGGTAAACGTGCCGCTCACAGCGGCGCATCGGCATATTTACGATATGCATCTGCAGCGCGAGCGGCAGAAGGTGCTCGGGCTTTTAGATGATATGGATAAGAACCGGTTCACGATATTTCAGTCGCTCACGCTTCTGCGGCGTCTAGCGCTTGACGCCACTCTTATCGATCCGGACGAATACGCCGGGGTGGCTTCCGCCAAGCTCGAATATTTGGTGGAGCATCTGCCCTCGCTCTTAGGCGACGGGCACCGGGTGCTGGTGTTCAGCCAGTTCACGGGGTATTTGCGCACGATTGCCGAGCGGCTGCAGGCTGAAGGCATAGACTATCTGTACTTGGACGGCACGACCCGCAACCGCCCGCAGGTTTTGAAGGATTTCGCCGAGGGTGTGGCGCCGGTGTTCCTTATTTCGCTCAAGGCGGGCGGGTTCGGGCTGAACCTGACGGAGGCAGATCACTGTTTCATCATGGATCCGTGGTGGAACCCGGCGGCTGAACAGCAGGCGGTGGACCGCATCCACAGGCTGGGGCAGGAACGCGATGTGCACGTGTACCGACTGGTGGCTGAGGGCACCATTGAAGAGAAGGTCATGGATTTGAAGGCATCGAAAGCTGCACTGTTTGATGCGGTCGTCAACGACGGCTCCTTCGCCTCGTCCCGGGTGGATGCGGAACAGATTCGTGAGCTTTTCACCCCGACCGATTCCTAACTCCCCTGCTAAGAAGGCTCTTGATGGCGAATAAAGCGGGATTTTTCACGCTTTATATAAATAAAGGTTCTTTTTATGCGTCTGGGAGGGGCTTACCGGTTTCGCGCTGGGCTGGATGCGCCCGTCACCCTAGCATGCGAGCGCATCCAGGGGTACCGTTGAAAACGTCAGTCCCCATCAACTTTCAGGAGAAGTAATGGTCAAAAACATCACGTTCAATGACGGCAACAGCATCCCTCAGCTCGGGTATGGCGTGTGGCAGATTGAGGATAATGGTGCCGCCGATGCTGTTGGTACGGCTCTCGAAGCAGGTTACCGCCACATCGATACTGCATCCATTTATGGGAACGAGGTTGGGGTAGGTCGCGGTATTGCCGCCAGCTCCGTGCCGCGTGAGGATATTTTTCTCACCACCAAGCTGTGGAACTCGGATCAGGGTTTTGAGAAGGCTATTGCCGCGCTTGATGCATCGCTAGAGCGGCTCGGCACCGATTACGTGGACCTGTATCTGATTCACTGGGCTATGCCGCAGCAGGGTACCTATCTCGATTCGTGGCGGGCGCTCATTGAGTTGAAAAAGCAGGGTAAGGTGCGTTCGATTGGTGTCTCTAACTTTCCGCAGGCTCAGCTGCGCGAAATTATCGCCGATACCAGCGTGACCCCGGCGATTCACCAGATTGAGCTGCACCCGTATTTCTCGCAGGAAGATATGCGCGCGGTGCACAGTGAGTTTGGTATTGTGACTGAGGCTTGGTCGCCGCTCGGTCAGGGTGGCGAGATTCTGAAGGACCCGGTGATCGTTGAGATTGCGGGTAAGCACGGTATCTCTCCGGCGCAGGCTGTGCTCGCCTGGCATCTGGCGAAGGGGATCGTGGCAATTCCGAAGTCGGTTACTCCTGCGCGCATTGCCGAGAACTTTGCGGCCGCTAATGTCACCCTGGATGCGGCAGACATTGCGGCGATTGATGGGCTTACGCGGAAGGATGGTCGCATAGGTCCGAACCCTGAGAATCCTAAATTCTAGGCGCAACGTACCGCGAAGCTCTGCCGTGAGTTGTTGCGGAAGCGCAGTGAGGAATGAACGGGCACATCCGCAACAACTCGCACCGGGTAAGTACACGAGACTCTAAGAAGATGGATGTGGTTCCAGACGCACCGAAAGCGCATTAAAAGAGGACTGAGGTCGCCCCACGACCGAAGGACGGACATGCGCTAAGGTGTCGTCGGGTGCCGTATCCAGAATATGCGCTACCGGATGCCCGTTCCTGCGACGCGCATTCGGGGTTCAACCCTATCAAGAACGTTTATTCGTTTTCTTATGCACCGCATCCGAGCGCCCCAAGTCGCCCTCATCTACTAGCAGCGAGAGCGAAATACGGCGGCGAGACGCATCCACCTCAACAACTCTCACGGTCACGATATCGCCGCTTCGCACAATATCGTGTGGGTTCGCAACATACTCGCGGCTCATCTGCGAGATATGAATCAGCCCATCTTGGTGCACTCCGATATCGACGAAGGCACCGAAAGCCGCGACGTTCGAGACGGTTCCCTCAAGCACCATCCCAACGGTTACATCCTCAAAGCGAGAGATATCCTCAGAGAAGTGTGCGGTACGAAATTCGGGGCGCGGGTCACGCCCGGGGCGGCGCAATTCCTCAAAAATATCGTGCACGGTGTATTCGCCGATACTCTCGTTCACATAGTCGGCGGGGTCAAGTGCGGTGAGCGGGTCTTCCCCGTCACTGCCGATAAGCCGCCCGGATTGCCAGAGCACCCCATGATTCCGCTGCGCATCGGCGATAATACGCCGCGCCACAGGGTACGATTCGGGGTGCACGGCAGAGGCATCCAGCGGTTCGGTACCGTGCAGAATCCGCACGAATCCCGCCGCCTGTTCATAGGCCTTAGCCCCTAACCGAGGCACGTTCAGAAGCTCTTCCCGGGTGGTGAAAGCCCCATGTTCGCTACGGTACGCCACGATATTTTCGGCAATCGTGCGGTTAAAACCGGCAACACGCGCAAGCAGTGCGGCGGATGCGCTGTTCAGGTGAACCCCCACCGCGTTTACGCAGTCCTCAACCGTATTATCGAGGGCGCGTCTTAAAGCGGTCACACTGACGTCATGCTGGTACTGCCCTACGCCTAAAGACTGGGGATCAATTTTGACGAGTTCGGCGAGCGGGTCTTGCAGCCGCCGAGCGATCGAGACCGCCCCGCGTACCGTTACATCAAGATCGGGCAGCTCTTCGCTGGCGAGCTCAGAAGCCGAATATACGGATGCCCCCGCCTCTGAGACGGTAACCTTCTGTGCCGCCTTATACCCCTGAGAACGCAGCTTCGCCAGCAGCTCGGCGGCAAGTTTATCCGTCTCACGTGAGGCGGTGCCATTGCCAATGGCGATAAGTTCCACGCCGTGGGTGAGCACCGCATCTTCAAGGGCAGCGAGCGCACCGGCACGGTCGTATCGAGGCGCGTGCGGGTACACCGTGAAGGTTTTCAGAACGTGCCCGGTGCCGTCAATAACCGCGCATTTCACGCCGTTACGCAGCCCCGGGTCAAGCCCGAGGGTGACTTTTTGCCCGGCGGGCGCGGCAAGCAGAAGGTCGCGCAGGTTCGAGGCGAAAACGGTGATGGCTTCGCGTTCTGCCATCTCGAAGAGGGCATTGCGTATGCGGTCTGCCAGGCGGGGGTGTAGCCGTTTGCGCCATGCGGTGCGCACGGTTGCGGCGAGCCAGCCGAGCACACGGTCTTCACTGTCGACGGTGTTGAGAACCTGCACGGGTATGCGCAGCGCGGCGGCAACTTCACGCTCGTATCCCGAACGAACGTTCTCGTAATTTTCGGCGAGGGCAAGCGCAGCAGCACGCGCTTCTCCGCGGAGTTTGCTCAGGGGCGGAGCTGGTGTGGCACCGTCAATACTGAGCCGCACGATTCCGGCTTCTTTGGCGCGAAGCAGGGCGAGAACCCGGTGCAGGCGGATACGCCTGATACTATCGGAGAAGTCGAAATAGTCGGCAAATTTTGCCCCTTCGGCTTCTCTCCCGGCGATAACTCGACTAGAGATCATTCCGGTGGCAACCATTCTTTCGTGAAGACGTTCGGCGAGCGTTGGGTCGGTCAGCGCCCGGTCGATCAGGATAGCGCGGGCGCCATCGAGGGCTTCTTCCACCGTTGTAATTCCGGTGCCTTCGGATTTTCCGGCATCTGCCGCATGTTTATCGTCGGTTTCATCCGGTTCGTCCACATAGGCTGCGGCAATATCGTAGACCCCGGCAAGGGGAACTTCGAGCAGGTCTTCAACGAGCGCCTCCAGACCTGCCGCGCGGGCACGCTGCGCCTTGGTGATGCGCTCACTCCGGTAGGGCGCGTAGAGCGCTTCGAGGTCTTGTTTACTGGATGCCGCCCCCACCCCCGTGATGAGCTGTTCGTAGGTAAGCGGATCGATCAGCCCGTCTTCGCGGCGTTGAGCAAGCGAGCTGAGAATATTCTCGCGGCGAGTTTCGAGCGCACGCAGGTCATCGAGCCGGGTGCTGATAGCACGCAGGTGGGTGTCGGTGAGCGCGCCCGTAGCTTCTTTGCGGTATCGAGCGATAAACGGAACCGAAGATCCGGAGTCGAGCAGGTTTACGGCGGCACGAACACGCGTGGGTTTGAGGTCTAGTTCGTTAGAGAGCATCGTCAGGATGCGGGTGTTCGTAGCTTCGGTGCGCTCGTGTTTTTCGCTCATTCTTTCAGTTTCGCATTCTCGGGGGTGCTGTGCCAGTCTTGCGGGGCGTGCGGCGCGGGGTATGTTGCGCATCGGAGCGTAATAAATTTTACAGCTATGGTCCCGCATCTAGAATGGGTAATAACATCACATCGCTATTTTTCAGATATTCCGGCGATTGTGCAGAAGTTATGCGCCGGGGCATAGAAGATGACATGACGGTAGCCGGTTCACGGTGGACTGGCTGAAATAGCCGCCTGAAAGAAGGTTTCGCATGTATGGTCGTGCTGACGATCGCGCACAGGCGCCTTCACGTTCGTCTTTGCCGCCGGGGTACGCCGAATTTCATCAGCAATTTGGCACGCTGATTACCGCCTTGGCTGCGCAGGGCTGGACTCCGAGCGAAACGCACCGGCGTATTCGTGTTCTTTTTCCGCAGGTTAACCGGGAACATCTTGATTTTGCTTTAGATTCTGGCATGTGGGAGTTTGGTTCACACGGCGAGCAGACTCCCACCCATGTTTTGCTGGCGACCGCCGTCTGGTATGCGGTGGCAGAGGCTTACGGTTTGGCACCTGATGGTTCCTACGCCGCAACAACTCTGGATGCAACGGTCATGGCGGATATGCTGCGCTTATTGGAGAGCGCACGGGTTTCACCGCAGAATATCGCCCTGATTCTAGGGAAGGTGGGTGCTGGACTCAAGTACCTGGCGCTGCATCCGTATACGCAGCTTGACGAGCTTACCTACCGCGATGTGTGCCAGCATCTTCCGGCTGAGTCCCAAGACGTGGCGCACGGTTCGTTTGTATGGCCGCCCTCCTGCGAGAGCATTCGTGATCAGCTGGGTGATGGCGGATGGTCAACCGCCATGCTGCGCACTGGTGTGTGTCCGCCCGATTATGAGGAATACAACTGGCAGCTGGGCGGTACTTCGCTCACGGATATGGAATTCCGCAACCAGCTGGGCAGTTTCATGAGTTACTGTATTCGGTATGATCGGCAGCCGACGGTGCTTGCCTACGGAACTTGGTCTACCATGCGCAGTAATCTGGGCCGGGTGCCGTTTCTAGCGGCGGTGCGCGCGAAGTACGGGTCGTGGCGTACCGCCTTGCAGGTGGGCCGCACAATGGTGACCGATGCCCTGCAGATGACGAAGAGAGAGGTCGCACCGGTGCGGGTGCCGCCGCATCCGCCAAGTATTTCGCCCGAGCAGCTTGCGGTGCAGGGTATTGGGGTTGTGAAGTCTGAGCAGACGGTTTCTGCCCGCGACCGTTGGGACGAGGTGACGAACTCACTCGGTCAGCGTTTGGCGAGCCTGCCCTGGAGCAGGCATCTGCGCACCTACTATGTGCTCACGAGCGCCGCGCATGCTAACGCGATGCCGCTTGTGTGTATCTACCGCTCCCCCGCCGGGTTTCTGTGCGAAATCGCAATGGAGGCTGAGGTTCTGCCCAAGTTCAGTACCGATTACCTGCGTTCGCACGGGTGGGCGGCGCCGACCCCCATGCAGCCTATGTGGAATCGGAATGTTTTTGACCCGCATGAGGCCGCGCAGGATGTGGTGCAGGCAATGCGCTGGGGTATGGGTTGTTCCCGCTGGGATTACTACCGCACGGATGACCTGGTGTTGGATGCCGAGGATACCTCGGGTACCGAAGCGGGTTAAACCGGGGCGCGGATTCTTCCGTTTCTCCTCCCCTATCGCGCTAAAAGGCTCTTGATGTGAATAAAGCGTTAGTAAAGCCGCCCTATTCACATCAAGAGCCTTTTTATACCGGAAGTAATGCGGAACAGATATTCGCCGAAGTGTCCTTACTTGTTGTTCTTCGGTGCCTTCATATCCACCACCGGATGCGACTGCGTAATGCTGGTCTCCGGGATTTCGGGGTTGATGCTGTTCTTCACGAACCACCCGATAGTCAGCAGGATGAACCAGATGGGCATGAGCATCAGACCGGTGAGAGTGTCTTTATCGGTAGCAAGAATCCCAATGATGAAAGCAAAGAACGCAAGCACGATCCAGCATGCCACCACGCCGCCGGGCATGGGATAGGTGGTTTCCCGGTGCAGGTTGGGGCGCTTCGCGCGGTAGCACAGGTAGCTGACGAGGATCATCGACCATACGAAGATCACAAGTACTGCCGCCATCGTGGTGACCAGCGTGAACGCCTCAATAATCGAGTCGCCAGCATAGAGCAGGGCGATGCTGGAGAGTAGCAGAATCGAGGTGAGGAACAGCGCATTGCGGGGAACGCCGCCACCGGAAAGGTTACCAAGGAACTTCGGGGCGTAACCTTCTTGGGAGAGACCGTACACCATGCGCGAGGTCGAGAAGATACCCGAGTTCGCCGATGATGTTGCCGAGGTCAGCACCACAACGTTCACGATATGCGCCGCAATGGCAATACCGGCGAGGGTAAACATGGTCACGAAGGGGCTCTTGGCCGGATCAATTTCACGCCAGGGGTTTACCATCAGAATAACGATCAGGGCACCCACATAGAAGATGAGAATACGAACCGGCACTGAGTTAATAGCCTTCGGCAGGGTCACCGTGGGGTTCTGGGTTTCGGCGGCGGTAGTACCTACCAGCTCGGACCCCATAAAGGCGAAGACCGCGATCTGGAAGGCGCCTAAGAATCCGGTGGCACCGTTGGGGAAGAACCCACCGTCGTTCCACAGGTTGGCTACCTGAGCGTGAGCACCGCTGGGTGTCGTGAAGCTCGTAGCAACCATAATGGCACCCACGATAATGAGGGCGCAGATGGCAACAATCTTAATCATGGCGAACCAGAACTCGATCTCACCGAAGTTCTTCACCGAGGGCAGGTTCAGCGCTAGCAGCGCAATAATCACGACGAGTGCTGGGACCGCTTTCGGTAAATCGGGCCACCATAGTTCGGTATAGCCCACGATTGCGATAATATCTGCGACCGCGGTGACTACCCACATGAACCAGTACGACCACCCGAGGAAAAACCCTGCGGGGCGCCCGATCAGGTCGGTGGCAAAGTCTGAGAATGACTTATATTTCAGGTTTGATAGAAGGATCTCACCCATCGCACGCAGCACCAAGAAGATAGCGGCGCCGATAACTATGTAGACCAAGAGGATAGATGGACCGGCTTTAGAAATTGCTTTACCGGAACCCATGAAGAGCCCGGTACCAATAGCACCGCCGATAGCAATGAGCTGGATGTGTCGGTTGCTCAGCCCGCGGTGCAGTTCTTCAGCATTATCTGTCGTGTCTGCCGCCGATGCGGCATTATCGTGAGGTTGCTGCATGACAGTTCCTCTTTCGTGGTTGGGTCCCGCAGCCGAGCGGGACAGCCCCGGCTTTCGGGGCGGCAAGTGCAGCACTCAGCCCGTAAGATACGGTGAGCTATCACAACTTTTGAATATATATTCTACATAACAGGGACGGTATTGTGTAATTATCTCCAGGAAGTGTGTCGCGTATCTATAGCATGCGTCACGAACAATAAATTCTTTATATCGAAATTCAAAAAATTTCGGAAGGAATCTGTAAAAAACCCTTGACAATAAGCCTTACTTTCGGAAAACACAGCGCACGTGAGGTACGTCCCTTTATTGCCTAGCTCGCCACATTCTCTAAAGAAAAATTCTCATCATATATGATTTCTATACAAATTTAAGAATATCTATACATATTGGGGTCTGTTCTGGTACATGCCGTATGTCATCGCCCCATAAGATACAGCGGGCGGGATGCCGCACGTTTTCTCTACGCACCGCATCCCGCCTGCTAATGAGGAAGAAATAAACTCGCTACTTAGTTTCCACCCGCGCCGACTCCGCAAGAAGGCGCTTACGCGCATGACGGCGCACCATCACCTCGTACCCAAGCTCAACCCCGATAAACCAGATAGGGCTAAGCGCCAAAGCCAACCCGGTTTCTGGCTGCAAGCTCAGGGCATAGATCATCAAAGCGAAGAACACCAAGCCAACCCAGCTCATCGTGCGACCGAACGGCATCTTATACTGAGAGACTTCATGCCGTTGAGGGAACTTCTTGCGGTACACCAGGTACGACACCAGAATCATCGACCACGTGAAAATACCCATAATTGAGGCTACCGAAGTCACGACAGTAAACGCTTCCAGAAGCTCACGCCCAAACGCCAGCATCACCAGGCTAAAGAGCAGAAGAACCGTCGTCAGGTACAGGGCGTTCGTGGGCACACCGTTCTTCGAGAGCTTCTTCAGGAAGGAAGGCGCATTCCCCTCCTCTGCTAGGCCATACACCATGCGCGAGGTCGAAAAAATACCCGAGTTCGCCGAAGACGTTGCCGACGTCAGCACTACAAAGTTAATGAGCGAGGCGGCAATTGACACACCCGCCAATGAGAACATCCCCACGAAAGGGCTCATATTAAGGTCGAGTTTATCCCAGGGAGTCACCGCAAGAATTGCCGACAGCGGCAGCACATAGAACAGCACCATGCGGAAAGGCACAGCGTTAATCGCACGCGGCAGGGTACGTTCGGGGTTCTTCGTCTCTGCTACGGCGGTACCCACCAGCTCAGCACCCACGAACGCGAACAGCGCAATCTGGAACGAGCCCAAGAAACCCGTTAAACCGTGAATAAACACACCGTTGCCCGAAGGTCCCGGGCGATCCCACAGGTGCGTGATGGAGGCGACCGTTCCATCCGGGCTCGTAAACCCGAACACGACCATCACGGCACCCACGGCAATAAGCGCCAGAATCGACACGATCTTAATCATCGCGAACCAGAACTCGATCTCACCGAAATTCTTCACCGAGGGCAGGTTTAGAGCCAGCAGCGCCCCGATTACGATAAGCGCGGGAATAAACGAGGGAAGTTCGGGAAACCAGTAATGCGTGTAATCCGTAATCGCCAGCACATCCGCAATACCCGTGGTCACCCAAAAGAACCAATACGACCAGCCGACGAAAAAGCCCGCGCGCGCACCCAAAATATCCGATACAAAATCGGTGAATGACTTGTACTTCGGGTTAGACAGCAGAATTTCGCCCATCGCACGCAATACAAAATAGATGATGACGCCAATAATCGCATAGACAAACACGATGGAAGGTCCCGTGAGCGAAATAGTCTTCGCCGATCCCAGGAACAGTCCGGTACCAATCGCACCGCCAATAGCGATGAGCTGGATGTGTCTGTAACTTAAGCCACGCTGCAGGCTCTCTTCACCCGTCGAACTCTCGTTCTCGGTAACGGCATGTTCGGAAGGCCGCTGTGTCACTATTCCTCTTTTCTATGCGCGCTCTGCCCTGCAGGCTACAACCTCGACAGGAAGCCCCGACCTTCGGGGCATCACGATGCAGTTCAGATTTTCGCACGAGCACGGCTCACGGAAAATCGCATCGTTACGCCATGACTACACAGAATTCTACCCGCAAAAGGCGCCTGCACCGATTACGTCTTAGGTGCTGGAAGCGCGGCAACACGCCGAGGGCGCATCTCTACTCTCCCGCTAAAACGCTGAAAAATAATGCTTACCGCAAAAATTATGTTAAAACTTTACGATTAAATAAACTTTCCTGAGGTTTGCCGCTACAATTGCAATGCCCGGTGCGGAAACACCGCATCACTCATCTCATCACAAAATATCAGGAGGACACTAACTCATGGGTAAACTATCAAATGCTGCACTGCGCCTCACCACGGGCGCGCTCGTGCTCGATGCAGGCGTTAAGAAACTCGGCGCCGACGAAGGTACCTACGCATATCTGCAGCAGATGGCGGCATCCGGTGTGCCCGCCGTCGCCAAGCTCGACCCCAAAACCTTCGGCAAACTTATTTCCTACTCGGAAACCGTGCTCGGCGCCACCCTGCTGACCCCCTTTATTCCTGCCCGCCTCGCGGGTGCAGGGCTGACAGCCTTCGGCGCGAACCTCATGACCATGTACTTCCGCAACCCCGACATGCATGACGGCGCATTCCGCCCCACCCTGGATGGGCAGCAGCTCGCCAACAACATCGTGATTCTCGGCGCGGGTCTGGCGTTGCTGTTCTCCGACAAGAAGAAGTAGCCTGCACGGCGAATTTGCGGTCGCAAAGGCCAAACGGGGGCAGTTTCTTCAGTACAATGAAAAACTGCTCCCGAAATTTTTAACTCCCCAGAATTTTTAACAGTGCCTCTCTCCGCGCGCCGCTACGTTATCCTGATAGGTATGTCATCTAACGAGCAGAACGCGCAAACCACCGCATCAGCCAACGCCGATGCACCTCAGACGCCCGAGAAGAAAACGGTACCGCCCGAGTTCTTCCGCCAGCCCTACTCCTTCGTGCGCCGTGGCGACCGCCTGACCTCGCGCCGCCAAAAAGCGTGGGACACCTACTCCCAAACCCACGTGCTCGACATACCCCGGCTGCGGGCAGATACCTCTGTAGCCCCAGAAGCCACCTTCGACCCGGTCACAATCTACGGGCGTGAAGCCTACCAGGTTGTCGAGATCGGTTCCGGGCTGGGCGAAGCAATCGTGCACCGCGCCTGTGAAATGCCCGAGGCAAACTTCCTTGCCGTTGAGGTCTACACCCCCGGCATTGCGGATCTGCTGCTCAAGATGGGGCAGGCCGGGGTTGAGAATGTGCGCGTCGCTCAGGCTAACGCCCCCGAACTGCTCGATAACATGCTGGAAGAAAATTCGGTTGATGAGCTCTGGGTTTTCTTCCCCGACCCTTGGCACAAGTCACGCCACCACAAACGCCGCCTGGTCTCCCCCGCTTTTGCCGACAAGGTTGCGCGCGTGCTCAAACCCGGCGGACTCTGGCGCCTTGCTACCGACTGGGAAGAATACGCTCACGTGATGCGCGATGTTATGGAGGCGCACCCGGATTTCGAGAACATGCATGCCGGTGAAGGCGCTACCGAGGACGACCCCGTGGGTGGGTGGGCGCCGCGCTGGGAGGGGCGTATCCTGACCAGCTTTGAGAGGAAGGCTCGCGAGGCGGGCCGCCGTGCCCACGACCTGACGTATAGGCGTAAATAAGTTATCTGCTAGGGAAGGAGGTAACGATACCTTCTGGCGACGCCATCGAATAAAGCTATGGAGATAAAGCAAGAACCGCTTGCCTAGCAAACGGTTCCAGATGCTCTTTCAGCATCTTGGCTGATGAGCTATATCAACCGTACCACACTGGCTGTCCGCCCCTATTTCTGCCGGTATAGCACCACCGCCGAGGAGCGTTTGCGCGGTGCCGGGCGCCGCCCCCGCTGGATGTTCACCACATCCCCGCGGGTGCTGGCTGCGAACACTCGTTCCGCCAGCCCCAACTTGGCGTGCGCATCCTCAAGCTGAGTCTGCAGGCGGGCAATATGATCCCGGTGTTCCTCCACCATCTCTTCAAGCTCAATAATCCGGCGGATTCCCTCAAGCGAAACGCCTTCCTGCGAGAGTTGCTGAATACGCTGAAGTAAATCCACATCGCGCTGCGAATAGCGCCTGGCCTTGCCCGGCGCACGCGAAGGCTGCACCAGCCCCAGGCGGTCGTATTGGCGGAGCGTTTGCGGGTGCATACCCGCCAGCTCCGCCGCCACCGAAATCACAAAAACCGGCCTGTCGGCACTGTAGGCAGACGCCGATGATTGCTTACTATGGGCACTCATAAGCTACCTAACTTTCTTCAAAAGGTTCTCACGGGGGTTCTCCTGCGGCGCCAGAGCAATAAATTTCTCGAAGGCTTCCTTCGCTTCATCGCTTAGGTTCTGCGGCAGGTGTACCTCGGGGATCACCAGCAGGTCGCCGGTGCCTGACTTGGTTGTGAACCCGCGTCCTTTCGCACGCAGTTTACGACCCACGCTGCCGGGGGTCAGCCGCAGTTTGACGGTTTTACCGCCGGGTACGGGCACTTCCAGCACACCGCCATTGACTGCCTCATCCAGGGTGACGGGGGCGCGCAGCACCAGGTTGTTTCCCTCGCGGCTGTAGTGCGGGTCATCTGAAACGCGCACGGTCACTATCAGATCGCCACCGGTGCCGGGGCGTCCCTTACCACGCACACGCACTTTCTGCCCGTCCTTTACGCCTGCCGGGATGCGCGCCTCAGTACTCGTGCCGTCCGGCAGGAACACGGTCGCCTTGGTACCCGTGTACGACTGCGGCAGGGTAATGCGCGTGCTGGTGGAAAGATTCTTGTCCTGCGGGGCATGCTGGCGCCCGCCGCCAAAGCCTTGAGCGCCCCCGAACCCGGTGGTATCCCCAAAGTCGGCACTCGTGAACCCGGCGGTACGGCGTGAACCACCCGCTCCTCCAGCACCACCACCGAAGAGCCCGCCGAGCAGGTCTTCAATGTTGATGCCTTCGGCGCCGCCGCCGGTGGTGAAGTGCACGTTTTGGCCGTTAAATCCGCCGAAACCACCGGCACCACCAAATCCGCCAGCGCCCGCACCGAAGCCGCCATTGGCGAACCCTGCGGCACCGTATTTACGAATCTGGTCGTATTCTTCGCGCTGCTTCTTATCCGAAAGCACATCGTAGGCTTCGGAGACTTCCTTGAATTTCTTCTCCGCTGTCTCGTTCCCGGGGTTTAGGTCCGGGTGGTATTTGCGCGAGAGCTTGCGGTAGGCCTTTTTAATATCGGAGTCGGAGGCGTCTTCTTTCACGCCGAGCGTTTTGTAAAAGTCTTCTGACAACCAGTTTTCGCTTGCCATGTGTTCTCCTTTCCCGTCGTCCGGGGTTCTTGTAACTGCCCCTAAGAGGGCACAACCTTAGTTTTTAATCCTATATAAAGTTTAGTCTACTAGACTCAATTTTGGAAGAGAAATCCCGCAAAAATCCGCGGAAATATACGGTAAACGGGCGGGTTCTCAATTCCTCAAGAACCCGCCCGTTGTATGCTCTACGGAGCGTTTACTCGGCGACAGCCACCGCAACCTGGGCGGTGCGCACCACGCGCTCTTTCACGCGGTACCCGTATCGCAGAACCATCGAAATGTGGTCCGGTTCTACCTCGCTGGTCGGCTGCTGCATGACCGCTTCGTGAATATTCGGGTCGAAGGGCTCGCCCACCTCACCGAAGCGTTCCACGCCTTCTTTTTTGAGAGACTCCTCAAGCTTGGTGGCGATCGCAGCGAAGGGACCTTCCTGCAGGTCGCCGTGCTTGCGTGCGGCGTCAATATCGTCGAGCACCGGCAGAAGCAGGCTCACAATATCGCTCGCCACGAACTCCCGAAGCTGCTCCTTCTCGCGGGCGGCACGGTTCTTGAAGTTCGTGAACTCCGCCTGCAAGCGAAGCAGGCTGTCCAGGCGTTCTGCCGCGAGTTTCGCGTCCTCTGAGGGTGCTTCCTCACTCGGCTCGGGGGTTTCCCCCGCCGCAGCATCGGTTGCGGCAGGGGCTTCCTCAGCCTCGGGGTGACCCTCGGCGGCGGGGGCGTTGAATGCCTCCTCCAGCGGGTCGCCCGCAGTGTTTTCGTGTTCAGCCATGATTACTTCTTCTCGTCTTCGTCCTCGTCGATAACTTCGGCGTCTACCACATCTTCGTCATCTTCCTTGGAAGAAGAAGCGGAGTCTGCGTTAGCCTCTGCCTGTGCGGAAGCGTACAGAGCCTCGCCCAGCTTGGTCTGGGATGCCTGCAGCTTCTCAAGAGCGGACTTCACGGCATCGTCGTCATCACCTTCAAGAGCTTTCTTGAGCTCGTCGACATCGCCCTGAACCTCAGTCTTGACGTCTTCGGGCAGCTTCTCGCCGTTCTCCTTCAGCAACTTATCGACGGAGTATGCCACAGACTCTGCCGCGTTACGGGTGTCGGCTGCCTCACGGCGTGCCTTATCCTGCTCTGCGTGAGCCTCAGCATCCTTGACCATGCGGTCAATGTCTTCCTTCGAGAGGGAGGTACCGCCGGTAATGGTCATGGACTGCTCGGCACCGGTACCCTTGTCCTTTGCGGAGACGTGCACAATGCCGTTAGCGTCAATATCGAAGGTGACCTCAATCTGGGGTACGCCACGCGGTGCGGGGGCGATACCGGTCAGCTCGAAGGTACCCAGGTTCTTGTTGTCGCGGGTGAATTCGCGCTCACCCTGGAACACCTGAATCGACACGGAAGGCTGGTTGTCTTCAGCGGTTGTGAAGGTCTCAGAACGCTTGGTCGGAATAGCGGTGTTGCGCTCGATCAGCTTGGTCATCACGCCACCCTTAGTTTCGATACCGAGGGACAGCGGGGTCACGTCGATCAGCAGAACGTCCTTGCGGTCGCCCTTGAGCACGCCTGCCTGCAGGGCTGCACCCATTGCCACAACCTCATCGGGGTTAACACCCTTGTTGGGTTCGCGGCCGGTGAGTTCCTTCACCAGGTTAGCCACTGCGGGCATACGGGTGGAACCGCCCACGAGCACGACCTCGGAAATATCCGAAACCTTGATGCCTGCTTCCTTGATAACGTCCTGGAAGGGCTTCTTGGTGCGTTCGAGCAGGTCGCTGGTGAGGTCCTCAAACTTTGCGCGAGAGAGCTTCTCGTCCAGGTGAATCGGGCCTTCGGGGGTTACCGAGAGGTACTGCAGCGAAATGTTGGTGCTGGATGCGCTGGAGAGCTCCTTCTTAGCCTGCTCAGCTGCCTCCTGCAGACGCTGCAGAGCGATCTTGTCTTTGGAGAGGTCTGCACCGGTCTTGGACTTGACCTGCTCAAGCAGCCAATTCACAATGCGCTGATCCCAGTCGTCGCCGCCCAGGCGGTTGTCGCCGCTGGTTGCGCGCACCTGAATGGTAGAGAAGCCGTCTTCGTCCTTGCCGACTTCAAGCAGGGAGACGTCGAAGGTACCGCCGCCAAGGTCGAAGACCAGAATCAGTTCGTCTTCTTTACCCTTGTCCAAGCCGTAAGCCAGTGCAGCTGCGGTCGGCTCGTTCACAATGCGCAGAACGTTCAGACCTGCGATTTCGCCGGCTTCCTTAGTAGCCTGGCGCTCAGCGTCGTTGAAGTATGCGGGAACGGTGATAACCGCATCGGTCACCTTGTCGTTCAGGTATGCTTCAGCATCGTTCTTGAGCTTCTGCAGAATACGTGCGGAAATTTCCTGCGGGGTGTATTTCTTGCCGTCAATTTCCGTTGTCCAGTCGGTGCCCATGTGGCGCTTGACGGACGAGATGGTGCGATCAACGTTAGTGACCGCCTGGCGCTTTGCCACGCTGCCCACCAGAACGTCGCCATCCTTGGAGAATGCGACCACGGAGGGGGTGGTACGGGCGCCTTCAGCGTTAGGGATAACTTCCGGTTCGCCACCTTCAAGGGTGGATACGACCGAGTTAGTGGTGCCGAGGTCAATACCAACTGCACGTGCCATGTTTTGTACTCCTTAGTGTTATGCCCCGCTTCTTGGCGAGGCGGGTTCCTTGGTTAAATCTTCGGGGCGTAAGGGGTTTTAGACCGAGCACATGCACGGTGAAGATGTGCTGGGATGCTGCCCGGTGAGTGACCCCTTGAGCCTCATGTACTCAAGTTTTACACATGTTTGGGTGGATGTCAACAGACTTGAGTGAAAAAGACTCAACTTTTTGAAGTATATAAAGATAAGGCTTGAGGTAGAGGGGTTAAAATCTGGTCAATCCACCTACTTCACAGATGACAATGCCCCCCTGCTTCAAATACCGTTTTATGCAAGCCCTTGCTTCCGCTACCATTAGATGAATACGAGGTGTATTATTCTAAGTTCACCCGTACAGTAAAGGATTTTTGAGACTTCTATCCCGAGAACACCGGGGAACGCTTCAAGACATAGAGGGCACTGAAAATATGATCAAGGATGTTCACGAACGGAACGAGTCGGTCAAGCCGCACGATTTTGAATTCAAGAAGCTACGAAGCGCACTACCTGAGTATTTTGATAAAGACGGAAATTTTATGTTCGATCGCTTTCAAGAGACTTTGCGTGATAACGATGTGAATCTCACCAAAGAAGGCTATGAGCTTAAATTTCTCGGCAAATCCTACGCCAAGTACCTAACTTCCACAGAAACCGAAACAGTTATTGTCCCCGATCTCAAGCACAATGCCGAACCCGAAAACCAAGACTCTGAAAACCTCTACATTGTGGGCGATAACCTTGATGCACTCAAACATCTCTTAGGCTCCTACACAGGCAAGGTGAAATGCATCTATATTGATCCGCCCTATAACACGGGGTCGGACGGTTTTGTTTATAATGACGATTTTGGCTTCACCCCTCCCCAACTTGTAGACAAAATCGGCATTTCTGAAGACGAGGCACAGCGAGTGTACGATCTACAGGGGAAATCCTCACATTCTGCATGGCTAACCTTCATGTACCCTCGTCTACAGCTGGCAAAAGAATTACTTAGTGACGATGGTGTCATATTTATTAGTATTGATGATAATGAGCAATCTAATTTAAAAATAATCTGTGACGAGATTTTTGGTGAACAAAACTTTATTGGAACATTTATTCAAGATAAGTCTAATTCAAAATCAGATTCTGAGAACATACAGAAAAACCATGAGTTTATATTATGCTATAAAAGTTTTAAATCAAAACAAGAGTCTTCTATACTTAACCATATATCAATAAAAGAAAAAGAAGTTCTCGAAGAAAGTGGTCGATTCTTCTTTCTTAATGACCCCATTACAACACGCGCAAAAGGAGGGGTGCTAAGCGAACGTCCAAATTTAGGCTTCACAATTTATTTCCACCCCGAATCAAAGGATATAATTCCTATATTTGATTACGATAAAATAAAAGCACGCAACCCCATGTCTGGCCTTGAGATATATAATGATGACAAAAAACTAACCTCTAATGGATATATCCCGATACGGCCTCCGTCCGTTCGTGGCCAACTAGGAGCATGGACCTGGGATGCCAAAAAAGTAGAACAGGAAAAAGATCAACTCTTTCCTTTTAAATCTCGCAGCGGTTCATTTTCAATAAAGAAAAGAACATTTATTGAACCGTCCAACATAAATAAATATGGAAATAAAATATATACTTTAAACTCTTCAAAATCTGTATCGCGAAGTATTTTAAAATTCAGTTCTAATGATGGCTCTAAAAGAATTAAAGAATTATTTAATGCGCCAGTTTTTGATTATCCAAAAAATATTCATTTGCTGTCATATCTTATTGAACTCGCTTGCTCCGAAGGGGATATATTTCTTGATTTCTTCTCTGGATCTGGCTCATCCGCTGATGCAATAATACAGTCTAACTCAAGGCGGAATACAGATATAAAATTTATACAAATTCAAATTAATGAAAATATTAGTCCAGATAAAAATGCATACACACTCGGCTATCGCACCATAGATGAAATTGGTCGCGAGCGCATCAAACGTGCCGCAGAGAAAATCAAATCTGAGACCGGCGTAGATATTGATTACGGATTCCGTTTATTCCGCCTCGAAGAGCCCTCCGGTCAAGTTTTAAACGACCTTGAGAAATTCGACCCAGACCAGGACGACGCCCTCTTCTCTGGTGATTATGTCTCAAAGTTCGACAACTTAGATCAGCAAGGGACACCTGGACACGATACGATCCTGACTACCTGGCTAGTCCAAGACAGTTACGGATTAACAGCCGACACGCGCCAAGTAGAACTGTCCGGATATTCTCTCGATGTTTGCGGGGATTCTGCCTATATTATCGAGCCGGGTCTTACAAGCGACGATGTCAGGTCATTGGTCACTATGGTCGAGAACGGCAAACTCGATATCTCCCGCGTGGTCATTTTCGGTTATTCCGTAGGGTTCTCGGCGATGCACGAGCTCAAGAAAAATCTTTCAGTCCTCAAATCGGGCAAATCTGTAACCGTGATTGAGAGGTTCTAAAGATTATGCAGATCAGGCTTCAGACTCTTGACCATCAGCAGCGTGCGCTCACAGCATTAACACACGTCTTTCACGGTGTGGATATAGACCGTAAGTCCATTTTAGAAGCAAACCCTGTTTTCGATCCTTCGGACCCACAGATAGTCCATAATATTCATGAACTTCAAAATGGTGCGGTTGAAGGCGTAGATTCAATCCCTCCTTCATGGCGACAAAAATTTACTGATAGCGCCCACATATTGGGTATTGATGTCAAGATGGAAACAGGCACCGGTAAAACCTTGGTCTACACCCAGCTCATGTATGAGCTGAATCGGCTCTATGGGTTCACTAAATTCATTATTTTGGTGCCCTCAACTCCCATTCGGGAGGGTACACAATCATTCATCACATCTGATTACGCCCGCCAATATTTTGACGATATATATGGGGGTCGGATCAATCTTCGCTTAGATGTATTGGAGGCACAAAAACGTTCCAAGGGACGCAAAATGTTTCCGCATGCAGTCACCAATTTTGTGCAGACATCACGCCTTATAGAAGGACGTATTTCCGCGCTTTTAATGACCGATAAAATGTTGCAATCTCAGGCGACCATGGGCGCAACGTACGATCAGACTGTCTTGGGGATATCCAGCAACCCCTACGAGGCGCTACGTGAAACCCAGCCTATTGTTATCATTGATGAACCGCACCGGTTTCGCAGGGAAAATAAAGCTTATCAGGCAATCGTGAATGAGCTACAGCCCCAAGCAATCTTTCGCTTTGGAGCAACTTTTCCTGAGAAGCCTAACGTCAAAAAGAAAACTATAGACTATAATAATCTTATTTTTAACCTCGGTGCTGTTGAGGCTTTTAACGAGCAACTTGTCAAAGGCGTCGCTATTCAATATCCAGAAAATACAGACAAAAAATCCACTCGATTACGTTTAACAAGCATCTCCAAAAACAAACCAAAAACTGCTAATTTCGAGAACCTTGATACAAAGAAAACCCTAACTTTGCACGTCGGTGATTCCTTAGCGGAAGCTAATGGAGATTTTTCTGGAATCACGGTAGAGGGTATAGGTAAAACCGAAAACGCTGCCATTAAGTCAGGCGTTACTCTGTCTAACGGGCAGATTCTAGCTGCACGAGATACCATCGCTGCACGGGTTTACTCAGACACCTACCAGGGGGTGATGATGAAGCGCGCGTTAGATAATCACTTTGAAACTGAATGGGAGAATTTTCAACGCCCCACTAAGGTTAAAACTCTAACCCTATTTTTTATCGACTCCATCACCTCATATCGTGGAGAAGACGGGCCAGGTCACCTACGCCTACGATTTGAAGAGCTACTCACAAACAAAATCAGGCAAGAGATTGAACGCCACCAACAAGAACCTTCTAACTCAACTGAACAAGACTACGTGGAATATTTGCAAGCTTCATTAGCAAATTTACAGGCCACTAATGGTGGATATTTCTCAGATGATAATTCTTCACGTGATGAAGATATTAAAAATGAAGTAGATAAAATTCTTCGCGATAAACAATCCCTATTATCCTTCAATAACCCAGATGGATCGTTTAATACCATGCGTTTCATCTTCTCTAAATGGACTTTACGTGAAGGATGGGATAATCCGAATGTTTTTCAGATTGTTAAACTACGTTCTTCCGGTTCCGAAAACTCAAAGCTTCAGGAAGTAGGTCGCGGCCTACGTTTACCGGTCGATGTTAATGGCACACGTCTTTCCGATGAGCAGTTCTATCTCACGTATCTCGTCGATTATACCGAAGAGTCTTTCGCTCACTCTCTCGTCAACGAGATTAACTCTGACACCACAGATACTGCGCCCAAAGTTAAAGAATTACTGCCCAAAGTTGCCGCAATGCGTAATATGGATGAGACTCAACTGTTTATAGAGTTGTTGACAAAGAAACTGGTTGATACTGACAAAAATGTTATCGAGGGTAAAGAATCAGAACTTTATGACGCTTACCCAGAGTTCAATGTTGGAAGGGTTAAACCCGATAAAGTAATCAAGAATAAAAATAAGGCAACGGTAGGCATCCGGAAGGATCGCTACTACGAATTGAAACAGCTTTGGGAGGCTGTCAATGCCAAGTACTACCTACAATTAGATAATCTCACAATAGAAGAAATTGATGAGTGTCTTGACGATATCTTGAGTAAAGACATTGATCGCCGCCAGCAGGGACGTATTACCCAAGACAGGCTCAATACTGATGGAAACGGAGCCGTCACTGTAATGTCTTCAACTAAAGACATTTTTGATATTCACGATACGCTGCCCTATAGCGAATGGCTCAAACAGGCGCATCAACAAACATATATGCCTATCAATCGAATTCATGCGGCGCTCGTGCGATATAACGCAAAGAAGAAACTATCTGATCTTTTCTTCAATAAGAGTACTCTAAGCGAGTTTGTCGCGCAGTTTAATCTTTGGATGCAGGAGAATTTTATCAACAGGTTCTCTTATACCCGAATTGATGGGTCACTGGGGAAAACTGCCCTAACCGATGTGGATGGTAAACCCCTTGAGCATATTGTCCAAGGTAACGTTGGTATCTACCGTGATCAGAACGCCGAGGTATCTGAGAAGTTCCTCTATGATGCTTTTGTTTACGACTCGCACAAAGAACAAGAGAATATTCGTGACTCCATCATGGACGAGATCGTAGTCTACGGGAAAATACCACGGCGTTCTATCAGGGTACCCATCTATTTTGGTGGTACTAGTAGCCCTGACTTCATGTATGTTCTCAAAACTAAAGACGGAAAGCTTTCGCTAAACTTTGTCATCGAAACTAAAGACTACAGCTCTGAGGGTGACCTGCGGCTAACGGAAAAGCGGCGTATTGAAGCTGCTCAAAAGTTCTTTGATTCCATCAAGAGTAACGAAGATATTCAGGTGAAGTTTGCTCCCCAACTCAAGCATGATGGTATTACTGACATGATTAAAGATATTTTAATTCAGGATGAATAGATAAAGCATTCTGTTATTTCACCAAAAGTTTCAGGTGCCTGTATTTTAAGGTTTATATTAAATACAGGCACCATAACGGAATATTTGTAATATCATATACTCAATTTTACCGTTTTTCTAAGTATTTCGACAATTCTTCGAAAGATAAAACCTCATATTTTCTATCCATAATTTCAAGTACATAATCTACCAAATTTTTTTCTTCATCATTCGCCTGCAGGGTTATATTAATAATATTTTCTTGATTGCATTTATACTCTGTCCTCTCTTGTAGATCTTTCTTCTTTGGGACAATTAGCTTACCATCATTACCCATGATGGACTCTTTACTCTGAGCGTATGTTAAGCATCCGTTCTGAAAGTATTTTTCACGTGAAATAACAGAGTTACGGCGCACCCATTCCCTTGGCACTAACAAAAAAGGGGTTCCATTATAATGAGGAATATAGAACCGTTCCTCGACCCAGTCGCTAGATTTTACATCCCAAGCCCTTAGGGGATCAGATATTTTCCCTAATGACTTAAGTTTTTTATAATTTCCCATCATGTCTTGAGTAAATTCTACTAACACCTTAAAAATTAACCTGGTTGTAAGGTCAGAAGTAATGTCTATCCCTACTTTAGGAACAAACACACTTAACTCTTCAATCCTCTTAAGTAGACCAATTCTCACAAGCGCTAAAAGATCGTTACTTAAAACCGTCCATATATTTGTTCCAACAGTTTCTCCCCCGCCAATTCCCTTAGGAGATTTGGCAGACATTCCTAACCGAGTCTCGTTTGGCTCCTTAAATTGATTTAGCAAGTCTTGCTCGCGTAAATTTGCAACACCTGTTGAGGCTTGATTCAATACTGCTGCTGTAATGATATTGAAAAAAGAATCCATGAGCACAACAGCCTTTTTTGCATATTTATTAGAATTAAAATTATTATGCAGTGAGGCAATCCTTATAGCTCTAGGATCTATAAACAAAAAGTTATCTTTTGCAAGATCAACATCGAGAAAAGGGAGATTCTTTGAGGATACACCCAAATAATTTGATATTTTCATAGCTGTTTCCTATCAACTAGAGAGAGCGATATTTAAGGACTCACCTACCGTGGTGAGGTCCTGTAAGGTATGAATACTTGCCTGCGTCTACCCCATTGATATCCGTTACAAGTAAATCCATACTGTAGAAATTATACTACCAACACCTAAAAATCTCTAGAGACTCTGTTTAAAATATATTACATATGAACATGATCGCTTACCCCATCCTATGGTCATTTCCTTTGATTCTTTTACCTCTTTCCACTGCATAATTACTTATCAAGAAGTAGGTACAGTTTAAGACCGGTTAGCCGGTATTTTCTGGCTGGGGATCAACGAATATGCCTCCGTCCTGTAACTGGAACTTGGAAAGACACCCAGCCGCAGTATGTTGGGGTGAGAGCTACCCAACACAGTTGAGCATCTAGTACTATCGATAAACAAACGTTCACGATGCGTTTACACGCAGACCACAAAAGGAGCATCATGTCCCGCTTCTTTACACGTTATTTCACATCAGCCCTCGTATTCATGTTCACCCTGCCTATTGGTACTCTCCTGTTCGGTGGTTTTGGTTCCGGGCGGGGGTTTGCGGCAGGCGCGGCTGTTGCAACCATCTGCGCCATATTCACCTACATTTTCTGGCCCAAGCTGAAGGATAATTCCGCGCCAGGGCAGGATTCTTCGGGTACGTCGCAGGACTCATTCGAATAATGCACCTTGGGGTGTATTACCCACTCTCTAGGGTGGGGTAATACGCCAAATGCTGCGTTATTCGTGGGACTACAAAAATTAGGAGCAATCGCTATGACGCTGGGCACGTACTACATAGGCTATGAAGGCATCAGGAAGAGTACCCTCACCTGGCAGGGGCTACGTTGGGGGCTCGCGCAGGGATACATCAGCCGCGCGGATATTCTGCGGTATGCCTCCGACCGGCTGAAGGAAGACTCCAGCGACCTGGAATACGAGCTCTACCAGTGCAAACCCGACCACACCTACCGGGTTGATGGGATTCTGGCCGAACTCGCGCGGCACGAAGACTCTCTTGAACTCACCGACCCTGAGCCCGGAAGCACCGACCCCCGCCACGCGCTCTGGCTGTACCTGCTACTCAAACATGTGTATGAGCACCGCAAGAACTTTGACGACCCGCTGGGCGAGGTAGAAATTCTTCACGCCGATTTTGGCTACCCCGAGGACGTGACCCCATTCGTGCGACACATGCCCGCAACCGACTATGACCCTTCAACATACACACGCCAAGAGAACATCGACAGACTCTACGCTTTGTGGGAGGCGTACTTGCGCGAGGCTAAAACCCGTTTTGAGGTGTAACAGCCAAAACTTGCCTGCCTATCTAGAAGAGTTTTTGCATTCAGAAGCGATAAGCTCTTCTGAATGCAAAAACTCTTCTGAATAGAAACGACGCTTCGGCAAGCAGCCCTAATACCGCTGCCTTTCCTGTGCCGCTGGCATACACTTAAAACCATGTACCGCATCATGACTGTCTGCACCGGAAATATTTGCCGCTCCCCCGTGGGCGAGTACCTGATTCGTGAGCACGCGCGCCAGGCGGGGCTTGAGGTTGAGGTCGCGTCCTCCGCTATCACGGACTACGAGATCGGCAACCCCATCGACACCCGCGCCGGGCGCATACTCACCGCGCGCGGCATCGACCCCAGCGGGCACCGCGCATCCAGATTCGTAGCCGAAGACTTCGACCGCTACGACCTGATTCTGGCAATGGACACCCCGCACTACCTGCACCTGAAACAGCTTGCGCGCACCGAGGACGACAAAGCCAAAATCCGCATGATGCGCTCCTTCGACCCCGCAATGGCGGGTAAAAACCTGGACGAGCTGGGCATCTACGACCCCTGGTACGGGCAGATGCGCGACTTCGAATACACGACCGAACTCATCGACACCGCGGCGCGGGCGCTGATCGCCGAGCTGAGCGCGACCCCGCAGGAAAACTAGCGCATGGGCGTGTGGAGCATAGTTTTCGGCAACGGCTACGAAACCAACGACGTTGAAGAAATCTTGGAATTCTGCCTGAAAACATACCGCGAACTCACCCTGCCGCCCACCGACGAAGACGGAATGCCGCTCGATACCAACGCCTTCAACGACGCCGCATTACCGCTTATCATCGGCATTGACGGGCGCAGCGGAAGCGGCAAAACAAGGCTCTCCGAACTCCTAGAGCAGTCCTTATCTGCCGAAGGAATCGGTGTGAGCGTGCTCAACCTCGATTCCATCTACCCCGGCTGGGACGGGCTGGCGGAAGGAACCAAAACCTGGCGAAAAATCTCGCGGAACCTGCACAAAGGCAAACCCGCCAGCTACCGGGAGTGGGATTGGCACGCGGATGCGCCCGGCCCCAAACACACGATCGACTCCACCCAGGAAACCGTCATCATCTGTGAGGGCGTGGGGGCAATCGCCGGAACCTGCGATGTGCGCATTGTGGTGAGGGCGCCCGACGAGCTGCGGTACAGGCGGGCAATAGACCGCGACGGCGAGATGTACCGTCCGCATTGGGACCGCTGGGCGGCTCAGGAAGAAGCCCTCTTCGCCACCTACTCCGCCACGTATGCGCAGGCAGACCTCATCTACCGCACGGCGTAGCCCTCTGCCCTGCCGTTTGCTGTACCCGTGCTTACCCTCCCTGAGATAAAGAGCCTTGTTCGTGAATAAAGAGTTATAAATCCCGCTTTATTCACGATCAAAGCTCTTTTTATGTGCCCGGCGGCAAAAAAGTTTAGCGCCCACGCCACTTACGCCGGATGCGCGCATCCGCTAGACTAGAAAAGTTGCGTTTCCAGCCGGGCGTATTCGGCGCCGTTACGCGTTCATAAACCTAGAAAGCACTCTACCTGTGTCTTCGTCACAGACTACCTCTCAGCAGGGTCATGAGCACCCTGATCACGTTAAAGTTTCCTTCGGTATTCCTGCCCCCGTTATCGTCACCCTTGCCGCACTGACCGCTATTGCACCGCTGGGTATCGACATGTACCTGGCCTCGCTGCCTACGGTTGCCCGCGAGCTCAACACCACCGATGCCGCCGCATCTATGACCCTCAGCGCCTTCATGATAGGCATGGCACTCGGGCAGCTTATGATCGGTCCACTCTCCGATAAAACCGGTCGCCGCAAACCGCTTCTGATCGGTTCCGTAGTCTGCTTTATTGCGACCGCACTGTGCGGATTCTCACCCAGCATTGAGGTCTTCATTGCGGCGCGTTTCCTCATGGGCTTCAGCGGTGCTATCGGCGCAGTACTCGCCCGCTCCATCGTTGCAGACACCACGAAGGGGCTGGCAACCGCCAAGCTCATGGGCGTCATGATGATGATTAACGGATTTGCCCCCGTGCTGGCGCCACTCTTTGGCGGGTGGGTGCTGTCGTGGGGTACGTGGCGCAATATTTTCCATGTGCTCACCGTAGTGACCGCGCTGCTCATGCTCGCCGTGATTTTCATTCTGCGCGAGACTCTTCCCGTTGAAAAACGGTACAAAGGCACCGCGCTGAGTGTCTACTCCGAGATTCCGAAAGTATTCAAAATCCGCCGTTACATGGGCTTTTCCCTCACCATGTGCTTTGCCTTCGGCGCAATGTTCTCGTATATTTCGGGTTCCACCTTCGTGCTCCAGAACATTCTGGGTCTCAATGCCGGGCAGTTTACTCTCGCCTTCGGGGTGAACTCCCTCGGCATTGTGGCGATGAGCTCACTGGCAACCGCGCTAGTTGGTCGTATCGGTCAACGTGTGATCGTCAATATCGGAGTGATTTCTCTCCTAACGGTCTCAAGTCTGCTGACTATCTCATTCGCACTGGGTATTTCGCTGTGGCCCACCCTGATTCTGCTGTTCTGCCTCACCTGCTCAGTGGGTCTGATTTTCGGTAACTCCTCGGCACTGGCGCTGAACGAGGCACGCCATATGGCGGGCAGCGCATCCGCCGTCATGGGCACGATTCAGGCACTTCTGGGCGGACTTGCCGCACCCCTGGTTTCACTGGGCGGCGAAGGTTCCTATATGCCGATGGCGTTCTCAATTCTGGGGTTTGCGGTACTGACCGCGATCACCCTCTTTTCAACCCCGCGTAAGGACGCCGACTATGCGGCAGACGGCGGCGAAGGCGGGCGCTAGCGCTTCGCATCGAGCGTGTTAAGACGTTGATACCCAAGAAGCGGGTTTTTGCCGAAAAGATGAAAAAATATCATCATTTTCGAGCAGAAACCCGCTTCTCGGCGTATTCGCGCAGGTAGCTGGTATCCTGATAAATCCTAAGATTTTTAAGGAGGCTGACCGTGAGCACTGACGAAAACCTCACAAGTGCAGAGATCATCAAACGGTTCAACCACTTCTACGACTGCTGGCTGGATTCGATCACCGTAACCTATGCAAAGGGAACAGCTGTTCGTCTGCGATTCTGCGCGGTGGACCGGACCCATGTAGACGGCGGCTGGGAGAAGGCCGCTACCGACGACGTCTGGCGGCACGTCACCGTAACCCTGGAAGATATTTCGGACTACCGGGTGCAAGGCCCGTTCATCAGCATATGCAGCGGGGTTCATGTTCTCGAACGGGACGGCAAAATCGGGCTCGATATCGAAGGGGACAACGACAACCCCGAAACCTTCGAGGACATCGCCGAGGCAGACATATACTTTATCGCCGAAAACGCCACCTGGGAGCTGGGCCCGCTCGGCGTGCACTGCTGTGAGGGCACGTGAGCCACTACACTGGAAACATGACTAGTTCCGTGATACTCCTAAATTCAGAGAACCCGCAAGGCGTTGCCGTAGACCCCACCCAGCCGCTTATCGGCGTGGAAGACCAAGGATTTACCCGTGGCGACGGCGTTTTTGAGACCATGCTCGCCGTCAATCGGCAGGTGCGAAAACTTGATATGCACCTCACCCGACTCGAATCTTCGGCGCGTATGCTCGACCTGCCCGAACCCGACCTGCACCAGCTTCAGGATGCGCTGGCAAACCTTCTCGCCCAGGCCGTACCCGGCGCCCACACGGAACTCGGCGAAGAGCATATTGTCAAAATCATTATCTCGCGCGGGCTGCCACGTGCCTCTGTGGGAATGCCCGCCGGTCCATACACCCTGCTGATCGCGTCCCCGGTGCCCGAAACTACCGTGAACCAGCGGCAGAACGGCGTGAAGGCCATGCTGCTGCCACGCGGGCACGACCCCGCCGACAACACCGCATACCCGTGGCTGTTGGCGGGCGCGAAAACACTGTCGTACGCGGTCAATATGGCGGTTTTGCGGTATGTGCACAGCCGGGGTGCGGATGATGCGATTTTTATGACCGACAACCGCCGCATTCTGGAGGGGGCAACCTCGTCGGTGCTGATGGCGCGTATCGAAAACGGTGTAAAGACGCTGTACACCCCCGAACCGAACCACGGAATCCTGCCCGGTACCACGCAGGGCGCTATTTTTGAGGCGGCGCGGCGCGACGGCTGGGAGCTGGGCTACGGCCCGCTATACCCGCAGGATCTTTTCGAGTCAGATGGGGTTTGGCTCGCCTCCTCGGTACGTCTGCTCGCCCCGGTCACGCATCTGAACGGTACGGCGTTAGCGCACGATGCGCAGCTCACGCACCGGTTCTTGGAATACCTGGCACAGGGCTAAGGTACAGGGGTAGCGGCGCAAGACTGATACTTGCGCCGCTACCTCAGCCCGGTTTTTCAGACCCGAGTACCTGGCGGCAGCTTCGGTGCGGCTACTGCCACAAGAAACGCAAGGTTCCTAGTCCCAGCGAAACCCCGTAGGCGCACGCAACGATCACGGCGGCGGCAACCGCAACATACGCATCACGCCGGGAATAGGCGGGCACGCGGGCCCAGGAACGTTTGCCGGTACCGAAACCACGCGCCTCCATTGTGACCGCAAGGCGCGAACCACGGCGAATTGCCTGAACCATGAGCGCGAAGGCCTGCCCGGCACCGGTTTTGATGCGCCCGAGCGGGCTCTGACCCGCGCCCAGCCCGCGTGCACGCCGTGCCTGCCCCAGCGTATTCCACTCCCCAAATAGGATGCCGACAAGGCGTAACGCCGCCAACGCGGCAAGCACGAAACGGGCGGGCAGGCGGAAAGTTTGGGCAAGCGAATCACCCAGGTCGGTTGGGTCTGTTGAGAGTACAAATGCGAAGGTCGGCAGAATCATCGCCAGGGAACGAATCATCATCGAAAAAGCCGCCGCGAGCGACCCTTCCGTGATGGTGTTCAGCCCAAAATCGAGTAGTACGGCACCGGTTTTATTAACAAGGATCGCCACACTCCAGCCAGTGGTCAGCACCGCTATCAGGATAGGCCAGCTGCGCGCCAGCAGGTTCACAGGCCGAAACCCGACCGCAATGAACCCCAGCAGTTCCAGTCCAAAGATGATAGCTGCGGTTACCGGGTCTTGAATGAGGATTGCCGCAAGAACCAGCACGCCCGCAACCACTAATTTGACGCCCGCGTTAAGCCCGCCAAACCAGCTGTTGCGCTCAGCACTCGGCCCGAAAAAATCGGTATTCATGCGCTACTTCCCTTCCTGAAGACTCCGGTCTGCGGGCTCATGCGGCAGGCTTTCAAGCGTGATACTCCGCCCACCCAAAGCCGCCGTAAATTCGAGGTCGTGAGTCACCGAGATCACCGCAACCCCCTCAGCAAGAAGCCCACGAATCAGGCGCACCAGTTCGCCCCAGGTGCTCGCATCCTGCCCGAAAGTCGGTTCGTCAAGAATCAGCACACGCGGCGCCGTCGCCAAAGCGGATGCAACCGACAGCCGGCGTTTTTGCCCGCCCGAAAGCGTGAACGGGTTGGCATCTAAAAGCCCTTCTAAACGCAAGCGTTCGGCGAGGGATGCGGTGGCGGCGGCGAGCGCATCCTCATCAATTTTTTCGCGGCGCAGGGCGGCGAGGCGGCGTGGCCCGAGTTCGAGTTCTTCGCGCACGCTGCCGCGCACGAATTGGTATTCGGGTTCTTGGAAAACGTAGCCGATGCGCCCCAGCAGCTGGGCGGGACTCCAGGAGGGAATATCCCAGCTGGCGGCTGTTTTCTCGCGGGTGAGGGAGCTTTCTGCCGTTGGGTTTTGGTCGAACTCGCGCAGTGCTTCGTGGGCGTGCAGGGTTCCGTTGGGGGCGTAGAGGAGCCCGGCAAGAGTGAGTGCGAGGGTTGATTTTCCGGCGCCGTTGGGGCCGAGAATGCTCAGGTGCTCGCCTTCTCGAATGCTCAGGTTAATGCCCCCGCGCAGGGTAGGAATATCCAGGGGTACGGGTGCGGGTTCCGGCATGGTTTTGAGCTGTCGTCGGCGTGCCCTTAACTGTTTCTTGCTCGGGAATTCCCGAGTAATCGCAAGGTTTTCGGCGCTTAGGAGTATGCGCCCGCTCGGTACCGCCGCGGCGGCGGGTTCGGGAACATACCCGGGCACCCACACGCCGTTGGCGATGAGGGTTTCGCGGGCTTGGGCGAGCACGGTTTCGGGTGCACCGTCGTGGGTGATGCCTCCGTCGGCACCAAGCACGATAACGCGGTCCATATGCTGCGCCCACACGCCCACCCGGTGTTCGACGACGATCAGGGTGGCACCGGTTGCCGTGACCGCCTGCACCACGGCATCGCGCACCTGCTGAACGCCTTCGGGGTCGAGGTTCGCGGTGGGTTCGTCAAGCAGAATGGCGCGCGGGTGCATCGCCAGGATTCCGGCGAGCCCCAGGCGTTGTTTCTGCCCGCCCGAAAGCGCATTCGTGGGATGCTCATGCGGCAGGTAGTCGAGCCCGACGGCGGCGAGCGCATCATCAACGCGCGCCCAGATTTCTTCGCGTGCGACCGCAAGATTTTCGGGGCCGAAGGCTACGTCATCACCTACGCGGGCGAGCACGACCGATGATTCTGGGTCTTGCTGCATGAGCCCGATGAGTCCGCGTGCGTCTTCGGGGGCTACGCCGTCGATGCGCGCGCTGCCGCTTTGGCTTTGCCCGTCGTGATCGTGCAGCACCCCGGCGATAGCGTGCAGGAGCGTTGATTTTCCTGCGCCGGAGGGCCCCAGCAGCAGTACTTTCTGTCCGGGTTCGATGCGCAGGTTCACGTTCGAGAACGCTGGTTTTTCGCGCCCGGGGTGGTGCCAACCGAAGTTGTGAAGGTCGATTGCGGCACCGCGGGCGGGCGCATCGGGGGCGGTACTGTGGGGTTCGGTCATGGTTGCACCCTGGGTTGCGGATGGTTCAGGATGTTCCGTGTTTGAGGGTTTGAGCGTTGGGATAGGCTGTGACATACGCCTGCCTGCCTATTATCCGCGTGCGGTACGTGCCTGCACGCCGGAGGCAAGCGAGGCGAGTACCCCGGTTTTAGCGAGCGCTTTCGTGAGTCCCCAGGAGAGCACCCCGGCGAGCACAATCCCTGAGACGACCGCACATACCACGTAGATGACGGCTTTGAAGATTTCCATGTCTGGGTAGTAGATGATGATTTCGTTGACACCCATGAAAAGCCCGCTCAGTGCGCCCGCGAAGGCTGCTGTGCTGAGGTTCCAGACTCGGTACCCGAACACGGCGAAGGCGATTTCCGCACCAATTCCCTGGAAGAATCCGGCGATGAGGATTGATTGGCTCCAGGCGCCTCCGGTGAGAAATACGGAGATGACGGCGGCGACGATTTCGCAGTAGAGCGCGGCACCGGGCTTGCGGATAAGGTACCCGCCGAGCACACCGGCGAGCAGCCACATACCGGCGACGATGGGTCGGTATTCGGGAACCGCCGCGAAGAGCGTTTTAGTGGCGGGGTCTACGGCAATATCCCAGATCCAGAAGATTACCGCGCAGGCGGCGGCGATCACAGAGACGATAACGATTTCATTGACCCGCCAGCTGAGGCGAGATTTTTGAGACATATTTTCCTCCCATGATTGGAAGGGGAACATCCACACCCGTTGCGGGTGGGGTGTTGAGAAAAACATATTTCGACTCCCTACGCCGGTACTAACCGGATCAGGTTCGAGGGTCTGCGTTGCACTCTCAGCGCCCGTCTGCGGCGCTCCCCTGTCGTGTTGCTTCGAGAGTTCGAAGCTTATAAACGTTTACATTCTATGCCGTGTGAGTCGTTTTCTGTGAGTTCGTTGAGTTTTTGAATCGGTTTATGACAAGAACGTGCGGCAGGTCGGTAATATGATTCCTTGATTTGCCGCTGGTATACACCTTTCAGGCCCGCAATACTGTGCTTTTTCTCACATTCTAGAGTTTTTACCCTAATTTTTCGTGTATGCGCGCGTTAAAACAGGTCATATTCTCTGCATCTAAGTCGCAAAGCCGATAGGCTAGGGATAGTCACTTCTGATTTTTGAGGAGAATATATGAACCCCATAGCAAGGATTGCTATCACCGGTGCCAATATGGCCGCCGCTGCCTTGGCAAGCAAGGGTCTTGGTGCAGCGTGGAAGCGTGTGACCGGTAACGAACCTCCTACCACCGACCCCGAGTCCGAAGACACTCTGCGCCATGTTATTGTGTGGAGCGTCGTCACTTCCGTGGTAGGTGCCCTGGTAAGCGTCGGTATTACCCGCGCACAGCGCCGTTTCTTCTCGTAATTTCACGGTGTATTTGGATGGATGCGCCGCCCCCGCAGCCTTCAGGCTGTAGCGGTGTGCGCATCTTTTCCAATGTGCTGAATAGTCTGCCTGCTCAGAAGAGAATAAGGCGCTTGGCACGCTGGGAGGCGATGCCTACGGCAATGTCGCCGGGGGTAAGCTACAAGACCAGCACCAGATTGAGGGCGCCTAGCTGCGTCTTACACGAAAGTGAACACATCCGTTATGACCTCACACGTTCCCGATCACAGTACAAGCCGCCGTTCGGTTGTATCCTGGGTGCTGTGGGATGTTGGCTCATCAAGTTTTGGCACTATCATGATGACCTTCATCTTCACGGTATACCTCACGAGCTCCTATTTCGGGTCTACCGAAAGTGCTTCTGCAGCTCTCTCTTTGGGACTGACTATCTCCGGGGTCTGCATTGCGTTTTTTGCTCCGGTCAGCGGCCAACGCGCCGATAAATCCGGTACAGGTATCTTCTGGTTGGGTGTGAACACGCTCAGCATGGTGCTTCTTTCCGCTCTGTGTTTCTTCGTGGAACCCAACCCCGGGCACCTGTGGTTAGGCGTGATCCTGATTTCTGCGGCGAACATCTTCAGCGAATTCGCCGCCGTGAACTATAACGCCGTACTGCCACGAGTTTCAACCCCGAACAATATTGGCAAAATCTCTGGAATCGGCTGGTCGGCGGGTTATGTGGGCGGCCTGGTGGCCCTGATTATCGTGTTGTGGGGATTTATTTTTGAGCCTAACGGGCTGCACCTGAGCACCGATAACGCCTTCAATATTCGTGCGGTAACGTTGTTTTCCGCCCTGTGGTGCCTGGTCTTCTGCGCCCCCATCCTGATTCGGATGCGCCGACGCAAACACGTGTTGCCAGAGGTGCTGCCCACCCGCGAGCTCAGGTTCCTAGAACGCGGTCTCTCGCGTCTTTCCCCAGCGCGGCAGGGAGGACTATTCGCCTCCTATAAGGAACTGTGGCGCACCATTGTCAGACTTCGTAAAACTGCCCCTCAGACTCTCTATTTCCTGTGTGCCAGCGCTATCTTCCGCGATGGTTTAGCCGGTATCTTCACCTTCGGCGGCGTGCTGGCGGCCGGTTCTTTCGGTTTCAGTACTTCGGATGTCATTATTTTTGGTGTTGCCGCCAATGGTGTTGCCGCCGTAGGCGCGGTGCTGGGCGGATACCTGGATGACTATCTGGGGCCCAAAAAGATTATTATTTTCTCGCTTGTAGGCATTCTGATTGCAGCCGTGCCCCTGCTCTTGTTCCCCTACCCTATGACCTTCTGGATTTGTGCGCTCATTCTCGCGCTTTTCGTGGGACCCGCGCAGTCCTCGTCGCGTACCTTCTTGGCGCGCATCGCCGATCCCGGTACGGAAGGTGAGCTCTTCGGTCTGTATTCGACAACTGGCCGCGCAACCAGCTTCTTGTCACCTTTGCTCTTCGGCCTGTTCGTCACAATTTTTAATGCTCAGGTGTGGGGTATTCTCGGCATTATGGTCGTGGTGCTGGCGGGCCTGCTGCTGGCCCTGCCGTTAGAATCGCCACAAGCGCTTCACCTGCGCAAGGCACGCCGCGCCGAAAAGAAAGTTTCCAAGGCGGCGCAGCGGTAGTTCTTTACCCGTTTCCCCTAAACTCGTGCGCCCCTCAACCTACGAGTCTTAAACCCGCGAGCAGATAGCGGATTGCTATCTGTTCGCGTATTTATTGGGTTTGTTTAGTTCGAGTCTTCTTCGGTATACAGCGGATCATCTACGGTGCGCATCGTGAGTATACCGCTTTCGGACAGCTGGTCAACAACCTGGCGATGCGCATCCTCGGGCAGCCCCTCAAACAACTCACGCATAGCCTCGTAGTGCTCCCGCACCGTCAGCTCGTGAGCGGCGTTAATCCAACACTCCGCCGCGAATGCGGAAAGCTCATCCAGTGAATCTCCGTGATGCAGCAGGAATCTTTCTCCATCCACCAGGTACCCGGTGGTGCCGAACATGCGCTGAAGAACCTGCGTACCGTTAGGGTATACGTTCGGCAAGCGGTCGAGCACCTCAAAGGTCTCGTACTCGTCCACTCTCTCGGAGTTCGGGAGCACAGCATCCTCGGCGAGAAGTCCACGCACGAGCGGCTCAATATCTTCAACCTCGGAGTACACCAGCCGCCATACGCCGCCGCACTGCTCAAACAGGCGAATAATCGAGAGCACACCCTCGGGGTTGAGCGCCACACCAGAGGTCTGCTCGGCAATCGACATGAGCGCATCCCCCAGGCTCACACGCTCAAGATAGGGTTTCGTGGGCTCATCGGTGCGCCCCACCATGACGACGCGAGCGGCTGTATAGCTCGTATCCTCACAGTCCGCCGCGTTCAGACCCAGTTCCACGGGATTACACTGTTCCTTTGGCTCATCGTCAGAAACAACCAGCGACAGCGGCTTCGGGTAGGGGTAAATCTCACGGTTGGCACCCACGATCGTGGTTTCGTCCGTCAGATAGGTGAACTTCTTCCCCAGATACTGCGCGGCGGTCGTCTTCCCCCGCCCCGAAGCACCCACCAGCACCAGCGCGCGCTTCGTAGCGGGGTCGCCAATGGCGGCGGCATGCAGCATGGTGCGCTTACCCGCCAACTGCTGAATCATCGCAACCGTCAGGTTAGACGTCAGAGTCTCCAACGCCTGCTTCTCGTTCTGAATATTAAGAATCTGCAGAATCCCGAACGGGTTCACCAGGTCGGGGTGCTCGTCAAACAGATTCACACTCCCGTCCGTGAGCACAATAGCGTGCGCCACAGACTGGGTTGCCTCAAGGGCATCATGCACACTATCGAAGAGACGCGGGGATAGACTCACCCAGGTCTGTACGATCTGCTCGCGCAGCGCATCGGGAACACCGGGACCAAAAATAACCTTCAGATCGGCACCGGCAGGGCTTAAAGCCATTGTCTTGAACGACAAGGTATCTCCTTGAAAAAATCATGCGGACGGCGACTAGTCGCCAGATTTCTCAACGGGGATCTCTGTACGGTGAAAGTTCAGGTAGCTGCGCGATGCGGTTGGTCCGCGCTGCCCCTGGTAGCGGTTTCCGTATGCGCCGGAACCATACGGATGCTCAGTCTCGCTTGTGAGCCGGAAGAAACACAGCTGACCGACCTTAGACCCGGGCCACAGCATGACCGGCAGGGTCGCCATATTAGACAGTTCCAGGGTCACGTGCCCTGAAAAACCGGGGTCAATGAACCCTGCGGTTGAGTGGGTCAAAAGCCCCAAACGCCCGAGTGAAGACTTACCTTCCAGGCGAGCCGCCACATCCGCAGGCAGGGTCACCTGTTCGTAGGTGGAACCGAGCACAAACTCGCCAGGATGCAGAATAAAAGGCTCGTCGGGGGCAACTTCCACCAGACGAGTCAGTTCTTCCTGCTCCTGCGACGGGTCAATATGCGGGTACTTATGGTTGTCAAACAGACGGAAAAAGCGGTCGATGCGCACATCGACGCTCGCCGGCTGAATCATCGAATCGTCAAACGGCTCAAGTACGATACGGCCGTCAGCAATTTCTCGTCGAATATCGCGGTCTGAAATAAGCACACTCTAAGGATACCGACTCCAGACTCCATACTTCACCATTGCTGAAAGAGAACAGCCGACAAGTCAAAAATAAAAATCTGCGGCAAAGTATGCGAACCGAGGCAGCACACGCTACACTAGGTTAAGTCCGATCACGGATGCGCGGCTGTAGCTCAATGGTAGAGCGCACGCTTCCCAAGCCTGATACGCGGGTTCGATTCCCGTCAGCCGCTCACATAGTGTCTCCAGCCTAACGGCTGGAGACCTCTTTTTTAGGCTTCCGGGAATCGCTTCCAGGCGCGGATTTGGCACCTCGCCCGCTCGGAATCCGCACCCTCCAGCCCGTCAGCCGCTCTTAAATGCTCTGGTATTTGCCAGGGCTTTTTTATTTTCCTCAGCTAGCCCCGCGAACAGGTGGTTTTTGACCCGAGCAGATAGTATTTTCCTACCTTTTCGGTCAAAAACTACCTGCTCGCGGATTCAGGCAGCATGTCAAAGCAATAAAAACGCCGCCAAGAACCACGATAAAGGTTGTGTGCTAGCCTGAGTGGGAAACATCTGCGTGTGCCGCATCGTCGCAAAATCACCGCAACACCCGCGTGAGCACGCAGGAAACACTACTTTCACAGTCGAATCGTGGTCCCATGACAACCAGTAATACCGCCGGAACTGCCACACCTTTAGACCTTTCGCTGTATCTGGTCACCGGCGAAAACCCCGTCGAAACGGTGCGGCGGGCACGGCATGCCACCTGCATACAGGTGCGTTCCAAACCCATCAGCGCCCGCAACCTGTATGCCCTTGCCGAAGAGATCGCGCGCATCGCACTCCCCCACCAGAAGATACTGATTGATGATCGGGTGGATGTTGCCCTCGCCCTGCGCGCTCGCGGGGTGCGCATCGACGGGGTACATATCGGCCAAGACGATCTGCCCGTCGCCGATGCCCGCCGTCTGCTGGGCGAGCACGCCATTATTGGTCTCACCACCGGCACTCGCGAGCTTGTTGAGCGCGCTAACACCGTTGCGCACCTGATCGATTACATTGGTGCTGGGCCGTTCCGACCCTCCCCGACCAAAGCCTCAAACCGCCCGCCACTGGGTGTTGAAGGGCTGCGTGAACTTGCCGAGCTCTCGGAGGTTCCGGTGGTCGCCATCGGCGATATTTGGCCGCAAGACTGCCCGAGCATCCGCGAAACAGGGGTTGCCGGGGTTGCAATGGCACGCGCCTTCGTGGAAAACCCGGAATTGCAAGCATAATCATGGCAGAAGTTATTACCGTGGTGGGCGGCGGAATTATTGGGCTGACCACCGCTTTTGAGCTTACCGAACGCGGCCAGCGGGTGCGCGTCTATGACCCAACCCCCGGCGAGCGCGGCACGGGCGCCAGCTATTTTGCGGGTGGAATGCTCGCGCCTATTGCCGAAGTGCAGTTTCAACAGGATGCGCTTTTCCCGCTCATGGTTGCCAGCGCGAATGCGTACCCTTCGCTCATGCGCAGGCTCGCTGCGGTAACAGACGCCCCCACCGGCTACGATACGACCGGCACGTTGGTGGTGGCGAGTGACCGTGCGGATGCGGCGCATCTGCGCGATGTTTCTGAGTATTACCGTTCACTCAACCGCAGTGCTGAGGCGATTCCCGTGAGCCGGGCGCGCGCCCTGGAATCTGCACTTGCCCCGGATTTGGCGGGTGCGGCATTGATTGAGGGCGATCATCAGGTGGCGCCCCGGCTGTTTTTGCAGGCTCTCGTGAAGGCGTTGAGGGCGCGCGGGGTCGAGTTTGTGCGTGAGCGCGTGACTGACCCGGATTTTGGGGATATTGTGTGCACCGGTTTGGGCGCGGCGGGGAAGTATCCGCTGCGCCCGGTTTACGGCGATATTCTGCGTTTGCAGGCGCCGCATCCGCTGGTGGAGCATGTGGTGCGCGGGTTCGTGAACGGGCGGCCTGTTTATGTGATTCCACGGCCTGGCGGTGAGGTGTGTATCGGTGCGACAAGCCGCGAGGACACGCGCACACGCCCCGGTGTGGACGGCGTGTATCAGCTGCTCAAAGATGCGATTCGGGTGGTTCCTGCGGTGGAAGAATGCGAGCTCATTGAGGCAAATGTGGGGGTGCGCCCCGGAACCCCGGATGATCTGCCGATCTTTGGTAATCGCATAACGGCGACCGGGCGGCAGCAGCTGATCTCGAACGGGTATTTTCGGCACGGAATTTTACTGGCGGCACTCGCTGGGAAAGCCGGTGCGGAGGTATTTTTGGGTGGGGATATTCCGCCGGAGTTCGCGCCCTGCTCACCGAAGAGGTTTGAGCGCTGATACGCGATTTGCTAGTACATACCGCCAGTTTGTGCACTAACAACGAGAGGAATAGTCCATGAAAATAACCTATAACGGCACATTATTAGACATTTCAACCACGAATCTTGAGGCGCTGATTCTTCAGCAGGCGGGCACCGATCAGGGTGTCGCTGTCGCACTCGATGGTGCTGTGGTGCCGCGTTCACGGTGGGCGAGTACCGAAGTACCCGAGGGCGCTAGGGTCGATGCGCTGACCGCAGTTCAGGGCGGGTAGAAGCCATGATTATTGCTGAGAAAGAGTTCTCATCCCGGCTCATTATGGGTTCTGGGGGCGCCACCAGCATGGACCTGCTCGAAAAAGCGCTGGTCGCATCCGGCACCGAGATGACCACGGTCGCGATGCGCAGGCACGCCTCGGGCACTCCTATTTTTCCGCTTCTGACCAGGCTAAATATTGCGCCTCTACCCAATACGGCGGGGTGCCGTACCGCACGCGACACCGTTATCACCGCCCGGCTTGCGCGCGAAGCCTTGGGGACTCAGTGGATTAAGGTTGAGGTGATTAGCGATGAAGATACCCTGCTTCCGGATGTGTGCGAGACCGTGACCGCCTGCGAAACGCTGGTGGCGGAAGGGTTCACGGTCATGGCGTACACCTCTGATGACCCGGTGATCGCCAAACGTTTAGAGGATGTGGGAGTCGCGGCGGTCATGCCGCTCGGCTCACCCATCGGCACGGGGCTGGGCATTTTGAACCCGCACAATATTGAGCTGATTTGCTCCCGCGCCACGGTTCCGGTGCTGCTGGATGCGGGGGTTGGCACCGCATCGGACGCCGCGTTTGCTATGGAACTGGGCTGCTCGGGCGTACTGCTGGCCTCGGCGGTCAACCGTGCGCAGGATCCGGTGGCGATGGCGCAAGCTATGAAAGCCGCTGTTGAGGCAGGCTATCTGGCGCGAGGCGCGGGCAGGATTCCTCAGCGCGAGCACGCGAAGGCTTCCTCCCCGGCGGAGGGTCTGGTGTCATGGATGTGACCTCACATGATCGCCCTTCGGTGCCTGACGCACCGCAGATTCTAGCGCCAAAGGACCCCGCGCAGGCGCAGGCTCTCGAAGCTGAGCGCGTATTGCGGCATGATCGTCTGCCCGGTTTCGACCAACAGGCGGTCGCCAATGCGCATGTGCTCGTTATCGGTGCGGGCGGCCTGGGCTGCCCCGTGGTGCAGGCGCTCGCCGCCGCCGGGGTCGGGTCGATTGCGCTCGTCGATCACGATGTGATTGAGCTGTCGAATCTGCAGCGCCAGCCGTTGTTCGGGATCGCCGATTGCGGCCGGGCGAAGGCTGAGGTTGCCGCGCATCGTGCCCGCGAGATTGCCCCGGCGCTGAGGGTGACGGTGTATCGGCGGTACCTGGAGGCATCCTGGATTCTTGACCTGCTCGCCGAGGAGAACCCTGCGGTGATCGTCGATTGTACCGACACCTTTGCGACTAAATATTTGATTGCCGATGCCGCCGAGATAACCGGTATTCCGCTGGTGTGGGGGTCGGTGCTGCGGTATCAGGGCAGCGTAAGCGTCTTCCGCACGGGGTCGGCACATCTGCGCGATCTGTTCCCCACGACCCCGGAAACGCTGGAATCCTGCGCCGAGGCCGGGGTACTGGGCGCTACCACGGCGGTGATTGGCTCGCTCATGGCGACGGAAACGCTCAAGTTCCTGGCGGGGTTACCCACGCTTGAGGGTCGGCTGCTCACCTACGAGGCGTTGAGCGGAACCTTCCAGAATTTTGCGCTCTCCCCAGACCCGGAACGTGCACCCGTGACGGATTTGAGCGCCTATAAACTGCCGAAGATTCTGCTGGATGTGCGCGAGCAGGACGAACGCGAAACCCAGGTGAAGTACCCGGATTCTTTACGCCTTCCGCTGTCTGTAGCTACCGAGGATGCGGTGCGCGCTATGTTGAAGCCGCTCGCCGGGGAACGCGTAGGCGTGTTTTGTAAGTCCGGGGCACGCGCAGCGAAGTTTATAAAGGATTGGGATGCAGTTGCAGAAGAATACAATATAACGCTGATTGGAATTTAGCGTTTATATTTTATTTTGCTAAAAAGACTCTTAATAATAAATGATCAGCAAATCTATTTTATTCATTATCAAAGGTCTTTTAAATATATAACAATATTGGATGCATTTATATAGCTTTCATGCATGCTTTATTGGGATAAAACTATGGTTGCAATCCTTCGATAATTAATTTTAGGGTGGAAATGCAGGAATTATCCGCAGTGCAGACGAAAGGATGCATTATGTCACTCGAAAACACCAATCTTTCTCGCCGTAAGCTCCTCAAAGCAGGTGCTATAGGTGTTCCCGCCGCAGGCGTACTTGCCTTCGGCTCCACCCTGGTCACTGCAACCTCCGCCAACGCTATCTCCGCCGACGGCTGGTGGGGATCCGAAACCTCAGCCGGGTTCCAGCGCTTCATGAACACAGTTATGGGTGCAAACCTTATTGTCGATGGGGTTATCAGTGGTCAGGATGCAGCTATGCAGACCTGGTGCCCTGGAATCGTCGGTGGTTGGGAATGGGTTCCCTACTACCAGGCCACGGGTTCACCCGCTATAACCTACATGCATAAATGGCTGGGCAACAAGGCTACAGAAGACGGCAAGTTTTCTCCGACTGACATTGCTGCACTTCAGAAGCACTACGGTGTCTCCGTAGATGGCTCGCTCGACGGTCCGTCCCAGACCATCAAGGCTTTGCAGAACGAAATTAACCAGTGGGTTGGGTAAATTAACTAATCCTCAAGCCGCGCCAGGTATCGGCTGTTAGGCTCGGTACCTAAAAAAGGCTCTTTATTTCAATAAAGCGGATTTTCTAATGCTTTATTGAAATAAAGAGCCTTTTTTTGGCGAAAAATTAGGGGACTATTTATCGATACTCAGCATAACCTTGGGGCGTTCCCTCTCCCCTGCTTCCAATCGCTCGAAGGCGGTCTGCGCATCATCGAGGCTGTAGCTGCGATCGATGAGCGTGCCCAGCTCATCCCGGTGCTCCCGCACGAACTGCGCGGCAGCCGCATAGTGGTCGATGCCGTGACGGACGCCCACCAGGTACTGCCCCCGCAGGGCAAGCTCCGAGGCGTCAAGATCGGTCTGCGCAGGCGGGAAGCCAATCAGCACCGCCGTGCCCCCATTCCTCAGCAGAGACGGCGTAGCTTGCAGTGCCGCAGCGGAACCGGAGCACTCCCACACAGCATCCCAGTCTCCGGCAGGGAGCGCATCTGTACTCTTATAGGTCGTAATCCCAAGCTCGGCAAGGTGCACGGGCTGCGTGGGATCAACCACCGCAACCTCAACGGGGTACTGCTTCAGCACCAGCGCCGCGAGGGTGCCGATCGTACCGCCGCCCAGCACAAGCACCCTATCGCCGGGTTCCGGGGTGGCTTTCGCTAGACCCTCCAAAACCGTCACGAGAGGTTCGATCAGAATATATTCGGGATGCGGCTCTGCACCCGAACCGTCCTCAATGACGGTCAGCACGTGCGCTGGCATTACAAGCTTTTGTGCCGTCGCACCACCGTGCTCATAAAGACCAACTTCGCGCAGGTTCGTGCAGAGATTACGCCGCCCACGCTGGCAAAAATCGCAGGTCAGGCAGGGAATCATGGTGCTTCCGGTGACCACGGCACCGGGTTTTAACCGACTGTCGTGAGCGATCTGCGGCGGGGTCTCAATCACACCCACCCACTCATGTCCATAATGATGCGGATACTCGGTCAGACCGCGCCGCAGATAGTTTGAGGTGCCGTCGTACAGCTCAAGATCGGTCCCGCAGATGCCCACATAGGCAACTCGAATGAGAGCCTCATCGGGTTGTTGGATCTGAGCATCTTCAATCTCGCGCGCTTCGGCGCTCCGAATTCCGGTGATAAAACTGGCTTTCAACGTTATCTCTCCCTGTGTTCTCATGCGGTCTCTTTAGACTATCTATCCGCAATAGACGAGTTCAAGGACTATAACACCACTGGGGCATAATATTTTATTTTTCGTACATCATTCATTAAATAAACATATTCTGCTATTCTTTAAAGTACTTAAAAATTTTATTCGTATATAATAATATTTCACTCATGAATATATCCAGAAAAAGTTTAAAAAGTTTTTATTTAACTTTATACAAGAATAAATTTAGGGTTGATATTTGTCGATGAATCCTTTTACAGTGAAAATGCAGGACTAATCTGCATCACCGATGAAAGGATATTTTTATGTCCCTCGAAAGCACTAACCTTTCCCGCCGCAAGCTCCTCAAAGCAGGTGCCATAGGCGTTCCCGCCGCAGGCGTACTCGCCTTCGGCTCTACCCTCGTGACCGCAACCTCCGCAAACGCCATCTCCGCCGACGGCTGGTGGGGCGAAGAAACCAGCGCAGGGTTGCAGCGGTTCATGAATTCCGTATTCCCTCAAGCGAACCTTGTTGTCGATGGAGTTATCAGCTCACAGCCTTCAAACATGGCACCCAAGTGCCCAGGAATTGTTGGTGGCTGGGAATGGGTAAACCCCCAGACTTCAACAGGTTCCCCCACCATCCTCGCTATGGCCTCATGGTTGAAGGGATCGGCTTACAACCGTGGTGGCTATAATTGGCTCGTTACCCCTGTTATCAAACGGTTAGAAGGACATTACGGAATCGCTCAGGATGGTCGCCTCGACGGTCCCTCCCAAACCATCATGGCTCTCCAGAACGAAATCAACCAGTACGTTGGCTAACGCTCTACGGCTAAGCATCATGCCATATGGATAGATGCTAAAAAGGCTCTTTATTCCTATAAAACGGTGGAAACCCGCTTTAGTGGACTAAAGAGCCTTTTTATACGACCAGAAAGAGATCCGGCAAAGAAGCGTACAGCGCCTACGCCAGCGTTACGGACCCGCCGATGCAGTTGATAAACACGCTGGGTTGCCCCTTCGCATTGTGTGAGTCGCCCGGTTCGCACGGCTGATCCAAAATCTGCACCTTGCCCGAAACATCCTCGATACGGTACCCCGGCATCTCGGTGAAAGTTCCGGTCGTCGTCACCGAGCCGCCCGTGACCGTGAGAGTCGCATCCTCAGCAACCGTACTGTCTACCATCTTCACGGACGAAGATTTCGCGGTCACCTTCGCATGTGTAAACGATGCGTTCAAACAGCGAATAGTGCCCGTGGTCGCCGCCAAATCCGCGTGCGTGGTGCGCACACCCTCAAGGCGGCATGTTGAGTTTGTCTGAACCCGCAGAACGTCAAGAAAAGAATCGTGTGGAAGGCTGATAACGATCTTCGGTCCCCCAAAGGATAAAAACGAGGTGCGCTTGGCAAACTTGGATTTCCAGTAGCGTTCCCGCTGAACAATCTGGATCACACCATCTTCGGTGCTTACGTCAAAAAGTTCTTCATGCGGTAACTCTGCAGTCGCATCCTGGGTTTCTGCTGCGGTAATAGCGACCTCAAGGTCGAGTGCTTCAACAGCTAAAGACACGGGCTCAGGCAACGCGATAGGCATACACTTAACTCCCTATTTTTTATCACGGTGACGAAGGCGCAACCCGGCGCACAGCCTGGGCATCCGGCGCTGACTCTGCCAGTCACCTAACACCTTCATGAGCTATTCTACCCCGGTATTATTCCGACTCCGAACACGAAGAACGTGCTGCCCTCCCCATAAATTTATGCCGCCGGATGCGCCCCCATATCCGCCGTGCAGACCCTCACCAGGCGTAAAATCTGTGGTAGACACAAACTCACTCAAACTTTCAAGGAATCATGTCTGCTTTTCCGAATGTATCTTTTCTTCTCTGTACGGCGCTGATCGCCATCACTCTGGCGGTGAGCGGGTTCGCCAAGGCTAAGGACCCTTCCAGTACCGTCACGGGTATTCTCAACCTGGGGCTCGAAAAAATTGCTCCGCTGAAGCTCACCGCGCGCACACTCCCCTGGGTCGAACTGCTTCTGGCATTAGGGATGCTCGCAGCCCCGGGCGCTCTCTTCACCGTAATATCGGGCATCTCCCTGGTTCTCATGCTGTTCTACCTGATCGTTATTGCGCGGGCACTTGCCACAGGCCGCACCGCGGGGTGCAATTGTTTCGGCTCAAAATCCGCCGCACCCGTGAGCCGCTATACGCTCATCCGCAACATCGCGTTGACCGTAGCCGCAGCTACGGTTTTTGCCGCGTCTTTGGGCTCAGGTCGAGCACTTATCTACGAGCTGTACAACCTCAACTCTGCCGATTGGGGCTGGGTGCTCGGCGCCGCCCTGATCGCCCTCACCATGTGGGCGGTACAGCGCGGTGAGGCATTGACTGAGCCAGACTTCGGCGAAAGCGACGATAACCATCTTCTGCTTCCCGTCTATGAGGATCGCGGCGACGGCGAAGAATACGTGCGCATGCCCATTCCGTACGCAACCCTGCATACGCTCGACGGCAAGAATTTTTCGATCCGCGAGCTCGCCGAGCTCAAGGCGCGGGTGCTGTTCTTCGTCTCCCCCACATGCGGCGCTTGCCTGTCGATTTTCGACAAGCTGGCGGACTGGGCGCACAAACTGCCGCAGCTTGAGCTGCATCCTGTTTTCAGCAGTGTGAGCAACGCAAAGACAGCGTCTGTGCCCGAGAGCATTACCCCGCTGATAGACCCAAAATTTGCGGCTATGCACGCTTTCGGTCGCGGCACCCCACTGGCGGTAGTACTGGGCTCTGACGGACTGTTGGCGGGCGGGCCGGTGCGGGGCGCATCCGATGTATCCGATGTTATGGATCAGTTGATTGAGGAATTCACCGGCGCCGAAAACTCGGATGAACACAGCGAGCAGAATACCGTCGGGCAGATGCCCTAGGAGGCGCGTTCTTACCCGTATGCGGTACGATACCCCTACGTTTGCACACACGCTATCTATTCATCTACCACCGAGGAGAATACGGTGTCAGCATTGAGTTTTAACACTCCCGGCGAGCGCGAAAAGTCGCTCTGGCTCATCAAGAAAGAGAACGATCCGGCACATTCGCAATGGTATATCGACCGTTTTAAGGCTATGGAGGCTGAGGGTAAGGATATGGCGGGTGAGTCTCGCCTGGTGAATGCTTTGGCCTCGCGCGGGGCGAAGATTCTGGATGCTGGTTCCGGCCCGGGCCGTGTGGGTAAGCAGCTGCATGCGCTGGGGCATCGGGTGACCGGCGTTGATATTGACCCTGAGCTTATTGATGAGGCGCGCCGCGTATGCCCGGAAGCCACCTGGGTTACGGCTGATCTGGTGGATTTGCCGCAGGCTCTTGGGATCGAGTCCGATGCCGGTGAGGATGGTTTTGAGCTGATCGTATGTGCCGGGAATGTGATGGGTTTTCTTGCGCGTTCAACCCGTAAGCCGGTGTTGGAGAATTTCCGGAAGGTGCTGGCACCGGGTGGGCGCGCCGTGATTGGGTACGGTTCCGGTCCCGGTCGTGACTATGCGTTTGCTCAGTTTCTTGAGGATGCGCGCGAGGTCGGCCTGAATGTTGATTCGACGTTTAGTTCCTGGGATTTGCGTCCGTTTGCTGAGGGTTCCGAGTTTATTGTGGCGGTTCTTTCGCGGTAGGCGGCGCTCAGGCGGCACGCTTTATGGCTGATAAAAGCGGTGGTGCGCATCCTGGTTTTGTGTAGGATGCGCACCACCGCATTTTTCTCTTTCCGCCCCGTGCAGAACGCGGGAATCGTAGCCTCTAGGGGATCAGGTGGATTGAACGAGCCATGTCTTCGGGCAGGATTGCGGCGCCGCCCAATATAGCCACGATAAGTACTGCGAGAATCGCCATAGTGGCGGATTTCCAGCCGGGGTGCAGTTCGGTGAAGGTAATCAGACCGTGGTGCAGCCGGTCAATATCGAGAACGTTCGCTTTTTTATAGACCGTGGTCTGGTCGGAAAGTTTTGAGGCCACCGTAGACATAGTCTTGGCATCCCACACGCGACCGTCGAGGCGAAGAAGAGACTTCCCCTGCTTATCCAGCGCCCACATGCTCGGGAAGCTGCGGTACTTGAGCTTGGCAACAACGTTGCTGAGGTCTTGCCCGTGTGCTTTCTTGCCGTAGAGCTTTTCCACGAAGATCGTGTGGTCCATATCTTTACGTTCCACCGCATGCCAGCCGAAGATTCGGGCGCGGAGCACATGGGTTTTGGTGATTGCCACGATCGTGGGTTTAAGCACCGAATACAGGCTTAGACCCGCGAAAAAACAGATGATAAGCACCAGCACCAGGTACGGCAAGGCTGGGCGTTTATACGCTAAGAATGCGATAGCGGCGACGAGGGTGATAGTTCCCGGGAGCGCCGCCTCAATGCGCCTGCCGTAGGATCGCATGCGGGGGTGGAAGAGTTCTAGAACATCGCCATATTTGGCGGGAATTTCGTGTGCGCGTTCTGCCATACACACCACTTTAGCGGTCGCACCTGCCCGACGCTAAGATTTTCGCCCCGCAGTGTCAAACCTGAGGGTTCGTGCGGGTACATAAATCTGCCCGGTGTCAGGTGCGCCTGCGCGGTGCGGTACGCTGTAATCATGCACAAATTTTCTCCCGTGGAACGGGTTCTAGCTACCTGGGTTATCGGCGTTTTCGTGTCGGTAACCCTTGCTTTTGGCGCGCTCTTTGCTCTGAATCGGCTGGTGTACACCCCCACGGGTCAAGTTCAGGAGTATTTTAGAGCGCTGCAGGACGGTAATGGTTCGCATGCGCTCGGTATTTTGGGGGCGCGGGTGCCTGAGGGCGACGGTTCTCTTCTCGATGGTGAGGTTCTGAAGAAATCGGTCTCGGGGCTGTCTAATATTACCTATGAGGTAGTGGAAAGCAGCGATGACGGCGAACATGCGACGGTGCGAGCCTCCTACACTCTGGACGGCGCCCAGGAACACACCGATTTCAGACTGCATCATGTGGGCGATCACTGGGGTCTTTTCCCGCGGTGGGAGATTGAACCCGGCGAGCTGCCCGAGCTGAAGGTTTCGATTAAGGGCGTACAGGCGGCGACCGTGAACACCCGCAAGGTTGCGGTTGATGACGGTGAGGCGACGTTCCCGGTGCTCTACCCCGGAAACTATTCCATTTCTTATGATTCGACGGTGTATACCGCACAGCCGTACTCGCAAAAGGTACTCTCAGCGGACGCAAATTCGCAGGTCAAGCTTGATTTGAAGGCGAGCGATCAGGCCCGAGAATCCGTGCAGCATCAGGTGGAGGATTACGTAAATTCCTGTACCGAGCAAAAAACTCTCTACCCGAGCGGCTGCCCCTTCGAGTACACTTTCCCCGGGCGTGTGGACGGCGAGGTGACCTGGTCGGTCACGGAGTATCCGCATCCACACGTGACGGTCACCGCGAATGGCGAATGGAATGCTGACCAGGCGCAGGGCAAGGTCAAGGTCTCCTTCACGCAGCTTGACCTGTACACGGGCGAGCGGCAGCCCTTTGAAAAGGAAGTTCCGTTCACCATCAAACCGACAGTGAACGTCAACAACGGCACGGCGGTGCATGTGAGCTTCTGAGGGCCCTTACCCTAGCTTAGTTAATCCCCCGCAAATCCAGTACGAGTTCGCTCTCATCCGCGGCATCACCGGTGACGATGACCGGAATACCCCAGTCCTGCTGGTATAGGTGGCATGCGGCGTGCTCGGGAATATCGCCGTCAGGGGTACCGTCGCAGGCAGCGGCGCGGGCGGTAATGTGCAGCACCGCCTCCTGAATCTCGGGGTTGAGCACGAGGGTACGACTGAGTCCCTGGGAGGTACCGGCACCGTCCAGCAGGAAATTTTCGGGGGTGGATGAGATTTTCAGCTGGGTCGGGTCTCCCCAGCGGGTATCGAGTTTCTGCCCGGTCGGCACGGTAAACCGCGAGGTAAATTCAAGGGTTCCGCCGGTAAGCTTCGTAGCGGGTCGGGCGGTTGTAATCGCCCCTTCGTCCACTTTCTGCGCCTGCGCAGGAATAGCGGCACGCACCAACTGGTGCGCATTGGTTTCCACGATTATCAGGCGGGGATCCTCACCCGGACTATGCTCCACTAGAAGGTCGGCGGGTTCGGCGAGTCCGCGCTGTAAGGTGCTCAGTTCCTTCGCGGCAGGATCCCAGCGGCGAATCGCGCCGTTATAGGTGTCTGCCACTGCGATAGAGCCGTCAGGAAGCTCCGCAAGTCCCAGCGGATGCTGCATGCGAGAGGTCTGCGAGTCGCCGTCCACAAACCCGAAATCGAACAGACCCAACCCTACAGCAGAGGTCACCTGTACACTCTGGTGCCCGTGCTCATCCCGCGTAAAGGTTACGTGGCGCAGCCCGCTGGTTTCCGAGCAGACTACCCACAGACTGCCGTCACGCGCCTCGATAATGCCGGAGGGCTGGGCAAACCATGCGTCCTCGGCGGTACCGTCCTGCAGCCCTTCAACCCCGGCGCCCGCGAAAATACTGACGTTTTCAGAGACGGGGTCGTAGCCGAAGAGCTGGTGGGTGCCAGCCATCGCGATCACAAACTGCCCGGCTTCACGCGAATAGACCGCATCCCACGGGGATGAGAGGGCTACAGCGGTGGCGGGCGCATCCGCGGGGATATGGTTCGCGTTGCCCGTGACGGCGTTGTCTCCATCAATAACGCGCTGCACGCCGTTGCCCGCAAGGATACGAACCTCGCCCGTGCGCAGGTTTAGCGAGCGCAGCCGGTGATTCACGGTGTCGGTGATCAGCACATCGTACCCGAGTTTTTCACGGAGTTCGGCGGGCACCAGGGCAAGCCCTTGCGGTTCGTTAAAGCGTGCAGTGGTTCCGGTTCCGTCGGCGTAGCCTTTATCGCCGTCCTCTCCCCCACCGTAGGTTGCCAGTACCGTGTTAAGGTCTTCGGCAACCTGCAGGATGCGGTGCCTGGCGGTGTCGGACACCAGGTAGGTGCGTGAGCCGGTGCCGAACAGGTTTTTGGGTCCGAACTCTGTGGGGAGTTCGATAGCTTTCCCTGGGAAAGCGAATGTTCCCTCGGTTTTGGGTCGGGGTACATAGGGGCCGTCGCCTCGGTGCAGGGTACCTTTTGCTTCGTGTTCGGCAACGAGCTCACGCACGAGTGAGGTAAGTCCCTGCACGTGTCCCTCCCCGGAAAGATGCGCCACAATATACCCTTCGGGGTCGATAACCACGAGCGTAGGCCAGGCGCGGGCGGTGTAAGCCTGCCAGGTGGTGAGTTCGGGGTCGTCGAGTACGGGGTGTTTGATGTCGTAGCGGTCTACGGCTGCGGCGAGCGCTGCCGGGTCTGCCTCATGCTCGAATTTGGGGCTGTGCACGCCCACGGTGACGAGCACATCCGAGAATTCTTCTTCGAGGGGGCGCAGCTCGTCAAGCACGTGCAGGCAGTTAATGCAGCACAGGGTCCAGAAGTCGAGGATCACGATTTTGCCGCGAAGAGCCTGCAGGTCTAGGCTCTTCTCGCCGGTGTTGAGCCAGGATCGTCCGATGAGTTCGCTGGCGCGCACGCGCACGGTTTTCTGCCCGGTATGATCTTGCCCGGAATGCTGGTTGCTGGTTTCGCTCACGATTCTCTCCCCTATGGTTTCGCGCCCTGGCCCCGCTTAGCAGCAGGGTGCGCTCGTTTCACCCTATTATGCCAGCGGTGCGGGCGTGTTCACCGGGCGACAAAAGTTTATGAACTCGCTCCGCAATACGCCGTCATATTTTGTCATAGGAGCGAAGACGTCACCCCAGGTTTTACCCCATGCGCATACTAAAAAGCCCTTGGCGTGAGCAAAGCGGAGTTTCTAACGCTATGTTCACATCAAGAGCTTTTCGTCCTCCCCTAGCGAAAGGGAGGTTATGCGGGTTTAGAGCTTATGCCTTCGGGATCGGCTGCAGGCGGCGCAGCTGAGTTACGTGCTTGGGCTCAAGTTCGGCAATGTTGTGCACCTGGAGCAGCTTCATGGTGCGGCGTACCTCGTCGGAAAGGATCTCGATAGTCCGGTCCACGCCGCGGCGGCCACCGGCCATAAGCCCGTACAGGTAGGCGCGTCCGATCAGGGTGAACTTCGCGCCCAGCGCCATAGAGGCGACAATATCGGCACCGTTCATAATGCCGGTATCGACCATCACCTCGGTATCCATCCCTACTTCGCGCACAACCTCCGGGAGCAGGTGGAAGGGTACGGGCGCACGGTCCAGCTGACGACCGCCGTGGTTCGAGAGCAGAATACCGTCTACGCCCAGATCGGCGAGTTTCTTAGAGTCTTCAAGGTTCTGCACGCCCTTAATCACGATCTTTCCGGGCCACATTTCACGGATAATCTTCAGGTCTTCATAGTTGATGGAGGGGTCCATCGCGTTATCCAGAAGCTCGCCCACAGTGCCGCCGGTCGAGGAGAGCGAGGCGAATTCCAGCTTGGGCGTGGTCAGGAAGTCGAACCACCACCAGGGGCGCGGAATCGCGTTCAGCAGGGTCTTCATCGTCAGATGCGGAGGAATAGAGAAACCGTTGCGCTTATCGCGCAGTCGAGCGCCAGCAACGGGTGTATCCACGGTGAAGAAGAGCGTATCGAATCCTGCCTTGGCGGCGCGTTCTACCAGCCCGTAGGAGATTTCGCGCTCGCGCATGACATACAGCTGGAACCAGAGGCGACCATTAGGGTCTGCGGCGCGCACATCCTCAATGCTGGTGGTGCCCAGAGTAGACAGGGTGAAGGGGATGCCCGCGGCACCTGCTGCACCGGCGCCAGCAATCTCACCCTCGGTCTGCATGAGGCGGGTGAAGCCGGTGGGAGCGATACCGAAAGGCATGGCAGAGGTGCCGCCTAGAACCTCGGTAGTGGTGTCTACGGTCGAAACATCTGTGAGCACGCCGGGGTGAAACTCGATATCCTCGAAGGCCTGGCGTGCGCGGTTCATAGAGAACTCGCCTTCGGCGGCGCCATCGGTATAGTCAAAAGCGGCAGCTGGGGTGCGGCGTTTGGCGATCTTGCGCAGATCATAGATGGTGAGGGCTTTTTCGAGGCGGTTCCCGGCGAAGTCCACGCTGGGCTTCTTGAACGTCATAAATTCTTTGAGTTCGCTGGGCTTGGGGAACTGACGTTGTACCATGGGGCGCCTTCTTTCTGCGGGGTTGCCGCTTCATTGCTATACGAGGTTCAAAGCGTCATATACCGCGATATAACGCAAAAGTATGGTGTGTGTTCATTCACAGTTATGGTCGGACCACACAATGCCCGTAACCCTACGCTAACCCATACTAATAAATAAGGCAAGGCTTGACTTATTAACCAGCACCGAGTGCTACACACCGTTATTGAGGCGGTTTTTCGGGGGAAGGACCCGCAAACCTTGCTCTCGCGACGCTGCGAGGCGAGTACATCTGCGACTTTTTGATCAGGTGACAAGAATTTTCATTTTTGTCTCACCCTGAGATACCGGGGCAGACTGCTATTTTTATTCCGCCTCGTAAAGACCTATTATCAGATATGAATATGCAATCACCGTGCAAGGAAACCAACCATGACCCAACCCAAAGCCCGCCGTGGACGTCCCCCAAGCCTAACCCGTGAGCAGATTGCCAAAACCGTTTTAGACGTAGGCTTTGCAAATCTCACGTTTGCCGCCGTTCGTGACCGTCTAGGGGTAGGGGAAACCACCCTATATCGCTACGCACCGGACCGCGACGAACTGGTACGTATGGGGCTCGAATATGCCTATTCCGGTATTGAGGTTCCTTCCTTTGAAGGCCCCTGGCGTGAAGTTCTGACTGCACACGCCCTCAATACCTGGCACAGCCTTGAGAAATACCCGGGCGCAGCAACCGAAGTGGCACGCGGCATCGTTCCCCCCATTGCTACATACTTTTTCGAAGAGCTTTGTGTGATTCTCATCAAACAAGGTTTTTCGGCAAAGAAGGCCGTTCTCACCTGCGATATGCTGCTGGATATGGTTATCGACAGCAGACGAAGCGTTGAACACAGCGATGCGTTTATTGCTGAAACCGGCGCCGGACGTGAAGAAATTCAGCACCAGATGCAGCGCAATTCAACCGACCTGCAGTCTTTCCAAGACCCAGGTGCTTCCGCCGAGCGTCAAGAGATCCGGACTATTCTGCGGGATTCGGTGACCTCGGATCCCTTAGAGTGGCTGCGGCATAAAATGACCATTCTGCTCGACGGCATCGAATACTCACTCAAGTCATAACGAACGGCTTCATCTGCCGATACCGTCTTATGTGGCGTAGGGGTGCCCCTCTGGGGATCCCTTACGCCCTTTTTTACACCATGAGCATGTTCGGCAACGACCGGGTTCAAAGGCTTTGCTGCGGGTACACCACACGCGGCCACCGTGGCAAAGCTTAACTACGAAGGTAGCTTGACCGCGTTCGCGAGGGGCTTGGAAGAGCGAATGAATGAAAGTCGTTTAGGAGCCGTGGAGCGCATCCTCTTCATGCAGGCGCTCAAACATCTCGTTGTAGGCATTCAGCTCGGCATCCCCGTCGCGGTCGGCCTGCCGATCAATGCGTGCGGCAAGTTTCTTATCTGCCATAGACCATTGGAAACCCACCGCAATCGCCACGATCATGGTCGGAATTTCACCGATACCCCACATGAGCGCGCCGCCCATCTTCTGGTCGTCCAGCGCCGATAAACCCCAAGTACGCCCCAAATTGCCGAACCAAGAAGCTTCCAAGAGCGCCTTGGAGTTCATGATCGAAATACCTACGAAGGCGTGGTACCCCAGGGTTGCAATCAGCATAATCAGACGCATCGGGTACTCGGGGCGATGCGGAATCGGGTCAATGCCGATAAGCACCAGCATGAAGATATAGCCCGTGAGCGTAAAGTGAATCATCATGAATTCGTGCCCGATATGGTACCGCAACATCACCCCGAAAAGCGGCGTGAAATAGACGATAATAATCGAGCCCGCAAAGTTGACGGCGGCAAAAATGGGGTGTGTAACAACTTTCGACCACCCCGAATGCACGATGCGCAAAATCCACTCACGCGGGCCTCGCGTACCGTCCTGACGGGGTTCCAGCGCCTTAAGTAGCAGCGTTACGGGCGCGCCTAATACGAGCAGAATCGGTACGACCATCGTGAGCACCATATGCTCAAACATGTGCACCGAAAACAGCACACGCGAATATACGGCGGGCGGACCGGAAGTGATGTAGTTCAGCACGAGCAGCCCTAAAATCCAGGAGACAGCGCGCATCACGGGCCAAAAGTCACCCGCACGACGTACTTTCACGAATGCCCACAGATATACAATCGCCAGATATCCCAGCACAGCGACCCAGAACCAGTCCCAGCGCCACTCGGTGAACCAACGCTGAAAATGCGGTTCGGGCGGCATATCGTACCAAGTGATAATGCGCACCGGCGTGGCATCCGGCGCGAGAGTTTCCGGAACCGGCGGCGGTGTACGTGAGAGCGAAGCCCCCAGTCCGGAGGCCGCCCCCATGATCACGAGCTCAGCAGAGATGGCGCTCCACAGGGCACGCGTGCCGCTCATCTTACCGGCAGAGAGCGCGGGAATCAGATAAAGCCGATGCGCTGCCCCGATTACCCCAAGCAGAAGCGTTAACCCCAGTTTGAGCAGCACAATCTTGCCGTAGTCGGTGCCTAAATCCCGCCACGATGACATGCGCACCCCGGCGTTCGTAACACCCGAGAGCAGCACGAGAATGAACCCAATGAGGGCAAGCAGCGAGTAGCGGCGCAGTACCGCCTGAGCCATCGGCACGCGACGAGACGCCGCCGTATGTTCGCCGCGGTGCGCCTCGACGATGGTGCCGGTGCCCGCATCCTTACCCGAAATACCGCGCGAGATAAACGCCAGCGCGATCAGCCCGCCACACCAGATGCTCACCCCCAGCAGGTGCAGTCCCAGGGAGTTGACGGCGCCCATATGGTCCTGCCCGCCCGAGGAATGCCCCGAAAGCGCCATATCCGCGATACCAACGAGCGAGATCATGAAGATGAAAAACAGCCCCATAAGCGAGCGTACCCCGAAACAGGCGGTGGCGACTACGGCGGCAACCACGACGGTCATACCTTTTTCTTTGCCCGCATCTAAGGTGGTGATATAACTGATGAGCTCACTAGCGTAATCGGTGCCAGAGCCAATGGGTCGCCCCGAAATATCGGCATAGGAAAGAATCAGAACGGCAAGCGCCGCAAGAGTCCACAGCACGGCGGAGGCAGCGGCAAGGTTCAGCACATCGGCGAATGGCTTGTACTCTTTTTCGACAGCATTTTTCGTGGTGCGTTTGCCTCGGTGTGTTCCGGCGGCATCGGCTGCATAGCGGGGAATAATACCCATTGCGAAGATCAGCGCGCCCATGGTCGTCGCCATCGAGAAATTATGAATAACCTCGGAAATAGGCAGCGCCCAGCGTACAAAACCGCCAGCATCGGCAAGCTCGGTTCCCGAGTTCGCCAGGGTTAGCCTTAACGAGACCAGCAGAGTCAGCAGACCGACCCCAACATAGGCGGTAATCCAGGGCGCGGACAGCCCGGGGCGCACGGCGGCGCGCTGAGGGCCAGCCTCGGTTTTCTGCGGTTGTGAAGACGTAGTAGCCATAGTTCTTTTTCATCTGTGGTGTGTGCGATGGTGCATGTTAGGTATGTACGTAAATTCTGGACGGCTAGGCGAAAAGGCTTTCGCCGATATACCCGCCTTCCTCACGTACCCCGGCAGGAATTGCGAACACGGCTGATCCCACCGGAACCGTCCATGTGTTAAGCATATCCAGTTGTTCAAGCCGTTTCTGAATAGGCACAAACTGCGCTACCGGGTCTGCCTGGTAGGCTACGAAAATCAGCCCCGCATCCGAAATACCGCCGCTGATCTGCCCGTGTTCTGAGAACCCGGAGGCGTTAAAGACCGGCTCGTCATAGTTATAGCCGCGCCGCAGGATGCGCTCCCACGGCTTCTTCTCAAGCTCTGTGCCGTGCGCCCGGCGGATATGCGCATACGGGGCGATTACCTCAAAGCCCAGGTTATCGAGCTTATCAAAGTCGGGGTCATCAAATTCATCATTGCCAGTCAAGGGCGCACCATTAGAGAGCTTACGCCCGATAGCATCTTCGCGAGCGGGGGTATCGACCTCATCCCAGGTATCCAGATTCATGTGGATGCGCCTAATCACCACGGAGGTACCGCCCGGTTCCCAGGCCTGCGGGAAGTTTTGCTCAGCGCTCCCCTCGCCCCACACGATCTCGTGTGCCGACCCGCCGCCGCGCCCAGGTGTCTCGTGAGGGTCTTCGACCGGATTCACGGTGCCGTCTACCTGGCCGAAGAGATTACGCGGGGTGCCCTGACCGGTACCGAAGGCGCTCAGAAAGCCCTCTTGCACCCAGCGGATACGCCCGAAGGAGCGGGTGTCTTTGGTGAGCATCCGCTGGGCATGCGAGACCGTCAGCAGATTATCCCCGCAAATCTGCAGGAGCAGATCACCGCCGTTCCACTTCTGCTGCAGTTGGTCGATCTTCGGGAACGCTGGGAGAGGTTTAAGCCACGCCGGTTTTTTGGCGGGTGCCACAATATCAAAAATCTTTTCGCCAAACCCGAATGTGATAGTCAAATGTGCGGGAGCCTGCACAAGCTCAGGTTCCTGATCCGTCAGCGGAGTCTGCCCTGCAGCCAGGGCGGCCGCATCGGAGGTCAGAATCCTCAACAGACGCTGCACCCCGGAAGCATCCAGCCCATCGTTCAGATCAAGAGCAATAAAACGCGCATGAGCCTGTGCCGGGGTCATAATCCCGGCCTGTTTATCGCCGTAAAAATTCACGGTTTGAGCGGTCAGCGCCTGCTGTGCGGGTACAGTCTCGGGCGCACCCGTTTCACGCCCCGACGCTATCAGACCGCGCGCGCCAGCCCCAACGGCAACACCGGCGCCCACCCCCAGGAAAGCACCGGCGAGTGCTGTACGGCGACGCACCCCTGGGGATTCCGCAGACCGGGTGTCATGATGTCGCAAAGAGTCCTCAGCTGCCGATCCTTTAGACATACCGGCGGTACCCTCCTGCGGCTCGTTGGCCTCCGTCGAAGAAGGCTCATGCGGAGGCTGCGGGGTACCCATCTTGTCATTCTCCGCCGTCATAATCTTTCATTCCTCTATGCCTGCGGCTATCTCTCATGCGCGCTATCGGCTCCTCAGTTGAGCGAGGCAGGATGCACGGTGCCAGTTCCCCCCAAATGTTGCGGTTTCGTGCACCGCGCACCCTGCATAGGCTCGGTGGATGTGTTAAAACACCCGTTGCCGAGCGCTGCGGCTACTTACACTGCGGTTTTGCGGATGCACTCCCCGAGGCTTCGCCGCTCATATGGTCGTGGTCGCTGTGCTCACCGTGTTCGTGCGTACCATGTTCATGATCGGAGTGCTCGCCATCTCCATGATTATGCTCATGACCGGAGTGTTCACCATCCCCGTGACCATGCTCGTGGCCGTCATGGGAGTCACCCGAAGCTGATGCAGATGCGTCCGCCGAAGCCGAGCCGGTGGACTGCGCATCGCCCTGATATTCTTCCTTAGCGCCAGAGTAGTCGCGTGCCTCAGGCTTGAACTCCAGAGTTGCGCCGTCCTCAGTCTTGAGGGTTACCGTGGTGCTGGCACCCGCCGAGAGCGAGCAGTTCAGACCCATTAGCATAATGTGGTTGCCTCCGGGCTTAAGTTCCAGGGTCTCCCCCGCTTTCACCGTAAATTCCTGCACCTGCTGCATCTTGGTGCTTCCGTTGGAGTCCTTAACCGTGGTGTGCAGCTGCACTTCATCGGTCGCAGTCGAGGTTGCCGAGACGACCTTCACATCGTGATCGCTGGTATTGGTAATCTTGCCGAAAACGCCGGTCATACCACCGTCGGTTGCCTTAGCCCAGGTGTTCTCAATCTTGATCGGGCCTGAAGACGACTGCGCCGAGCCGCTTGCCGCTACGCTGGAAGAGCTCGTTGCGGATGCGCTCGAATCCGAGTTCGTGTTGGTAGAGCCACAAGCGTTCAGGGTAAGAATCCCGGCGAGAGCTACGGAGCTCAAAGCCATCAGCTTGTGGTGAGCCTGAAATTTCTTCATGATCTTTTACTCTTTTCTGGCGGTAAAACCCGCCTGTGTGTGCGAACAATTCTTCGGCAGGCACATGCGGCAGTCGCGACGTTCGATTATTCTGCGACTTTTAATCACGCGTGCCGCAATCTGCGAGAAGATCCCGATGCGGCGCCTGCCAATGGGCGTGACGTCCGGAAGCTGCCCGTAACGTCACGGGTGTACAAAGTGTTATTCGGAACGTTTTTTGAGCAGGGCGAGAATCCCCACAGCCAGCACGACGAAGAAACCTACACCGCCGCCAATCAGCCACCAATTCACCCCGGAATCGGAATCTGACTTAGTGGAGTTCTGGGTATCAGCTGCGGCCTGCGAAGATTCGCCGGTGCCCGCATCCTGCGAGGGCGCTGCGGCTTTACCTGCGCCAACGCTGAACGTATAGGTTCCCTGAATAGGGTGCCCGTCTGAGGAGACTACGCGCCAGGTGACGGTATAGGTCTCGTCGGCGCTCGCATCCTTGATCTTGAGCGGCTGGGTAACGGTCGTTCCCTTCACCTGTGGCTCGCCTTCAGCTACAGATGCGCCGGTCGAATCGACCACGCGCACGCGATTTCCGCCCTCAATATTCATGAGGTTCGCGCTGTAGGTCAGGTTCAGCTCGGCAGGTGCCTGCGTCAAAGTTGCGTTCGCAGCGGGGTCGGAAGAGACTAGTTCGTCATGCGCCTGCGCTGCGGCACCGCCGAAAAGCATCAGGCTGGCGAGCAAAACCGCTGTCAGGGTACGCATCATGGTGCGCATATGTGTAAATCCTTTATCTGCATCGAATGCCCATGCCGCATGCACCTTCACGCTCGGTTTTAGTCGAGGAAAGTGTATAACACTCACACAAGCCAGCCGGTGGGCAGACTCGTAGCACGGGCGATGGTTGGGGTTACGCGGGGTTTCCCAAGGCTGCAGGCGGTCCTCGCTCCACGCGGGAGAACGCCAGCATCAGCCGACGAAGATAAACGGATATGACAAAACGTCCGTATATACGGGGGAAGACAGGAAGCGGCGCCAGCACCGGAACGCGCAGAGCGGACTGCAAACGTGTATTCAGATAACAGTGCAGAGCCCACAATGCCTGTGCGAGGGCGCGTTCACCACGGTGCAAAAGTATAAGGCTTAGCAGGGCTGCAAGAGCGTGCACCCCGATCATAGTGCCGGTAGCGTGCTGGGCGACGGCGTGACTGAGCCCATTCCCGTGTTCAAGGGCGAGGGATGTTCCGGGCGCATGTGCATGACCGTGCGCGTGGTTTCCTTGCAGTGCCGCCACACGATGCACCGCCTGAGCGGATCCGTGGGATAGGTTGAAAACACCGTGGAGCAGGGTTTGTACCGTGAGAGCGCCTGCTGCAGTGCCCAGGTAGAGGGCTCGCTGCCGTGAGCGCGTTATACGTTCGAGTAGCGCTAGAAGTCCCAGAGCGGCGAGCGCCCCTAACGCGGTGCAAAGCGCAAGAATCATCGGATGCGCGGCACCGCCTCCGGCGAGAGTATGCCCTGCCGAGCCCAGCAGAACCGCAGATGCCGAGATAAGCCAGGCACGCATCACACGGGCACCTCGGGCGGCAACGGTTGCTGACTGTACCTCACGCAACGATGATTTCCGCTCGGCACAGTCTTTGACGGCGAAAAGGCGGGTATGAGGGCGCATCTTTGCGCGTGTGTGCATGTTCCGCCCCCTCGCTCGTAGTCGTCATATGCGGGCGTACCCGCAACCTGTCAATATCCCACATTCTACCGGTTTGTCAGCTGACCAGGTATTTCACGGCGAAGATGTGACATGTTCGGCTGGTTAACGTTTTGAACGCCACAATGGCGCGCATCCTCACGTTCAAGGATGCGCGCCATATGCACAGATACGCCGAAACTCGCCTGTTTCGGCGGCAGCATACCGCCGCAGAGGGGCGAATGCCTCAGGTTACTGCTTTTGCTGTTGCTGAGGCTGCTGTTGTCCCTGCTGAGGCTGCTGCTGTTGCTGCCCTTGCTGGGGCTGTTGTTGCTGTTGTTCCTCCGGCGGGTTATCCATACGGGCTCCACCTTCACTGCCGGGCTTCGTCTGCATGTGGCCACCGGTACCGCTCTCACCGGTCTGCATGTTGCCGCCAGCTGAAGGCTCTGAACCAGTGCCGCCGGATCCGCCGCCATTCTCCATCTGTGAGCCGCCGCCAGAATTATTTTCTGCGCCCGAGCCGCCGCCAGCGCCACCGCCTGAACCGGAGTCGCCTGATGTGCCGCCGTTGTCCGTGGTCACGGATCCCTGCGAGGCGGATGAACTTGACGATGTAGATGCTGAGGATGAGCTTGAGGAGGAGTCACCACCAGAGCTGCCAGAGCCACATGCGCTCAGCGCCACCACACCAGCAACAGCCAGGGACACAAAAACAGAAGTCTTCTTGGCGATCATACGCCTATCCTTTCTGCCGGTAATTGTTGGTTCAAAACCCACCCTCTCACACACCTAAAGTATTTTTCAGGGATTTATCCCAGGTGCGGAACGTTTTTATGCTATGAGCCGTAAATACATTGCATTTCCATAAATATTTTCGAAATGATGTGCATAAAATTATGTAGTTTAATTGCATATCCAACGATTATTCCCCCCCCCCCCCATCATATTTATATCTTCCGTATTTTTAGCAGAAATAAGGCGCGCATCCTCAAAAACTAAGGATGCGCGCCAGATTACACAGCCGTCTCACGGCCGCCCGCAGGTACTAGCCCGCAGTGGTCGGGTTGAGAGGCGTTTTGGGAGTTGCCGCTCCCGGAGTATTGGGAACCACGGGAAGATCCGGCAGGTCGGTGGGTTTTTCGGACGTAGCCTGACCGTTAACCATCACATTGTAGGCGCCGTTGTACTGCACAGCCGTCACCGTATTGCCTTCGTTCTTAACCCAGGAGCCGTCGATTCCCACCAGATCGGTGTGACCATCGGAAGCATCGGTCCTAGTCCAAGAGCCATCGTAGTAGACCGTAACCGTATCGCCGTCGGGTTCAGTAGCAGTCCAAGAGCCGTCTTCCGAGACTAGAACGTATCCCTCAGATCCGGGAGCGCCATTGGCGCCACCACCCTGTGCGCCGCTACCGTCAGCACCGCCTCCAGAGTTAGGAGCAGTGCCACCCTGGGCACCGCCGCCACCCTCAGCGCCATAACCGTTCGCTCCGCCGCCTGATCCGTCACCGCTGCCCGATTGTGCGCCACCCTGAGCGCCGCCACCGCCTTCAGCACCTGAGCCTCCACCGGAGCCGCCCTCGCTGCCTGATTGTGAGCCAGAATCGGAACCAGACTTATTATCCGATCCCGCGCCGTCGCTAGATCCGCTACCAGACCCCTTCTCCGAGTCTGCACCGCCGCTAGCATCAGAACCGGCACTGGAGTTTGCCGAAGCATCGCCGCTGGCGCCACCGCTAGCGTTCGAGGAGTCTGAGCCGCCGGAAGCGGAAGCTGAAGAGTTTGCCGATGCGGAATCGGACGCCCCGCTTCCTGCGGAAGAGCTTGAGGAGGAGCCGTTAGAATTGTCCGAGCCACAGGCGCTCAGCGCCACCATGCTCGCAACAGCCAGGGATACAAAAGCGGAAGTCTTCTTGGCGATCATACGCCTATCCTTTCTGCCGGTGATTATTGACTGGTTTTCAACTCTCTCACACACTGACGGTATTTTTCAGGAATTTTCCCCTCCCTGTGGCTCTTTTTATGCTAAGAGCAATAAATAGACCCTTTAACGCATACTCATTTCTAGCCCAAACAATTAACTATATTTCCTTGTGTTATTAAAATTAATTAATATTTTAAAATATTTACCCTTCTCGTAGATCTCAGAAAACTTAGAGCATACCTTGCACTTATACAAGCGCATCTTATGGTTTCGGGGTTTTTATTTTGCCGCCCTTTATCCGCACACAATAAAGTGGTACGCATCCTCATCGTAAGGATGCGCACCGCTTGAATTATCGCGCCGTATACCGTGATGCTACGTCCGGGTGGAGCCTTCTAGACCAGTAGTTACCGTAGCGCGTCAGAGGCAACGCACGGCATATCGACTCTCTATCTAGAATAATCTAGCCGGCAGTGGTTGGCTGAACTGGGGACTTAGGAGTTACAGCTTTAGAGTCGCTTGGTTTATTGGGCAGATCCGGAAGGCTTGGCTTCTTCGTGGACGGCTTGCCATCTTCCTGAACGGTGTAGCTGCCATCAGCGCTTACAGCTGTTACATCACCACCATCTTTAACGGTCCATGAGCCATCGGAACTCACAGTGGTAATATCGCCATCAGTCTCGGTGCGAACCCATGAGCCGTCAGAAGCCACGGCGATATTATCACCATCAGCCTCAGTGTAAGTCCACGACCCATCAGATACAACAGTATGCGAACCGGCCCCGCCGCCATTATTGCTAGTAGATGCGGATGCGCTCGACCCCGAGCCGTTATCCGCTTGCATTCCGCCGTTAGTACCAGCAGATACCGTGGAATCGCCGTTCTTCATCTGCATATTACCGTCAGCCCCAGCGGTAACAGAGGTATCACCATTATTCACAGTGACCGAACCGTCAGAGGCGGAGACCTTGGGAGTCGCAGATGCAGAAGCGGATGCCGATGAAGAGTTCGAAGCGTTATTGGAGTTATTGGCACCGCATGCGCTGAGGGCTACAACGCCTGCTACAGCCAGAGAAAGAAGGGCGGAAGTTTTCTTGGTGATCATGTGCGTAGTCTTTCTGATGATGAATTACTGTTCAGTACCCGAAAATTTCGCGTCACAAGACTGAAATTACAGGAGCTATACCCTACCGGGAATACCTTTATTCTACTGGTTCTAGCTATGTTGAGCCTATGTAAACCTGTGTTTAACCTAAGAAACTTAAAAATTATCTTAAGGTTTTTTATACCTATTTCAGGCCTCCGAATTCCCGCGGAAGTAAAGGGGTGGGGTATACCCCCGTACCACAGGCTCTTATCGCAGGCAGATGAAAAGCCGAAGCGCCGCATCCTAGCCTTGTGAATGCGGCGCTTCGGTTCCTGAAAGTCCTCACGACAGAGGTCGCAGTCACAAACTATTGCAGAGCATACGAGGGCTCAACCGGGGTCTTAGGCGTTACCGCCTGAGGGTTTGCAGGTTTTTCAGGCATCTGAGGAACCGTAGGTTTCGCGGTTCCGGGCTGCCCGCCTTTCTTCACAGTCGTGTAGCCGCCATCCGCCTGTACCTTAGCCTGGGAGCCTTGCACTGTTCCCTGCTCTGCAATCTCGATTCGAGCTTTATGGGTCCATGACCCATCTGCCGACACCGCAGTTTCCTCGCCCATAATCCCGGTTTTAGTCCAAGAACCGTCAGCATTGACTTTCACCTGCAAACCATCATTGGACACATAAGACCATGAACCATCCGAGGAAACCTGTGTGGTTTGTTCCTCCATACTGCGTACCGTTACGGACGGAAAAGGCTTAGGGGTTTTCGACACCGATGGAGAGGCGGCCGAACCGCTGGAGCTATGAGCAACGCAAGCGCTTAGCGTCAGAGCAGAAGCAAATGCTAGAGCAAGACTCGCTATAATTTTTACAGTTTTCACGTGTTTTCCCATCTCAGGGCAGAAAGTCAGCCGTTTTTATTACCCGCGCCCCTGCCAAACAGCGCGCTTAGGCTGTGCTGGACGAGCCGTCCCCCGTCCAGGATACGTGGGCGCTGGGGGCGTGTAGGACGAGATTCGCCATCCATTAGAGGAGTACCATTCGCCGTTATCGGTGACGCCGAATTCGCTTCCGTTCGGATACTTTTGCACCCACGATCCGTCGTCGTACACACGAATTCGGGTTCCATCGGCATTCTTGCGTTTCCACGAGCCATCGGAATCAACTTTGATAGTGCTTCCATCCGCAGCGGTCTGAGACCACGAACCATCGCGGTTCACCTTGATACTAGAAGCACCGCCATTTCCCTTGTTGCCGGTAGATCCTTGCGAACCGCCATTTTTATTTGCGGATCCTGCTCCTCCCTGACCTCCAGAATTTCCCTGCTGCCCGGAGTTACTTCCACCAGAACCATCAGCCGGCTTCGCCGCTTCATCGACATCCTTATTCGCATCTGCACCACCAGCTGCTGCGCTTTCCTCAGGAGAATTAGCAGCCGGAGATTCGGGGGCTGTTGCCGCATCTGTGAGCGTGGGAGCATTCACGGCTTCACCTGTAGTATTACTCTCGGCGGTTGAAGAGGGAGTAGCATCCGCAGGCTCGGGGGTTGCGGTTTCAGTCGCCGTCGCGGAAGGAGATGAACTCGCCGAGGAACTGGGACTTGGAGACTTAGATTTCGTGGGGGAAGATTGTGAGCTTGAGGAGCTGCTGTTGGGCGATAACGTTACGGAGGAAGACGCCTCATTTGAGGAGCCGCAGGCGCTCAGGGCAAGAATACTCGCCACAGCCACCGATACAACGGCGTAGGTTCTCTTCATGCTCATTGCATTTCTTTCTATAAACCGGTGATGACGTCCCGTTGCGACCACCCAGACGTTCAGCATGAGCGCACCACAGCACCGAAAAATATGGTGTTATAGCGATCCCCACTGAAGAGCGTCGTTGCGGGATAAATAGTCCTTCCGGAAGAAGGGATACATCTATTCTAAAGGTGTTCCGCTTCTTGAAGCTATCCATTAACACGTTTCTTGAAAAATATCACGTTAATTTCTGTGGGTACCCTCAAGAATATCTTGGGAAACACTTCAAAATCTCGGATGTGAAACTACAGATTAAAGTTAATCATCATTTTTATATACATTTTCTTTACACTTACGAGAGTTCTATGTGAAGGTCTCTATCCTCCCGACATACAAACCCCTGCCCCACAAGGAAAAACTTCATTCGCGCACCAAGAGGCATACACCCAACAACAAGAAATACCGGAACACAAGAAAGCTCAGCTTAGTAGAGTATCACCCGAGCAGTAGACCACAGAGATCTTTACGCAAGGACCATTTGATTTATAGATATTTTGAGAACAGGGTGAAATACTTATAAAGTTTATATATAAAGTATTTAATAATACTTACATATTTATATCATTCATAGTTATATATTGTGTATACCAGTTTTCCGCACAGAACCGCGTCTTAACGCGGAGTTGCAGGGGTTACCGGAGTTGCCGCCCCCGGACTATTGGGCTTTCCAGGAATTGTGGGGATTTCAGGCCGGTCTTCTTCATCCTCAACAACGCCATTCTCGGAGACTGACCACGAACCATCGGCGTTAACCGTAATAACCTCGCCGTCATGGTCGGTCTGGGTCCATGCGCCGCTTGCGCTCACTCTAATGACCTCGCCGTCGCTCTTGATAACCTCCCACGCGCCGCTCGTCTCAACGGTGATTTTATCGCCTTCGGAGTTCGTGTGGGTCCAGGAACCATTCACATTCACCTTGGGTTCGGTTGGAGATCCACCGTTGTTACGTTGCGCGGGCGTATTGTTCCCTCCGGGTCCGGGCTGATTCTGATTAGTATCACCATTCACCGAGCCACCGGAGGCATTTCCTCCTCCCCCATTACCCTGGGTCGCGGCGGGGGCATGGGCGGGACCTGCCGAAGAGTTAGAGGTTGCCGAAGGTGAAGGTTCCGCAGCCGTACCATGTGTTGAGGGGGATGCAGTCACTGTCACCACGGCGGGAGTCACCGGATCCTGAGGTTCGGAGGATGCACACGCGCTCAACAGACCAAGCCCTGCAAGGGCTAACGGAAGAGCACTATACTTTCTCGGTACGATGGTCACGGTATGTCTTTCTGAGTGTTTCTGTGTCATAACAGGATATATTTTCAGGCTGCAACATTACTTACTACTATTTTAGCTAACCTGATTGAGACTTTTAGGTGACAAGGTGTTGCCCGCTTTTCTTGGGACGAAAGGCATTACAGCGTAATGTTGCGATGCGTAAGATCGACGTGAAGTTCTTAGAAGAATAAAATTCCGTCCCCGGTAGTCTATCCCGTCTTGACAACCTTTTCAAACGGAGTTTGGTATCGGGCGTTATCACGAGACAGAAGCTCTCAGACAGAGAAAGCAAACCATAAACATAGGGGCTCCCACCGTGTGGTGGGAGCCCCTATCAGGTCCTAGAAGTCTCAAGAAGTTACTTCTTCTTCTTGGAGGTGGCCTTGGTGGCCTTCTTCTTGGTAGCGACTGCTGCCTTCAGCTTGGAGCCTGCGGTCAGCTTCACACCGTGACCAGCGGGAATCTGGATGGTTTCACCGGTCTGCGGGTTGCGACCGGTACGAGCTGCACGGTCGGTACGCTCGATAGCCAACCAGCCGGGGATGGTGATCTTCTCGCCCTTAGAGACGGAGGTCTCGAAAGCCTGGAACACTGCGTCGAGCACTGCGTTCACGGTTGCCTGGCTCTTGCCAGACTTCTCTGCTACCTCTGCAACAAGTTCGGTACGGTTCTTAGCCATTTGGGGTGCCCCTTCCTGAGACTTATCTTTTTCAGACTAAGTCGAGCTGCTTTTCACGAGGAAAAATAACTCGCCTAGGTACAAAATACCAGAAATTACCAGCTTGACTTAGTAATACCGGGCAATTCGCCACGGTGTGCCATCTCGCGGAAGCGTACGCGGGAGATACCAAACTTCTGGAAGGTACCGCGCGGACGACCGTCGATCTGGTCACGGTTGCGAACGCGGACGGGAGATGCGTTGCGGGGTAGCTTCTGCAAAGCTACACGTGCTGCTTCGCGCTCCTCGGGGGTAGCGTTCTCGTTCACCAGCGTCTTCTTCAGTTCTCGACGCTTCTCGTCGTAGCGAGCGACGATGACCTTGCGCTGCTCGTTACGAGCGATCTTTGACTTCTTAGCCATTCTTAGCGCTCCTCTCGGAAGTCAACGTGCTTGCGAACCACGGGATCGTACTTCTTTAGCACCATACGGTCAGGATTATTGCGGCGATTCTTACGGGTTACATAGGTGTACCCGGTGCCTGCAGTGGACTTGAGTTTGATAATAGGACGCAGGTCCTTAGCCTTGGATGCCATGTACTAGATCTTCTCCCCGCGTGCGATGATTTCTGCGACCACGGCATCAATGCCACGAGCATCGATAACCTTAATGCCCTTAGCGGACACGTTCAGGGTCACCTTACGGCGAAGCGAAGGAACCCAATAGGTCTTCTTCTGAACGTTCGGATCGAATCGACGCTTATTGCGGCGATGCGAGTGCGAAATGCTGTGTCCAAAGCCGGGAACAGCTCCGGTCACCTGGCAGACTGCTGCCATGTTTCACTCCTTATTGATTGACTTTTCTGACGGATGCGCAGTCGATGTTACTCGTACGTCCCGTCACCAATGTAGAAGCACCGGGTTATTCTCCGGGCTAGAGTGTTTGAGACCGGCATCTGGGTGAGATCCAGATGTCAATCCCCGCCGCGGGAAAAACGGTGAAGCATAATTTAGTGTCGAGAGGCGTTTCCACCACTACGAACAGCGTTAAATTCTAGGTAAATCCAGCAACTCACGCAAGCCTGCACGCCAGAAACTCCCCTTAAAAACCAAGGATTTTTTGGATTTTGAGGGGTAACCATTTGATACAGACTTCTTCCGGGCACGCCGAAAGGCCGCGATAGAGTTACCCGCTTATTCTACCAGTTCTCGCTGTTTCCTCAAGTCACAAGGGAGTTTAAGGTAGTTCATGACGAAGTTTTCATCCCTTGTCGATATCCATGTGACAAACGTCTAATTACATCGTTGAAATTTTAAATGTGAGATTAACATCTTAACTCGTAGAAACCCGTATTTTACGGCATACGGCAGGTTATTCTTCGAGTTCTACCGGCTCGCCAAGACCAGCGGCAGGAACCAAATTCGGGTACCTCGCGCTTAGTCCATCCCCCAAACTGCGCCCAGTCAGCTGCCGGCCCATCCAAGGCAGAGCATGCGTTCTTACCCAATACGCACTTTCGGCAACTCTCTCACGCAGCGGCGGAGGCTCTTCTTCACCGGCGATAAGGTTCACATCCTGCGCCAGATGCCCCAGCCCAAGCTGCGTCAGCACATGGTATGCGAAGCGCTGATGCCCCAACTCATTCATATGCAGGCGGTCGTCAGCCCACAGCCGCCAGTCCAGAAAATCGTCCATACGCCAGTAATCGATAATGTGCACACCGTATTCATCCGCCACCGTGCGCAGAAGCTCGTTATACAGGGCGGTACGCGGGCGGGTCCGAGCAAAGGGCCCCTCTCCCTTCACGTCCAAACCCGTAATCGTCAGAACCTCGATTCCTTCCGCGCGCAGAGCCGCAAAGGCTCGCTCTGCGTGCGAGATAATCTCATCTATATTCACGTTTAGGCTAATAATATCGTTGCCGCCGCCGTAGAAGCTAACGAGGTTCGGTCTCAGTTCTAAGGCTGCCTCCAGCTGCTGCTCAACGATCTGGTGCATCAAAAGCCCGCGGATCGCCAAGTTAGCGTACTGCGCCTGAGCATCGACCGAGCCGATAGTTTCCGCAACGCGATCTGCCCAGCCACGCACCTGGTTGGGACGGTCGGTATCGACATCACCCACGCCTTCGGTAAACGAGTCGCCCATTGCCACATAACGCACAGGTTCGCCGTGCAGTCTGGCATTTTTATCGAGTTTGAGCATGGTAGGTACTTCCTAACTTTTGGTTTTATCTACCCGCCAGTATCCCATGAATAATATGTCTGTCTTAGGTATCGACCGCAGACATCCAGCTGCGTACGGTTTCAGGCAGGACAAACCAATCATGCAGCAAACTCAAACATACCGTAACCGCGTTTTGTTCGGGTTTCTCGCTCCTGTTTTATTAAGTCTTATTCACGGGTTCACGTCGTCCAGTATCTTCTGCGAAGCGTGCGCAGACCGATGATGCGGCACCACCACCACGCTCCCGTCACTAAACGGATCGGCAACCTCGGCCTTGAGCCCAAAAATATCAAGATTTCTGGAGGTCAGCACCTCGTGAGCAGATCCGCGACTGACGATCTGCCCGTCCTTCATGGCGATCAGATAGTCTGCAACGCGAGCGGCGAGATTCAGCTCGTGCAGCACCATAATCATGGTGGTTCCGCGTTCTTCGTTCAGGTCCGCTAGTAAATCCAGCAGCTCCACCTGATGCGCCAGGTCAAGGTACGTGGTCGGCTCATCCAACAGCAGAATATCGGTCTCCTGCGCAAGCGCCACCGCAATCCACACACGCTGGCGCTGACCGCCGGAAAGCTCGGTTACTTGGCGTTCGGCGAGCGACATCGTATCGGTGGCCTCCAGAGCCCAGGCTACCGCCTCATCATCTTCGGCACTATTACGTTTGAAAAGCCCTTGATAGGGGTAGCGTCCCCGCGAAACCAAATCGGCAACAGTAATGCCTTCAGGCGCAATAGGATGCTGCGGCATAAGCCCGACCATGCGTGCGAACCCCTTCATGGAGTACTGATGCGTAGGCTTACCATCGAGCAAAAACTCGCCGTTATGGGGATGCAAGAGTCGCGAAACACCCCGCAGAAGCGTGGATTTACCGCATCCGTTGGGGCCGATAATGGCGGTGACCTTGCCCTGCGGGAATTCTAAGCTCAGGTCTTTGACGATAGGCTGTGCGCCGTATCCTAGGCTCACGTTGTCTACGCGCAGAGTACGCTCAGTTACGGTTTTCATGATTTACCTTCCTTTCGGTTCTGCACGAGCAACCAGATAAGTATGAGGGTACTGAAGACGCCATAAAAATGCCTACAGAAATTTTATATGCCGGACTAGGTTTACGGCTGCCGTTCACCGAGGCTCAAGACTCCGGACGTACCGATGCCGTGCCTTCCGGTAAGAAGACACGGCATCGTATATTCTTGGCACGTGTTTAGAGCGAGAGCATGCCAGTGGGTATCCAGCCACCCTTGGCGGCGCGTTCAAGCATAGTTTTCGCCATAGTACGCCCGTATGCCTTGCTCACATGGTTCTCGTCTATGTACACGTAGACGTTCCCGACAACCGGTTGGCACATTCCTTCCGGGCAGTACAGGTCAGTCATATCTACCAGCACCGCGCCCTTATCCTTGTATTTGTCAAAGACCTCTTGGGCGGGGTTCTTTTCAGCCAGTTTCTCAGAGACCGGGCGCGCGCAGGATTCCAGGTCGTCTCCCGCCTTCTGTGCGCATTCGTATACGTTGTAGTCGTACCGCGGGTTATCGCGCACACCGACCACCTGTATTCCGGCGTCCGTGAATTTCTTGACCGTTTCCTCCAAGGCCGGGTCGATGCGCTCCTCATTAGACCGCGCCTCCGCGATGGTTGCGATAATCACCACGGTCTGCGGCTTACGCTGCAGAATTTCTTCGGTAACGTCCCGGTTAAACTCGGCGCACTCGTTCGAGGATGATGCATCCTGCTGCGGATACTGGCATCCGCCCAAGAGGATCGACTGCATATTAACTTTGGACTGCTCGGCAACGGGTTTGAACATGGCCATTGCCTGTTCCGCGTGGGAGTTACCGACGACCATCATAAGCGGCGAATCATCTGTTCCGTTCTTCTGCGAAGAGCAGTACTTCTTAAGCGAGTCATGAGAGAGGGCAAAATTGCCTTCGCATTTGCCGTCGCTCAACATCTCGTATTGATTCTTCAAATCACCATTAGGGATAGGGTCGTCGTGCATGAGCGCCTGATCGGTGCCGATGGCGCGAGCACCTAGGTGATTATCGGTTGCAGTCTGGGTCTGCGTTTCTGCCTGAATACTCGCCTGAGTATTGGAGTAGTTCACCCACGCCTGCGCACCGGCAAGAGGTATTCCTGCCAGTAAAAAGGTTGCGGCCAGGAAGGCAAGCTGATCGGCCCATGTTTTGACCGCGAAAACCCTCTTAAACCGCAGTATTTTCATCAGCCAGGGAATGAAAGGGTCTTTACGGTAACGCAGCGGTTTCTCCACGAACTGGATCAGAACCCAGGCTAAGCCAATAGATACCGCAATAATGGCGGTTCCTTCGAGAAAGTTCACGTGGGGTTTCTCTACAGCGGTGCTGTACAAGATCAGGATGGGCCAGTGCACTAGGTACAGGGCGTAGGAGATATTGCCGAGACTCTGCAGAGGTTTAGAGACCAGCCAGCGGTCTACACCCCACCGACTGTTGGTACGGCCCGCCATAATGACGAGAGCACCTGAAACTACTGGATACAGCGCTAAGAATCCGGGAAAGGAGCGCTGCACGGGCAGGAAGGCGCCACAGGTCACAAGCCCAAAAACGCCGATCCACCCCATGATGACGCGCGCCTTCTCAGGGGCCTTCCATTTGAGGGTTACCATGGCGAGCAGCGTCCCGACAGCAAATTCCCAGAGACGGGTGCGGGTATCGAAGTATGCGAACCCCTGGTTTGTCTCGGTTTCAATAATCGAAAACGTCAAAGATGCCACAAAAACCGTATCGAAAACCAAAATGGTTGTCGTGAACAGATTCCAGCGGAAACGATGCACAAGGTATGCGACCAGCGCGAAGAGCAACGGCCACAGAATAAAAATCTGTCCCTGAATAGACAGCGACCAGAAGTGCTGGAACGGGGTTTTCGATGCTGCGTTTTGCGCATAGTAATCTACCGAGTTAAAAGCAAGATGCCAGTTCTGGTAGTAGAAGAGGGATCCCTTCGCATCCGCGAGCATATCGGCCCAGCGGCTTGGCGGTAGGATAAAAAATGATGCTATGGTCGTTCCCGCGATGGTTACGGTCGCTACCGGAAGCAAGCGTTGGAACACGTGTAGCCAGTATGTGAATAGGTTAAGCGGCCTGCCCTCGTTGATTTTGCGCATATTCGAGAGTGAGAGCAGGAACGCCGAGATGAATAGAAAGACGTCCACGCCGCCGGATACCCTACCAAACCAGACATGGTATAGCACTACCAGGAGTACTGCGAATGCACGCAGACCCTGAATTTCGGGGCGGAATCCCCGAGTTTCAATAAAGTTTTCGAGGGGGTAAGAGTTTGAGGGTGATGATACAGTCGGGGTTTGCGCCGCTTGCTGATGCATTGCGGGTTGACCTGCTGCCATAATATCGCGTGTCCTGTGCTGCTCTGTAAATCGGTGTGTGTGGTCTCATATAATGCTAACGACCTGTAAGGGGAAAGTCCCGATTCAACGCATCAGCTGCGTAACGCATGAATCAGGACTTTCGTGGAGCCCCCTACCGGATTCGAACCGGTGACCCTCGGTTTACAAGACCGATGCTCTGGCCAGCTGAGCTAAGGAGGCAACGTCTTCTAGTGTACAGCAAACGCACAGGGATGCTAATTCAAAAGTGGATGTTATGAAAGTTTATCGTGTTCACTGTTTTTATATGTGTCTGCTTAAACGCTGTTTTCCCGTATCACTATACTTTTTGAGTCTTTTAGATTTCGAACTATGTTCATACGGCTCAGAAAATGTTAGACGGTCGATGAGCCTTAACAGAGATGCCCTCTCATGCAAAATCATGCATTGGAATCTTAGACTAGTGTGTCAGTATCCTTTGAGGCTAAAGCACGATAGAAAAAGGATTTGCCCGCAGGCTTAGCGCTTGCGGGCAAATCCTTTTATATTACTGCTGCGGGTTATTGTTATTCTTCTTGGCGTCGATCTTCCCCTGCAGGAAGCCAGTGAAGTCATTGCTGGTGTATTGTTCACCGTCCACAAAAACTGTCGGGGTGCCCCCAATATCGTTCTTCGAGGATTCTGCGGTCACGACATCCACAAGAGAACGCCACTTGTTATCGTTCATATCCGAACCGATATTTGCGCCGTATTTAGATGCTATATCGGCAATCTGCTGGTTGTTCAGGTCGCCGGTTCCCTGGTGACTAAACAGTTCTTTCTGGAAGTCCAAGAATTTATCTGCACTCACCTGGTTAGCAACGGCGTATGCGGCATTAGCGGTACGTGCCGAGTACTGGGTGGGTGAATTCTGATCAAGGAAGGTCAGGTTACGGATTTCGAGTTCGATATTACCCTCTTGAACCTGTTTCTTCAGTTCCTCGCCGTACTGATCCTCAAACTCATGGCAGTGCACGCAATTGTAGTCCTGGAAGATCGTTACGCGCACCGGTTTGCCGTTCTTAGAGGCTTCATCTGCCGACTGAACGCCGAGCGGCAGTTTCTTGCCTGCCTGCGGGGTACCGTTCACCGAGGGAGTGTAGGAGGCGTTAGAGTCCCCTAGTTCCTTATAGTTACGGGTGTCTCGTGTTGAGGAGTTTTGGACGATTCCGTCCTTAGTCAACACAATTCCGCCGTACTCATTCGAACTCGCAGGCACAGGACCCGATTCGGGTACTTTATTGTTCTGACCGTTGATATAAACAAAACCAATAACGAAAACAATAACAACGACTACGCCGAGTACGGTAAGTTGTATCCATCGACGGTTCGTCGCTACATTGCCGCGCTTTGATTGTTTAGCCGCAATTTGGCGGGCCTTCTCGCGGGCGTCCTGGGACATTGCCTGCTCCTTTATCTTGTGATCGACGCGGTGGATGCGCCTACCGCTAACCCGTTCTAGCCTACCGAAGGTTGGTGGTAGCTGCCAGTCATAGCCGGGTTTTCTACACTTTGTGTCGCGTTCTCACGCTCACAGCTTATTTTACGGGGCAACCACAGTCACCTGCGCTGGCTATAAGCCGCGCGTACCATTATAAGACTCGTTATTCTGCGGGATAGCATCTCAGGATAAACCTAGCGGTATGAGCAAAAGCAGACTCGGTGCCTTATAAGTTGCCTCGTTCCCCTATTCTCTGGGTGACATGTATGTAAACCATACCTTTCCAGAGACCCCTGTTTATAGCTCATAAGTTCCACGGATAAGACCCTCATACTGCAAGACTGCGCTACCAAGGAAAGATCGTAGGACAGCTTCGACCGCAGACCGAGTCAGAAGTCGAGATTAGCAATAAACCCCATATTTAAAGCCAGTTAAACTAGAGCAGCTTTTAACCAATTAGTTTCACTCTTAAGATTCCAGGGGATACTAGCATGCGATGGCTCTACTACACTCAGCTTAGTTTCATCGGCGATGTCAATGTCTCATGCTGACAATATCTTACTTGCTTAGCCACAATTTGACGAGCCTTATCACGGGCGCCTTGGGACATCGCCTATCCCTTCCCTTTATCCTGTAGTCACCCCTGTGCACTTAGCGGTTATCTACGTTGTGATCCAGCTGTTCTTCTTCACGAGCACCCTGCTAGTGGACAGTACTAGTGGACAAGCCTCGCAGTACTTCATGGCTACACACGCCGCAAGCAGTGTTCCTCAGCGAGCTTCTAGCAGAGTATCGGCACCGTCAAAACCTCCAGAACCGCTATAGCTGTTCGAGTAATCATGCTCTACACTTCAGTCTTGCTCAGGGTTTTAGTGGGTAAGGGATACGGTGTAAGAGCTTCAGAATACGGCTTAGCCCCATCCACAGTTCAGGTTAGGAACATTAGAACAGACACACATTCTATTCCATAACCCAATTTTCTGTCTGCACAGACGATATAAGAACGATAATGGTTGTTGAGACCCCGCAGTTGATGCATCGTTATCGGGTTTTCCTGCGCTGGTGGTACCGTTTTTCTTCAGAGGTCCGTCAGAGGTAGGGCATCGGTAGCGGAGGTTTTGAGGCCCATTCTTGGGTGTTGTACCGGAGTTAACCACTAATTGAGTGGTTATTCGAGGCTATATCCGTTGTGGTGACAGGGTAAAGTGCCCGGTAGCAGGCACACAATTTTACCTATAAGCCTTTGCTCCGTACCCTAGATAGGATGGTTCGCTGTCATGACAGGACGAGATGGTTCAGGGCAGACACAATATGTCTTATACTCCGTTACCTTTTTGTGTGTTCTAAGAAAACCCATTCAGCCAGAACACATTAGAAGAGGGCAACCGACCCTCCCCCGGCATAGCTTACCAATACCCCAACCGCACTCATGGTCAAGGGGATGCTGCTACCGGGTCGGGGTTGTTGAGTAAAAACCGCCATTAAACACAAAAAAGCATGAGCGAAAGCTTCCCACAGGAAACCCCCACCCATACTTACCTCTAA
>ERZ1036435.15-NODE-15-length-183558-cov-11.316883_pt1 | contig 183558 bp, 97 predicted proteins | sample MGYA00514223_ERZ1036435 | MGnify/ENA primary metagenome ERZ1036435 (study PRJEB33795, sample SAMN09464927) | human gut metagenome | host: Homo sapiens | place: USA: Stanford, California | collected 2016-08 | study: EMG produced TPA metagenomics assembly of the...
TTGCTCTTTGCTCTTTGCTCTTTGCTCTTTGCTCTTTGCTCTTTGCTCTTTGCTCCCGTTCCCGTTCCCGGCTATCGATACAGGCATTCCCTGCTGCATCAACACCTTCCCCCACTCTCTGCCTTGCAATCCCTGTTCAGCTCTGATTCCCAGACAGCCTGCCCACCAGGCAAAGTTACCGTGAACGGCCAAAATAGAAGAAGACCCCCTCCGTTCAGAATCACTTGAACGCACACTACAGACTTTGTACTTCCCCCACCAACTACAAACCCCGTAACCGGTGCAGAGGGTGTTTGTTTAGGGGAAGAGAGTGCTGACGTACAGGCGGATTTCATGTGAGTCACTTTTTTCCCTTATCAGTCATGTGGCTTCGGCAAGTGAGTAAACCGTTACCGGAAAGGCAGGAAGATAGTCATGAGTATTTAGTCATCTAGATATGCGTTATATGCTAAGCAGTTGAGCGCTTTTTTCATTTCTTTCACTATTGTTATTATATTAGTATTAGTACAAAATTGTGGAATAATAGAAGGTTATTGTGATAATGGAGAAACGTAAAGTCAAAAAGAAATAGAATTTAATAAAACATCAAAAAGAAAGGAAATAAAACATACGATTATGAATTAAATTTGAAAAACGAGCAATGAAAGGAGCAAAAAAAACAATTGCTGTCTATCTTACAATGTGACCGACTTCTTCTAGTTGATGCTCTATCTGTTCCAGTTCTTGTCTCTCTTTATCAATCTTGGCCTGCAATTCTCTTCTCTCTCTTTCAGATGGTTCCAATCTTGCATTCACGACATCTTTGATATGCGTTAGATAACCACCACCAAAACTGGCGAGAATACCACCTTCATCATCAGTGTTAGATTTTAGGTGCGGGATATACGCACAGTACATAGTCGCACGACATTCTGAGATCTGTTTCCAAGGATTCTTTCTGGTGTCTGGAACAATAAACCCATTGATGTTCAATTTGCTCTTGTATATCTCATCCAGGTTATGCTCATCCAAATACCTATCGGTGAAATATTGGGAGTCACGTGAAAAGTCTTCGTGAGCAGCGTTCTCAAACTTACAAGTGACAAGTCCATCTTTACTCCATACCAGTCTACCCACATCATCACTGTGGGACACTTGCGTACCACACACATATGCATAGCCTCTTCTTGGGCCTTCGCTCTCCAGTTTTATTTCACCCAATATACCTGCATCGATTGAATCGCTCACAAAATTATTACCCACGGTGAACATACCTAGCCACATGAACTCATTTTCACCATCAGAACAACGTCTGTATTTTTTATGACTTAGCAAAGTCGCAGCTCCCAATAGTCCTTCAAAGGCTTGTTTCTTATTAATCACATAAACACCATTGTCGGCATAGTGAAGGCCGCCATATGTGTAATAAGAGCTCAATGCCTTTTCTTGTTCAGTATTAGGTGACTCTAGCGATGGGTTGTCAAGTCTAACTACTAGTTCCGAATGAATCATATTGAATTCCTCTAGTGATGGTTCCAATGCTTGAGTGAATACTTTGCAATGTGGGAACTGGGCATCCTTCCGCGTGTTCCTTCCTTTCCAGAACTTGAAACCGCTATTCTTGTAATCCTCGCTATCAAAAACGGTATTTGCGCTTAAGAAGAAAGATACATCTGGCTCCATAACCAATGCCTCTTCAAATGTGTTAAACATAGATGCCAGTACCTTTGATGTGGCTGGAGTGTGCTGATCATGTACATAGAGCACATCCAGTATTGGCTCCAAGTCAACGATATAAAGATTCTGCTTAGTTTCTTGAGCGTACTCAAAGAGTATCTCTTGTACTTCTGCGGTAACCACTGTATTAGAGAAAACCAATTGGATTGGCAATGTATTTTTCAAGGTCTGCCATACTTTCAAGTTATGGTACAACTCCTTCAAGTCGGTATAATCCATTGGGATGACAATACCCCTACCATAAGACTGCCTAACCCAATGCTGTATGAAATTACTGTTGTATTCATGCAAAGCACTCTTAACCGTTGGTTGATTTGACATCTTACCTGTGCGCAAGTTGATTAGCTTTGGATGCAAGTATTTACCAAAGGATGCGCCAGTCTTTTTCAAGAAGGGGAACATACGGCGCTGATAATCTACTGCCAGCGCCAGCGCCAGTTGTTTCTTGTTCATGCGCTCATATGGCGGTAGGTCCATCTTCGCCATTACCTCTCTTGGGAGGGTCATTGAATGAAACAACTCATACGGGGTCACCGAGCTCTCGTGCTTGAAGCAATAGTTATATATCCTCAGCCGTTCGAGGGCCAGAGCCAACTCAGCTCTTGAGTCATCGGAAACTGTCTCGATACCAAACAATTCCTTCGTGGACCATTGTGGGTCTGTGACGTATATGCCTTTGACGAGCAATCTGCACTGGTCCATGCGTGAGAGTGAGGCCCATTCTTTGAACATGGCAAGGTCCCGCTGTGCTTCCGTCGCCTTTTTGAACAATCCTGACCCAGGGCTCGATTCAGCTGCCAGCGTCTCCAAGTGTGCCAAGTCCAAGAATCTGAAAGCTGATTTCTGAGATGCGCCAGGCAATGTATATTCGTAGCCTTCTACATGCGGTCTGGACAGCACGGGCCTTAGCGCTACCTTGCCGTGGTACGCCTTCAAGGTGTGCAACAGCAGCAGGACAGTGGCTACCACACCGAGTACATAGTAATGTTTCTTGGACAACCTCGCTGTCCAATGTCTTGTCCTCAAGAGCATCCACATCTTTTGCATTTTTTTTGCTTTGCTGGGTCCTGGTGGAAGCAGAGGTCTGGCTTTGTTACAAAGAATTATGTTACAGTTATATATATCGTGTGCCTTTCAACACGGCACTTGGTTGGGTAATGATGGTTTCTTGTTTGTTTGCAATCCGACTCTCAACTTTCTTTAACTTCCAAACAGTACGTTTGTGCAACTGTTTCTACAAATGCTTCACAAGGACAAAGAGGCCATTTGTGTGCAACATTAGGGTTTTGATAACGCGTCTTAGCAGATGTTCTGGCGATTTGTTTTACAGCCATTTCTTGGATATCTACCAAGAGTTGACCTTTGAGCTCTTTATTGCACCGAAAGGTACGGGCTATCAAGAAAGAGCTTCTCAGTGAACGTTTATGTGAACTGGCAAGTTTAGTGAACTGGCAAGTGGGTTAGTGAAAGGTGGGGGAGAATTACTCCGTTAAGCTCACACAGCACTCTTATGGCCCTTTTCTCTTTTAACCTTTTGACACCAGTCAGAGAGGCCTATGGTGTGCATACAGGATGGGCATTGCTACGTGCAGGGCGTGTGCAGGGCGAGTGCAGGGGCGTGCTGCCTCTTGGTACCACCCACTTGTATAATATGCTGGTGGGCTGCACGCAGAGTCAGGTGGGAGCAAATGCACTTTAGGGCCTCCCCCACTAGAATTACGGAGGGGGTCCACCAAGTGAGTCCGCAAGAAATCTTACCAGAGGAAACACTTAAAAGTCCAGCTAGAACACGCCGCGCGCAGTGATCTCCCTGCAGGAAAGACCCTTATCCACAGCGAAAAGGACTCGCACTCGCACTCGCACTCGCAATCGCAATCAAAGAGAAGTTGAGGAACCCTCTCCCAGTCGCCTTCAGAAACACCCGCACCCATCAAGTAAAAAAGAAACGTTCATTTATTTGGTTGCTTTTTTTTTTCTCTTCACAAGTCTTACAGCAAATTAAACTCTGCACTACGGGAATTTACTACCTGCACCAGACACCAGGGGAGCTCAGATCCACACGGAGAGATACGGAATTCTAAAAGAGTATTAAACATTTATGAGTCTGCACAGGGGACCCGGTGCGGCCAGAGTCACACATTCCGAGTGCCTCCGCCCTTCCCGCCATTGTTCTCTTGCAATCTCAACCAACAAAGCTGTACCAATTCGCTGGCGTAAAACGCCCTTATGTCTCTAGTGTCTCTAGTGTCTCTAGTGTCTCTAGTGTCATAAAGTGCCAGCAAAGTGCCAGCAAATGCCTTAGTGGCCCTGCAAAATGCACAGGGACCTGTTTGAGTGGGAATGAACACCCTCTCTTCCCAGTACGGTTAGAATACCTCTAGCGAAGTAAGACGTTGGAACCATAACATAGAGCTCATAGTATAGCCATAGTGCCAACATCAAAAACAAAAACGCCAAAATTTGTACCTTCGATATTATAACTAGGATGTACAATTGGACAGGCACAAGTTCAAAACAAACAACGATAAAGAAAAGGAGACTACTCACATTGAGACTAGAGGGCAAAAAACTCTTGCGGAACGTGGTTTCAATACGCGAACCCCACCACTATTTCTTGTCTTGCGTACTCATCATTGACACACTTTGACTATCATGCAGACTTATTGACAAAATTCATCGTAAACTCAAACACACACGACTCTCTCACCATGATTAATTCTGGTAAATATATAAACCAATGACTAAATGGAAAATAAAAAAAAATAAAATAACTACTTGTACCTCTTCTTGCAAATAATCGGCTGGGCGTCTCCATTAACACTAGCAGAATTTCTTGCATATGAAGTGGCTACCTATCAACAAAGAGAGGAATAGATATATGACGCCTACACGATACATTCTGAACACAAAAGTTCTTGTGCTCCTAGTGCTGACTTTGGTATGTTTTGTATCGCTGGAGTCACTGCGAGATGTGTACCAGATGACCGTGGTCAAGTTGAGTGACTCTGGCGCTTGCAAGGAGTCCTGCACTCATAACACAACCACATGGAAGGACAAGACGACTTTGGCACATATGGTGCGTAACTATAGAAACATGGAGTACACGCCGTTCAAGTTTGTTAATTACCTCGGAAACAGAAATATCCCCGCGGGGTTAAAGGAAGCAGACGCTTGTAATTACATATCTCACGAGAGTAAACTAGAGTATGCCAACGTCACCAAATTCATCAGACCTAACTTTAAAGTGCTGAGTGAAAGCGTCAAGAAGACAGACCCTAGGTGGCATGACTTCTTGAAAGGAATCGCTGGTGACAAATCCATTGACGATACGTTGGATAAGAAATGGTTCATGTTTGGCTCCTCTGCCGAGTGGCTCGAAGAGGAACAGTGCTACGTTGTATACAGCAGACTCATTATCTCCAAGGAAGAAAATCGTGAACACCCATCTATTTCATTAGTAGCCGCACAAGCGTTTGACAAAGACTGGAAGGAAATTTATGGGAAAAGGATCAAGTATATTGATGTAGAAACTCCAGAAAATCTCGATGAGCAGTTCAAAGCCATTGAGATGAAATATAACTTGACTGAAAGCTGCATGCCTGGGAAATCTGCTAAAACCCTCCCAAAAAATAAAGACCCACAGTTTGATGAGCAAGAACACTGCTTGAAACAATTGGAAGCAAGATTTAAAATGGCGAAGGAGGAAAAAGAAGAACTAATTGCCAAATATTATCGAGTATACCCAACTGTACTTGATATTCCCTTCAAGGCTACTGGTAACTTGGATTATATGGGACCAGAGGATCCTAAGATTTTAATTAGAAGGAATCATGATGGCCAACAGGAACCTATTGTTGTTTATAATATGCAAGACAACAACTATGAGCAAAGACTAATGTTTGTCGTGTTGCCTCATAGAAAAATTAATCCAATTGTTCCACTGGTGGATAAAGAATATAAAATAGGTGGGACACAGAAAAACTGGACACCTTTTATTCATGAGGGTGACGCTACTTCCGATGGATCAAGAGGATTCATGCATGTTGTCCAGCATATGTCACCTACAAGTATCCTAAAATGTTCTTTGGACAATGGAAAATGCAAATATATATTCGATGCAGCCAAAATACCAAGCCTGAAAGATGTCGGAGTTAAAGAGCTGAGAGGTGGTTCTGCGTTTGTTAAGATACCTCATGGTATACCAGAGTTAGATGGAAGGAATTTATGGATTGCCATGATCAAGAGCCATCAGGGTCATTGTGGTATTTCATTCAAGTTTTATAGACCACATTTGGCAATTATGGAAGAAAAAGATGGTAAATTTAGCATGCTATCTTACTCTAGCGCTCTACATTTTGATCGTGACGTATTGAGTTGGGATGGTAATAGCACTTATGCCGGATATATAAATATCATGTCTCCAAATTCAATTGTTTCCTGGAACATAATTTCTCACAATCATGAAAATGACACCTATGAAGATTATATGGAGTTGTCTTTTAGCGAATCAGATTATATGAGTTACGTTGTTACTGTCAGAGGAGTTCTTGATTATATACTACAGGTATTAAGAGATGGCTCGGATCGAAAGTTTCTTGATTGGACTTCCAAAGATTTAGCAACCATGGTTGGTACACCACCAAAATGCGTGCGCTCAAATCTGAAACAACATTGCTCAGTGTACGGTAACGCACACAAAGAAGATATACCAAAGAAACTGTATACCTGAAAAACAACAACAACGTACCTTCCTCGTCGGATCCTGTTCCTTGAACATGTTAAAAAAATTGCTCTTTCTCAAACCAATATTGTAATATTTATACTTAATCGGAGCAACATGCATTCATAGATACCCCCTGTTGCAAAACCTGTAAAATTTTAAAAACACGCATTGTAACTATATAGATAGAATATTTAGTAATTGTGTTTAGTATTCAATGTAATATTTATAACTAACATCCCTCCACACAAGTTGCTAAAAAATTGAAAAGTAAGATAGGCGGTCAAGCTGAATGTGATGATGCTCTTGGAATGGAAACGCAACAGTCTTTTGATAAACAATTATGTATCATAGGCGAATTAGCCAGCTACATACGTTCAATATTTTGGTTGCCGAGAGTTTTCACTAGAAGAGTTTTTTTCAATTGGAATACCAAATTGCACGTAGAAAACAGCTCTTTGCAGTTAGTTGTTAAAGCTGAGCAACACCGACATCAATTTCCTTAAGCGCTCGCACTCATTCATATAATATGTGACTGGGCGAATGCTTTCAAATATTTAAGGTTAATGACGATTAGAAAGGAGCAGATAGGCAATTAAGAGAAGTATGGAGGAAAATAAAAAATAAGAAACTGAATATCTATTTTCGCGTTCGTGTTTCTAAGTTCTCATACCAGCGTGACTCTGCATAAACATAATGCAACGGAGCAATTAAAGAGTGTGCCTCACATCCATTGATTAAAAGCTAAACATCACTTCACTGCTGTACCAAGAATACCTCAATTATGAATTGCATTGTAGTACATAACACCGTAGCCAAGTGGAATAACGATATTTACGAACTCCTCACCTCAAAATACCTTTCACTAATCGTACTCGGAAACGCAAAAGCAATCCTTCACTCCTTCTTCCTACGCACACCGTATGTTTACTCTGCGAAACCACTTTGCTTCTGTGTATTGTTTTACAAAGTGGGATAATATTATTAGCGACGACTGGCTCAAAGGGACAACGACTTGTTCAACATCCATGCCCACCTAACTCTAGATGATTACTGTGGGAAAATAGACCTGAATGATGTATTATGATCTGGGCCATAGTCACTTGATTTACTGTTCTGTTCTATGATTTGCGTAATCCTAACTAAAGTTGTCTATTGCAATACGAAGCGACCTGCGTGAGACGCTATTCATGCTATTGGCATATGATGACGAACAGTAATAATCGAATATTGCGGACGGAATTTAATACTTATAAATATTCCACTTGAATCAACCATCGAGCTTAGAGGATAGATTATAAACGAAGTTCAGTTTGAGTAACCTCAACAAACCAGTCGCATTTCTTTCACCTGCATTACCGAAAAAGACCAACTCGTCCTCCTTATTCACTTATACAGGACTTGCATAACTCAGATGCAAAATTTAATAGTACCAGTTGGGGTTCAATGAGAAAAACATGCTCAGAAGAAAGGTAACATTGAAAATCGTGGTCTTAATTTCGGTGTTTGTGCTATGCCTACTGACTCTAACAACTGTCTCCGATACACACAGAAATCCAGTAACTTCTAATAGTTTTATCCCAGAACCGGTGACTCACTCTTTGCCATCATGGAAACATCAGGCTTCATCAGCACATTTGTTAACCCGTTTCAGAAAGATGGAATATAATCCGTTCAGATTTGTTAATTACTTGAACAGCCAACATCTTGCTCAAGAAACAGATAAAACAAAAGTCTGCCAACACATGGAGTACCAGGCCATGCTGCAATACAGTACAGCCACTCATCCTATAACTCCGAATTATAAAGCATTCAGTACTTCTTTGTATCAGCGAAAGTCTCGCCTACATGGATTTATGAAGAAATTGGCACATGGCAAGCCTATAGATACCACTTTTAAAGATAAGTGGTTCATGTTTGGGTCTTCAATAGAATGGTTAGAAGATGAACAGTGCTTTGTCGCGTATAGTAGGCTAATTATTTCTGAACGCAAATCCCGTGGACATCCATCAGTTTCCCTTATAGCAGCACAAGCGTTTGACAAGGACTGGAACGAACTCATTGGGAAACGTATAAAATATGTCGATATCGACATACCTGAAGATTTTGATGACCAACTCAAAGCCATCGATGAGAAGTATAATGCCTTTGCTAAATGTGTTGAGAAAAGTGCTGAGGTTCACAGCGACCAGGCCAATTCAGAAGACTACGATAAATGTGCTTCACAGCACAAAGAAAACCAAAAACTTGCTGAAGTAGAAAAACAGGAGCTCATTAACAGATATTTTAGAGTTTATCCAACGGTCTTGGATATACCTTTTAAGACTACAGGGGATTTGCAATTCATGGGACCGGAAGATCCCAAAGTTATAATACGCAGAAATCTAGATGGGACACTAGAGCCATTGGTATTCTACAATATGGAAGATGATAATTATGATAGGAGGTTAATGTTTATTGTTATGCCACACAGGAAGATAAACCCTATTATGCCCTTAGTTGACGAAGAATTCACTATAACTAGGATACAGAAAAACTGGTCACCTTTCATTATGGATGGCGATTCTGTAAAAGGTGGATCTCGCGGATTTGTACATATTATCCAACATATTATTCCAACCACGGTTTTAAAATGCTCTTTAGATGATGGTAAATGTAGTTTTGTATTTAATGCCAGTGCAATAGAGGGATCACAAAGCATTGAATCGAGGGACATCAGAGGTGGAACAGAATTTATAAGGTTACCACAGGGAATACCGGAATTTTCAGGAAGAAATATTTGGATTGGGGTAATTAAAGTCCATATAAAGGACTGTGGAGGGACATCCCAGTTCTACAGACCGCACTTGGCGTTAATGGAGGAAAGGAAAGGTGAATATAGCTTTCTATCTATCTCTAGCGCAATACATTTCAATCGCGATGTTTTAGGGTGGGATTTAGAAAGTACATCTATGTTTTTTGTCAATATTATGTCTCCAAACTCAATCGCGAGTTGGAATGTTGTGTCGCATGACCAAGAGACAGATATATACGAGGACTATATGGAGCTTACCTTCAGCGAGGCAGACTTTAATAGCCATATTCTCACATTAAAGGGTGTTATCGACTACGTTAGACAGGTGCTACGAGACTCCGATAGCACGAATCAGGTTTCTGCACTTGAACCTCATTCCAGTTTTGCAATATCAAAATGTGTATGCTCGCATCTTAGAGAATATTGCGAAAGATACGGAAAGCTCCATGAACAATAGTCAGGGGCTTACGCAGGCAACTCACGAGGCAGTAAACTAGCATATCCTATTTCATTCATATTCCCTCATTTGTAGTAGTATAATATTTTCTGATCAATCAGTGACATGTACATGAGTTATGCAGTCCATATGCCCTTGTACATTACCAACTCATGATGTGAATGTTGGGAAACAGTGCCTCACTATGACGGACTTCCAACAATCAAAGTCCTTCATTCCATTCCTCCCCCCTCCTCTACTCCTCACCTTGTTGCGCTCCAACTTGCACATTATCGATGAGCCCACAAATGCAAATCAGAATACGAGCAGCACGTAATACAGCCAAGACACGGCAGTTCAGACAACCCTTCGTAGTGGTATGTATTGCGACGAATTCACATGCCATCTAGATCCCGTAGGCACGCAAACTCCACAGTTCTCTACGGCAGTTTTTCTGAGTACCCTTTTTATTATGATTTTCGGATTTTCGGACAATTTAGAAAGAAACTGGTACGTACAGTGGTTTCTGAGCACAAGTGACTGATAAAGAAGACACACGAAGTCACCAAAAATAGCCAGCTGACGGGGTATATCTCTGCGTGGTCCTCTAGCCTTCTCCCATCAGACGCACAGAGACTGTTCACCTGGAGAATATGTGGAGGGGGATGGGGGAGGGGTGAAGTCTAGAACTCAGCGTGCCTTCTCGCCAGATATCTTGTGCATTCAGTTGGTTCGCAGTCACATAGTAACGGCTGGCGTAACTGTTGCGGTAGGTGGACAACAAAGAATTCTATAGTGTGGGTTCGCAGTGGGGCTAAAGGCACTCACCTTTTGGAATTTCATTGATAACGTAGATTTCCATGTGCCTGCTGTCTTTCACCAGCCCAGCACAATTTCTATAATTATAGTTAGAGTTGGACAAACCGAAGGATTGAACTTAAAAACTTCACGATGGTATTCTTATCTTTTGGGATGCTGATTGCCTTTGTTTGTGGTTGGAACTAACCTTGTACTTTGTGCTACTAGTTCAATATGGAGTGAATCCACCTTAACAGAATACTCAATTAGGTTTGACACCTAGAATTATGTTGATAAACCCTTTGGCATATCATCTGGCCAAAGAGTTGCAAATATGGTCTAATAAAACATTGGAATTCTTCCTCGTGGGGGCACCATATATATACATATACCAATTGCTCTTTCTCCCGAATGTATTTCTATCGATATTTCAAAATGTTGCTTGCATATACAATAATAAAGTCATGTGTAATATATAATGGGGACCTTTAGCTTTCGTAGTGAGAAGAGACTTGGTAGAGGTTTCACTTGGAGGCTGGTTGTGCTGGCGATAGTGTCAGTACTATGCTTGCTATCACTGAGTACTACACCGGACATGTACGGTAAGTCTCTGTTCATGTCTAGCAATACCACTTCCGATGACTCTGGGTCTCACGATGCATTGTCATGGAAGAACAGGACGACATTGGCTCATATGGTGACAAACTTTCGGAAGATGGAGTACAAGCAGTTCGATCTTGTTAACTATGTGGGTAATCGCGCCATTCCTGAGGGATTAGACATGGTCGAGTCATGCAAGCATATAGAACATGAAGCAAAGTTGGAATATGGTAACATTACTATTCCCATCATTCCTAACTATAAAGTTTTCAGTGATTCCATGAACCAGCCAAGTTCAAGGTTCTACAACTTTCTAAAGAAGCTGGCAAAGGGAAAACCTATCGAATCAACTTTCAAGAAAAAGTGGTATATGTTTGGTTCTTCGGCAGAATGGTTAGAGGAAGAACAGTGCTATGTTGTTTATAGCAGGCTGATACTCTCTGAGGCCAATGCTCGTGACCAGGCTTCCATTTCATTGATTGCCGCCCAGGCGTTTGACAAGGACTGGAATGAACTTTACGGCAAGCGCATAAGATACCTAGATGTTGAAACACCAGATGACTTTGAAGAGCAATTGAAATCAATTGACACTAAATACAACATTACAGAAGAATGCCTTGGTAAAAGAGAAGACTATAGTAGCTACTTAGAAACCCAGAGTGATCGTGACGGGTCAGAATCATGTATATTAGTAAGTGAGGAATCAATTAGGCTTGCTGATATGGAGAAACAAGAGCTTATTGACATGTACTTTCGTACATATCCAACCGTCATAGATATACCATTTAAGACTACTGGAGACTTGCGTTTCATGGGTCCAGAAGATCCAAAAGTGATAATACGAAGAAATGCCAATAGAGAACAAGAGCCTTTAGTAATTTATAATATGAACGATAAAAATTTTGATAGACGGTTGATGTTTATGGTAATGCCGCATAGAAAGGTCAACCCCATCGTTCCATTGGTTGATAAAGAATTTTCCATCTCAGAAACACAAAAGAATTGGACACCTTTTATACGTGATGAAGATGCTGTAGCGGATGGATCTCGTGGTTTTGTTCATATTGTTCAGCATATCATGCCTATTACGGTGTTAAAATGCTCGCTTGACGATGGTAAATGTACTTATGAATTTAGAGCAGATAAGATTGATAAACTAAAGAAAGCTCAGTTCAAGGATTTAAGAGGTGGAACATCCTTTGTTCGGGTACCACAAGGAATACCTGAGCTTGACGGCCGCAAACTTTGGCTTGGTGTGATCAAGAGTCACATAATTGGCTGTGGAGGTGCTACACACTTCTATAGACCACATCTTGTCCTAATGGAAGAGAGGGACGGCAAATACAGCTTTATATCTCTTTCCAGTCCATCACATTTTCATCGTGATGTGCTAAGTTGGGATATGAAAACCACATCAATGAAGTATATCAATATAATGTCCCCCAATTCCATTGTGAGTTGGAATGTAGTTTCACATGATCATGAAAATGATTCCTATGAGGACTACATAGAGATGTCGTTTAGTGAATCTGATTGTAAGAGTTATGTGCTGGCAGTTAGAGGCATGCTAAACTATATTCTGCAAGTGTTGAGAGACAGCTCTGACGCCAAATATTTGGATTGGGACTCTAATGATTTGGATATTCGAGTTGGAACAGCACCAAAATGTGTAATTTCTAAACTGAAAGAGCATTGCAAAGAATATGGAACGCTACATAAAGAACCGAGTAAATGATACCTGTCCGTGAATCATCCTCAAAATGAGTTTAACATTAAGAATTGGCTCGTAAATGCGTTCTTCTCGGTCGTTTTTCGTCAGTTGCATTAAAGTACAATTGAGTTTGATATTTATATAACTTAAGAAATATACTTTCAACTCCTCCAATCATGCTATAAAAAAAAATATTTGACGGACACCTCCAATGGTTGTTGTTCTACACACATGATTTTACAAAGTAGCATTTGTTCAACAATTGATGTCGATCTGACTTCGTCTAGTAAAAGAGAATAGCCCAGCAATTACTAATTTATCAAGGAACAGCTTACACTAGTAACTTTTAAACTTGTTGATATAGATTAGGTTACAATCACCCAAGAAGTTAGATTTGTTTCAAAAACTAGAACTTGGACGATTAAGAATCTATTAATATGAATGGCCACTCTGATGCCTATCAATATTATAGACACACTGTAGCTTTACTGACTTAACATAGCTTGAGATGGTAGATGAGACATGTTTCTATATTGCCTCTTGGTTTCAGGGAAAAGGTTCGGGCTAATTCTTATGCAAGAAAGACAATGGGGTTTCCTTTTTTTACTTCTTCCAATCGAATCCGTGCATCAACTACAGTGGAATCTGGGATCTAATACAGTGACTGTTTTGGGTAAATCGCAACAACAATTTTTTGGCACTGTTTATACGACTATTTCTCTAATTCTACATTTCGGAAGTGCTTAAATTGCATATCATCCCACTTCAGGCACTAATTAGACTCACTCACACAGTAATTAGGTATGCAAACTTGTCTATAACCCATCAAGCTTGGGGGTTGTTTGAGTAGAACAAGTCGAGTGAGTGGAAATACACACTGCTTATTTTATAATTTTTTCTATTCTTGTAGTGGCTTGAATGTTGTTGTAATAGTTCTTTTCATAAGTCAAGTAGTTCAACTATTATGACAATGAAATTTCGCGTATACTGATATAATATAATATGACTAATGCGAGCTCTTTCTGTTTTTAAGAAAAATGTATCTAGGAAACGTTTTGCTAGGAGATTATTGGTGCTAGTGATTGCAAGCGTGCTATGGCTTCTAATTCTCGGCAGAATTCCTAGTATGTACAGGGAATCTCCTTCTCTGCAGCGAAAAGTTACTGATGAGTCCAAAACTTATGATCCACTTTTAGCGCAGCAGATTACACTAGATCAGAAAATTGGTAATTTCAGAAATAAGGTATTTAGAACATTTGAATTCGTTAACTTTATGGGCAATCAAGCGATACCATCTGGGTTCAATCAGGATGAACCTTGTAATTATAATAGCAAGGCCAGTTTGGAATACAGTAACTCCACGGTTCCCATCATTCCAAATTACACAGTTTTCAGTGAGTCAATAAACCACCCGAAGTCCCGATTATATAAGTTTTTACAAGAGCTCACCAATGGCAAGCCCATTGATATTACGTTTGCTAAAAAATGGTTCATGTTTGGATCTTCTGCAGAATGGCTAGAAGAAGAACAGTGCTATGTTTCTTATAGCAGACTTATCATATCTGACTGGGACACTCGTACGCGAGCGTCAGTATCACTGATAGCAGCCCAAGCGTTTGACAAAGATTGGAATGAGTTCTACAACAAACGTATCAAATATGTAGACATTGAAACACCCGAAGACTTTGATGAACAATTGAAAGCAATAAATGCCAAGTATAACATTGTTGAGGAGTGTCTGGGAAGAGAAGAGGATGGTGGGTATACAAAATCAGATATTAACTCTGAAGGAACAAGTAAATGCACACCAATTAGTGATGATGTAAAGGAGCTTGCTGAAACTGAGAAACGTATGCTGATTGATAGGTATTTTAGAGTCTATCCTACTGTGTTAGATATACCATTCAAGCTAACGGGAGAGGTTAGTTATAGAGGTCCTGAAGATCCCAAAGTCATTATCAGAAGAAATGCAGACGGACGACATGAACCCGTAGTTGTCTATAATATGGACGATGACAACTACGATAGAAGAATAATGTTTGCCGTTATGCCACATCGGAAGATAAATCCTATAGTGCCCTTGATTGACGACGAATTCAGTATATCTGGGCCACAGAAGAACTGGACGCCTTTCATCAACGATGGTGATGTTACTAAGGATGGGTCTCGTGGGTTCATTCATGTTGCATTACATATTATCCCTACAACGATATTGAGATGCTCTCTTGATGATGGGGTGTGTATGTATGTATTCAGAGGGGAGAAGATCAATAAGTTACAAAAAGAGCTCAAGGATTTGAGAGGCGGGACGTCATTTAGGCGGGTACCAGAGATACCTGAGCTAAATGGTCGGAAGGTCTGGATCAGTATCATCAAGAGCCACTTAAACAACTGTGGGGGTGCTTCTCAATTCTATAGACCCCATGTGGTACTAATGGAGGAGACTGATGGCAAGTTCAATATCTTGTCGTACTCTAGTGCGATACACTTTGATCGTGAAGTGCTAAGCTGGGATATGCACAGCTCAGCGATGTACCACGTCAATATCATGTCCCCAAATTCAATTGCATCGTGGCATATTGTCTCGCATGTCCATTCCAAGTACGAAGACTACATGGAGATTTCATTCAGTGAGGCAGATTGTAACAGTAGTGTTATTGTGGTTAGAGGCATGCTGAACTACATCTTACAAGTACTAGGAGACAGTGAAAGTGTAGATTGGGAGTCCAAGGATTTGGGTCTCAGACTCGGAACCGCACCGGCCTGTGTACTCACCCATCTGAGAGAGCATTGCGAGGCGTACGGCAAACTCCGTCCAAAGACGTGAGCTTAAAATAATAGAGAAAGAGATTATGGTTACAGTAATTTATGTAAAAAGTTAGACATAATAGTATATAAATACTTAATCTAGACCCAAGACCCTCTTAATTCAGCACAACGAACGTGTATTTATAGCTGTTATTGTATTCGGGTAGTCCACTTGGCGTAGGAGCAGGAAGCACAAATGCCATGACGCTGCTTTCCCTTCCAAGGGTCCAGAAGGCTCATTGTACCGAGCTCACCACCCCACTCCTCACCTCCTCACCTGCGAAATCATTCCTTCGAAAAAGAGCCTGTACCAGATCTCCTCTGCGGTTTGTCTAAGGTGCAGTGGAACGCAACGGTTGGGAAAGCTGGGCAATGGTGGGCACAGGGCCAAATCGCTGTTTGTGTGGGACTGGTGGGTCGTTTGCTAGGGGGCGTTTACTGTAAGGTGGGGGGGGAAGGGGAAGGAAGAAGTGCTAGTATGAGAAGGAAATGAACAATAATTCTGCTGCTTCTCAGAAACCGTAGTAGCTGCTTGCTTTGTGTGTTCCTTATCTTTTGTGGAATATTGTTGCAAAGTAACTCCGAGACAAACTGCCGTAGGAGCGTTTTTTTTTGCTTTGGCTGCATTCAAACCGTAGATCAGTAAATTCTGTCTGTGCAGTCAAATGAGGGTCCAATTTCCTTAAAGTGCAGAGGGCATCGCAATAGAGTCACTTTTGTTTGCTTTACTGTTCATGTTCAATATTGCCCCATGGGGAGTGTTAAAGCACTTCCTAGTTCTTGAACAAAGCTCTGTCTCTATTTATGAAAACAAATATAATATAATAAGGTTGAATATTAGCTTAGTCCTTGGGGATTGCAATTAATAAGAGCTCTTCAGTATAAAAATATATATCTTTATATATAAAACAGCTAAAGACAAAGACAACTATGTCTCTCCTGTTCGGTGAGAAGAAACCTTGGCGTGTGACGTGGAGGCTGGTGGTGCTCGCGATAGTCTCTGTGCTATGTCTGCTGTCGCTGAGTACAATACCGGATGTATACGAGAGGACAATATCCACATCGCGCAATAATACCTGCGAGACTGAGGGTTCGCACGACATGTCTTGGAAGAACCGCAAGACGTTAGCACACATGGTGAGTAATTTCAGGAAGATGGATTACAAACAGTTCAAATTTGTGAACTATCTGGGGAATCGTCCCATACCAACGGATATAGATGAGTTGCAATCGTGCAAACATATAGAACATGATGCCATATTAGAGCATGGTAATGTCACGTACTCCATTAGACCCAATTTTAAAGTGTTTTATGAAATAATAAAAAATACCAACGCAAGGATATATAAGTTCCTGGAAGGTATGGCGGGAGATGAGCCCATAGAATCAACGTTCAAGAATAAGTGGTTTATGTTCGGAACCACCGCAGAATGGCTAGAGCAAGAACAATGCTATGTTGCCTTCAGCAGATTAATCATATCTAAGGGAAGGAACAGAGCACACCCGTCAGTATCGTTGATTACCGCCCAAGCATTTGATAAAGATTGGAATGAGCTGTACGGAAAACGTATCAAGTACCTAGATGTAGAGACACCAGAAGATTTCGAGGAACAACTGAAATCCATAGATGAGAAGTATAACGTTGAAGAGGATTGCTATACCAACGTAGAAGAAGGTGGTAGAGAGTCAAACCAAGAAGCCGATACCAACTCTTGTATCAAGAATAGAGAAGAGAGAGCAATGCTAGCAGAGGAGGAGAAACAGGAACTTACTGATAAATATTTTAGAGTCTACCCAACAATTCTAGATATCCCATTCAAAAACAAAGGGAACTTGGACTTTATGGGTCCTGAAGACCCAAAGGTAATTGTTAGGACGAATACCGATGGAAAGCAAGAACCTCTAGTGGCATACAACATGAATGATAAAAACTATGATAGAAGGTTGATGTTTGTGATACTACCGCACAGGAAAATCAATCCTATCGTGCCACTAGTCGACAAAACATTCTCCATTTCTGGAACACAAAAGAATTGGACTCCATTCTTTCATGAGGGTGATGCTTCCTCAGATGGATCCCGTGGGTTCGTTCATGTGATTCAATACATGATTCCTACTACAATATTGCGCTGTTCTCTTGATGACGGAAGGTGCATCTTTGTGTTTAAAGCAAACGAGATAGACAGTCTCAAGAAGGTTGAATTCAAGGATTTGAGAGGCGGGTCCTCATTTATTCGAGTGCCACAAGGTATACCTGAACTAGATGGTCGGAAACTCTGGGTTGGCATGATCAAGAGCCATATAAAAAAATGTGGTGGGGCTACTGATTTCTATAGACCACATCTCGTTATAATGGAAGAGAAAGACGGTAAATACAATCTACTGTCTCTATCCAGTGCTTTACATTTTGACCGGGAAGTGCTAGGATGGGACAGAGAGACCAGTTTTATGGTTCATGTCAACGTCATGTCCCCGAACTCCATTTCATCATGGAACATTATATCGCATGATCACGAAAACGATTCATACGAGGATTACATGGAGCTGTCCTTCAGTGAATCTGATTGCACTAGTTACATTCTGACTGTGAGAGGGGTCCTTGACTATATTTTAAAGATATTGCGGGATGGTTCCGACGCCAAATTCCTAGATTGGAATGCTGATGATTTGGCTGCCAAGGTCGGTAAACCTCCAAAATGCGTATGCTCACATTTGAGAGAACACTGCGACAAGTATGGAGCAGAAAGAGTTCCCGACAGGGAAATCCCTTGGGTTAGTTGAAGGAGTTTGGCGTTTCTGATCTTTTATTTGCTATTTTTAATATCTATCTAAAACCAAAATGGAAATATTAATGTAACAATTTAGCATATTAATAAATTTGTACTTAGTCACAACATACATTTGCTGAAATATACCTAGGAGTTCAATGACATACCCGTATACCAGGGCTGAGAGTATATCTCAGATGCAATTTTGCAGCTCTTTATGATATTAGAGATCATGGGACCATAAGACATAAAAGATAGTGTTCTTGAGATACTGTAAGACCCGCAAGTCAAGAATACGAAGGGAGAGTGTCTCATTAACCCGATAGTTGCCCTTGTCATCACTTCATCATACCCTTAGCACCGTAAAAGAGAAAGTGTCTTGCATTGTACGTCAAATTTCTTGTCTCTTGTTAGCAATCGAATTAGCCTTTCCCAGGTTATTTTTTTAGGGATTTTAATTTGTTCAGGGCGATGAGGGAGGTGAAGAGCAGATTACTGGGTTCTAATAACAACCGGGAAGCAAGGGGGGTAGTTGACTATTAATTGTTTGGACTTCAGTAATAATTATACTGGAGCTGGGGTATATAAAATATAGGTATTAATATTCTTACTGAACAAAGATATATCTTGAAACATACATTGAAAAGGCAAGAAAATTAAACAGTGTATAGAAGTCACGAATAACAAAAGATGTCTACATGCTTAACAGTTACTAAAGGTATTGCTATTTCCTCGCTAGGGTTATATGCGGGTATCGTGAGTGCGGGCACACTACTGGTTGTGAACGACAGAGTCACTCCAACCAATGATTCCAAGCACGACTTGGTCAGGACGTTGCTGTGCAAAGTGGGCACTGGTCTAAACGTTGTTGCGACCGTTGTTTTTGGTCTGGTATACTTGAGCTCGCCCGGGTATGCTAGACACCCATACCTGGTCTACGCGGCACTAACAGGGCCTGCCACATCGCTATACATGTTCCTGTCCAAGAGATACTGGTTGAAGCAACTCCGCAACTTGAAGGAGACCAAGATCACCGATGAGAAGCACAGCCCTCCACCAGTAGGCCAAGATGCAGCCCAGACTTCAGACAAAGCAGAGATATCCTATGCAGCAGCAGCAGCAGTTGGTGCAGAGAACGGTGGAGAACTAAGCGAGAGTGTGGTTGATCTCGGTATTGAGAAGACCATTGCACAAGCCGAGAAGGACTTTGAGAAGCAGAAGGCCGCCGAAGTTGTCAGGAGAGAAACCCAGTCTATCAAGGTACGTGCTGTAGCTACAGCTGTCATTGCTACAGTAGGATTCATTCAATCAGTGATTGGTGTTTCTGGCGAACATTTATAGCTTTTTTTTTTTGACACTCTTGAAAGATTTCATAAGTTTTTAGCTTTTATATATCTATATTCTTGAAGAAAAAATAAACACACAAACAATGAAACAAATATCCTTGGTACTTGAGATTACTTTGAATATAGCATGAGAAAGCGGGACATAAAGGAGCATAGTGGTTAAGCTGAGAATTGATATTACTTGCGTAAGTATCAAGGCATCAAATACGTATAAGTCACGATATAACGTACCACAAGATACTCCGGGTAACAAGGTAAACTATCCCAATAAGGAACTAGCCGTGGCACTTTATTGCTGTCCTACGATGGCTGAGTAGAGAAGTATCCAACACATAGCAGGTACCACACATAGCAGGTACCACACACAGAAGTATAGTTTCCACAGTAATGGGCACGGCACCAGGGATGCAGAGAGCAGATGTACAGCTGGGGAAGAACTGCAGTAAAAGATAGAGACAGACAGCGAACACCCACAATTTGCCAAGTTTATCCTTCACACAATGGCCTGCATTAATAGTATTGTGTATATGAGTATATGTGTGTGGGGTTTAGGGGGGAGTCTCTCCCTCTAACCTCTCTCCCCAGCAATAGCTATCCCGGCAGAGATGGAAGACACCCCCACACACACAGAACTGTAGAAGCTCGAACTGCACTGGTATCCAGGCTGAATCTGGTAATACTCTGAAAACTGTGTATGTTACCCGGAAGTGTTTAACTCCGAAGCTGGAAGATGCACACACACAGACAGTAACAGACAGTAGCATAGAGTAGCATATAGTAGCATATAGTAGTTGACAGTTACAGACACCAATAGATAGACACTTGCAAACCCACAAGTGAATCAAGTTCTGCCCAGAGATGAAAAACTGTGGTATCAGAGAAAGCAGAGATGTGGATCTTAGAAAGTCCTAAAGATGTGCTGTGGATTCACTTCATCGGGCTATGAATGGGTTCGGGACGTCCTACCCGAAGCATCAGTGAAAAAAGTCTCTACCATAAACCCCCATAATGATTGTCGGTGATCGGAAAGGGACGTACTTGAGATATGAGTCCTAATTATTCACTTTTGGATCCAAAAGAAACTCATCTATGTTCATCCAAATTTTGTTAAAAAAGGACTATAGAGTCTAATGGCTTTGAACTGTGGCATTGTCAGGAAGTTGCTGATAAGTCTTGTGAATGCAAAGAAAAATTTAATATATATAGGATTCAGATATCCATTACAACATTGATATCAAAATGTGTAGATGTATAGAAGAGAAAGATAACATAGTAAATAGTAAAACAGAACAGAAAACAGTGCATACAATGTCTGATTTCTTGTCACAGTTGAATATCTTCAACAAAGAGAATTACAAATTCTCGTCCTCGGAGAAGTCTGAGGATGATACGTCTGATTTCGAGACTGGACAGCAGTTCGCCACGGAGCTGGACCAAGGTGAGAAAAGACTGGGTCTTATCTCATGTATTGGGTTGATCTGTAACAGAATGCTGGGAACCGGTGTCTTCGCGGTTTCTTCTACGATTTACACTCTGAGCGGCTCCATCGGTCTGGCGCTGATCCTGTGGGCTGTGGGTGCGCTCATCGCCCTGGCAGGTCTATACGTATACATGGAATTCGGTACCGCTATACCGAGAAATGGTGGTGAGAAGAACTACTTGGAAGCCATCTTCAAGAAACCAAAGTTTTTCATCACATGCATGTATGCGTCCTATGTTTTTTTCCTAGGTTGGGCCGCGGGGAACTCAGTTAACACCGCGGTGATGTTCTTGACCGCCGCTAACACCGAAGTGACTAAGTGGAACCAAAGAGGTATTGGTGTAGCTGTGGTGTTCTTCTGTTTCGCTGTCAACTCCATCAACGTTAGAGCCGGTCTGTACATCCAAAATGTGCTCGGTGTCTTCAAGTTGGGTATCGTTATCTTCATCTCAATCACCGGCTGGGTGGCCCTTGCAGGTGGTTTGAAGCACGGATACCAGTCGCATAACTTCCACAACGCGTTCGAAGGTACCAACAAGGCTACCGCTTACGGTGTGGTCAACGCCTTGTACAATGTCATCTGGTCCTTCGTCGGCTACTCCAACGTAAATTACGCCCTAGGTGAAGTCAAAAACCCAGTGAGAACTCTAAAGATCGCAGGCCCTACTTCTTTGATCTGTTTGGCCATCATCTATATCTTTGTCAACATCGCATACTTTGCTGTGGTTCCAAAGGATAAACTGATCTCTTCCAAGTTGATCTTGGCCGCTGATTTCTTCGATATCTGTTTTGGTGGTCATGCTAAGAGAGTTGCCGCTGCCCTTGTTGGTCTAAGTGCCCTGGGTAATGTCATGTCAGTCATCTTCTCCCAAGGTAGAATTATCCAACAACTTGGCCGTGAAGGTGTCTTGCCATTCTCCAATTTCTTTGCTACATCCAAGCCTTTCAACTCCCCAATGGTTGGCCTTTTCCAACATTTCATCATTTGTATGATCACTATCTTGGCTCCTCCTCCAGGTGACGCTTATAACATCATCCTGAACTTGATCTCTTACCCAATGAACATTGTCAATTTCGTGATCTCCGCGGGTTTGCTATGGATCTACTGGCAGAGAAGACAAGGCAAGATTGAATGGAACCCACCTATTAAGGCCGGCGTCTTCATTACTACTTTCTTCATGTTGTCTAATGTTTACCTGATCGTCGCTCCATATATCCCACCAACCCACGGTGAAAGCGTCTACGAGCACGCTCCATACTGGATTCACTGTGTGGTCGCTTGGGGTATCTTCGCGTTTGGTGGTTTCTACTGGTTGGTATGGGCCAAATTACTACCAAGATGGGGCCATTACAGATTGGAATCCAAGGAAGTACTTGGTGATGATGGGTTCTGGAGAATGCAAATCATTAAAGTCCCAGAAAGTGAAGTAGGCGACGATTCAATTGATTCTTCAGATGGAGAGAATATCCACTCTAATGATATCGAAGTGCTAGATTACCAAGAAAGTAAGGAATCGCACAAAATATCTCACGAATAAGTTATCATAATCCAAAAACAAGATAAAACAAAAATGCCAACTCACATTTTACTTTAATAATATTCTACTAATTTCTTATAAAAATCAAGTTTTCAACGTCAGTTTCGAGACATTTGCGAAGAAATACTACTCGATAGCGAAATTTGAACGGGAAGCGACCATTAGGTTGTAAACGGTTCACAGTACACACTATGGTTATATAGTGGAATCAACTACGCATCTAATAGTATCACAGCACACCATTGTCCCGAAGACTAATATCTTCTCTTTTGCTGCTCTTTCATTGTAATTTTGTTTATTTGTAATTTATATACAATCAAATATTCTTTGCATTCTTTAAATAATATAGATAATTTAACCTAGCAAGAATTTTTAAATCTAAAAACAAAACAAATTACAAATAAGCAACTCTACTATAGATGGCAATTTTGCATTTGAATTAATGGATATGTCATTACAATTTGCGAATACATATCTATTGTAATGGACCACGTGACTTCAATATATAAGCTCCCTTGACTTTTTTTCGTGTTAGGCATAAACAGCTTTTCTCAAAAGTGTCAGTTGGCAAGAAAAGTTTTAATACCCGGCTATTATCTTTATGTCAGTTGCCCTCTTAGTGGTACCAAAGACAAACCATTACTCTCGCAATTAAATTCATTACTCCCATCTCTGTGTTAACTGTCTTTTCTCAAACTATAGACCACCATCGAATCCATCGGGCAACTTTTTAAGCGCAGAAAAGACAAAAATTTAAATCTGAAAATATTGATACACTTAACTTGGTCAGGAAGATACACATAAGAAGACAATAAATATGGCCAACACAAAAGAACTACAAGAGAATCTTCGACCGGAATATCTGAGATTGTACAATGTTATCAATGAGGAAAATGTAAATATATCTCCAGTGTTTACTGTTTTACCTCCGCGAAAAGATTACCCAGATTATTACGACGTCATCAAGAAACCTATATCTATAAACACTCTTAAGAAGAGGCTGACAACCTATACTAATGCTCAACAGTTTATGGACGACCTAGTACATATACCGTGGAATGCGAAAGTTTACAACACTAAGGAATCAGAGATCTATAAATATGCGTTGACGCTAGAAAAATTTATTAATGAAACGGTCTATCCTAATTTAAAGAAAAAATATCCTAAGCTAGAATTACCATATCTGGGGCCCACACCGGATGAGCCAGGCTACCAAGAATTCCAAGAAAAGCTATTAATCAAAGAAAAAGAGAAACAGGAAGAACTTGAACGCAAAGAAAGGCTAGAAAAGGAAGCTAAATCGCACAAAGTACTTATAAGGACTCGTAAAACTAGTAATAAAGAAGGCTACACGACCGATTCGTATGACAGTAACAATGAGGTCCATACTGAAACAGGTGATGATGACCATTATACAGATTATGGTAAAGGCGATGATGATGATGAATACACCGATTCCGGAAGAAGGTACAAACAAAGGCGCGTGCATGCTAAGTTCTCGCCATCTCCATCCGGTACACCTCATCCTTTAGGGTTACGCCATTCCGAGAAGCCAGTCAAAAAATACGTGAAAAGAGGTAGACCTCCAATCATAGATTTGCCATACGTTCAAAGAATGAAAAATGTCTTAAAGGTAATTCGAAAGGAAGTTGATGAAAGAAGGCGGTCATTGTTAGATTCTTTTGAGAAAATACCGGATAGAAATTACAATCCACAGTATTACTCAATAATATCGAATCCAATATCTCTAGATGAAATAAGAAAGAAAGTAAAAACAAGAAAATACAAAGACTTTGAGGGGTTTCATAATGATATCAAACTAATGCTTTCAAATTATAGAACATACAACAAAAATAATCCAAATGAGCTGAAGCGCTCTTTCAAATTTGAAAAATCTTTTAACGAGCTAGCACAATTTGAGTTGTCTAGGCCAGATACCGATTACATGCCCGAAGGAGAATTTCGATGTCCATTAGATGAAGTCATTGTAAATGGCATAACATATCAAGTTGGTGATTGGGTTCTTCTCAAAAATAGAAATGATGAATCTAAGCCAATCGTAGGACAGATATTCAAGTTTTGGAGTGAGGGAACATCAGGTACTAAATGGCTTAATGCATGCTGGTATTATAGACCAGAACAAACTGTTCACAGAGTTGATAGATTATTCTATAAGACCGAAGTAGTTAAATCTGGACAGTATAGAGATCATAAAGTTTCTGATATACAGGGTAAATGCTATGTCGTACATTTCACCAGGTACCAAAGAGGAGACCCAGATATCAATATTGATGGTCCTCTGTTTGTTTGTGAGTATAGGTATAATGAATCTGACAAGGCTTTCAACAAAATTAGGACATGGAGAGCGTGCTTGCCAGAGGAAATACGTGATGTGGAGGAGCAAACAATTCCTGTTACAGGTAGGAAATTCTTTAAATTTCCGTCACCGATAAGACATCTTCTACCTCCAAACTCAACAACTAGGGACCCAGTACCAGATCCTACATTAGGTGTTCCTAATGCTCCACCAATTGTGGGAGGTGTCTATATGCGTTCAAAACTAGATAGAGACGATTTAGGTGAGTACTCTACTTCTGACGATTGTCCTAAGCATATTATTAGACCTAACGATCCTAAAGATAGACTTGAGGGTAAGATTGACAATGATATGGGAACGATTATTGTAAGTGGTGGAATGGGAAATCTTGCTCGTATGACTCCTTCCCATACAAAACTAAACACAATGAGAGATAATCACATTGAGAATAACTATCAATTTAACAATAATGAAAGTGCATCGCTGCCGTTTTCACTGGCAAAGGAAAATGTCCCAATACCCAATCTAAACAAAACAAATCGACCTCTCAATATATCCGATCTTCACTCTAGACATGTGGCACAGTTTGTTGCAAATCAACGACAACGTGAAATCACACATAATTTAGAAGCGGCCAAATACAGCCACGCTACAATTGCAGACAAAATAGCCAATGAAGCTAGTAAGCATACTCGCCTTGGGCAACAGATAGTATCCTTGCCACATTCATACGTACTTCCGCTGTCAATCACTAAAAATACTGGTGTGTTGCAAACATCCGATATATCTAACCAAAGCAGAAGACAGAAAGAGGATGCCTTAATGCCGAGGAAAAGGACAAAGGAAGAGATACTTTGGTTTACTGGTCCTAGTGTTAGCATCAATGAGCGTCTCATGGATTCCGGTATTGTAAGAACACTATCGATGAACACCTTAACAAATTCATCTAAAGATGGGTTAGATTATGAGGAATTTGAGGAAGTAATACCCGTGATTCGAAAAAGAAGCAAAAGAAATACGAGAAACATCATCGAACAAGTGGAAGAGGAGGAATTTGATAAAGAAGAAGCACAAACCACAAAAAAGGATGAAGATGATTCAGTAACGCAGTTATTTCATACATCATTACACTCATTGAGGCCTTCAGCATCATTCATGTCTCATCGTTTGGCAGAAAGTACTTAACTTGATTTCTATTACAATGGATTTATGTGCATGCTTCTTAGCCGTAATGCAGGACGATGGCACTCACAATCGGAGCTCATCACTTGAATCCTATGCTTGCTCATCATATCATTTTTTTTTTTTTTGGACCATTTTTTTTCACTTGGAATTTTTGATAATTTTGTTCCAAAGTACTGTTGACAGAGTCAGGTTCTAAAGTAACAATGCCAATCATTGTGCAGTAGTTTCTCTACTCAAACTTGCTCAGTCTTTTGCCTTAATTTCTACTTCTGCGAAATTTCATCCATTAATGCAATTTAAATTATCCTTTATTTTTCATTTCGTACTCGTTTTAATTTTTTGAAGGCCCCACCCTAACATTTACAGTGTGTCTCATTGGGTAAACTTCGTTGTAGCATTAGCAATTTGTAGTATTAGCTCATCATTTACTTTCTATCTTTTAATTAATTTATCTGGATCTTTCTAATATTAATCTATTACTCTCTTTAACTCTTCATTATTCAATTCCAAACTCTTATATATAGGCTCTGTATTCTATTTGCAATTAGTCTACTTGTAAGAAACTCAATTTCTTCATAGAGTTTGATTAGTTTTTACTTACGGTTACAAGTAAATCATCGGCACCGTTTTTATCATTGTGTTCGAAGTTGCAGTCAAATTTGCTATTCTTACACCATAATCTCCCATTAACTTGATTATTGGAATAATAATAAAAGGAATTTACTATTGAAAATGTCTGAGTTTGATAAGTACGCTACCCCACTATCGTCCAGATATGCTTCTAAGGAGATGTCTGCTGTTTTCTCTTTGAGAAACAGGTTCTCTACATGGAGAAAGTTATGGTTGAATCTAGCCATTGCTGAAAAGGAATTAGGTCTTGATGTCATTACAGATGAGGCCATTGAACAAATGAAGGCCCACTTGGAAATTACAGATGAAGAAATTGCCAAGGCTAGTGAACAAGAAGCTATTGTCAGGCATGATGTTATGGCCCATGTTCATACATTTGGTGAAACATGTCCTGCTGCGGCTGGTATCATCCACTTGGGTGCCACTTCTTGTTTTGTCACAGACAATGCCGATTTAATCTTCCTAAGAGATGCATACGATATTGTTATTCCAAAACTCGTCAATGTTATCAACCGTTTAGCTAAATTTGCTCTAGAGTACAAGGACTTACCAGTTCTGGGTTGGACTCACTTCCAACCAGCTCAATTAACTACTTTGGGTAAGAGAGCAACTCTATGGATCCAAGAACTACTATGGGATTTGAGAAACTTTGAAAGAGCTAGAAATGATATTGGTTTGCGTGGTGTTAAAGGTACCACTGGTACACAAGCGTCATTCTTGGCCCTATTTCACGGTAATCATGACAAAGTTGAAGAACTTGATGAAAGAGTTACTGAACTTCTAGGCTTTGACACTGTTTATCCAGTCACTGGTCAAACTTACTCCAGAAAGATCGACATTGATGTTCTTGCACCATTATCATCATTTGCTGCCAGTGCCCACAAGATGGCTACCGATATCAGACTGCTAGCCAACTTGAAGGAAGTTGAAGAGCCATTTGAAAAATCCCAAATTGGTTCTTCAGCAATGGCTTATAAGAGAAACCCAATGCGTTGTGAACGTGTTTGTTCTTTGGCTAGACATTTGGGCTCTCTATTCAGTGATGCTGTCCAAACTGCTTCCGTCCAATGGTTCGAGAGAACATTAGATGACTCAGCTATAAGAAGAATCTCTTTACCAAGTGCTTTCCTAACAACAGATATCTTGTTGACTACAATTCTAAATATCTCTTCAGGTTTAGTTGTATATCCAAAGGTAATTGAAAGAAGAATTAAGAGTGAGTTGCCATTCATGGCTACTGAGAATATCATTATGGCTATGGTCGAAAAGGGTGCTTCTAGGCAAGAAGTGCATGAAGAAATCAGAGTCCTGTCTCACCAAGCTGCTGCTGTGGTAAAAGAACAAGGTGGTGACAATGACCTGATCGAACGTGTCAAGGCCAATGAGTTTTTCAAGCCTATCTGGAATGAATTGGATCAATTGCTAGATCCATCTACATTTGTTGGTAGAGCTCCTCAACAAACAGAAAAATTTGTTGGTAAGGATGTTAAGAACGCCTTGCAGCCATTCCAAAAATACATCAACGATGCTGAAGTTAAACTAAATGTTTGAGATGTATAATTGATCAAATATTCCTCGGACTTAGCAAAATTGGAGCATGCGAGAAACATAAAAAAGCAAATATATATCTATGTGTGTGTATTTCTTAAAGAAGTATCCTGATTTATATCACAATAATATGAACTGTATATACTAAGACCATCTACCTCATTTTATTGATCTGGTTATCACAATTGGCAGATCATCGCAGGCGAGAGAACCTTATTTTTGAATAAAAAACTGAAATACTATTATCTTGGCCCTTTGATAGCCAATATCTGAGTAAATTAGGTAAAGGAGAGAGTCAAAACAACATATATGCTTTAGATGCCACAATATCTATTGAAGAGGCATCTTCGACATTTGAAGTCCATCTCTGTCAACAATATATCGTTAATTGATGAGTCTAAAAAAATTGGCTCAAGGGTAGGCTTTATTCCATGCTTTATTGTATTGGAGGACACTAGATCAAGAAAGCCATTCTATGTCAGTGAATTGGAGACTGGATCATTGTCGTCCTTGCATTTCACAGAATTAGTCATACCTAAAGAATTTGAGTTGTGCACGCTGTTTGAAATAAAGATAGCTGCGAAGATTCCGAGCTTCTTACTGAGGCATGATGAGGATGAGCTATGGTGTTTTGTTGCAATGCACACTGTGAACTTGGATGAGTTAACTTACATTGGTAATCAAAGAGATGATCACATTACCATGGAACAGAATTTGCCTATGATAGAAATGATAGATGGATGGTACGCCCTCCCTAATAAGAATATTCGTTATACTGGTTTACAAATAAGCCCCGTTGCTAATATGAACAATAAAAATCGTAAGAGAATGTGTCCATTTAATTCTCTAGTTAAATTGTCAAAACTCACTCAGTATACTGGCGATATGGTGGAGGAAAAGCAGATTTCCACAAACAAGATAGAGAGGCTGATTAAATCAACACATAATATAGGCACTGGAATACTAGATACATATCAGGAAAACATAAAAATGATTGAAAGTAGATGTGAGATAAAGAGACAAAAGTTAAAGAGGCTAAAGGATCAACTTTCTGAATTGGATGATGGGAATGAACTAAATGATGTTGACAGCAATATTGAAACATACAGGGATGAATATGCTAATATTTACTCAAAGCTATCAAACGCCAAAGAGGCGATTGAGAAATTACAGAAAAAAAAATTGATTCAATTAATAAATGTATTCAAGAATACTTTCTTATTTGATAAAGACGTGGGCTTAATATCGTTTCAGTTTGATGATGACGAGATCGAAGTTGAAGAGTTTTGCAAGAATCTTGAAAGAGTTTCTATCGAGCAAATTTACGACAGATATAATGAGTATCCAAAATCTGTGAAAATCATAAATGCAATGCTGGGATTTTATTCATTATTTATCGTAATATATTCATACAGAATAATACAGAGAAAACTTCCTTTCGATATTGTATTTCAAGGTAGTGAAACTATCGTGGGTCGTAAGTATCGTTTGAGTTTCCCAGAATCTCGATCAACTAAATCCAAGGAAGAATTCCATATTGCCTTAAGAGCGTTTAATGAAAATATCATGCAGTTTACACAGTATCTAGGTCATATTACTCAGTCCTTTACTATCTGAAAATCAAAAATCTCACTTGGTTTGCTATTTAATCGTTTCCAAGTTGTTATTTTACCAGTTTGTGGATCAAACTTGTAAGTGCGGATTCTTCTCTCTGTACCTCCGTAACCAGCATAGCCACCTTCACCAGCTCCACCGCCATAACATAACCAAATATTTTTGTTTGAAGTAGAGTCATCATGCAAACAATAGTCATTACAGTGATCATGCCCGCAGCCTACAACATCAACTCCGATTTTATCTAAAGCAACTAGTCCACCGGAGTTGTACCTTGGAGCTGTTACTCCTTCCTTAAAAGTGCCAATCAATTCATTAGATTCCCCAGGACGCTTTTTAGAATCCAGATTTAAGTATTCTGGGAGTGGGATATGAATGAATGTCATAGCCGCATGTCTGTGTATATTTTCTTTAATGTGTGATTTCATACCTCTTTCATATAACGACTGTATATATTCCAACTGTTCCTCTTTTAGCCAGTCATAACCAGGGTATATTTTCCCAGTCTTGGAATATTTATGACTATCCATAAAGTATAAACTCAAAGCAGCAACTTCAGGATCATTCTCGTAGAATATCTGATGTGCATAATTTCCTACACCGAATGTGTTATCTTTTGTATCATGTGGAGAAATTTGAAATCTAGAGTAAGGTAACTTCATCGCCAGCTTAGAGAGTTCCCAACGAGACAGGCTTCCCTCATCGTCATGGTTTCCCCAAACCATTGCCCACGGAATACGTCTCCTGATAACTGGGTCAACAGCCTTGTAAAGAACAGATTCACTATCCTGGAGAGACCTATCACCCATAATTTGATCGCCAGAAAACACAACAAACCCGGGCTTTTCGATATCTAAAACCTCCTCCACAAACTTTAATGTTTTTGAATCTGCTTCACATTTATCATGGTGTGGATACTCATCGAGACATCTATTCTTGCCAACTCCTAAATGCAGATCTGCCAGTTGAACAATCTTAAATCCATCATCTTCATGTTCCTTTTTGACTAGCACTTTAGATTTTGTGTATTCGGGTTCTTGCGATCCCAGTTTCATATAAGACATGAAAGAAGGATGCTTATAAGACAAGTAAGGAGAGCTTTTGACCAAGTGCCAGTTTGGTCTAGGATCGACAGCATCTTCACCAAATAAAATGTTCACATCTGATATGATATCAAAGAAGTTATCTCTTAGTATTTCACCTAAGGATATTTCTTTAAAAGTTGCAGAGGGTATATGATGAGCACCCAGATTTAAATTTGGCGTCGCATCAAATACAAGTACATCCAAAGGTTTACCGTATAACAAGAATTCATCAAACCTAACAACTTCAAAAAAGAAATACTCGGATATACCTATTAAATTGTATCCATAGGATCCTCTCAAATCCTTTCTCACAGTTATAGAGTTCGTCACTATTCTAGGTTTATTGTGGAAATGCTTGGGCTTCAAACATCTTTCGTATTTGGTACCTAGGTGGAAACATTTAATTGTTCCATAATTCACAACCATAACATCATCATGCTTGATATTTTTCAAATTTGATTGCTCCATCCATTGTCTGGCAGTATCCAGAACTTTAAGGTCATAACCAGCTTTCAGTTCATCGTTGTGGTGATACTTACTGATATTCAACACAAATTTCTCGAGCCATAAAACCAATAACCCAGTAAATAAAAGGAAAAACACCTTACGTCTCGATATTATCCTCCCGAGCCTCATAAATAACAATTGACTTCTATGTACCACCTAAGATAACGGTAACTGTGTCTAATCAAACCTCTGTGGCTAACAATGGTAAAGCCTTATGACAAATCACACTATCATAATAAAAGCTATGCATTATATTTTAATTCATATTGTCAGCTATAAATAGTCTGCTGTTTAGAAACAAAGACTCATCGGTGATTGACAAGTTACAATTACAGTTGTCAAATTTTCATGCATAATGGTGTTCCGGCTGCAGAGAAAGTAGCGCACAAAGCAACTTCACGGACACGAAAATATCTAATTGATCAAAATAGTTAGTTAATTAGGTTCATCGCTTGCGAAATGGGTTATCCTCTTCTGCCATGTCAAGTATAATCAGTACTTTTACTGCCCGCCAGCAGTGTCGCCATTAGCAGCTTATGCTACGCTCTAGTATCTTATTGCTAGGGTTATGAACCTCATATATTCTATACAATTTTTAAACATTATTGACCACATAGGGAGGATGAACTTGACATGTTACAGCTCAAGGATCTGATCTTGACAGAGAAAATTATTTTTTAACGTGCCTGTTACTTCAGTACATTAGTCTCATCAACTAGCCAAATACCTGCACTGCTAGCAGTTTTAAAATGAAATACTGGCGTACATACAAACCATTAAAGGGCAATATGACACTAATACAACACAATACACTCACATGATATTGCCAGCAATTATTGTAGATATACTAGCTACGACCAGAATTGGCTCGAGGCCTGGTTTTACCTTTCTTAGAAATGCGCAATTGATTACTTGCAGTATTTAGTTGCCTGGTCTGTGTCCATCATTTTGCAGCAACCCGCCTGCATTGCCATTATTGGATTCCTTACCATGAACGTCTTTTGTTGTCTGCTGGTTTGGAATCCGCTGTGGGATCACTCTATGAGGGTTTCTGAACTTCTCTATGTCATATTCAACTTTCTTGCCACCCCTATCAAGTGTAACCTTAATGGGCTTATCTTCCTTACCGTCACTCATACTTGGTTCTATAGTTAATCTCAAGGTTTATATTAAACAACCGATTTGATCTTAAGTATGGATATAACTATGGAAATAGGAATATAAATCAGTTGATATCCTGGGGCTATTTATAGCTGTTTTAAGAAGTGGGCTTTGCCTTTACTATACATCATCTCGTACTCATCGAATGTGAATTTTGGCATTCCGAAGACATGATTCTTCAGTAATAGTAAAAGTAATAGTGTTAAGGTACTGGATGAGTAGTACTGATTATATTAGGAACAATCTTTACCACTACACTATACTACTCAAATACTACAATCTTCATTATAATCTATTAACTGAGGAGTGTTATATCTCATGTCCCATATTGAGTTTTTAGAAAGAGCAGGCTGCTCTCAATATGCAGACTTGTTTGAAGAATACAGCTTGACTGACATCAATGACCTCATGCACATAGATCGAGATATTTTGCTCGAGATTGGGGTCAAGAAGCTTGGTGATAGGATCAGAATCCTAAAGGAATCAAAGAAACTGCAAGAACCAAAAGATGATGCGAAGCATGTTCAACAACTGCAAGAGCTAATTTCGAATATTAGTGAACTGTCCACTACCAGTACCAATATTAATGAAGAAGTCATAACAGAGAGGCATTGTGTTATATTTATATTAAATGATGGGTCAGCCAAGAAGGTTAATATTAGTGGATGCTTCAATGCAGACTCTATAAAGAAGCGTTTGATTAAAAGGCTACCTTCTAATCTTCTGGCTGTTAATACAGATGGGCAAACTACTCAAGAATCCTCCGACTATGATGTTTTTATCGTTGACTATTCAAAGAACGTGCTGAGATTACTCTATGATATTGAACTAGTTACAATTTGCCATTCCAATGACCGTGTAGAGAAGAACAGGCTGATATTTGTGTCAAAGGATCAGACTCCGACTGATAGAGCGATCAATGCATCAAAGAAATTATATCTGAAAACTATAACAGCACTCAATCATATTGAATCCTATTATGATGCACAATCTGGCATGCCAAACACCCCAGTTACTCAGGATGGTACATTAAGGATACATAAGGAAGGTAAGGATAAACTACGGAAAATATTTGACCAAAGACCTCCTAGTGAGTTTATATCCACAAATATTGCAGGATATTTCCCACATGCGGATACAAAGAGGTTAGAAAAGGCCCTGAGAGAGTCCTACCGTCAATCTGCTAGAATAAGTATGAAAAGCAACAACTCTAGACACATCAGTTCAGAATCAAATCGTGTCGGTGACATTCTATTAAAGCACTCCAATGCGGTTGACATGGCTCTACTACAAAGCTTGGACAACAACAATGCACCATCATCTAAACCTGAAGTAATACCACCATCCACACCACAAGAGGAGGATAATGAAGGTAAGATTAAATTAATGGAAGAGACAGAGAGTATAGACGATTATTATATGAATTCTGATGAAGAGCACGGTACAGTTTCTTTACCTACAAAGATAGTTACTCCAAAAAACTGGCTCAAAGGTGCAAGAATAGGTTCTGGTAGTTTTGGGACAGTATATCTTGGTATGAATGCACAGACTGGTGAGTTAATGGCCGTTAAGCAAGTCGAGATTAAGCCAGCTATTGCAGCTACAGCAGATGCAAATGTTGAAGATAAGAATGCAGAGAAAAATGTTGCAAAGGCACCTTCAACTAACTTGCATCGGAAAATGATTGATGCGTTACAGCACGAGATGAGTTTGTTGAAAGAACTGCAGCATGAAAATATAGTAACATATTATGGGTCATCTCAAGAAGGTGGCAACCTGAATATTTTCTTGGAATATGTTCCTGGTGGTTCTGTTTCATCAATGCTAAGCAATTACGGGCCCTTTGAGGAGCCGTTGATTGTCAATTTTACAAGGCAAATACTAATTGGTGTTGCCTACTTGCATAGGAAAAATATCATACATCGTGACATCAAGGGTGCCAATATTCTGATTGATATCAAGGGTTGTGTCAAGATCACAGATTTTGGTATCTCCAAGAAACTTTCACCACTAAACCAGGAGAATCAAGATAAGAGGACCTCTTTGCAAGGGTCTGTGTATTGGATGTCTCCAGAAGTTGTAAAACAAACTGCTACTACTTCAAAAGCTGATATATGGTCAACGGGATGTGTTGTAATTGAGATGTTTACTGGAAAGCACCCATATCCAGATTTCTCACAGATGCAGGCATTATTCAAGATAGGTACAAATGTAACACCGGAGATACCATCCTGGGCCTCTCCACAAGGAAGGGATTTTATCAGGAAGACCTTCGAGCTTGATTACCAGAGGAGACCCACTGCTATCGAACTACTCCAGGAATCTTGGCTCGAGAGTCATATCATATAGGATGAATATATTAACGAGAATGTACTATATAAAATAGGCACTTCGATAATCAGAAAATCCGAAGTGGATTGTACACTTCAACAGCTTCCAAGAGTAGTCTGGATACCTATAAGGATAGCTAAGTTATATAGGGCATAGACACGTGATACATTATCTACTCCTTGTAGTCTGTTAATCAACAATACTCAGTCATAACGGTAAGAATCTGTTGCTGTTTAGCAGTTACTAAAATAGATGACCTTTACCCCAACAACTGGTGATATTATAAAGTCACTTACACCTGGAAACTTCTCGAGATTTGCTTGTTATGTTTAATAAAATTTGGAGAGAATTGTAGGAGTGACTTCGATATAAGAATGTGCTAGTAAAATTGGGGTGTGGTACTCCAACTATACGTAAAGTCCCCTCGATGAACACGAAGTGTTCTATATCAGAAGCATATATATATATATATAAGATATAACTAAGACTTAACTTTTTTTCGGTCTGGTATTTCAAAGTCATGGAATTGGCGTCAATTGTCTATCTGTTCGGCGTATGATCCAAACATGCCATTGTAATCGGATCAATGGGGTGTATACTTTAAATCACGTTTATCGGTCCTAGCCTCCTATCGGTAAGTGTCATTGCAACTGATTATAGAGGAAGTAGTTGGGTTTTTTTCACTGGGAAATAGATCGGTTTAAAGGATCTTCCTTTGATTCCAACCTCATCTCATCTCATCGCCTGCCATGAGTAGCTACAGGTTTACATATGAAATTTTTATCGGTTAGAATAGCGAGGCTACTTTTTGGCTTTTTTTGCAGTACTTTTAAACTTGGCATTTATCCTATTTGGATGTTCTCCTTGAGCTTTGAACCTGCTATCTCCGAAAAAACGCAGACACTGCTTTTCTAAGGATTGTTCCAAACTCAACAAAGGTATTAGAATTTTTACTTCCAAGGTCAGAAATGTCCCAAAGCCTGTTTCGCTGCCTTTCACATATCATAACAACTGAAGTCTTGTGAAATTCTTTCAAGTCCCCCCCCCCAGAGGTCGTTATTTGCTTGGTGCTTGTCTGTGAAAACTGTCCTTTCGGACAGACGGGGAGAAGTGTCGATATTCCAAATCAAAATAGATTTTGGTGCTACTGGCATTTGCTTCAGTCCGATACGAGCATTTGTTCCTTGTCATTTACAGGATCACATAATACCCACGCAAAATAAGAGAATCAAATGTATCATGTGTTTTTTTTGGGCAGTGTTTACCATTGAATGGGCAACATGACGCATCATAGTTCTCTACCAGGTTACTCTGCAAGAACTTTGGTCTGAAGGATTCCCTTCCGTCCCTGTACTTTGTCGAATCGTGCCCACAGAGAAGAATCGTTGCTTGTGGTCTTCAATTGTAAGGCCATTTGCAAGAGACCAACCTTTCTTTCTTTTTTTTCCCATTTGCACAGTGCGATGAACTGCCCTGCTTCTACTACAAGGATTCAATTGGTAAAGTGCTCGCGATTATACTAATTCCGATCCACAAGTGCTAGCCGTCATACACTGGTGTCTCTCTCACTCTATCAGGATTGGTGCACTACTTACAATTGTTGTCCATCTTAGTCCAGTCACACACAAGTGCAGCACACACTATATTTTTTTTCATCGACGGCCCGAGGACAGTTGAAAAAAAAAAAGGTTCAGTTTTCACATGTTGATATATATAGAGTTGCAAACTCTGTAAGCGATTCTTTATCAATTGCGTACTGTCAATTGCATTCGCATTTGGACTTCCTGTGCTTTATAGAAGTTTGTAAGTTGTCTCGGTAATCTTTTTTTTCTAATACAGTGAAAAAGTCAATTACAAAAACTTGACCACAAGGCAATAATATAAATGACATTAAAAGAACATAAGACTGTGCATGAAGCACAGAACGCTGTTGCTCGCCAAGCTCCAGAGCATTTCTACAAGAGCCAGCCAAGCAGAGGTGGTTTCATAAAGGACATCTCCGAATATGAAAGACTTTACAAGCAGTCGATTGAGGACCCAGAGACTTTCTTCAGTGAAAAGGCTCGTGAACTATTGCACTGGGACGCCCCATTCTCTAAAGTATCGTACGGTTCTCTAGAGCAAGGTGATGTCGCTTGGTTCCTAAACGGTAAACTAAACGCCTCTTACAACTGTGTGGACAGACACGCCTTTGCCAACCCAGACAAGCCTGCCATTATCTATGAAGCAGACGACGAGAAGGACAACTATACCATCACTTTTGGTGAATTGCTGAGAAGAGTATCTAAGGTTGCTGGTATCTTGAAGAGCTGGGGTGTCAAGAAAGGTGACACTGTTGCCATTTACTTGCCAATGATCCCAGAAGCTATTATTGCTATGTTGGCCGTTGTGCGTCTTGGTGCCATCCACTCTGTCGTCTTCGCCGGTTTCTCAGCTGGTTCTTTGAAAGACCGTGTAGTCGATGCTGGTTCCAAGGTTGTCATCACTTGTGATGAAGGCCGTAGAGGTGGTAAGACTGTCCACTTGAAGAAAATCGTTGATGAAGGTTTGAACGGTGTCGATCAAGTCTCTCGTATTTTGGTTTTCAAGAGAACAGGTACTGAAGGTATTCCAATGAAGGCTGGTAGAGATTTCTGGTTGCACGAGGAAGCTGACAAGAGAAGATCATATCTACCACCTGTTCCATGTGATGCCGAAGATCCACTATTCCTACTATATACATCTGGTTCTACCGGCTCTCCAAAGGGTATCGTGCACACTACTGGTGGTTATTTGCTAGGTGCCGCTATGACTACTAAGTACGTCTTCGATGTTCATCCAGAGGATGTTTTCTTCACTGCTGGTGATGTCGGCTGGATTACAGGTCACACCTACGCTCTATACGGTCCATTGTTGCTAGGTGTACCAACTATCTGCTTCGAATCTACACCAGCTTACCCAGATTACGGTAGATACTGGAGAATTGTCGAACGTCACAAGGCCACCCACTTCTACGTTGCACCAACTGCTATGAGATTGATTAAGCGTGTTGGTGAAGCTGAAATTAGCAAGTACGACTTGTCCTCCCTACGTGTCCTAGGTTCTGTCGGTGAACCAATTTCTCCTGAACTATGGGAATGGTACAACGAAAAGATTGGTAACAACAATTGTGTTGTTTGTGACACTTTCTGGCAAACTGAATCCGGTTCTCATTTGATTGCCCCAATGGCGGGTGCCATCCCAACCAAACCAGGTTCTGCCACTCTTCCATTCTTCGGTATTGATGCTTGTATCATTGATCCAGTTTCTGGTGTTGAAATTGAAGGAAACGATGTCGAAGGTGTTTTAGCTGTTAAATCACCATGGCCATCCATGGCTAGATCTGTCTGGAACGATCACGTTCGTTATGTCGACACTTACATGAAGCCATACCCAGGTTACTACTTTACAGGTGATGGTGCTGGTAGAGACCACGATGGTTACTACTGGATCAGAGGTAGAGTTGACGATGTTGTTAACGTCTCTGGTCATAGGTTATCTACTGCAGAAATTGAAGCCTGTTTGGTTAACCATGAGAATATCTCTGAGACCGCTGTGGTTGGTATCAATGACGAATTGACCGGTCAAGCTGTTATTGCATTCGTATCATTGAAGGAAGGCTACCTACAAAATGATGCCCCAGAAGGTGATGCTGAACATATTACTCCTAGTAACTTACGTAGAGAGTTGATTCTACAAGTCAGAGGTGAAATTGGTCCATTCGCTTCTCCAAAGTGTATTATCTTGGTCAGAGACCTACCAAAAACCAGATCTGGTAAGATCATGAGAAGAGTTTTAAGAAAGATCGCTTCCAATGAAGCAGACCAACTAGGTGATTTGTCTACTTTGGCTAATGCTGATGTTGTTCCTGCCATTATCTCTGCCTGTGAAAACCAATTCTTCGCAGAAAAGAAATAATGTATGAAATAAGCTACACGGTTCGATTGATTTTCTTCTTTTCAGTTCATACAAACTTCACAACAAAAAAAATAGTATAGAATGCATTTCCCATTATTGCAGCCCACCTAACACAGACGTGTAATTCATGTTTTCCCTACTCTTGACTATAAGCTATTCATTTATTCTTTAACTTATTTAGATCTGTTTTTATATTTAAAAGTATTCGCTTTGATTTTAATTCTTCAACTATAACGATCAGATAGTATTTCTAGCAACTAATTGCTGTGCATTACTAATAGACATCTACTATCATTTCATTTCACATGGTTTTGCTCGATGTTGTGATTCAATGCAAGGACTCTATAACTTTAACAATGAGTCGTCCCACACTATCAATCGGATTTTAGCCCTTAAACAATAATCGCACCTCTAAGCAATTCAGTATATATATAATCTAACTTTCGTCCCAATATTAACCAATATGGGGGCCAGTTAATCATTAGATAACAGTACTAAACTAGCTGCTGTTAGCAAGAATGTCTAAGTTACTCGCCAGTGTGGAAGGCGAATACGCAAAGTTCTACCGTCAATTTGAGGAAGATGAACAACCGAGAAGGCTCACCCACATAGAGAAATGTCTGGAAGACACACAAGAGTTCAAATTACAATTGAAGAAACTTAGAGCACATTTAAATAAATACATTAATGATTGTGAGGAGGGGCACATTGAAGATCAGAAAAAGTCGCAGAAAAAGAAGGACTTGATTGTAGATAAAATAAACAGGAGTCATAAGCAGTTCGAGCATTCAATAAGAAAAAGCCATAAGTTACAACAATCAGCTCTGACTGGATATCATAAGCATTTTCTAAATAGACTTACAAAGATTGAGATAGATCAGATTTATCTTAACAAGTTACCAGAAGATGCTCATAGTTACGTCAAGGAAGCCATAGGATATCATATTTGCCGGTATCATATGAAATCTTTACCAGTTATGGATAGTAAGGATGTATTAATAAATTATCTTGAGAGTCTATATGGTGTCAGTCCGCAAATGTCAGATAAGTTTATTGATATGGGTGAAGTCATACAAAACATCCAAACCCAGAGTACTCACAGATGTTTGGATTGGATAAATCATGTAAGTGAGGATCAAATTTATTCAGAGACGATTTCGAAAGAGGGATTAACGACCTTGAAAGATCTGCAGTTCCAGTTATATATTCTTGAGTTTTTAAAGGTTTTAAGAGAAGGAGATGCATTACAATCTTTCAAATACATTACCAATGTTCTGCCCAGAGGAAACTTTAACGACAAAGCAAACGACATAATACAAAAAATAGCTCCACTTTTGACTAAAAGTGTAATAGGTAAGCCAGTAGCTGATATTGACGCTATTTTGAAAGAGCAGGTGGACAAATGCGTGTCGATTTTTACAATGGAGTATTGCGCATATTTGAATCTCCCTCATCACTCACCTCTATTTCTGATTGTCTTGAGTGGTATAATATCTTTCCAGTTTTTCATAAAATATAAAAATATCAGGAGTACAGCACATGTGGGTTGGACCACTGAAGATGAATTACCATTCGATGTTAAGTTGCCTCCATTTCTTTCTCACTTTCATCCGATATTTATATGTCCTGTTCTCAAAGAAGAAACAACAGTTGAAAATCCACCATATTCGCTGGCCTGCCATCACATTATCTCAAAGAAGGCACTTGATAGATTGTCAAAGAATGGTTCGCTCACATTTAAATGCCCTTATTGTCCTGTGAATACATCTATGGCAAACACTAGAAAGGTTAACTTTATAATGGTCTAGATGCTGCTAACTTTCGGTTGAATTAATTCTTGTTATCGTTCCATTAGTAGTACTATTACAGAATATATTGACATATACATACATATATATGTTTTATAGAAAGAACACAATCAAATTAACCACAGCAAATACTAAATAATTCCGGATTTTGGTGAAACAGTTGCGGTGAATTCGTTATTTTTAATTATTCCAGAAGATGCACCATTTTCACCTGTCAGCCAACCAGGCATGTGTTCAATATCGATCAAATTACGGTCACAAAGCTCATGCAGACCACCAAAAATATCATTGCCAATTAGTTTTAGTGAAATTGATTGGGAACCTTTATCAGATTCGCCCTCAATAATGGCAATATCTACATCCTCATCTTCTTTATTGTAAGGTCCAGACCAATTATCATTAGTAACAGTATAATGTGCCTTTTTCATAGGTAGCAAAGAGGTATATTTTGAAAGTAAGATATTAGACTGTTTTTGACTTAAATTGTAGACTTTATCAATCTTTTTTTTTATCTCAAAAATCTTTTCATGGATAATACCGTTCTCTGACCCTTTAAACCTTATCATATTTTTCTGTAGTCTGAGTCTTTTGGTATCTCTATCTTCATGATTCACCTCATCAAGGTCATCTAAGTCGTGTATCTTCCTTACCAGTATCCTTCTGCCTTTGTATGATTCGTGGCTCTCTATATCTCCAAATGGCGTTGTTTCAACCTGTCCTTCAGCATATTTACTCCATTGGCCCATTGCTTTACTATATCTAGAAGGACCGTCGATTATTAAGATTTTTTCCAAATTTAGGATTGGTGTTTTGGTCTTCTCCTCGAGTATTATCGGATCCCTGAAGGAGAGAACTCTTTCTATACAGTCGTGGATGAAGGATGCATATATATCATTCTCTGGGGAATGTATTATGAAGGGCGTGTTTATGCCAAATACAAGATAGTATGGTTTCCTGGAGATCAGTTGGTTCTCTTTTGATTTTATGAGTTTCTGTTCAAATATCTCTTCATTTAGTATGATTCTGTTTCTTTTGACCGATGATAGAAAGAGATTATTTGTATCATATGACTGTATTCGCAGGATTAGCACAGGAAGTACAGCATGCTGGCATAAGAAAAAGTGTGTGAGGTATAATTTAGTTAGTTCATTTTTAAGAGCTGAGACGAATTTCTTTGGATTCATTGAGAAATTGCTATTCTGTCCTGTTAATGAGTTTTTCAAATATTTGGACTTCCATGAATAATTCGCTGGTCTTTCCATCAGCAAGATACAGTCTATCTCTGCCAATTGATATGCATTGAGCCCCATGGGCCAGTACACATACATCATTTGTGCAATCACCGTCTTTTTATTGACCTGTTGTGCTAGGTAGCCTTCGATAGTTTGTTTCACTTCCTCGACACTAATGGGATCCTGGCTGCCAGCGCCAAATTTCCTAGTCCATTTCACCGATAACTCGCAAAGCTGATCGACTTTCAGTCTATTCAGCTTCTGGTATATAATATCATCCTTCAACTTCGGCACGTACGTGTCTTCCAGTTCCATTTTTCTTATTTGGAAGTGTGTATGTACTTTGTATCCATCCAAATCAGTTCATAATATTGATCAATATAGCAATAACATGTAAAAGGACAAAAGAAATATCTAAAAGCACCTCGTGTATCAATAGCACTAATCCCAACCAGTTGCTAATATAGTCACGTATTCAAATATTGTTTGTTATTATATTTGGGTATTATAGCTCATCGCGTTTTATATACATTTGTACGTATAGTCACAATATCACCGTACATACTTATACAACTAACGTACAGCACGATAGTATGCAGGTCGCGTGCAAATTTCCATATCATCTTATACTAATTACATTGTTGCCAAATATTTTTCTTCACGATTTTTAGTAAATATGGACCTCCTACTGAAGTTTCTGTGTATGAAAAAGGAACTAAAAGATAGAGAGTCATTAACACAGCAACACAACGACAACACACACTTTGGCGGGTTTAGGTCACATGATTAGAAATGTGTAAGACCAAAGTGTAATATAGTGGATGATAATAGTTTGCTGGAAGTAAGAGTATAGCACCATATATTTGGCTAGAGCGTGCTTCAGCAAAATTTAGATATTTGTTGTGATGGGTTTGGGTTCGATTTCTATTATGTTACTCTAACATTGAGAGTTGGTTATTGCAGTGGCCTTTCCCTTCCAATGTCGATACACAGCTTGTTACAGGTCGTGACGTGAAACTCACGTTGACTCTGAACTGTGGATTATAGTATCTAGTTCCCACGCCCTGGATATATTTTTGTAGATATGATTCAATTTATTGACTGCTACACAGTATGTACAATGTAGAGCATAATAATCAGAAGAATGATCCTATCTAATGCCCCTCCCATATGATATTCTTTTCAGATCCTTAATTCTAATTCCACACTTTAAACATGCACTGATTGTTGCTACAGATGTATTTTACAACTTGATTACCATCTTGCTTCTTCTTATAGTTGTAATTCTGCTGCTAATAGGTACCTTTCCCTCCACAGCAATAAGTGGACTCGTGATCTTGTTCTCTTACACATTCTTAGAATGACTATTATGCTTTTAAAAATACTACAATTGACAACCAAAGGATAGCTGATGGTATATACAGTATACTAGGAGATGTTACTTTATATATATGGTTCCATGTATGTAAATCAACAATTATATAGCTTCTTTCAAATTTTATTACTGAATTGAATAAGTAAATTAATGTCTATAAACACTGGAAATTAACACTAACTCATAAAAGTATGGTGAGGAATAAACTCCCGAGTGTTGATGAAGATGAAGCATTCTATCGCCTTGCTGCTGATGCCATCAATTATGTCAGATCTCCATCATTTCAACCCAATGCTGGTAATACGCCATCGCTTATAGTCCATGAATTGACATTGAGACTGACAAACATGAACAAAGAAGTAGCGGTGCCTCACATCAAACCACATTTAATACCAATGTCTTTGGATGATCATGTGGAGCAAATAATTCCTAGTATAACGGCGCAAGTACGACGAGAGAAGTCTGGTATAAAAACTGCATCGATAGAGCCGCCTAATTACCTATATGACAATGGTAAGCACACAAGAAGGCGAAGCAATCAGAAAATATACCCTTGTAATATTTGTGGAATAAGCTATGACAAGTTGACAGATTTGAGAAAGCATGAAAGAGCCTCCCATGAGCCTAAACAAGAGAATGTATGTATGAATTGTGGAAAGAAGTTTGCTAGAAAAGATGCCCTAAAGAGGCATTTCGATACTGTTTTATGCCATGTTGATAAAAGAAACAATCAGATATCACCACGAGAACGAAGTAAATGAAAATACTACCTACCGTGCACCTGTAACATCATCAATAGTCGTTAATTATTGAAAATAAAACTTATATGTATTAATGAAATTTATGTTCGAATGCTAATTATATAGTCTATTCCTAATGTATTATAAGCTTTTCAGCTCCTCTTAAACAGTCCAAACCGCTTCTTCTTCTTCTTTTTATCAGTATCAGTTTTTTCACTTGCAACATCTTGCGCAGTGGTATTGCTTGAGAGGTTCATAAAGCTTCCTGATTGCGAGCTAGCTGGTCTCGACTCTGATGTCACAGTTCCAGCCTGTGACGATGGCGGCTGCTGTACATTCAAGTATTGATTACTAGTATTATTTGAACCCTGTTGATCATTTACGTTCTTATTATTGAAACTTTGGTTAGTTTGGACAGGTGGAGCCGAATTACCAAAGCGAATAGGTTCCCTAGAGCCATAAGCATTTAGATTCGCAGGCTGGCTCTGTGAGTTAGGTAGTGTGTTATAACTTGACGTAATCGCAGTAGTATTATTAGTTGGTGCTATCCCATTATTAGTAGGATAGTTGTTCTGATTACTTAATATTCTGTTAACAACAGGCATGTTCTTTGGTTGATTTGGTTGACTTGGTTGCTGGTTGCCGTTGAAGAATGGGTTTGAAACGTGTCTAGGGGTAGTCATGTTACTGTTCGGACCTTGCATCATAGGCATTGTGTTACTTGAAAGAGAGTTAAACCTGCTTTGAGATGTAGAGGTAGAATAGTTACCCATCATTCTGCCACCGTAATCGTTACTAGTATAGCCTGGTACATTGTTAAAGCTATGCATTGTTACAGGTCTATTCTTTCTACTTGTAGTTTTCAGTGGTACATTACTATTAAAATGGCCTTGAGGGTACCCGCCAGCACTATTATTATTTCCGACATAGTTGTTCATAACATTGGTTGAAGCAGATGGGATACTGTGGCCAGAAGATATTCTGCTATTATTGTAGTATGGATTGTTGTTTACTGAGCCGTTTGAATATGGACGATTATCTGAGATGGGAATGTTATTACCCAAGTCCGGTATCCTAGATGAGGAATTATTTTTTTGTTTTCTCATCATGTGATACTGCTGTGGGTTGGTGGTCTGTGGTTGCTCATAACTTAACGACTTCTTTTTCATGCTGAGTTCACGTTCTTGAAGTTCAAGTTCTTTTCTCTTTAGTTCTAATTCTTTTTCCTTCAAATAAGACATATTGTCTAATCCATTAATTCTCGATTCTGAAATTGACTTTGAAATAGGTTGTGATAGAGTATCATCAGCCATCACTGATCCTCTAGAAATACTGGTATTACTCATTCTACTTTGAGTTTCTAGTTCTTTTAGTCTAGCCTTCAATGCATTCAATTCGTCCTGATGTTTCTTTTCGTCTTGATCAAGTTTTGTACTCAGTTCTTTAGCATAGTTTTGTTGATAAGCAAGCTCTTCATTCAACTTCTGTAACTTTTCTTCCAAGAGCTGTTCATTTTGTGAGCTTTTTTGATTAGTATCCGATCTTTGAAACCATATCGATTTACCTGCATTTAAAATTTGATATTGACGGATCATAGTGTACAGAAATTCCAGATATGGTGTCTTAATGTTTAAGTCATCTGCGAGTAGGATCGGTTGTAACAAAACCACATCAAAATTGATGAATTTGTTTTGTCCCTGAGCAAAATAGTGGACATTAGTAGGAAGAGTATTCTGATTTTGGAATAATGTCGGCCAAGAGTTCAAAATCTCGGTTTCTGAGGAATATCTCTGAGGCAGTTGAACTCCAAAACGAGATGCTATCGTTATGACTTCGTTTATCAAACCTGTGATCAACGGTTTTGATAATATATGTGAGCTTAGGTTAGTTGGATTCAATTCTTCGAGAATAATCAGCAATGGTTCAAGACAAATTTTCGGTATAGCAAATGACCACTGACTAGTTTGGTACTGCTGGTAGGAGTTGTTGCAATCGCTTATTGTATCATTTGGTAAAAGCTTTGAAAACAATTTTGTAAAAGTTTGGAGTAGGTTTAATGCATGTGTGGTGTATCCTCCAGTCCTTTGGTCAATATCCGTAGACCCCAACAGGATGCTATTGTCAGAAGCCGAGTCGCATAGTTTAACATTTCCTGCTTTGGTGTAATGTTGGATAGAATTAGAGTCTATTGTAAACCTCAGGTCATAGTCAGTTACGTAGCCAAATATGTTATGATGTGGAATGGCTGTTCCTACCACTTCTGTGACAAATTTTTGTAAGTTGATGGCACTTGACTCGTTGATCACAAGCTTCGTGTTTGTATTGTTGAACAAAGGCAACACCTCGTTGACCCGTTTGGATAATGCATGTAGCGACGAAGCTGCAGCATTCACAAACACCAAATCGAAACCCGCGTTGCCTCTGCTGTCAAGTAAATCGCCAACACTCATAAACACTTTGGTCGGGTCCACTTGCAAACCACCGTTCCCATACTGCCTGGTCCGCACCGTAACATCCTGGGAGTACTTGCTACCAACGACACAGAGCTCAATGCTCTTCGCTAGCGAGAACCTCCATGCCAGGAACAAGTCAAATGGATCATCTCCATAGACTAATACACTCAACGACATTCAGCAATTTGTATCTGTCGCCACTACTAAGCTGCAATAAAAACGGAAGTGTGTGAGGGGGAAGAACTCAACTGCCTTTATACCTCTCTTACAGTTACAATCAGTGATATCTGTTAACAATGTTGCAAGATTCTAAAATAGAAGTTAACTCGTTTCGTAGTCACGGGGAAAAAAAGCTTAAACTAATTCAATGCAAGTGACAACTCAGATGATTGCCTTCTTTCGTTCAACTTAGACAGAGTACCTTGTTCTGGACCTCGTAAGTCCAATCCCGATCCTCCGTTGCTGTTTGCGATGTTTGTCGTTGCTTCATGTTTGGGCTCTGACTAAGAATTTTTCACTTTTCTAATGACAGGAAGGTTGAAAAATTATTCTAATGGGCTTGACTGAAAAAAAAAATTGTATAAAAAGTAGATTGCGATGAGCTGTTCCTTTGTCTGTGGTCTGAGGAAAGTATAGCACATACAAAAGCGCTGTATTAACTTGTTCTGTTTTGCGATGTTCCGTCCTGTATTGAAGGTGAGGCCATCGTTCTCGTACCCATATAGCATCGTTTCTTCGAGGTCAGTGAGACTAGCATCTACTGCCACTGCCAACGCCAACACTGCCGCTGCCACTCCTACAGTTGCTGCCCATGGTACCCAGGAGACGCCCTTTGACTTTGAAGGCCACTTCGAGAGCGAGTTGGCCAAGAAGAGACTGGATAAGTCGTACAGGTACTTCAATAACATCAACAGGCTTGCGAAGGAGTTCCCCTTGGCTCACCGTCAGTTAGAGGACGATAAAGTCACTGTGTGGTGTTCCAACGATTACTTGGCTTTGTCTAAGAACCCTCAAGTCTTGGACGCTATGCGCAAGACCATCGACAAGTACGGTGCTGGTGCAGGTGGTACCAGAAACATTGCCGGCCACAACATTCCAACCATGAGACTGGAGGCTGAGCTAGCGGCCTTGCACAAGAAGGAAGGTGCTCTAGTGTTCTCCTCTTGTTATGTTGCCAACGATGCCGTCATCTCTCTATTGGGTCAAAAGGTGAAGGACTTGGTGATCTTCTCCGATGAACTAAACCACGCCTCCATGATCGTTGGTATTAAGCACGCCAACAGACCTAAGCACATCTTCAGACACAACGACTTGGCTCAGCTGGAGGAGATGCTACAGATGTATCCAAAGTCTACTCCAAAGTTGATCGCTTTCGAGTCTGTCTACTCTATGGCTGGTTCTGTTGCAGACATCAACAAGATATGTGACTTAGCTGAGAAATACGGTGCGCTAACTTTCCTAGATGAAGTGCATGCCGTCGGTCTATACGGTCCACATGGTGCCGGTGTCGCTGAGCATTGTGACTTCGAAGCCCACCGTGTTGCAGGTATCGCCACTCCACCACAAGGTGACAACGGTAGACTCAGAACAGTCATGGACCGTGTTGATATGATTACCGGTACTTTGGGTAAGTCCTTCGGTACTGTTGGTGGTTACGTCGCTGCTTCGAGCAAACTAATCGACTGGGTTAGATCTTACGCCCCAGGTTTCATCTTCACCACTACCTTGCCTCCAGCTGTCATGGCTGGTGCTGCTGAGGCCATCAGATTCCAACGTTCTCACTTGAACTTAAGACAGGATCAACAAAGGCACACCGCATACGTCAAGAAAGGTTTGCATGATCTTGGCATTCCAGTTATTCCTAACCCATCCCACATTGTCCCAGTTCTAATTGGTAACCCAGATTTGGCTAAGCAAGCCTCTGATATTCTAATGGAAAAGCATCGCATCTATGTTCAAGCTATCAACTTCCCAACTGTTTCTCGTGGTACCGAGAGATTGAGAATTACTCCTACCCCAGGTCACACAAATGATCTATCTGATATTTTGATTGCTGCAGTCGATGATGTCTTTAATGAATTGCAATTGCCACGTATCAGAGATTGGGAAATGCAAGGTGGTCTATTGGGTGTCGGTGACAAGAACTTCGTCCCAGAACCAAATCTATGGACTGAAGAGCAACTATCTTTCAGCAACGAGGATTTGAACTCTAACGTCTTTGAGCCAGTTATCGACCAACTTGAAGTTTCCAGTGGTGTCAAATTATAAATGAGAGTATAAATGAAGATAAAAAAAATGCATTTCCATTTTGCATAAATACCGGGCTAGGTTATTTGTTTCAGTGGTTTTTTTCTTTTTCATGATTTTACCTAATATGCTCTAACCACTTAGTATGTGGTAGGCGCCATTGCCATCAATAAGGTAATCTTAATGGACACGATACCATGTTTTTTTAACGACTTTTTGAGGGAATATCTAATGATTCTTTATTATAGATTGTAAAGAATGAATGTTTTTATTTTTTGTTGTTTGTGTTATTTTTCCTAATTCTAATAAGACTATTTTTTATTATTTTTTTTTAATTTGTTTTCTATTCCTATTACCATTCATCAAAGGGTCAGTAGCATGAATATCTGAGGGTTTAATTCTTCTATTTTACATTCTCTGTCCAGAAAAGTAATCATAAGAGAATTTGCGAAAAGTATTACCTCTTAGATTTATTTATTGTTGTTTTTCATATGTGAATACGATTTGTTATTATTGTTTCTGATTTATATTATGCTACGTCTGCTTTCGATGAAATTTTCTCATGAACATAGTCAATCTCAAACTCTTCCATAATAGAAAATCTTCTGTGTATTTCTTTACTTTATTATTTCAATGCTATTAGTTAAAAAAGAGGAGAGAAGATATAAACACTTAATTAATATGTTAACTTTCCAGTTCGTTTTGTATAGGGCATAAATCTATTTGCTATCTACTTGTATAGCAAAACATATTATTATATATGTATTTTTGTTCAAGTTTCTATATTGTGTTGTGTTTTTCTTTACCTAATAATATTTAGAATGGGTGGGGAAGATATCTAGCATATGAGACTTGGAAAGTGACTGTACGGTCTGGAAAAGTGTTTCTTTTTTTCTATGCGTAATCACATCAAGGGACATATCAAATGCCTATTGAAAGATATAGTCAGCCTCCAAGATGAAGTATGTGGGTTCCAATAGATAAAATTACCGAATTGTTGTCCTTGTCATGAGGATTTCAAGAGTAATGCAAGTTTGTAGGTGAAAAAGAACAACGAGAATAAATTATCAGTGCTGGAGGGTTTTAAATCTAAAATATTTAAAAAAATATAATGAGTCTTTTTCTCAGATCATTTATTGGTTTTGTTCGAATTGGTTTTGCAAGTGCTGGGTGCTTTGCTTCAATTCATCCTTCAAGTGGTCGACGTCAAATTCCTTGGTGGCGCTTGGGTGAGCTTCTGGGATGTTTGGCATCATTTGAGCAGCGGTAGAGATACCTTGGTCCATGGTGTTGGTGTTGTCGTATTGTCTGTTCTCGTTGATTGGGATGTCTGCAGCGATGTTAGCAGCGGTGGTGTTTGGAGCAGCAGAGGAGACGGTTGGTGGGTGGACTTGGTTCAACTTGGACTCGACCATCTTGCTGATTGGGCCCAACTTCTCCAAGTATGGCTTAGACTTCTCGCAAGCGACCTTAGAGTATTCCTGGGTCTTTTGTCTGGTGATCTTCAAGACCTCGGCAACGACAGCATCGATCTCCTTTTGGTAAGTCTTGTAGACCAATGGCAAAGTGAACAGAGCAATGTCACCGACGAACAAGATAGTCCAGACGGAGAACCAGGAGAAGAACTTGTGCAACAAGTATAGAACAACAGCAGCCTTGAAAGTTTGCTTTGGAGAGTTAGCGAAGACCAATTGTCTCATCTTGGCCTGCTTGACTGGCATCTGCTTCAAAGCGTTGTCGATGACAGGCTTGATCATGCCGACAACGTTAGGACAGTCCTTTGGACCATACTTGGTGACTAGACCTTGGCCCAGAACAAGCTTAGTAGAGAACTCTAGCAAAGCAGTAGACAAAAGAATAGTGTAGCCGACTCTCAAGAAGAAAGTCAAAAGGTTGACCTTCTTCAAGATCAACAAAGCAACCAAAGTGGTACCGAAAACCTTACCGGTTTCCAATGGGTTTCTCCATAGCAGTAGGTCACAATCACAGTGACACTTATTTTCCTTCTGAGTATCCATTATTGTTTATATGTTATCTTTATTATCAGATTACTGGTATTGTAATGGGTATGAACAACTTCAAAAATATAAATTTACATACTAATTAAATATTAAGTTATGTTAAGCCCTTCTTTAATAGATGCAATCAATTGCTAAAGGGAAATTATAAATTTTTTTTTTCCTGCTCTGTCTAAACTGCTCGTACAAGCGAAAAAGTGAAATTTTTTTTCAGACTTTGAGGGATCAAGGCATCGTATTGATCATATTCAAGATGTCAAAATTGCCTCTGAACAAGGCAACTCTCTGAAATCCTTTCCCCCTGGGGGAGGGGACCTTCGCCGGTGCATTGTGTTAAACCCGATACTGTTTAAGGTAGAGACATCACTTGGGTTAGTAATGACTTCTCGACTCTTACAAATAATCTTTTACAAATCATGCCTTGGAAAATAGTTTTGTAATATGGTGGGATGCAATCCAATATCCCGTATACGCATGGATCATATGCTTATAATTGAGAGAAAGAAAAAATAAAACTGTATGTTATTTGGATGAGTTTATTGAGATATGAACTACATATTTAAAAAAAAAAAATTTGTAATCATTAATAAGAGACAAAGATAAAAGTAATGTAAAAACTTAAGATGCTTAATGTAGCACACCATTGTATACCATGGAGGCCGTGTCGGAGACTCTGCGTGCGGCTCTCTTGTACCATGGTTCAGGTTGGATCTTGCCGAACAGCCACTGGGTGTTCTCGCGGGCCATGGCAACGAGCTCGTCCTGGCTGTACATGCCTTGCTTGACGTTCACACCAACTTTCTTCAAGTACTGAGTCAAGTCGTCCGTGGACCAGCCTTGGAAGGAGTCCATGAACTTGTTGGCGACGTCGTCCTTCATGTTGGCAGCACCCTTCTGCACGTTGGTCAACTCGTTGACAATGTAGTCGTATGTGTCGGAGCCTTGGCCGGCGATGTTGTTCTTCTTGGTCTTTAACCAGCTAACAAAGTCGTCAGTGTATTCCTTTGGTAGGCTCTTGAACCACTTGTTCTTGGTGGATACAGCCAAGTCACGCAGTTGTTGCTCAGTGGCATCCTTGGCATACTTCACTTTGTAGCTGTCCAGGTACGCCTTCAACTTGGCACTGTCCCAAGTGTCCATGCCATATTGGCTCACAGCATCAACGGTCTCGCCAGTCTTCCTCTTGAAGAATGAGAACAAATTCCAGAAACTACTCTTGGAGTATTGCAATGCAGTGTCAGCAGACTTCTTCAAGTATGGTGTAGCAGTGTCCTGCATCTCCTGGGTGTACCACTCGACATCATCCTTCAACAAGTTGGCATGCGTTGAGGCCAAGTTCTTCAAGTAGTCGGCTTGATCCTTGGCGTTCTCCTTGACTGAGACACCGTGGCTCTTCAGCCAGTTCTCAATTTGGTCGGAATTCCAGGTGTCGAACACAGTGCCCTTGATCTCACCTGCCTTGTCAAATAAGTCCAGCTTAGCAAGGTCGAGTTGGTTCAAAAGGTCAAGGCGCTTGTTGTCCACATCCTCAGAGACTTTGTAGATATTCTTCTTAACTAGGCTCATCAATTGGTCCCTTTTGTCCGTGGTCTGATCATACTTGATCTTGTAGTGGTCTAGCCAGTCCTGTAGATCCTTGTTAGACCAGTCATCGAAGTATGAGGAGGATGGATAGTAACCAGAGACTTCCAATTTCTTTGAGATGGTGTCAAAGTTGTCCTTGATAGTCTTGATCAATTGGTCCTTAGATTGGTTGGCCTCGTGGGGCAAGTCGTATTTGGCCAAGAACTTCATTAGCGAGTCCTGAGACCAGGAGTCAAAGAACCAGTTCTTCAATTCGGAAGACTTCTTCTTGGCCTTAGATTTAGCGGAATCGACACCGCCTAGCCATGGGAATTGGTACTGGTCACTGCCCCAGGTGTTCCACCACCCTTGGTTGTTGTAGCCAGTGGCATCCTTGGCAGACTCCCACTTCTCTTCAAGTTCCTTGATCAACTCATCTTTGCTCTTGGAGAAACTGCGAGCTAGGTCATCAGAGTAATCGTTGACATACTCTGACAAGTCACGCTTGGTGAACTTGTTTCTAATATTGGCGATGGCTCCATCTGAGCTGCCCAAAGCATCAACAGAGACCAGCACTGCTAACGTTGTAGCATAAACTCCAACTAGTTTCATAGTTTGCTGTGTAGTTATTTGGTATGCTTGTTATATTCTCCCAGTAAAAATTCTCTACCTAGAATATAAGAACTTTGTAGTAAACTTTTCTATGTTATAAGCAAATTTTGCAATGGAAAATCCTTATACTACCAACTAAGGAATAAGAAAATACCAAAAGAATCCTAACTATTATATACAAGTTCTTCAAGATAAAATTTTAGAGTTTAGGGAGATGCCCGTAATCCACTTTATTTTATTAAATTAGCTTTAACTAATTAAAATTGCAATTATTCCATAATTCTTTGTATTAGGGATGGGCATCACTATAAGGACTTTCGGCAACCTAGAGTGCCCAAAGCTGTGTGTCCTTGGGCATTGTAGATGTGTTTGGAATTTAAGGGAAATACAGATTCTTAACAACCCCCAATTACCTGTGCTAGTAGACTCAACATATGATCCGTTGTAGCAATCAAAGTAACTCCCTAAATTTACAAGCATCTTCGATGCTTGTAAATTCTAAATTAATTGCAATGAATTTTACAATCGGGTATGAGTCTCAGAAGAAAAATGACGTATACTACTACTGTTCTAGCCATTTTTCTTTTCTTTTGCCCAAAAGCATATGCCCATGGTAGTGCATTCTGCAAGGCACTTGTATGTAATACTGTCTACGTGGTCCTCCCCTCATACTACAACACCGCTCTAAGTTGGTCCCATGGGCATGCAGAAGAAAAGAAGAACTGCATAGGGAATTATCGAATCCAGGATTTTAATAGAAATGGGGAATATGTCAACCCAAGAATCTACCTCGCTATTAACAAGTCTTTATGCTAATAACCTTGGGTATATAGTCCTTATTCTCTATTAACTGGCTTTATAAAGCTGTAGTGTGTACGTACAACGGGACCAAGCCTCTCCCGGGAAACTTTCTCATCGCAACTTTTGGCAAACGCTAAGACACCAAAATATAGTCAACTATTAGTAGCATATCGTTGCACTTGCCTTAATCTTGACTAGTATAATTGTACCAGCATCACTGTGCATTGCTACTTTTAACTTTGGTTTTTTTACTTGGAGCTTTCTGCAGTGCCAATTGAGCTTTAGGTTGTATAAGAAGGTAGTGAGCAGAATAGCCAGGCCAAAATGTTTCATAATACTGGTATGAACTATGAAGTACAGCAGTTGCGTGAAGGTAGCGTGAACGGGCTGGAGAATGATGCCCCAATGGAAGGTTTCAGACACATCAGCGCGATTCCCATACGTGTCAGTCGAGAGCAGTCAAGCGGTATGCATGTTGAATCGCAGCACAACAACAACACGACTATGAGTGTGGATCCCAAGACGTACTCGCTGGCTAACTTGAACATCTTCCAAAACATCCCAAAGGAGACTGCCAGAGGTGTTGATGATCTCAGCCGGATGCGTATGTCCCTCCTAAGTGGTATCCCAGAAGAGATTAAATGGGCATTGAAGAAATATCTGGCATACAGTAACAAAGCTCCATACATGATCAACTTACAGAAATCCAAGGAACTCCTGCCTCTATTCAACCGTTTCATTGAGCAGCTAGTTGATTTGATAAACAAATTTAATGAACCTTTGATAGACGGTGCGTCAGCTATGGAGAAACTACAGGCAGGTTTAAATTGTCTTTTGATCCTAAGAAACTTGGCCCAGGACCAGGACTCTGTACAAGCATTGATTAGATATGAACCAATAAAGAAATTCTTGCTATTCGTGTTGCAGAAATATGCTTCATTGGCAGATTATGATCCAAAATGGACCGTCTATGAGTCTAACACCTCTTATCTGAACGAAATAATACACTACTCTCTGGATCTGATTGAAGCGATGTCCTCCTACATGGCTCCTGCTATGAAAGGTGATCCTTACTTCCTAGCGTTATTAAAAGTTTTGGGTTACACTAAGGATAGATCAATGGTAATATCGATATTAAGGTCACTCTCTAGACTACTTGTTAGATCTAAGGCAGATGAAGAAAGCGTTGTGGATAACATTAATCCAGATACATTAACACAAATTGTCTGTTTCTTATTGATCGAATGTGATGAGGAACTTGTCATCGCTTCGTTAGACTTCTTGTATCAATATATCCTTCCAGGAAACCAAAGAATAAAAGAACTTTTCTCCGATCCAAAAAGATTTTCCATTTTTATATCTATCATACCAAAACTGTTAACTTATAATGTCAAATTACCGCAATACGAAACTCTAAAGCATACAGAAGTCAAATTAATAAAACGTTTAAGACCTCCGGCACCAGAAGAAGTGCCGGATGTTGATGAGGAGTTATTCAACCAACTACTTTCGATGAGTGAGCCATTGAGATCGACTACTTGGCTAAGATGTTGTTTTGAATCAATGGATGATGCAGAATTTACTCAAATTGCGCTTTGGAGGGCATATGAATCCAGATTTGGACCAAAACTGCGTGAAAGTTCGAGGAAACTTTTACCGGCTGTTGAATTTATAAAAAATGTCTCGAATTCTTTTAGAAATGCATCAGCAATGGTGGTTACAGAGCCAGAAACTGGAAAGAAAAGATTCATCATAAAGGGAATACAACCAAGACACAAGGCCATCAGTATTAGAGAATCTGCAGAATTGCTAAGGCAACAACACTTGAATACTTCTAAATTCCTATTCAAAGATGGAGATAATATAGTACCAGCCAAACAAGAAAACCTTCCTTCAATCACATTTACAGACGATTTATCTGACGTATCAAAGGTAGCAGCTTCGTTCTTGTGTTTGGTTTCTAACGATAATGAGGGGCCAGGTACTAAATTTTGTCAGACAATTAAGCCAGTTCTTCTCCATGAACTTGCAGATGTTCCACCTTTGAATGCAGTACTTTCTGAATACATGGATAATGTATTGTTGATGTAATTGTTATCTCACACAAGCTTGATATGCTGACACGAGATCAATTGAGACTGCGTCATGCTACAGAATATGTTCTTAGAGGACGAAATATTGTAACAGTAACTTTGATATTAATTACATAATAACTAACTAATTAGTTTTGCTTTTATAATTCTATAGATCAGCGAATGTAATGGCATGAATGGGTATAAAAATAGCGTTAGATCATGCATTCTAACTATTGATCATGATGCCAAAGTATAGATGCAGCAATGGTAAATTTCAGAAACACTTCAGGTGCATATTTTATTCTAGAAGTCTGTATTGTGCATTAGAACACAAAAACTTGTTCATCACCTTTAGTCTTCGTGTAGTCCATCTTCCAGCCTATTTCCTTAGCTTGGTCGAAAACCTTCTGAGTGAATCCTTCAGGACCACAAATCAGCAGTCTGCTGTCATCGGCCGGGTGTGGTAAATGTTTTACCATTGTTTCTTTAGAAATATGACCGACTTCACCTTCCCATTGGCCGGTTGGTTGAGAGACAATGTAGTGAACGTTGAAGTGAGGGTACTTTTCAGCCATCTCATCCAATTCTTCTTTCAGCAAAATGTCCTTTTCAGTTTCATTGCAGTATATTAGCGATAGCTTAGTCAGATCTTCTGGAACCGTTATAATATCGTTTAGCATCTGCAGAGCAGGCGTGATACCTGATCCACCGCATACCATACCGATGTTCTTGTAAGTGTTTGGCTTGTACACCAAAGAGCCAACAGGGCCACGGAAATCAACAGTTTCACCAGGTTTCATAGAGGCAAAATATTTAGAGACTTTACCATCCTTGTATGATTTCACAAGCAAATCAATGTGGCCCTTTTCGAATCTCGTGCTGATTGGGTTGTAGTTTCTGACTTCTTCTTTACCATCAATGAACACTCTGACTTGTACATGGTGTCCACTTGGGATGTCGATCGTTTCTAATGGGGTCTTCAACTTGAATCTGTAAATCGCGGTGTTTCTAGAGATCAATGTCTGGTCTTCGAGCTCCAAGGAAGTCCACTTGTCTGGGTATAGAGAGCGTCTTCTCTTGAAAGCAGCAAAGAATCTAGCACCAATTAGGAGACCCAACACTGGCAAAGCCAGCAGGATCCTCCATTCACCAGAAAGCGCAGTCATGATGGCAGTACCGACTAGAAACAATGCCGTTGGGATATACAAGCCATGTAATGGCTCATCTAATATGTTCTTGTAAACAACTGGGTCCTCGTTCATTGCTGTTGTAGTCTGGCGCGATTGATTCCTTGTAAACTGTAGATCATGAAAAGAAACAAGCAGAGAGTCCAGATATATTCAAACCTTTATTATATGGTGTGAACCTTTGCGATGAGCTATTTTTTGCAATTTTTCAGATTAGTGAGAAAATGTTCCGAGAAGGATCCGAAGGACAAAGAACATTGATAATCACTAAGACCGATTTTTGTTGACTTTAGCTAAGAATCGCCACCTTCTATTCTAGCAACGGGATATTGTCCACCAGGGTAGAGGGATATGTGAAGGCATGGCGATTAGTACTAGAAGTACCAGGGTGAAGGATTAACACGATTTAATATTACGCTAAATAAGTAGAAAGTATAGTAGGAAAAAAAAAATTAGATATAATAATAATAAGTAGAAAGTAGAAATTTCTGAATTGAGGGCACGGTGGGCAAAAAAAATAAAGAAATACAATTTAATAAAGGCCCCCTAGGTATTCTTGTGCTATTATGGCTTTGACGTGAAATAGAAGGAATAAAAATTAGAAAATAAAAGTTGGTTAGAGAGAGAGAAAAAAAGAAGGTGATACATGATGGTATAAGATAGAGAGGATCAAAAAAAAAATGAACGCGAGGGAAAAAAAAATAATATAATTCTGAGCAATTAGAATTCTTCGTCACCATAGGAGTCGGCGCCGACTTCAATGTAGTCTCTCTCTAGTGCTGCAAGGTCTTCTCTAGCTTCTGTGAACTCACCTTCTTCCATACCTTCACCGACGTACCAGTGTACAAAAGCACGCTTAGAGTACATCAGGTCGAATTTTCTATCTATTCTCTTCCAAGCGTCAGCAATGGCGGTGGTATTCGACAGCATACACACTGCTCTCTTGACAGCGGACAATTGGGAGTTTGGAGTAGCTGTTGGTGGTTCGTAGCAGATACCGATCTTGAAACCGGTTGGGCACCAGTCCACCATTTGGATAGTCTTCTTGTTCTTTAGTTGAGCCACTGTTTGTTGGACATCTCTTGTTACCACATCACCTCTGTACAGCAGGCATGTGGCCATATATTTACCTGTTCTTGGGTCACACTTGACCATCTGGTTGCCTGGTTCGAAGCAAGCGTTGGTGATCTCCGGCACGGAGTTCGATTCGTGGTAGGCTTTGCTCTTGGATAGGATTGGCGCGTAGGAGACCAGTGGGAAGTGGATTCTTGGGTATGGGACCAGGTTAGTCTGGAACTCGTTCAAGTCTACGTTCAAAGAACCGTCGAATCTCAAGGATGCGGTCACGGAGGACACCACCTGGGCGACCAAGTTATTCAGGTTCGAGAAGCTGGGTCTGGTGATGCCCAGGTTCTTCTTGCACATGTCGTAGATGGCTTCGTTGTCGACCATGAAGGTACAGTCTGCGTGTTCCAGTGTGGTGTGTGTAGTCAAGACGGTGTTGTATGGCTCCACGACGGAGGTGGACAGCTGGGGAGCTGGGTACACGGCGAACTCCAGCTTGGACTTCTTACCGTACTCTATGGACAACTGCTCCAACAGCAAAGAGCCCAGACCGGAACCCGTACCACCACCCAGCGAGTGCGTGAACAAAAAGCCCTGAAGCCCGTCACACTGGTCCGCGATCTTGCCGATCCTCTCCAGGATATCGTCCAGCAGGTCTCTGCCGACCGTGTAGTGGCCACGCGCGTAGTTGTTGGCGGCATCCTCCTTACCGTTAATCAGCTGCTCCGGGTGGAACAGGTCCTTGTATGGGCCCGTGCGCACCTCATCGATCACATTGGGCTCCAGGTCCACGTATATGGCTCTGGGAACGTACTTCCCGGCGCCAGTCTCGTGGAAAAACGTAGAGAACCCTTCCTCGCCACCTTTAGGCTTCGTCAGCCCTTCTTCCAAGTACCCATCTGGCCTGATCCCGTGCTCCAAGGAGTACAACTCCCAGCAGGCGTTACCGATCTGGCAACCGGCCTGCCCAACATTGATACTGATAACCTCTCTCATTTGTGCAAAATCGACTTTGATGCTGTTGTAACTTGCTCGATGCCTGGGAGTAAGTAATATTATCTTTTTGTATTGTAGAGCTTATGGTAAGCGTTCAGCTTTTAGATGTTTGGACTTGTGTTAGTGTTTAGCACTAGCAGCTGTGAGAAGACAGAAAATATTTCCTGATGTGCACTCCTGCGGTAGTTTCTGAGTCAAACAGTAACAATTTCGCGTTTTGTAGCTCAATTCCTCTCAGTTTGCACACAGACAGACCAGACCAGATATATCTTGATGTACGTACTGGCATGTGTTGTAGTGTATAGTGATCCCTCTTCTTGTTATTTGTTTACATATTTCCCGATTCGGGGGTAAAATGGGCAGGGGCGGGGCAGGTTTTGGTGCGTGTTGTATTGTTTTACGGTGTGGGGGTGGTGTGATCTTGTCGTGTCGTGATAGAATACTGTATTGCTCTCAAGAACGGTCTATCTCATTACTACTGCCATCTCATTACTACTGTACCAAGCTGCAATGGATATCGCTATGTTATACCATATATATGCATATTACTGAACTGAAGGGAAGTGAAGTGAATGATAAATTAAAATAGGGTTCTAGTGTACAAAATCTATATAATTAAATGAGGTGAATTAGAAACTTCTTCACAGATGTCTTTTTATAGTGCAAGGTTGTTATAAATGTGTTCGAATTGTAAAATTCTGAAACTCAGAAATTCCAAAGTTCCGAATTCCCGAATGCTGTGCAAGTAGGCCTATCTCTTCTTCAAACCATGTGTGAGACAGAGGACGAGGAAGTGCTGTCGGCGACAGTAACTGGGGCCAGCTTGGAGATGTCCACTTCGTCGTGGTACTTCTCAGAGATCTCCTCCAGGGTCATTCTCTTGGTCTCTGGGATCAGCAACGTCAAGAAGATACCGAGCAGCATGAACAGCGCGAAGATCTCCATAACGTGTGGCAACCAACAGTTCTTAGGCTTGCCGTCTCTGGCACAGTTGTGGTCGATCAGAGTACCCAAGGCGGTCTGTGCAATGATGGCACCGACTTTACCGCACGCAGCAGAGATACCGTGCGCAGTGGATCTGTATCTGGTTGGGAACACTTCACCAGGGACGATGAAAGTAGTAACGTTAGGACCGAAGTTCTGGAAGAATTGACAGATAACGTACAGAGCCAGCAGACCGTGGTCGCTGATCTTGTGGTAAGCGAAACCAATGACACAGAACAACGCGGTTAGGATGATGAAACCCATCATCTGGATAGGCTTTCTACCAATGGTATCAACAGTAAACACAGTGGCCCAGTAACCTGGCAGGGAACCAGCACAGATCAAGATCAGGTTACCGACAGCGGAGTCGTCAAGCTTGTGGTACACGTTCTTGGAACCAGCATAACCAATGGTTTGCAAGATAATGGCGGTGTTCAAACTTAAACCGTAGAAGGCCACATCCAGCACGAACCAAGAACCGGCGGTACCCAATAGAATCTTACCGTACTTCCACTTACCGAAATGGCTTCTGAAATCCTTCCAGGAGGCCTTCTTTGGTGGTGGGACGACGATACCGTCTTCGACAACAGTGGATGATCTTTCTAGGTCCTCCAAGTGCTCATCGTCGGCAGTGGCACGGACCTTCTCAATGTTAGATGGTAGGTCAACTTCTTCCTTGACATCTAGGGCGTATCTTGGGGATTCAGGGATGGTCAATCTGAAGTATAGACCGATAATACCTGGGACGGCACCGAAACCAATTAGGATTCTCCACATTTGGTCACAGGCCTTTTGACAGGCGTAGTCACACTCGGCACCAGAGTTGGCATAGATCAAATCACCTTTGTAAGCACGGATAACGATCAACGCAACCAGACCGCCCGCGATCTGACCCCATGCCTGGTTAGCGAACACGGCACCCATGATGGCACCTCTCCACTTAGTGGTAGCGAACTCAGATGTGATGATGGAACTCAATGGGTAGTCACCACCGATACCGATACCCATCACAATACGGTAGAAGGTCAGCACGGCTGGGAAGTTAATACCTGGGGAACGCCCAATGGTGGTCTGCAAGATGGTGGTAGCGATCATGACTATCAGTTCCAAACCGTATATCTTCTTACGACCGACAATGTCGGCCATGGTACCGAAACCCAATTGACCGATGACTGTACCGACAGAGGTGGAGACCTTCAGCAGCGTCTGTGTGGAGTTTGGCATGTTACCTTGCCAGAACACGTAGGACATCATTGATATAGACAAGTTGATGGCGAAGATATCGTACGAGTCTGTAAGGAAACCGACACCTGCGATCAGAATGGTACGGACTTGGTCCCAGCCGAACGGCCTCTCGTCGATCTTCTGCAAAGCCAGCCTCCTTCTCTCCAATGGGTCCTCAATGTGTGCGAAATCGTTCAAGTAGTTGTGGAAGGCCATGTTACCACCTTCCGTGATGTGCACAGGGACTTTCTTCTCCCTGGTGTCTACTTCGATCTCGTCCTTCTCGTTTCTGCTCATTATTTCCTTTGTTTTGGCTTATTCTTCTTTTGTGGGTCTTTGGGTTAGCAACTTGGATCTGGTAGTTCATCCCTCCAATACCCTCCATCTTATATACAAATTTTTTTTTCCCTGCATCGACATACTAATTGGAAATATTAGAGATGAGCTTATAGTATTAGATTAGGACCACACGTGCATGTGGGCCCCTCTTTCCGCACATTGTAGTCTTAGCAGTCTTAGCAGTCTTCGTCTTAGTCTTAGTCTTAGCAGTATAGCAGTATAGCAGTACCGATAGCAGTAGTCTTAGCGCACCAGTGCCTTGCTGCAGCAGATGAGTTGTGAGCCCACACGTGGGGGGAGGTCCCCGCAGAATTCTCCGTAGCAACGTTTTCTGTGTTCTGTGTGTCAATCACATTTCCACTGCGGGGCTTTCTTCAGCCCGCCTCCCACTTATATGGATTGCGGACGCACGTTTTCTCTCTCATCCCTGCGTGTGCTCTCAGTGTCTTCCCTGTGAAGAGGAATTCGGCTAAACCTCAAAAAATTTGCCCTTCCGTTCCCTGCAGGGTTTCTTACCTTCAGTTCCCTGCAGGGTTTCTTACCTTCTGTGTCTGTGTCTAGTGCTTCTCGGGGTACCCCATGTGCGTAGTTACCCTGAATCTCACGTGTTCTGTGTATATAAACAGCGAAGCTTGCCCTTTTCTGCCGTACAAAGGCGAGGGGTAAGCGGCTCCAGCTTCAGTAATAGCCTGAGGTTGTCTGCTGCGGTTTGTGTGGGCGTCATTACAGTTGTATCTCGGAGTAGAGTTGTATCTGAGAGTAGAGTTCTATTACAGTTGTATCTGAGAGTAATCACAGAGTAATCTCAGAGTAATCTCAGAGTATCAGTAGAAGCACGCAAGAGCACATAGCACAGAGCTTCATAGCACAGAGCTCATAGCACAGAAGTACAGAAGGACAGAAGGACAGAAGGACAGAAGGACAATGGATGACGGCGGGAATCGGAAGAAGCTGCTGCTGATGGGCCGTTCCGGGTCCGGGAAGTCGAGCATGCGGTCCATCATCTTCAGCAACTACAGTGCGTTTGACACCCGCCGGCTGGGTGTCACGATGGATGTGGAGCACTCGCACCTGCGGTTTCTGGGGAACATGACGCTGAACCTGTGGGACTGCGGGGGCCAGGACGTGTTCATGGAGAACTACTTCAGCAAGCAGAAGGACCACATATTCCAGATGGTGCAGGTGCTGATCCACGTATTCGACGTGGAGTCCCAGGAGGTGATGAAGGACATCGAGATCTTCACGCGGGCGCTTAGACAGCTGCGGAAGTACAGCCCCGACGCCAAGATCTTCGTGCTGCTGCACAAGATGGACCTGGTGCAGCTGGACAAGCGCGAGGAGCTGTTCCGGCTGATGATGAAGAAGCTGAAGGAGACCTCCGCGGACTACGGGTTCCCGGACCTCGTGGGCTTCGCGACGTCCATCTGGGACGAGAGCCTGTACCGCGCGTGGTCGCAGATCGTGTGCTCGCTGATACCGAACATGTCCGTGCACCAGTCGAACCTCAAGAAGCTGAAGCAGGTGATGGACGCCTACGAGATCATCCTGTTCGAGAAGACCACTTGTCTCGTGATATGCTCCAGCAACGACCCCGGCTCTGCAACAACCACAACTACAACCACAAGTGCCCCAACAAGTACGACCATCGACAAGCTCGACCCCAAACGGTTCGAGAAGATCAGCAGCATCATGAAGAACTACAAGGAGAGCTGCACCAAGCTCAAGAGCGGGTTCAAGAACCTGGTGCTGAACGACAACATATACGTGAGCGAGCTGTCCTCCAACATGGTCTGCTTCATAGTGCTCAACAACTCCAACGAGTCGCACCAGCTGGTGTCCGAAAACATAAAGAAGGCCAGCCAGTTCTTCGAGTAGTCTCCATTAAGTGAAAGTCATGTGCATTCTTTTAAATACTGTTCAATCGAACAGAAAATGGGTGTGGGGTGGGGGAATATATATATATATACTTGTTATACATTTTTCTTACATACTATGTGCATGTGACACGTAGTTCTTACTACAAATAAATATGGGATGGCTCAATAAGGACGGGGGGGGAGGAGAAAACCGCAATGTATTTACAAATCTTTGAAGAAGTCTCTTCTGAAGAATGCTAGCTTCAACCAGTCAGAGACGACCTTGAACTTCAACCGGGCCGATAGTAGCATGGCCAAGTATGACAATCTCCAGATGTAGAAAGTGAATAGACCACCTCCGGTGTATAGCGATCTCTTGCCGTATGTGATGTTAGCGATGGCTCTCTCGGAGCCCAAGTACGCCAAGGCACCCAAGTGTGTGTACTTGAAGGGCTTGAAGTTGTTCTCCTCGAACAACAGGTCCGCCTTCTCTTTCCTCTCCGCTAGGCTCTTGTGGAAGTTAGGCAATTGCGCCATCTTGTCAAAGGTCTTGGCCAAGTACTCGGCCTGTTGGTGTGCAACTTGTGCAGTTGGTGGTAGGCCGCAGAAGGCGTTGTCACCAATGGCGAAGATGTTGTTACTACCTTGCACTTGCAAGAAGCTGTTGATGTTCAAAGCTCTGGTGGAAGTGTTCTGCTCAGGGATCTTCTTGAACAGATCGGTGATGATAGGTCTACACTTGTTACCAGTGGCCCAGATCAGCGTACCATATGGAATGGTCTCCTCTGTAACGGAGCCGTCTTCGTGCTTGGTCTTGGCCAACAATTGGGTCTCTTCGACCTTGGAGACAGCGGTCCTTAGATGTAGCTTGATGGAAGTGTCCTCCAAGACAGATTGCGCATAGGATGACAGCTTCTTCTCAAACATGTTCAGGACAATTGGCAAAGCCTCTACCAAGTGAATCTGGACGTCCTCTGCCAAAGAAGGAAGGAACTTGCCTAGTTCTTGGTGTACGAAATCTTGTAGTTCACCAGCGGTTTCAACACCGGTTGGACCACCACCGACAACGACAATGGACATTAACCTCTTTCTCTCAGGGTCACCCTTTGGCAGCAAGTTGGCCTTTTGGATATTCTCCAAGAATCTCTTTCTGATTTGCAAAGAATGTGGGATTTCTTTCAAGAAGTTACCGTACTTCTCCACACCTGGGATGTTGAAAGTGTTTGGCTCAGCACCGACAGCAGTGATCAAGTAATCGTACTTGATCTCGGCGTCGCTCTTTCTCTCGATACCGATCTCTTGCTCGCTCTCCTTGTTGCCCAGCGCTACTTGTTCAACGGCACTGACCTCGTTGACTGTCACGGTGTTTCTGTCAGGGTTGATAGAAGTAGCCTCGGCTTCATAGTAAGTAACGTTACCTTTCTTCTTCAAGGCGAAGTTCACCACTGGCTCGATGATAGACTTCTCGTCGACAGTACCAACTGGGGCACTTGGCAACAGCGGAGTGAATAAGAAGTAGTTCCTTGGCGAAACGATGGACACGTTGTATTTCTTGGTGTCGATGTGCTTTAAAAAGGAGATGGCACCCCAACCGGAGCCCAGTATCACGACATTGGGCTTATCGCGGGAGTTAGGGTCGATAACTTTCATAGTCTTGAAAGAAGTGGGACCGGTACCTTTCTTCTCAACACCTTGTGTCTCCTTGGGCTTCGACGAGGTCGAGTTATACCTTGGGAACAATGCAATAGCGCCCGGTGCACGCTTGATAACCGTAGTCTTGGACAGCACACTCAACATGGTTTGGTGTTTTTCGTTTCCTTGTTATTATTATACTCCACCTATCGGCTGTATAGTTTTGTATATACTACGCTGGTGGTTGCGGGGATATGCTAAATCAGAAGTGGAAATCGCCCAAGAATTCCTGATTACTGTAATAGAGGAAGAGTTTGGGAAAAGTATCAGGACTGGCTACGAAATGAAAATTGTTATATACCAATTCCTCCCGTCAGCAATCGATGGGTATCGTATGTGTCTCGAGGATATTGAGTTGCAGAAATAAGGAAAGAAGGGGCAAGACGATATTTGCAGCAAAAGACATTACGTAGTGTTTTCCGAGAGGTTTCCTTGTACTAAGGATTTGTACTGATGGATGATTCCCCGTCTCCCCTTGGCAGTCAACCAGAGTGTAGCTTCTCACCACTCGAACGCAGCTTGAAGAAGAGTCCTTGTTGATGTTTGAGTGATAATCTGTGCTAAACATCGAAAAATCCACCCAATGAGCATCGAGAAGAGTAAGTCGCTGGGCCATGGAAGGTGAAAGCTTCACAGGCTCCGGTTACACAATTCGGGCAAGTCATTGTAAAGAGAATGCGGGCTATATGACTTCTGCAGCGGTCGTTGTCGGACCACTAGAACGGATCAGTTCTAACACTGATCGCCCAGTGAGAAGTCAAAAGGAAATACTAGTCTCTCTAACCACCCAGTAACAGAATTGGATGGACAAAGCTCGGATAGCAAGTTCTTTTCTTCTAGTCTCAACAGATGTGAGAGAATTACAAGAGCAATATTACAAGTCCGGTTTTATAGTACCATACCTTGTCCATTAGTTTCCCGTGTTCTCGGCAGAGCACTTGTCCATCCAGCACTACAAGCCCTCACTGAAAAATATACAAACAGCTCAAAAGTAGTATCTTCAACCACCATTCACAAACAGTAAACGGAAGCCCAAATACTGTACTGGTACAGTTTGCGGATGGTATAAACTTATAATCTTCTCCATTAGCATATGTGTATATATATATTGTAGATAAATCACATGATCACGTACGTTCTGTATGACTCTGCGATTCTCTCAATTGCCCTTCCAAATAAAGAGAGCCAAAACCCTATAGAAGACGGTGTTTCTTTGTATGATGAGCGAATATCATTGCTATAGTGGTTAAAATCCGAACGTAACCAAAGCTATACAAGGATGAGTACGTGGCAGAAAGGGGATATCATGTATTCCCCGACCAAGAGGACGTTGAACAACAAGACAAGCGGGTCTAAGATTGCGTCTGGCAGCAATGGCAATGGCAATGGCAGCGGCAATGGCAGCGGCTCTGCATATCATGATCCCGGCTCCAGTTACAGCAGTCCGCAGAAGAGCAACAAGATGGTGTTTCAGGAGCAGCCGATGCTGGTAAGGAACATGTATGATCAGAACTATTACTACTACGATGGACAAGGATACGGCTCTCCTCCGATGAGTAACAGGAATGCTATGGCGAATCCTGTCTCGCCCTTCTTGTACTCTCCGGTGATGCTGCCGAACAATGTGCATGCTTCTCCGACCACTGGGCGTAAGAAGAAAGTTAGTCTGAATAGAAACCCTCGAAACTCGAACCTGGTTATGCCATCGTCACCTATCAAGAACAACAACATCGACACAGGGAGTAAAACTACTAATCTATCGGGACCTGGCAAGAAATATAAAGAGCTAAGAGATATCGATGATCTGCCGAGATCGCCCTGCAATTATGAAACGCCTAACTTGAAGAACAGATATTTTGGGCCAGTACAGAAGGTAGAAGACAACACAGATAGAAAGGCCAATGTCAATATCAGCTATAAGAACAGCAAGAGTAAACAGAAGAAACCTCCTGTGGTGTATAAGTTAGCTACACCCTTAGCATCAAAAGATGTCAATGCACTGGATAATTCGTTCCTGTTGCAACCTGACACGCCAAGGTACTACAAGATCCAACCGATCAAATTCTTGCACTCGGAACCTATTGAAAACTTTGCCGGCCTGCAAGATATCTCAACACATCTGCTGGACAACAACACACCAAAGAAGAAATCGCATATCTCCCGTGTGCAGCCTCCACCAGCAGCTACTAACGATAGTTTTGACTTGAGTTTCGATGGTAAGGCCCTTGACAGAAGCGATATCTTCAGGATGGTTGATTCCTTCAGCATCGCTTTCTCGGACGATGAGGACAACGAGGAGAGCAGTTTCATATCCAGGCGTAACAACAACGATATCCTGCCTGCTGATATGACTAACAACAGGTAGCTTTAACGTGGCAACGACCATGGACACTAAGAAGATAATATTATTCACGAAACAGCATTTATAAGTATCGGTACTCAAATGGAAACACATACATAAGATAGAATCTTAATAGCATGATTAAATAAAACGACCGAATTTGATAGACTATGTATTGAAATTGTCACTATTTCTAACAGCTACATCGCACAAGATTATCATTTGTGTTGTTATCTGTTACTTATTCAGTTCCTGATATTTATATTTTGGTGGCCATCTAGGGACTTGGTACAACAGGGATCCCTCCAGAAACAAAAAGAAATAATCACCGATGAGCTTTAAGGGTATCACAACTAAAGCAAATCATAAATTAATAGCTCCTGGTGTATGAACTTCTAAGGCTATCTGGCGCTCCTGATACACTAGATAAAGTATTTATCCCAGAAGATGAGTATGACTACAGAATACATAACATAGTATGCATCTATGATAGAACGCAACGGTAATACACATAATGACATGGGCTATGACAAAGCCAGTGGAAAGTATGCCACGCCGGCAGAGATAGAGGCCAAGCGGGAGGCCAGGCGGCTGAAGAAGCAGAAACTGCGAGAAGAACTACTCTCAAGGGGACTAGACCCTGACTTCCCTGCAGAGTGCCAGTTTATTGAGAGACCTATATTGCTGGTTCCCCATGGTGACAACCACGAGCGTGGCTTACCTCTGAGCATTATGACTTATAACTGCCTAGCACAAACCCTGATCAGAAGGGAGATGTTTCCTGAAAGCGGTCCTGCATTGAAATGGTTTGTGAGGTCAAAAGTTCTGCTACATGAGATCAAGCATTATAATGCCGATATCTGCTGTCTGCAAGAGATAGACGATGTCCAATATGACTTATTTTGGTCTGAAGAACTGCCAAAATTTGGATACAAGACAATATACTTCCACCAGAATAGCAAGAGTCATGGAGTTATGATTGCGTGGAAGGAGGAGTTGTTTCAACTTGAGAGTCATTTGAACATAGAATTTGACAAAGAGGCACCGGCTGGTATACAGCCCAGGACAAGGACAAACAATGTGGGCCTGCTTGTTGCATTGGCTTTCACTGATGCATTCCGGGCACGAAACAATAGGATAAGAACCAGCAGATCAGGGGTCATCATTGGCACATTCCACTTGTTCTGGCATCCATTTGGCACCTATGATAGAACAAGACAATGTTTGGTCATAAAGAAGAAGATACTAGAGTTTGCAAGCACGGTGAAAGGCGACTACTGTAAGATGTTCACCGGAGACTTCAACTCTCAACCCAACTCTGTCCCGTACTTGGTACTTACACAGCCACAAGCCCAACTAAATACTCAGCAACGCACCTCCATAGAGACCAGCACCGCGTACCGCTACTCAGAGCGGCGTAACCTCGGCAAAGAGTACAGTATGGAAGAAGAGGAAGAGGAAGAGGAAGAGGAAGAGAAGAGAGAGTACGAGTACGACCAAGGCACTGATCCGTGGAATACTCCGAGACCCGATGAGTTCGACTCTACCGAGGAACAACGCCAGCTGGTGAACAACTTGATTGATCGATGCAACGACGTGCCCTTGTGCGCCACGTCGCTGTACTCGATCGGCTACCACACGGTAGACCCCACCCACATCGCAGACCACCACGAACCCGAGCTCTCGAGCTGGTCCACCAAATGGGCTGGCCTACTGGACTACATATTCTACGTGAACCAGAGACCAAGCACACCCGCAACATTCGAGACCGCAAACAACATTGCCATCGCGGGCTACTTGCAAATGCCTACACATGCACAGATGCACAACCACTCCCAGCCGTACACAGGAGAGTACCCATCAGACCACATATCCATGATGTGCGCCTTAGAAATATACTAGTTTTACACACTACCCTATATATGAAGTATGATATACACCACAACGAACCGTACAACAACATCCCCCGAACGGTGGCCTTCCCTTGTAGCAACCTTTCCTCCTTTCCTTGTCTTTGTCCCTCCAGCTACTCCATTCTCTTTGTCTAATAGATTCTTTGTCTTGTCAATAGTTTGTCTATATATACCATTTTGCCCTTTTTTGCTGTTGGTCTTGCAAATCCAGCTATTTCCCAGGTTGTTACAAAGGAGCTCCCAGGAAAAAGTTCCTCCAAAGGAAAAAATAAAGGATCTCTCTTCAAAGGAAGGAAAAAAAAAAAGATTTACTTTGTGGATATATAACAGGTACAGAGCTGGAAGTTGGAAAGCAACCAGATACTAAACAGGATACGAGTATGACTGAAAAGGTGAAGAAGCACGGCAGGCACTATGTGCCCCAGACCTACTATTCCGTGCCTGATCTGTACTTCCCAATGGCGCATGCGCATGCGCATGCGCACCCGCAGCCGCCGCAACTCATGAACTCTCCATACCAGAATGTGCCACCGACTCCGTTTGACACGGCGTATGGTGCCAGTCTGCTGCCCTCGCACTTGCTGATGGGCTCTCCGATGATCTCCACCACTAACCTCCCTAGGGACAACAACGCTGATCTGCTCGCGGGTGGGTACAACCGGAACAACAGATCCTTTCAGTTCAGGAGGAACAGCGGGTTTGTGCTGCAGTCTAACGGCAACACACCTTACATGAGCAGCAAGCGGAGCTCGCTGTCGCAGGCGCCCATGTCGCAGAAGAGGGCCGAGAAGAACAGTACGGACTCCTCGGTGGGCTCTCACGGCAAGAAGAAGTTGCAGCACAAGAAGAGGACGCCAATTGACGTCACGAAGAAACTTATATCCCCGATCTCCATTAACTACAGGGTGCTGCCCTCCGGCGATGACACTTACAAGACCAGATCGTTGCTGTTTGAGAATGTGCAAAAGAATGATGAAATGCTTTCCGTGTTCATGAGATTAATCATTAACTACTCCCAGGTGGAGAGTGTCTACGTTTTTCAACAGACTGATACACCGTCCAAGGACAAAGAATCGGATAAAGATACTTGCTGCTTGCAACTGAGTTTCCTGTCGCGTCAAGCAGCGCTAGATTTCTACAACAATTTCTTACAAAGATTACCAGATTTCAAAAAGAAACTTTCTTCACCAAAATTGTCAGTGAGTTTCGTATCTTTCAGCTATGTTACAGACGAAGATAAAGATAAAGACAAAGATAAAGACAAGGATATCAATACCGAGAAGCGCAACATTAAGAGGTCACAGGAATTATTAAAGGAGCCTGCCCTCGGAGAAGAAATATTCAGCCACGATGCTACACGTTCAATTGCTATAGAGTTTTATTCACAGGTTGAACAAGATGCTCTATTTGAGAAGCTACCATTTCTAGATGACAAAGATAACAAGAGGTATATATTGGAAGCCGTAGATATCATAAGTGCAGAGGACGCAGCGGATGACTTTCCTGCAAACTATGTTATCTTAACATTCATCAACATAAAAATGGCTATAGAAGTGCTAGATTACTTAAAGGCAAATTTAATGACTTATAGCGTCAATGAATGCTTTTTCGTTTCTCTACCTGGTTGTAAATCGCAGAGAGAATCTTCTACTACTCCAGTTTTAGGACATATCTCAACTGAAGGCTCAAAGAGTGTCAGCGAAGTCAATCTTGCCAACGGAGGTAACACAGTTATGATTGACAGAGAACTCGAATCATTATCTGACGAGTTAGCATCGTTGAAACTGGAAGAGAAATGCTTAAAGATTATTAGAAGCGATTACCCCAAACCAGAGATTAGATCACATGATGATCATATACCAGGATCAACTAACTTCAGCATGTATATATTCGATGATGGGATAAACCCTGAAGGTAACTCAGGAATGTACCTTCACGACAATCTTACAGACCATAGCTCAATAATAGGATCTCCATTTTCAAATTACATCGATCCGTCCATTTCACATGTAATGCTTCCGAATAATGGTCTCCCTGTGGGTGGCTTTGATGCGCCAGGCAAGTTTCCCATTGAACCAATTTCTGGCCCACCTTTCAATCATACTAATAAAGTTATTACCCAAAGCATTGAGGACAGACTCAATACATCTGCCAGAATAGCTGCTGCCATGGGAGGTGATGCTGATAACCGGACAGTGTATATTGGGAACATTAACCCGAGATCAAAGGTGGAAGATATCTGCAATGTAGTTAGAGGTGGTATATTACAAAATGTCAAATTCATAGAAGATAAGAGAATTTGCTTTGTGACTTTTATCGAAGCTTCTGCTGCTGCGCAGTTCTGTGCTAACTCATTTATAGACCCAATAGTGTTACATGGTAACACGCTAAGAGTTGGCTGGGGTAATCAATCTGGTCCTCTTCCCAAATCAATTGCTTTAGCCGTCACCGTCGGGGCGAACAGAAATGTATACGTTAGTTTACCAGAGTATGCGTTCAAGGACAAGTTTATAAATGATCCAAAGTACAAAGAGTACCACGAAAGATACAAACTTCCTAGTCAGGAGCAATTACGTAAGGATTTTACCACCTATGGTGAAATCGAACAGATAAACTATTTGAAAGATAGTCATTGCTGCTGGGTGAATTTTATTAATATTGCATCCGCAATAAGACTAGTAGAAGATATAAATCACAACAATGGTGAAGAATTCCACAAGAAGTTTAACAACCGTTATGAAGGTCTCATAATCAATTATGGTAAAGACCGTTGTGGCAATATCAACAAAAATTTGATCGCTGGCAAGGGATCCAAATTCTATAAGAAGGTCAAGAAGCCAAGTTATGATATTAGAATCAAGAAGATGGAAGAGAAGCGGAAAATGCAAGAGGACAATTTACTCTCTCAAAAGAAGAACAGTATTCAATTGGATTCGCTTGGAATTAGCGTAGATCGCACTTTCAGCAATGAATCTAAACTCAGTGGTGGCCATACAACTACAGAGGAGAACGGTGGTGTCAAACAAGATCTTGAGTCGAATGACTATAAATCTGACCACCCACAGATATCCAGTAATGGTCCTATCGGCATAGGTTTATCGTCGAAAAAATCTCCAATATTCGATGATATCTCGGGTTCTGATGAATCTGTGATATCAGATTTTGAAAACAGTGCCTCAAAGGAAACATCTTCCAGTGATCGTAAGTACCAAACAACCAATTCAAGAGGAGATACCTTTGTACCTAAGACAAACCTGTCTCACGCACCTCCCAGAGCCCCTTCTACCATTAACATGACTTATAAGAAAACCAGCTATGTGCCTCCACTAAACGGCCAAGCACCAAAAATGGATTACCCGAAGAAGTATAAACGTACGCACAATAATTTCCCAAATCAACAGCCTACGAGACCAATACCAGGTTCAGACGTCATGGCTCAGTACTTAGCTCAGCTACAACACTCTACGTTCATGTACGCTGCAAATATTCTCGGTGCGTCAGTAGAAACAGAAGAAGATCCTTCAGCCCCTTAGTAATTAGATAAATACCATGCTATAGTTTCTAATCAAATAAATTGCGTGAAAACCTACATCCTATTTGTTTGCGTAATTGCATTGTACATATACAACGTATAAACCTCTGTGACTCGCCAGTTTGAAATCAAAGAAAAAACGAAGAGCACTCTAATTACGTGTTTAAATCCTAACAGATATTCTACATTCTGCAGCTCAAACACAATTTGGCGTTTGTCTTCATTTTATGAGACACCCATTATTAGTCTCCTTCTCTAGCCCATTCATGCTTTAATGAATCTTAATCCCTCAAGACTATCAAAAGTAAATTGACTTCTCTCAAGTGTTACAGAAGCTTATTTGTCATGCTGGAAGGAGAATCCCCCACACACATAGTGACACTGCCTTAAAAAGTCCTGAAGCATTTCAACGATTCCGGCATTTGATTAATAAGCAGATCACTCCTTTGTGTGGGTGTCTCTGTCCTGTTCTTGTCAATCGATGCCTTCTAGAAGCTCGCATTTTGTCAAAAAAAAAATTTTAGAAAATTGAAGTTAAAGGATTTCGAAGCTTCTTTATTGCTTTTTCAGACTGATCCCGCAGTAGAACTCCGTAGTGTCTTCCGAGGCACCCATAATAACGATTGATAAATCCAACTAATTATAAAAATAAGTCAATTAATTAGTTGACACTGTTGGTAGCTTCTTTTTATATAAAGCTGGTAGTGCAAAATTCTGATTAGTGGCACAATTGTGTACATGTATATATTTTGTTAAGAGTATAAACTGGAGCTCTACAGAATTAAATATTCATTATTTAAGCAATTTTATATTGTGCTGGAAAGAATTGTGTATGAATACTGCAATTTCGATAGTATTATCAAAAAAAAATTAATAAGAAAAGGTCATAAGGAAATAAAAAAATATATTTACAATTATCTATGGGAATATTCCGGAAGAGTGGAACTGATAGTGTACAGCAAGAGACCTTATCGTCATCTTCAAGTGGAAGCTCGTTCAAACAGGATAACAATGATATCGTCGATGAGAAACAGTGTGATACGCAAGTGATTGATGGTAACCAAAAATGGCAGAACCCAGAGTATTTTGACTCGACATTAAAGGAATACTTGTTTCTTTGCTCTTGCTTTGTGAGTCAGTTGCTTAACCAAGCGGGCGCAATACAGACACAGCCGATCATGAACATTGTGGCAGACTCTCTAGACTCACAGAACGGTAAGCAGGCTTGGTTAATGGCTGCATTCCCATTAATTTCAGGCTCTTTCATCCTAATCAGTGGTAGAATAGGTGATATATACGGATTAAAAAAGACGCTACTAGTGGGCTACCTGTTTCTCATAGTTTGGTCACTGATATGCGGTCTAACTAAATATGCTCACAGCGATTCTTTTTTTATCGTCAGCAGAGCATTTCAAGGTCTTGGTATTTCCTTAATTCTGCCGAACATTTTAGGCATTGTTGGTAGCATATACATTGCTGGAAGTAAAAGGAAAAACATGGTTATCAGTTTGATCGGTTGTATGGCTCCTATTGGTGCCACATTGGGTGCCGTATTCTCTGGTTTGATTGGAACTGAGGATGCCAACCAATGGCCATGGGCGTTTTATTCTTATGCCATCACCGCAGCTATTAACTTTGTCTTATCAATTTGGCTCATACCCAACACTATTCCAACGAATGTCCACGGACATAAGATGGATTGGATTGGATCTGGACTTGGTGTTGTGGGGTTAATTATGCTAAACTTTGTATGGAATCAAGCACCAATAGATGGCTGGGACTCTGCATATTTAATCGTCCTGTTGATCATCTCTGTTCTTTTACTGATTGCATTCTTTATCTACGAGCTTCATTTTGTGAATGGTAACCCACTTCTACCTAAGGAAGTACTTAAAAGCCCTAAGACTATTATTGTATTATTTGCACTGTTTTTTGGATGGGGTTCGTTTGGTATTTTTTCATTTTATTATTTTACATTCCAATTGAATTTAAGACACTATACCCCGCTCTGGGCAGGTGGTACCTACTTTATGTTTTTAATCTGGGGTATCGTCGCTGCCTTAGTTGTTGGATTCACAATCAAGAAAGTATATCCATCAATTATTTTATTCTTGTCAATGGTAGCGTTTAATTGTGGATCTATCATTATGAGTGTAACGCCAATTCACCAAACGTATTTCAGAAACCATTTAGGCATGATGATCATTTTAAGTTTTGGAATGGATTTATCTTTCCCGGCCTCTTCTATCTTGCTTAGTGATAAGCTACCGTTGCAATACCAAGGAATGGCGGGTTCGTTAGTAAACACTATGGTTAATTACTCAATGTCCTTTTGTCTAGGTGTAGCAGGCGTTGTTGAGCAACATGTAAATAATCATGGAAAGGATGTTCTAAAAGGTTATAGAGGCGCTTTTTATTTAGGCATTGGGCTTGCATCCATGGCCTGTATTATAAGTGGTGCATTGATGCTCAGTGAAATCATACAGGGTAGAAAGAATGAAAAAGACTCCGCTGTTGTAGAAATAGCGAAATGACCAAATATTCTAGGTATAGAACTTATAGAATCTAATTTAAATAATTGTGATACAACTTAGCATATATTCTAATCGCATTTGCCTTTCAAAATACGGCTAACTCATTCTTGATAGCAAAAAAGTGCCTAATCATAAAAACTGTGTTTTTTTGTTATAAGGTAACATACAGTAAATGCTCTATTCTATCTACAAAAAAAAAACCTTACTAAAATATAAATCAGAAACGAATTCAAACGGTAGTAATTAAAGACATGTACTCCTCTGCTGTAGTCGAATCTTATTATGCGTTATACACGGGAGGTCGTGAAATTAATATGAATACATCTAAGTTGTATCGAGATTCTATTAATTGTATGAAGTAATAATGAATCACTCGCCCTTTTCCAATTTTGCCATTGCTAACAGGTCATCATCACTAGGTTCATAAATATGCCATAGAGTATAATGAGGCAGACCTCCAACACGGAAGCCAACCTTCTTCGCCATTTTACCAAATGCTTCTGTCTCGGCATGATTTTCAAAAGTAAACGCACTGAAATGAACACCCTCTCTAAATACTCTTGCTCTCGCCAAGATAGATACACCACCAACACCATCAAGATCCACAACTTGAGTAGGATCACCATCCTCTTCACGTATATATGCTAGGTGCACTCTATATGTTGGATACTCAGCATAACCTTCTACAATAACGTCATCCTCATCAAGAGTCTTAGCTAACTGTAGAGCTTCATTAGATTCCATCCAAGAATTCAGGTCATATGGTTGAGCAGAATTCAAAAACTTAGGTAATGGACGCCATACATTTGGAACTATGACATCGTAATCCTGTAGCATTAGATCTTCAATAACACTACCGGGACATAGTTCGACATCAGCATCTCTCCAATAGACCCATGAATGATAAGGCTTCAAGGCATTCGACATTAACCAGTTTCTGGCTCTGCCCATAAGCTTTCTTCTAATACCTTGAACCTTCACAGCATGCCTATCACTAAAACCTTGACCAATAACTTGTCCGAAATCCTTCTGGAAAATCTGAACTGAACGGAAAGGCTTGGAATAGTTTGGATGGAAAGGTGGCTTATAGGCAGCCTTTACCCGCTTTAGGTAATCAGGCTCCATGTATTTCAAATGTATACTTTCATTGCTCTTACCCTTGTTGTAGTTATCCATGTCGGCCAAGATATCAGGAAGAATACCCTCCTGTAGTAACCGTGAATATGTTTCCAATGCTTCGAGTGTTTTGTCACCTTCAGAGCAATCACTGACCAAAAATGCTAAATCTATCAATTCGTGTGGATAGGTCAAGTTCATTAAGTTTTTAAACATAAGTGGCAAGACTTCTTCTGCATCTCTCAATGGCACACAAACTAGAATGTGCTCTTGTTGTTCAAATCCATCAGCTGATCCTTGGAAGTTCCCTAAATCATACTTCTCTACTGTAGAATCTAGCAGCATTTGTAAGTTATCATTATATTCTGCTAAGTCACTTTCTGAAGGATTTTCAGTACCATACTCGGATATTAGATAATTCATTATACCTTGGTCAAATTTTGAGACAATATCCATGTCAATATCTTCAAAGTCAAAACTGTGATAAGCGGCATCCTTAAATTCAAAAGGTAGGTACTCCTTGTGGTAAAATGAAGAAGGCAATGATATCGGGCTTACTTCAATGTTGAAGAACACCAAGAATATAGACACAATAACAATGACTATTATGGCTCCAGTTGCCAGTTTTCTGAACTTGAAGTTTTTCTTCTTGGCTATGAACTTATCATGTTTTGACAGGGTCGCTTCAGAACCAGTTCTTGATATTGGTAAACTATACTCACCTCCTCTCTTATTATCGGCACTCCTCCTCAGTTTTGCCAAGTCCCGAAAACTTGGAATTGACATCATCATGCTAACTTTGACACCAAACGCCTGAATCTATTGCTATTACAATTGGCAGAGTATTAGAAATGAAGGTAACACCAAAACAAAACAAAACAAATCAAAACAAAACAAACACAACTAAACGTGTATGCTAGTTAATATTTACAACTGTGATCCCTGATTCGACCAGATCACAAGTCGTTGATTGGCTACAGAAGTGCTTGAGATATTTTCAATTCCAGTTGAAATACCAAACTGACGTACTGCTTATTAAGTGGCTCGTGTTGGCTACAACAGCAAATCCAATGCAATGTGAAACTAATCCTTTTGAATATAAATCAATCGTCTGTCTAGTCCATAAACCAGCTTAAAGTTAGAGAAACGAGTATTTGAATTCTCACAACTTTTTTTTTTTCCACCTCCTTTCCAAACAATGTCTATTTATTTTATTCTAAGTGGTGAATTGGAATGATTAAAAAAAAGAAAAAAAAACTGCTACAGGAAAGACACCAAAGGCCCAGCTCCACAACGCAGTGAACCTAGACTACTTACTACCCTTCACATCCCAATTTAGTAAACACGAACACGTTACACAGAAACTGTATAACTTGTGATTTATTTTGGTCAAAAGTTCGTCCATTTGGCTCAAAATTTTTTTTTTCACAAAATTTTTCATGTCTACCACAGAATTCTACGCAGAAGCACATTCCTTCTCTAACTGAAATTTTTCATTTTCCTGTCAGGAAAGCAACTCATCGCTTTCCAGGCTCTAATGGCTGCATGGACTGGAGCAGCACGTATGGAAATAAGATTGATCACATACACACTTCTGTGTACGAAAATCGTAGATAGCCTACCCAATGCATTTATCATTTCCCTTCCCTTTTACAGTGGATTGGTGTTTTTATATGTTCAGAACTGAATATGGCGGGGGCAAGGAGGGGTCGAAATATGGAAATTGCTACATGACTAGAGGACATCCTATATATCCTTATCACTATCGCTCTCGCCAAGCTCAAACTTGACGTGTGTTGTCTTTTTTGTAGGACTCTCCTGTGTTTCCTTATTCTGATCAATCTCTTCGTCATCACTACTACTGTTGAACCCACCAAATAGTCCTAAATCTTCATCGTCATCTTCCACATCCTTGGCAATAACATCTATGGTTTGCACTTCTTCCAACGGCTTTGGTTTCTCGGAATCGACGAGTGGAACCAATGTGCTATTCACAGGATTGACCAAAAGTGGAGCTCCTTGTGGAATTTGTGCAGTTGTTGTAGAACTTTCCCCAGTACTGGCATTCGAAGCATCCTGTAACACTTCAAGGGGCTTTTCACCTGGTAATATACCAAACTTGTTAGCATTTTCAATAGCCTCCATTTCTCTTGACTTCCTAACAATTTCCTGTTCCTTCTTCATCTTGGCCTCCTTAATCGTAGCCAGACGTTTAGCGATAAGCTCATCTTTACGCTTAATGCTCTCCTTGCGCACCATCTTCCTTTTTTCTTTGATTATCGGTATGTTCCTCTTAAATCTGTCCATTGTCCTTTTTATACACTTTTGATATTCAGTTTCAAAATCTGATTCCTCAGCATCATAGTACTTCATTTTTGCCAATCTCAGCAACGGATTATATTTTAGGTACAGTTGTTCATATTCGAAATCAACTACCTTCCTCCTGGCAATCTCAATTCTTTGTCTAGCATATGCTTCAACATCAAAATCTTTGAGTTTAGACGTTGGATTGCTGTCGAGGTCTTTTAACACACCTTTTACCAATGATACCCTCATTGGCTCAATCAAATATTCCTTATTATTCTCAATTCTGTACAGTAAGGCCTTAATTTCCAGGTCTGCCAATTCCTCTTCGCTCAGCTGCTTTTCCGTAGCCGTTTCCGTAGCCGTTTCCGTAGCCTTTTCAGTCGAGCTTTCTTTGTTTTCTTCTATTTTTACAACTTGGTCCTTGTTCTCAGCGTCTACTTCTATTTTATTTCCTTGCGTTTTATCGTCATCTTGCTTATTGATATCTTCAAGGCTCCCCACATCATCTGGTTTATCAGTTGATATAGACTGCACCTCTAAATTATTAGACTCCTCAGATAATATTAGATTATTCTCTTGCTTCAAATGCGTGCCTTTTTGATTGTCTTTCGTTGTACTTATCGAATCCAGATTCGACATCAACTTAACCAATGCCTTCTCGGATAATCTTCCTTCCTCAACCAGCTTTTGCCGTATTTCTGTTTCAGGTTTAACAACATTGACATAACTTGGCGTATACTTGTATGTATGGTCAGGTGGAAAGTCCGGAAGCCAACCAGGTTTGTATCTCAGATTTCTACCTCTCCCAGTATCTGTCTTAAATAGTTGCTCCATGGCATGTTGCTGTAATTCGATTAACTCATAATCGTCATCTTCATCAATATCAACATCATTATCTGTGGGCTCAATATTTTCTTTATTCTGAATGTTTATCCTCCCCAAGGCTGACTCCATTGGATTGTCGATATTAATGTCTTTAAACACCACACTGGTATCATTTCTGTAATTCTCTCTTATAAACTTGCTTTCCTCAGCCGTCATATATAAATCAGACGGCAGTAAATTGTATCCTCGCATCCATATTTCCAAATCCGACACAGCTATACTCTGCCGCCTTTGCAAAAGTGATATTCTATGTAAACCATCTACAAGTGCATTCAACTGGTCTTCCGCAAACAACACAAGCTGATCCATTGCCATTCGAGTCACAGTAACATCTTTGTCAATCGTTTGCAACTGAACACCAACAGCCCTTTTCAACAGCTCACCCATCTGGTAGTCCATCCTGTTACTGCTATTAATCTCCTTGATATCAACATCACGGTTCTCCTGAACACCACCACGCACTACAGAACTTTCAATTGCTGGCATATTACACTTAATTATAAGCAATTTTACTTGTTTCACCAGTATATGTCAACAACAGGTAGCCACTCTTATAAATTAGCCTCACTTACACCAAAATAGAACGGTCTTTGGCTATCCGAAATCCCAGAAATAACTGCACAATAAACAAATTGACCGTACGGCTACCAGTGCCTCTTTATTATTGCTAATCTACAGTGTTACTCTACTTTCCCGGGCTATTGTAAAGGCTTCCCTTGTGGTTATTATGCGCACATCTCCTAGCTTTCTACACTTTTTCAAGAAATTTTTCACTTTTGGCAAAATTGAAAAATCGATGAAAAAACTCGATGAGTATATCAATTAAATGTTAAAAAGCTGACCCTAGAATAAGAGAAGAACCATAGCACACCCTAACCGCTACCACTAGCATTATAAAAGTACACATTATCTGAATTCCAATTTTTTCCACCTGTATTGAACGTTATCGAGTTGACAGTACCACATTGACTAAGAGAGCACATTCTTAATCCCACATTTTGCGAGATAAGGCAGAGAGTAAAGGAGGACGGGCGAGATCCACTATCACAAACTTACCAGAGAGGCAGATTATCAGCACAAGATGGCAAAAACGCTGGCGCAAGGCAGAAAACCTGGGAGTGGAAGAAAGCCAGGTAAGGGTAAGACGTTGAGAGAAGGCAGAAAACCTGGAAGCGGCAGAAGGCGGAGAGATCCTATTGCAAACAATATAACCAATACAACCAATACAACCAATACAACGGAGGTGAATCCAAATCACACCCTAGTGAACAATACAAATGGCATAATAGGCAATAACACACAACAGTTCTTGTCTTTAGTGACAGAGAATGTTCCCGAGCCACTCAATACACAGCCCGCATATGGGCACCCTCAACATGATCTCCAGCAACTGCAACGAATACCTTCCGTGAGAGTCATGGATGCAGTGGATGCTTTAAGAGGGCTAACCAAGACACAGCCAGGGAACCACAGACAGATAGTCCAACATGTGCCGACATTAACACCATACATGGATATCATGTCTCAGAGTCCTATGCTCCCACGAAAGATAACAACGGATATGTCACAACCTCTAGGCCATGCTCCAAGTTCCAGACATTTTGCAGGTCAGAATATTACAACGAACAATCCGCTAAGCTCACAAGCCCCAGCTCAAGGCCAATTGAAAGTCGAAATGCACGTAGATATCCCTGGCAATGACATACCAGCCATCTCAGGTGGCAGAAACATATATTCAGTTCCTCATACAACCCAAAATAGTGTACCGAACTGAAATGCCCTTATGAATACAAACTCCCTTTGCACAAAGATCTTAGTTGAACCTTAGAAGTAGGCAGCAATCAAAAGAAGAGGTTCAACAAGTATTATTTACCACATTGTACTTGAATATATGCATACAATTATAAAAGGTATATAATGGAAGTAGAGATAAGTAAAAATACAACGATAGAAAGAGCGTTGCAGCTCAATAAATCAACCAAATACACCCTCTTGCTGTAGCGGTATACACATCACTATTGACGTTATAGTCTATCGACTTCCCGAGATCCAGAAGTAAGTGACGGAATCCTTCCGATTCATATAGCGTTTAATGAGTGAAGTAGTTATAATCCTTTGGGGTTCTGTATTACAGTATATACTCCATTAGAGATCGCTCATAATAAGTCGTTTTATAGGGACTGCTATTGGCTATTGCATGAACTTTGCGTAGGAGCTACATTGCATCACTTAAAATACAGTAACGACTATCCCAGTCACTTACTATCTCATTAACAAAGATAACTGATATGAGTATCCCAAAGAGCAGACTTTTAGCAGTTGCCGAGCTATCTGCTAAGATATTTGATCAAGGTTTTAACCCTTCTGGTGCACGTACAGGTGCGAAGATTCTCTCTCAGAGGCTGAAGGGCCCTGCAGTTTCGAGCTATTACGGTAATCCCGACTTTGTTAAATTCAGAACCATACGGAAACTTTACTCTGACATTCCTATGAGTGAGCCTGAAGAGGACTACAGGCTGATGATGGTGAGCGCCAGGAAACGTCGTGGTAAAGGTGCACCAAAGAAGACAAAGAAATCGGAAGCTGGCGAGAAAAGTAAAAAGAAGAAATGAGACTTTGGACTCTATCAGAAAGAACAATTGACTACAATCCAAAACCTGTACATATTAAATTGATCCTTCCCAGAATACATGAAGGATTTTCATTCACATATAACCTTTTCACAACATCCATCATAGATAAGTTTGTACCCTAAATTAATTAAAAATATTCATAACAATATGCTTTGAGTAATAACATTATTAAAATAAACTATATAAAGAACTACTTATTAAATAATCCATCATAAAGTTCTCCAGATGATACTGGGTTATCCGGCAACGATGAGTACAAAACTGAGTAGAGGTTTTTCCTCTGCATTACTATTATACCACCTTTAATCAAATGCTTGACTGCTGCTGGTGATAAATAGTTTTTGTATAAACTTCTCATTAAGGCTTGATATGGTCGAAACATAAGACCAATTTGCGTAGGCTTATTATACATCCTCATAACTATCCTATCTTGATTAAAGGATGTTGTGAAGTATACGCCTCCAGGAATTCTCATTGGATCTTTTAGACGTAACAATAGGGCGAATAGTGGGAAATGGTTAATTAACGCAATTAAGGATTGCAAACCTAATTCAATAATTAAAAAAACCACACGAAGTGATGTATATGCGGCATAAAAGACCAATACCGTTGGGAACAAAAATAGCAAAATGATAAATAGAAGTGTTCCCATTAGCAACTGATCAAGATCAAAATATTTGTAATCAACACGCTTCCTTAGGACATTCCTCTTCTTACCACAAAACAAATAAAACAAACTTACCATTATGTTAACCTGTAATCTGTATAACTTGCAGCTGATGTGATAGAAAATTAATATAGGGAATGATATGATTGATATAAAATCAATGATAATGGCAAGAGTGAACGTTGCCCCAATAACGTAAGAAACTTGAACCAGAACCTTTAACAATCGTCTGAAAATCTCTTCCTTGATGAAGTATCTTATATAGGTAAAATACGATACATCTATCACCCATAAAAACAATTCACTTAAGAACCCACCCATTTCTTGATTAAGTTTTATCCCAAATGGATTGTTTGATAAAAATATAGTCAAGTCCCTGAGCTGATCATATAATAGCCATCTAGTCAGGGAAGAAAATGACGTAACAATAGCTTCACTATTCTCAGTAATATAAGCTGAAATTATTAAACCAAAGGATAAATCGTTAAAAATCAACCATATAGTATTGTACATCCTAATATATTCGGGATAATTCTCAAATGGTAAGTCGTCTCTTAACTGAAGTATACTTCTAATAGAATTACTTCTAAACCGTGGAATTTGCTCTCTGAATTGTATATTTTTAGTGATCTTTAAGTATTGTACTGGGAAGTAACAGTGTTGACGGCACCGTAGATCTATTTGCTGAGCTGTGGCAGATATATTGATTAATTGTGGAAAATTCCTATTTAGTAGAACGAGAAAAGAGCTAGAAATGTAATTTACCATTAATAACAGGTAATGGAAAGAACTTCTAAAGAAGGCCCAAATCCACGTTTTACAGATAAAGTGTTTAACATCTTCGAAAAGCTGTGCCGAAGAACTTACAACTTCCCTGGATAATTTCGGGTACTCCTTATGCAATTTCTTTAACTGTCTAAAGTATACGTTAATAACCAGTATAATGTCCCTTATATCACGGTTATAATTCTGATACCTTGGGTGAGAGAATAGCTTGATAGCGTTTGCCTTGTCTGCGGAAGGGTCTAGTTCAGGGCTGGCAATTTTCTCCGGCAATTCCAAGGACAAAGGTTCCAAAGAGTAGAATTGCATAAGTTTCACCTTGGGCTCTTTAAACCAAACCAGAATCGTTCCATCAATTGAATAAACCCATTTCCGCTCTGTTCCCGACGACTTGGCAACGACGCAGTAGGGCTTCTCTAATTTGATTGTTCTTATTACCTGCTCATAACATATATCCAGCACGACATAGGAATCCTTCACCTGCAATGCTACAGCAACCAGCGGCCCATCTCCAAGCTGCTGCTCCCTTATTCTAAGACTCTCTGGCCAAAACACATAGCTCATCGCTTCCCACAGAAGAAACACCAATTAACAATAAGTGAGTGCCACCTACAATAAGACAGCTGAGCTACTGTAATCAAGAAAATGGCTTCGAATAGAAGCTGCAACGAGTGTCATCCATGCCCATCAATACTTTGCTCAATTATCAGCCACCATTCCGAGTAGTGATTCAATTGCGCATCGCTTCTCTCACAATTTTTTTTTGGCAGAATAAGCAATTTGATCTACACTACGGTGATAACGAGCAATATTAAAGTTGCTAGGATAGTAACGGTACAGGGGTATAAAAGATCTATATATTTGTGACTGATCAACAGAGAATTGACATACCAGTTTTAAACGTGTTAAGGAGAACAAATTAATCCTGTTTTGCAAGGACTGAGCTCCCCAAATAGATAATGCCGATGGTGAAGAGGCAGCTGACGGAGCGCTACGAGCCAGGGAATGAGGCACAAGATGCTGATGATGGATTTGTACCGCCCTTTGTGAATATTGTTCCTCCTGATTCTGATGAGGACAAGAACAGCAGCAGCAACAGTTTACCAATACGCCGGATAAGGAAAAGAGGGCCCTATGAAGATAGCGATGAGGGTGATTACAGTGACAATGATGATGATTTTGAAGAGAGAGTAGAATACTCACCTAGGAGACTAGAAGGTACTTTTGGTGATGATGGTGAACTAGATGGTATAAGTGAACATGATCATAGCCATCGCGATGATATGATCTCCAATACCGATACTGCACATAGTGATCGAGTAAGCTCACTGGGGATGTCATCAAAAGCGGAATCACCTTCAAAGAAATGGGAACCTAGGATAGCCAACTTATTCAAGTCGGCACTAGGTAATAATAATGCGAAGCAAAAACCACAACTATCTCTACGGACCACATCATTATCGACAAATACACAGGATAAAGCCAGAAAGTATAGCAGTAGCGATGAACCTGGATCACCTAGTGCAAAGTCTGCTGTATCATTTCATTCTTCAGGGGTGCGCTCGAATGTCTTACACAGATCTAATAAGAGTGGTGAGAGTAGTCCCAGAAGGCGATCGATAAGCACAGATGGTCCACCTAGATCTGCGAAAGTCCTATCTATTATAGATGCTGATGATATGGATGAATTTGAAGATATGAAAAGAGGATTCCAAAGTGCCATCGAGGACAAAAAATTTGCATGGCTTCCTCAACTACAACAAGAGACTGAATCTGCCGATGAACTTGAAGCTGGGGATAAGAGCAAATTGAATATCGACATAAAAAGTACACTAACTCCAAGAGGACGTTCTGGTAGTCAATTCCGAAATGATAGTACCGAAGATTTACATTTTGAACCTGGACTTTTCAGCTCACCTTCAAAACATTCCTCCAGGAGACCTTCAATAATCGCAAGCTCCATAGCCCATGGACTGGGAATCAACTTAGAAAAAGATAAGAACGTAGACACTGTCTCGATAGAAGTTGAGCTACCCGATTTCGATGAATATGAAAACGCCAAGAAACGGCCACCATTAATTTTGCATGGCAATTCATTAGGGTATTTTGGCCCCAATAATCCACTGAGATATAAAGTTGCCCACATACTATTAAACAAATACTACAAGATAGCTCACATTCTTCTATTAACATTTCTAACAGCATTACTAGCGTACAGGAGCTATGAACCTGAAAATTTTGATTTCCTCTACAGGTTTAGAAATTGGTCAGACTATATCATTTTCATTCTTTTTATTTTGTTCACCTCAAATGACATTGCTAAAATATTTGCATTTGGGTTTTGGGATGACTCGCAAATGTTTGCCTATCATCAATTAGAATACATATCACTATTGGAACGGTTTGGAATCACAAAACTCTACCACTTAATTAAAAAAAAGTATGGTCCAAAAATAGTGCATTTTCTTCTTCCTTTTAATGTAATCTCAGATGAAAGTGAAAAGGAAACAATCCAGAGGAATATGAAGGCTAATATATCTGCAAAGAATGATACCAATAGCAAATCTTTAAAATTTAATTGTCCGAGAGCTTTCTGCAGATCTTCTTGGAATAGAATCGACCTATTATCCTCTGTTTGTTTCTGGCTGGGAATGTTTTTGTCTATTAACAATTATGATAAAAGAGTAGGTATTAGAATTTTCAAACCATTGGCCGCGATGAGAATTTTAAGACTAGTAAATACTGATACAGGTATAACATCAATTTTGCGTGGTTTGAAATATGGTATGCCCCAATTGATCAATGTCGGTTCGATGCTTGTTTATTTCTGGGTGTTTTTTGGTATTCTGGGTGTTCAAATCTTCAAAGGTTCATTCAGAAGACAATGTGTATGGTATAATCCTGAAAATCCAAACGATAGATATCAATATCAACTACAGTTTTGTGGTGGATACTTAGAACCAGTTACAAAGAAGAAAATGAATTACATTTTTGAGGATGGTAGGGAAGGACCTGTTTCTAAAGGGTTCATGTGCCCACAATATTCGAAATGTGTTTCAAGCTCCAACCCGTTTAATGGAAGAGTTAGTTTTGATAACATAATAAACTCAATGGAACTTGTATTTATTGTTATGAGTGCTAATACTTTCTCTGATATTATGTACTACACAATGAATTCCGACGAGTTCTCTGCGTGCTTGTTTTTTATTATTTCAATTTTTGTATTGACCATATGGATGATGAATTTACTAATCGCAGCATTAGTTTCATCTTTCCAACTAGCTCACGAAGAATTCAAGAAAAAAAAGCTTGAAGAAAGTAGCAATGAAAGTTGGCCTATCAGATTTGCACTAGGATATTGGAGATATTTTAAAGTAAAAGCATCACAAACAGAATTCCCTAGCTGGGCTGAGAGAGGCCTAAAATATTATAAGAAAATTGAACCAGTCTTTATTATTTTGATCATGTTCGATCTTATTATGAGATGTTTGATAAAAGATACTAGCTCACAACATTTTGTTACAACCCTGTTAAGAATTGATCGTGGAGTAACAATAGTATTATTCATAGAGTCCATTTTTCGACTTGTGCTGCATATTCCGAATATGTGGAAATTCTTAACACGATTCAATTATGTGTACGACCTTTTTGTTGCGATCTTGACATTGGTAATCACAATTCTAGCTAATGCCGGTCTTTTAGGCCACGGTTACTATTGGCTGTCGTTCTTTCAAATTACTAGGTTCTACCGGCTTGTGATTTATATTGGATTTACAAGAAAATTATGGAAAGAGGTTCTAGGTAATGGTATAATGATCTGGAATTTAACTGCCTTCTATTTTTTCTTTACTTTCTTAGCTTCCATAATCTTATCATTATATTTTGAAGGGGTGATACCACAAGATCAAATAGAAGATCAACTTTTAGGAATGTACTCACTGCCCAATTCGTTCTTATCTTTGTACAGCATAGGGTCGACTGAAAACTGGACATCAATTTTGTACATTATTCAACAGTACTCTCCTAACATATCGTCGGCATTCTTTTCTACTGTCTTTCTCATTATATGGTTTATTCTTTCAAACTCAGTGATATTGAATATTTTCATTGCCTTAATTTCAGAAAGTTTAGAAGTTAAAGAGGATGATAAGAGACCAATGCAGATAAAGCATTATCTGAAACATATTTACCCACAAAAGATACAACGATTTCGCCATGCTAGTTTGTTAGCGAGAATCAAAAAGAAGATTTTTAGGACTGACAGTCAAGAAGACTCTAGAGATTTCAAACAATTTTTAATGAGAGGAACAGCAATTATGAATATTGCACAAAATCTAGGAGATTTAAGTAAAGAATTCAATACAGAACAAGATCGTGATATTGTTACTTTACTAGTCAGACTAACAGAATATATACCAATTTTGAGAAAATTTGGCATCTACTCTAATAATCCGTTCTACAAGCGCAACGAAATCATGTTTTCTGAAACATCTGATCTTAATGGAAGGAACTATATGCTTCAATTGAACGAGTTTGAAGATGAAAAGCTGGATTATCTACAAAAGCATTCGATGTTCAATTACAGCTACTACTTATTCTCACCCAGACATAGATTCCGTAAATTTTGCCAAAAGCTTGTTCCTCCTAGTTACGGGAAAAGAACAGATAATTACAAATTCTATGAAGATGATACTGATACTTATTCTAGAAAAACATACTTCAATCACATATGGAGAGATTTGTTTGTGGTATTTTATGCTGCTGCAACAGTTCTACTTATTGTATTTTCCTGTTACGTCACACCAATTTACAGAATGAAAAGAAACATGTCCTCAAAGAATTGGGTCACCTATGTTGATGCTGCATTTTTGGCAATCTTCTGTGTTGAGTTTATTATCAAAACAGTAGCGGACGGTTTCATCTATACACCAAATGCTTATGCAAGGAATCCATGGAACTTAATTGATTTCTTCGTTTTAATTTCAATGTGGATTAATTTAATCGCATTTCTAAGGAATGATGGGAATCTATCTAGAGTTTTTAAAGGTTTAACTGCGCTAAGAGCATTGAGATGCTTAACGATAAGTAACACAGCCAGAGAAACATTTAAAGTTGTGCTGTTTAATGGTATAGGAAAAATTTTAGAGGCTGGCCTACTTTCCCTGACACTTTTGTTTCCATTCACGGTTTGGGGACTGAATCTTTTCAGAGGGCGTTTAGGAGTTTGCAATGATGGTGATTTAGGAAGAGATGAATGCTTTAATGAATTTTCGAATGAAGTGTTTCAATGGAACGTCATGATGCCTCGAGTTTATGACAATCCAGAGCTTTATTTAGACAGTTTTACTAGCGCATTCAATTCTTTATTTCAAATAATATCGTTAGAAGGATGGACCGACTTGCTTGGCAACTTAATGAATAGCACAGGAGTTGGTAAACCAGCGTCACTATTAGCTTCAACAGGTAATGCCGTATTTATTATAGCGTTCAATTTTCTGAGCATTGTTTTTATTTTGAATCTGTTTGTTTCTTTTATTGTGAACAATCAAGCCAAATCAACAGGAAGTGCTTATTTTACTAGTGAAGAAAAGGCGTGGCTGGAGTCTCAAAAGTTATTATCTCAAGCCAAACCAATAGCTATACCCACATTCCATGACATTTCGAGAGTCCGCATTTTTCTGTACAATATTGCTGTTGAAAAGAATAATATCTACTATGCCATATTCTTACAGACAGTAACTTATATTCACATTATAATGCTGCTCAGCTTAACTTATAAGGACCATGGATCTGGGTTACTTTATTCTCAGGTATACTTCATGTTTTCCACTACTGTATTTCTACTACAAGAACTATTCCATGTTTATGGCGCGGGCTTAAGAATATACAAGATGAACAAATGGAATTTAATTCGAATACAGATTCTGATAGTATCTTTCCTTCTAACTTTGATATCATTCAATGTTGATCGAGCATATATCTGGTATCATAATGTGAATGGTTTTTTCCACCTTGTCATATTTTTGTTTATTATTCCACAAAACGATACTTTAAGTGAACTAATCGAAACCGCCATGGCAAGTCTTCCACCAATTCTATCGCTGACATATACTTGGTTTATCCTTTTTCTGGTTTATGCTATTGCTTTGAATCAAATTTTTGGCTTAACTAGGCTAGGCCCAAACACTACAGATAATATTAATTTCAGAACAGTATTAAAAGCATTAATTGTTTTATTCAGATGTAGTTTTGGTGAAGGCTGGAACTATATAATGGATGATTTGAAGGTCAAAGAACCTTATTGTAGCCAAAGGGTGAAGGGTAATTATTCAGATTGTGGATCTCAAACATATGCTTACATTCTATTGATATCATGGAATATATTGTCCATGTACATCTTCTTGAATATGTTTATCTCACTGATTATCGGCAACTTTAGTTATGTATACAGAAAAGGTGGTACCAAATCTGAAGTTAACAGAGGAGAAATCAGAAAATATGTTGAAACTTGGGCAAGGTTTGACCCGGATGGTACTGGTAAGCTGGACTTCGAGTATCTACCGAAGATAATGCACTCATTTAATGGCCCTCTCTCTTTTAAAATTTGGGAGGGCAAACTCACTGTCAAGAACCTAGTCAAGAACTATATGGAAGTGAACCCTAATGATCCTTACGATGTAAAAGTTGATTTAAAAGGTTTGAACAAGGAGCTTGACAGCATTAATATGGAATCTATTATGAATAGAAGACTACAGTATAGGAGGTTTGTTCAAGAAGTATATTACACACAAGCTTATATGGGCTACATGAAATTTTCAACTTTGTTGGATCTGGTACCACTGTATACCACTTATGATCCAAGAGAGTGTCTTGGAATTGATCAATACGTGCGCCACTTATACATTATGGGCAAAGTAGACAGATATTTAGATAACGAGAGGAATGTGGACGTTTTAGATATGGTTGTTACCAGGTGGAAACATCACCTCAAGAGAAAATACGGACCTAATTACAAATTAGACCAGGACAGTATCAAGAAGGATCTAAACATAAAAGTTCCTGAAATAAAAACTTGGAATGAATCAGTTGAATCAGTGACTACCCCAAGAGTCAGCTATGGTGTGAACGATTTTATATGGTCGCCAAGAAACAACTCTAATTCGAGTGCATATTCGAAACCACTTCCACAGAGCCACGCCAGACCAATACCACCGCACATACAAATATCAAACTCGCGGGTAATGGAATATACGAATAGAGATTCCTTGAGTTCCTTGGAAAATATTCACAATCAGTCTGATGAAGAATTGAAGGATCCATTCAGAGATATTTAAATAAGGTGCAATTCTTTCGTTGTCTTTTACTCAAAACTAGCAAATACAAGATCACAAACTTAATCAAATGCATTTTTTTTTCTTTAAAAAGTTTTCATGTGCATTAAGAATGTTAAGATTATACTCTATATATGCTTCTAATATAAACAATATATCTATTACTTGGTCAATTGACCAGCTAGTTGCTCAATTACTGTACAATTAATTCAACCTTGGTGACATTATCATTGTAATGGGCTTTGCCATCCGGGTAACAGCATCGTGCAAACAAAATTTTTTTTCTGTCCTTTAAGGAAAAGAATTAAACTTTCGCAAAAGCAAAAGCAAAAGCTAAACAACGGAATCTTGCAAGCAACTCACTTTGTTTGATCAGATCTAACAATCAGTTATTGAATCTACGCTTTGAGCCAACAATTCAATTACCTATAGTGGATTAGTCGATTCTATTTTAGTGCTACATATCGCTCTATTTGATTGATCTCTATCAAGGAATAGGTGTACAACGCAAATTACTCTCCGTATCTTTGTTTAATTGAGGATCTACAAGTGTTTGTTCCACCTCTGAATCACTGAAAAGAAGTTTTAGTTCTGGATTACTATAGTCTATTGATTGACAACATATTAATCGGCAGTGACACTGTATAAGGGGCCGCAAAAAAAAAAAAAACAATCTTGAGCAATTGCAGTTCAATTAAAACTGAGTTTTTGTTATAATCAGTATAAGAATAAGAGTTCAAAAACTTGACTAGAGTTTTAAAAATCAAAAAAAATAACCGGCTAGCTATAACAATAATGGAAGGTATTTTAGATTTCTCCAAGGAATTGGATATTACTCTGTTAGACCAAGTGGTTGAGACTTTCTATCAGGGCTCAGGTGCTCAGCAGAAAGAAGCTCAGACTATATTAACGAAATTTCAAGAACATCCAGATGCATGGCAAAGTGCAGACAAGATCTTGCAGTTTTCCCAAAATCCACATGCCAAATTCATCGGGTTGAGTATCCTAGATAAGTTGATTACCACTAAATGGAAACTATTACCACAAGAACATAGAATTGGTATCAGAAATTTTATTGTAGGTATGATTATCTCAATGTGCCAGGATGACACAGTATTTCAAACTCAAAAGAATCTGATTAATAAGTCTGATTTGACTCTTGTTCAAATTCTAAAACAAGAATGGCCCCAAAATTGGCCAGAGTTTATCCCTGAACTGATCGGCAGTTCTTCAGCTTCTGTTAATGTTTGTGAAAATAATATGGTTATTTTGAAACTTTTATCTGAGGAAGTCTTTGACTTCTCTGCCGAACAAATGACACAGGCAAAAGCTCTTCACTTAAAGACTTCCATGTCAAAGGAGTTCGAACAAATCTTCAAACTGTGTTTCCAAGTTTTGGAACAAGGATCCTCTCCTTCATTGATAGTAGCTGCTCTAGAGTCTCTTCTCAGATATTTACACTGGATTCCTTACCGTTATATTTATGAAACAAACATATTGGAGTTATTGAGCACAAAGTTTTTAGCATCTGCAGATACTAGATCCGTGACTTTAAAATGTTTGACCGAAGTATCGAGTTTAGATCTACCAGATAACAATAGCTCAATGCAACAACAAACTGTCCAATACTTCCAAAACACGTTACAGCAGATAGCTTCAAATGTCATCCCAGTGACTGCCGATTTGAAATCAACTTATGCTACTGCAAATGGTTCTGATCAATCTTTTCTGCAGGATTTTGCTATGTTTTTGACAACGTATCTAAGCCACCACAGATCTTTACTAGAAAGTAACGAGAACTTGAAAGAACTACTACTGAACGCTCATCAATATTTAATACAACTATCCAAGATTGATGAAAGAGAACTATTCAAAACGACCTTGGATTACTGGCATAACTTGGTTTCAGACTTATTTTATGAAGTTCAACATTTACCAGCTAATGAATTAAACCCATTGATGCAGTTATCTGTAGGATCTCAGGCTGTTTCGACAGGATCAGGTGCTATCAGTCCTGAATTTATGAAGAGATTCCCATTAAAAAAACACATCTACGAAGAAATATGCTCACAATTGAGGTGGGTCATTATAGAAAATATGGTGAAGCCAGAGGAAGTGTTAGTGGTGGAAAATGACGAAGGTGAAATTGTCAGAGAATTTGTTAAAGAATCAGATACAATTCAATTATACAAATCTCAAAGAGAAGTTTTGGTTTACCTTACCCATCTAAACGTAATCGACACTGAAGAAATAATGATTAGTAAGCTTGCCAGACAGATCGACGGGTCCGAATGGTCTTGGCATAATATTAATACTCTGTCTTGGGCTATCGGTTCAATATCTGGTACAATGACCGAAGATACTGAAAAAAGATTTGTTGTTACAGTCATTAAGGATTTGCTTGCTCTAACTGAAAAGAAAAGAGGTAAAGACAACAAAGCTGTTGTTGCCTCTGACATCATGTATGTTGTTGGCCAATATCCAAGATTTTTGAAAGCTCACTGGAACTTTTTGCGTACAGTTATCCTTAAATTATTTGAATTTATGCATGAAACACACGAAGGTGTCCAAGATATGGCTTGTGATACTTTTATCAAGATTGTTCAAAAATGTAAGTATCACTTTGTTATTCAACAACCTCGCGAATCAGAACCATTTATTCAAACAATCATAAGAGAGATCCAGAAAACAACCTCTGATTTGCAACCACAACAAGTTCATACATTTTACAAGGCTTGTGGTATTATTATATCTGAAGAGAGAAACACAGTTGAAAGAACTAGATTACTAAGTGAACTAATGCAACTTCCAAATATGGCATGGGATGCCATTGTTGAACAATCTACTGCAAACCCTGCTCTTTTATTGGATGCTGAGACAGTCAAAATTATTGCTAATATCATTAAAACTAATGTCGCTGTTTGTAGTTCAATGGGTGCCGATTTCTATTCTCAATTGGGCCATATCTATTACAACATGCTGCAACTTTATAGAGCTGTTTCTTCAATGATATCTGAACAAGTTGCTAAGGAAGGTCTTATTGCAACAAAGACTCCAAGAGTGCGTGGTCTGCGAACCATCAAAAGGGAAATATTAAAACTGATAGAGATCTACATCTCTAAAGCTAAAAATCTAGAGGAGGTTGTCAAGGTTTTGGTGGAACCACTACTGAATGCAGTCTTAGAAGACTACATGAACAACGTCCCTGATGCTAGAGATGCAGAGGTCTTGAATTGTATGACTACTGTAGTAAGTAAAGTTGGTCATATGATCCCACAAGGTGTTATTTTAATTCTACAAAGTGTGTTTGAATGTACACTAAATATGATCAATAAGGATTTTACGGAATACCCTGAGCATAGAGTAGAATTTTACAAGCTATTGAGAGTGATAAATGAAAAATCATTTGCTGCATTCTTAGAGTTACCACCAGCAGCCTTCAAACTGTTTGTTGATTCTATTTGTTGGGCTTTCAAACACAACAATAGAGATGTCGAGGTCAATGGTCTACAAATTGCGCTAGATTTAGTTAAAAACATTGAAAAGATGGGTAACATACCATTCGCAAATGAATTTTACAAGAACTATTTCTTTATTTTTGTGAGCGAAACATTTTATGTTCTTACTGATTCTGATCACAAATCTGGTTTCTCTAAGCAGTCGACTTTGTTAATGAGATTAATATCGCTTGTCTATGATAATAAAATTTCTGTTCCTATATACCAAGATGGCGAAGCACCTCAAGGAACAACCAACCAAGTATACTTAAACCAATATTTGGCTAACATGTTGAGTAATGTATTTCCACATTTGTCTGCTGATCAAATCACAGGGTTCTTGACTGCTTTAACAAAGCAATACAAAGATCATATCAAATTTAATGGTACATTAAGGGATTTCTTGGTTCAAATTAAGGAAGTTGGAGGTGACCCAACGGATTACCTATTTGCCGAGGAGAAAGAAAACGCTCTACAAGAACAGCATAGATTGGAGAAGGAAAGAGCAGCTAAAATTGGTGGTTTACTAAAACCATCAGAATTGGATGATGAAGACGATTGATTTCAGTAAGGCTTTTTTTTCATGTACCACGATCACAATATTGACATTCACTTTGTTATATAGCTAGGAAGCTTTTATAAAATCTTATAATATAACCACATTCACCTAAAAGAATTCAAAAAAACGTTCATTTTGTATATTATGTTCATGAATGTTTTTCAAAGGAAATAGGGTAAAAATTGTAGAATACTTATTGTTTATATACAAGAAATTTAAGTCTTTGGATATTCTTAGTCTTTCAGTTTTTTTATGGCATCCTGAATTTTTACATAAGTACCATTTGGACCTGGTACAGCACCTTTGACCCAAATGACGTTGTTGGCTTCATCAACCTTAAGAATCTTGACGTTTTGAACAGTAACATTTTGAACACCCATATGACCAGGCATTTTCTTACCTGGCAAAACACGACCAGGATCTTGGTTTTGACCATACGAACCACCATGTCTATGCATAACTGAGGTACCATGAGACGCTCTTAAACCTTTGAAATTGTGACGTTTCATAACACCAGCAAAACCTTTACCTTTGCTAACCGATCTAACATCTAGGTACTGCCCTTCGGTAAAAAAATCTGGTTTAATATGCGTACCGATGGGTAAGAGCCCTTCTTCATTCTTGACTCTAAATTCTGTTACTTTTTCCTTTGGGTTTACATTCAATGATGCAAAATGCCCCAGCATCTGCCTCGAAACTTTATCAACAGACCTATTACCGTAACCAACCTGGCAAGCCACATATCCATCTTCGTCCAGTCGCCTGTGCATTAATACTTCGACATTGTTAAACTGTAAGATTGTAGCTGCGATTCTCTCACCAGTCTTCTCATCGAAGTAAGGCATCATACCAACCTTTTGCGTAACAGCACCGCACCTATTGGGGAGCCACTTTCTCAAGTGGGCCTGTTGTGGTTGGTGTTTCTTCACAGGCTCAGGCAGGGGCACAGCACTTACAGCACTACGTGCTATTAGTTTGGCCCTCATCGTCGAGGACTGTCGAATGAACGTCACTAAACCTACCATTGCGTGTTGTGCTTACTGTAATCTTCGAGGCTTCTGAACAGATATAATTCCTTCTTTCGCAATTTGTACAAATTCGCTAAAATAGGTCTTAATGTTATCGCTAAGCACCAACAGTAGTATTTGGTTTCAATTTGCAAGCAGAAGCAGTGAAGGTTCAAGTCAGTGCTCGTTATATGCTTCGCTATGATTCTTAAAATGTAATTTGGCTCCCACTTGCTCTATAGGAAAGTTTCGTCGTTGTATGTGATATTGATATAACTGAGTATAATACAGACTACAGCGACTGCATCTTCACATTTAAAAGTACATATTATGCTAAGTATATACAAGCTCACATGAGCAAAGATACAGAACTATAGAATGGGCTATATGCTGATGAAAATTTTGCAATGCATGATAGACAAAGGTGAGGTGAATAAAATAATGACAAATAGTTTCAGTGAATATGCTATGTTATATGATAAAATAATGTTACAGACTTCTTCTAATGCGTAGATGGATGATAGTTGGATTTAGCGAGTGGTTACGGTAAAGATCAATAATCGTAGCTAAGATGGATGGCATGAAAATGGGGTCTGGGTGAAATGCAATGGGAATGTTTATCTTGATTAACTCTGCTGCGTCTTATTCACGTTCAGAGTTGAATGTGGTAATTGTGAGATATACCTAGCTGTTTCCTCAGGTCGTCGTTGTTACCGTGACGAGGCAAAATTTCACCGACACTTGCTGGTTGGACAACGTCGGTATCGTCCAGTAAACCACTCACACGGGTATTGTTACCATATCTAGGGTCAACGCCCAAGTGGGGTGATTGAGCGGCGTTATGCACCTTTCTGAAAGAGCCTGCTGGCTTATGCGTGGTTGATAATGATAGATCATGAGGGTTTGTCATAACAACACTTTGTCTCAGATGGTGGGGTAGAGGTACATTTGAGGCTGGGTTTTTATTGCTAGGCTTACCGGACATAGGTGCGATCTTTTCTTGGTATTTGGAATAAGAATCATCTTGAGTAAAGAACATCTCTGGATGGTCAATTGGATTCAACGTTAATCCATTTAAAGTAGCAATCTGATTTTTAATCAAAAGTTGCTGTTTCATAGGCTTCTTGAAAGATGTCAAAGAGTGATAGGATGGTGAATATGCTAGTTCCGTTGGTGTCGGTAGTTCATCAATTGCTTCCAGTGTTTGTGGGTGGTATTGGTGGTAAGTTTGGTTTATTGGAGGTTGATAGTACATCATTTGTTGAGCATTTGGTTGCTGATAATGTTGCATATAATAAGCCTGTTGTTGATCATGGTATTGCTGATCATAGACAAACCCATTGTTTGGGTACTGTACTGTCTGAGGTATGTATTGTTGCTGTGATTGCATGTCATATTGTACATTGTCATTCATATCCTTGTGATTGAAATAATCCTCCTTATTCTCAGAACCAGCCAAGGGATTCTCAGAATATACCGAAGAAGCTATACGCGAGGCACGCTGAGCTTGTATTCCAGTACCAGTTTGTATTCCTAAACCTTCAATATTTTCAGAATCTTCAGTGGAGACTGTTTCAGTGTTGCCCAGTTTATTTTCATCTGTTGGATCTACAACTATTTGATTACCGTTCTGGTCTAGATAGACATTGTAGATACTCTTAATACGTTGAATGTCTTCCTCCTCTTTTGGAGTCAGTGGAGCATCACCGTTTGAAGGATCACTGTCGGTAATGATAATCTGAGGTCTCATTTCTGCTGGGTCATCTTCTGACTCAAATGGGTTTAGTGTAGTATCATTACCAACTTCCTCAGCATCATTATTAGGCATCTTCTTAATTGGGGTCGATTCGTCCTCTAAAGTTGATGTTGTAGAATTATTGGCAAAATCAAATGAATCCTTCTCTGAGTCACCAGACGTGGTGTGTCTGGTTTGATTATTCACAAGAGAAAGGTTGCTCTTAATTCTCAGAGAAGATGTTGCTAGTTTATATTTGTCTAGACTTGGGTCATGTGCCATTCTAGCAAAATCTCTTAAAGAGTCAGTAGAGGCGTCAGGTAGTTGGAATGGATCCGCTCTTGATTTATATGGAGCATCAATTTTTGAGCCCGCTGATGAGTTCGTTGATGAGCTTCCAATATGTTTCTCGTTACTGATATAAGGCAAGTACTCACTCCCACTTTGAAACTCTGGATCCAAATCCTCATCGGCTTCTTTCTTCCCTTTCTTCCATACAAGGATAAGAACAATGAGTAAACCTAGCACAATAACACCGACAGGCACACCGACGGCAATACCCACGGTCTCTTTCCAATGAGCATCTGTTGGTTTCTCACAGTATTGGGCACTACCGGTACATTTTGTAGAAGTCGAAGTAGAGCTACTATCGCTGTCAGAAGACGTGGAAGTAGCTGAGTCAGAGCCTGTAACATCATCTCTCTTGAAAAGAGTTGTTGTTGAAGTAGGAGCTATAGTGCTCGTTGGTCTTAAGAAATCATTTTCAAAACCAATTGTGTTCATTTCATCCAAGGGTACTGATCAAGTGGTAATGCAAAAACAGGTAAAATAAAGGTAATCTTTGAAGGAGGGGATAATATATTAAGCGAGCGACAAGGTTTCTAGTTAATTCAATAGCGAATGGTACAAATAAAAAGTCGGTGACGTATTGGTATTACGTGTGTGTAGATTTTTTTGGCGGTTAAAGAGCGACTTGTAAGGTATTAGACGAGGAGGAGGGACTATCGGCGTGATTTCGTATCTGTTAATTCTGCTCCTAGCCTAGAACTCCCAAAAATTTTCAGTGTATATATAGAAATGGGGAATATAGTGGTGGTACAATAATGCGTGGTTTTCGGTTTGCCTTATTGTTTATTTGTTCAATTGCTGTTCGGAACCGTTCAAACACTCGAAAGGTTTCTTCCAACCTTGGCCTGATTCAAGAGAAGCAAAAAAGTGCAAATCAGCTAGTAATGCCTTTCTATTTTTATACTTTTCTCATGGCTAGCAATTGTTTATGGGCTCTAGCAGACGTAAAACGCCAAAAATCTATTAGTTTATGTGGAGGGCAAAGGTTAGGCACCGTTACCATCAAAGGGACTACTTCAAAGTAGTGAGCACTTGAATGGAATAAAATAACTCAGTGGCTGTAGCATCGAAGAACACAATGCATCGCCAAAACTACTGGCAGCATAGAAGTTGAAGTTGCTTGGCAAGTGTATATGGAAGTATTATACTGCCAGTAGAGAAGTGCTCTATGAAGAAAGTGCGACGCGAAAAAAATAACAAATTATTTGTTGGAATTTTTGACTTGTGCGGGTGTTTCAGTTAGAAACTAGGATCAGTTCAACCAAGAAGTATAGAAGAGACGTGTTTTACGTGTCGCGTTTCTCTTGTGATGTGTGTATGCATTCTTCCATGTAGTTGCGAACATCGGTTTCTGCTATCCTCGCTGCTACGCTTGCTGCCACGCTGGAGAGTACCCCAGGGATATTTTTGTTGCGTAAGGAAAGGCAATATACCAAAACTTCATCACCGAAGTATCCGTGGGCGATACACATTCTACTTTCGATGCGGCGTATGTACATACATCACCTCTATATACAGATTTTGCGCACTAAACCACTACGCGCTGTGAATGGTCTCATTCACAGGAGAGAGGTGGTTCTCTGATATTAGCTCTCAGAGAGCGTAGTTGATATATAATTTGAAAAAGGTTTTAGCCCAGCGGTTTCTGTGAAGAAACAGTCTAAGTTCAAAGAGAAAAGAGGTTCCAAAAAGTTAGGAGGGAAGTTTCCAGTTCGGAGGACAAGGACGAAGCCCAAGGACAGCGCTACCTGTTTTAGAGAAAATGGAGACAACACCCGGATGGTTCTGGTAAAAGGCAAGAACCATGTTCGATATAAGTTAGCCACCGCATGCGGGTGACCTTCTCGATGTTGATCGTCCACATAAATCCCATACCTCTCCTTTCCCCCCTGATTCCCCACCATTGCCACACGTTTCCCTCTCCAATGAAGGACAGGAAAAGCATATGACTTGGTGAGGGAGAAGAAAAGACGTATAAAATACGGTCCGCCTCGCAATGGTTAGAACCGGAAGTCGTACCGCCTGCACCCAAGCCTGCATATCCCCTCTACCGCCCGTTTTAAGAGGCACTAAAGATTCAACACAGGCCCAAGTATCAGGCCCCTCGACCTCATATGTTCAAAAGAAATAACCACGAATGAAACCAATATTGAGAGAAACAAGGAATTGAAAGAATTTTTTTTCAGCGAGCCTTATATACTGCCAATACTGCCAGTTCCCTGCCCATGTATCATTAGGTACGTGAACTGCGGGTAAACTTAGCGAGTATATTGTGCTGTTCAATGGGCTTCTCAACTTAGGATAACATAGTGGTCAACTAGCACTATACTTACCGGGTATCTGTGCCAAGTGAACGGTGTATACAGCAAGTGCTACACATTTGGCTACATTTGGTATTGTTAGCTGTTTTTCTTTTGCGGGATTACTCATTCAGTGTGGTGCGTATGCTATCGGAATGATGAGCCATAAGCAACTGATTGAATCAGTGTTGAAAGGTGTTAATGGGACAAATATAAGGAAAGTTGGTGAGAAACTGTTGAAGCAGGAGAAGGCCTCTGTAGTTGGGCATCCCGGGGTGCTGGCATTGGCGTACGATAGCTATGATCCATCGTTGACGTATGCTGATTTTGCCAAACTTGTTACACAACGACAGATGAGCATGACGTCAACACCACAAACTATCAAGTTTGATCTGTTGAAGCGGCGGGATCCCAAATACTTCACGTTTAAGGACCAATATCTGTTATTGTTTAATAGAAATATTGATCTACGGGACTATCTTAATATCACTAAGGACTCAACGATAAACAGGGTAAGGGTACGATGGAGGCCATTGGTGGAAGGAAAGGATGAACATAGTTCATATTTGGGTGAGCGTCATGAGCTAATCTACCGGAAATACTGTCGGAACTTAGAGGCCGCTTACTTGGACCGGAAACAGTACTTTGATGTGGTCAATAAGGAAATGACCCAGGAAACAATATCAGATGAACCACAGCTGAGCAGCCTAATAGAGAGAATACATGAGATAGAGAAAAAATGCGCTGTTGTATGGAATATGCCGATGGAAAGCAAACAGTTGGAGCCTTATTTTTCTTTCTACGATATTGTGCATTCATTTGATATGTACTGGAATAGAGACTTATCCAAAACCTTCAAATTTATACGGTTTAACACGCAGGAAGATTGTAAACAATTTAAAAAAAACTACCACGGCTATGTTTATGATGAAACAAACCCGGATGTAAATAAGATTTTAGTCGAAACGCTAAATGGGATGTAAATAGTATATACGTTGTTTTTATTATTATTTGGAAAGAGCACAGCATAGTAGAAGGTTTGTGTTACGAATATTATATTCTTAATATTACATTGACCGTGATTAGATTGATATATATAGTATATATAGGTAGATACTCAATTTGTGTAGTTGAAGTTCGATCAAAGTTCTCTCCATGATTCTCTTACCAATTCCCATTCCGTTAATGGGGAAGGACCTTTTATTCCATCATTTGAATTCGGAGCTTCTTTCTCAAGTATGACGTACTTCTCCCAGATCCTTGAATTTTTCCATACCAATACCAATTTGTTCTCCTCGTTTTCATTAAAATAATTCCCGTTCTTAAAGGTATGGCTTCTGTTTTGTCGACACCAAGCGATGGTGCATCTATCCTCATTAAATGCAAGGTCGTTAACATTATTTCGTAGTTTGGGGTTTCGTAGGTGCACTTTGCACATAGACCAAACGGAGTCCAGGTATTTTGGTTTCCAGGACGTTGGAACTATGTTCCTTAAACTATGTACTTGGTTAGTGTTAGCCTTAATATGACCGTTGCTACCGCTGGATTGGTGATCTTCAGGATTCGCAGGATTCAGTGTCCCTTCTGCCATCGGAGCTATTTGAAAAACATGCAGAGTTTGCTTGTCTGAGACAACAGCCAGTCGTGTCCCCAGTGGGCTGAAGCACATGTCGTATATTTCTGCTCTATCCAATCCTCTTCTGAATTCTTTCAACAGGATACCATTATGAGTGCTGAAGATTCTAATCAGAGTACCTTTTCTCGATGCAGTAGCAACCATGGTTCCTTGGTTATTGATTCTTACATTTCGTATAGGTGCTTTGTGTGCTTTTATAATAGTTGTGGGTAGGAAACTTTCCGAGGTCAGTGCCATGTCCTGGTTATTATTCTGATTGCTCCTCAGCTTAGAGAGATCAGCTACATGCAACTGCCCAGTCAGCTTGGCCGAAGGATACGCAAGTAGGCTTGTTACCTTGGCCTGGTCCGTTGCTTTCCCCTCTATAGTGACTACTTTGAAATCGAATGGCCCGAAAGGAGCTGTCTTGATGGGCGGGCAGAGCAACTTCGGCGTCGAGTGGAAACTATAGATGAACAGCTCATTCTCCAACGCCACTACAAGATGCACACGGGAGAGAACCACCTTACGTACAATTGACATGAACTTGAGCGAAAAGCTCTCCTTCTGTTGGAGATCATCCCATATCACCACCCTGTTCAGCGAGTACCTCGGCCGCTGTCCGCCGCCTACCAACGCAATGTAGTTGGTTCTGTACAGCATCTGTGAGTACCCGATCCCAGCTCCGCGCTCAGGCGTCTGTTTGAACTCCTTCGTCAGCTTCAGCGACAAGGGAAACGTGTTGTACACCAGAAACCCTTGCTCATTGGCACAACTAAAACAACTCTCATCCTGATTGAACGTCACACTAGCGAACCCAGTCTCTGCGCCAGCCTCCTGCTGTATAGCCTCACGCACATCCATCTATATCTTTTCGTTTCACTGCTGTCCTGAACGTTGCCCCGCCTGATCAATGCCAGTCATTATACAAAGTCTAATGTACTTCCAGCTTTAGCACCACAGAGTTATGATTAGTACACACAAAACAAAACCCTAAATGAAAGCCCTTACCCTAAAATCCCTTTTCACCTATACAACAAACCTAAAAAGACCTAGCCCTAAACCTAGCCCTAAACCTAGCCCTGAACCTAGCCCTGAACCTAGCCCTGAACCTAGCCCTAAACCTTAAATGTAAAAGTGTAGATCCTCCGCGCATTTTCAAAATTCCCTGCGGCGGTTCCTGTAGCCACACGGCCCACGGACTAAAAGTTCCGTCGGCCGCGGATATCAGGGTAACTTCGCCCGATATGCACGCGATGCGAGTTTCCTTTTCCCATCCATTGTTCATGTAACATCCCTAGAGAAGACGCGCAGAGGGGAGCACAGCAAAGAGCCCTTTCTACTAAGGTAAATTCTCTGCGCAGAAGTAGACGCGGAGGGCAAGAGATCAGCATGGCGACGGCCGTTGTCTCTCTGGTGCGCGGGCTTCCTCCATTGCAGTCCGACAGTAATTCTTTGCTTTGTGTAGGTACTCCACTGACAACAGCCCGTACAAGCCTGGGTTTTTCTCTGTTTTGACACATTACTTTCTATAAACCTCAGAGACACTTGCGCGGTTTGTTTAATTACATTGCTTGTCTTACATAAACGGCAGATTTACGCTTTAAGGTGTAATAGCAGTTGTGATGGGAGTTTTGTAGAGTATATAAAGCTCATATGCATTCCTTAAATATCTGCGATTGGGGGAAGAGAGGACCCTCCAGGAAAACAGATCAGATAACTAGCAATGGATAAAGATAGTGTTATTGCGGATACTCGCGGCGATGCGAGTTCGGTGTCCACAGGGTCTGTGAAGGAGGAGCCAGTGCGCACTAATGCCTTTGGTCAAAGGTTCCCCACTGGTGTGGAATTGTGGGCGCCGCTGGGGTCGCTGGTGCTGTGCCTGTTCCTAGCCGCTTTGGATGTGATGATCGTGTCGACGATTATCGAGGAAGTGTCACAGAAGTTCGGGGACTACTCTAAGGTCGGGTGGCTGTTCACTGGTTACTCTCTGCCAAATGCACTGCTGGTCCTGATCTGGGGTAGGATCGCTACTTTGGTTGGGTTCAAGACTTCCACGCTGGCGGCTATTGTTATTTTTGAAGTCGGCTCCTTGGTGTCGGCGCTGGCTAACTCTATGGACATGCTTATCGGTGGAAGAGTCGTTGCAGGTATCGGTGGGAGTGGTGTGCAGTCACTGGTGTTCGTCATTTCCTCGACTCTTGTGGAAGAGAGAAACAGAGGTCTCATCATCGCGGTTATGAGCAGTTCGTTCGGTATTGCCTCAGTGGTCGGCCCATTCCTCGGTGGTGCTTTCACAACGCATGTGACTTGGAGGTGGTGTTTTTACATTAATCTGCCTGTTGGTGGTCTGGCCTTCTTCTTGTTTCTGACTTTCTACAACCCGGAGAAATGGGTTGTCAACAAAGACACCGCTGAAGATGAGGTTGTCGGAAACGGCAGATTCGGATTATTGAGTATCTTAGGTGGCCAAGCCGTGAGGTTTGTCAAGTCTGTTGGTGTTCAATTGGCTAAATTAAGATACCCTGGGACTTGGAGAATCATAGCTCGCGAATTGTTTTACAGATTCGATATTGTGGAGTTTGTGTTCATGACACTAGGATCTGTCCTGATCCTGTTGGCATTCACATTTGGTGGCAATAAATATAAATGGAACTCCGGCTCAACAATCTCAATGTTCGTGCTAGGCATTTTATTCACCTTGGGCGCCTTCGTCTACGACTTCTTTATTTACCCAAAATTTGAAGCTGTGAAGACTGTGCCACATTACCAGCCACTGATGTCCTGGAATATCTGTAAGAAACCAGGTGTCTGGTTGTTCAACATTGCAGTATTTTTTGTAGCCTGTGCGTTTTCCATCCAGACAAACTACATTATTCAATACTTCCAATTGGTTTTCAATGACACTGCATGGAAAGCTGCCATTCACCTTATTGCTACTGTGGTTCCTGTGGTTATTACCGTTGTTTCAAGTGGTATTGTCAACAGTAAGACAGGATATGTCAAGCCAATTGCTATCTTTAGTGGTGTCACGGGTATCATTGGTGCAGGTCTTTTGACATTATTAGACAATCATGCCTCTAGCGCTAAAAAGATTGGTCTACTAATTCTGCCAGGTGTGACGTTCGGTGCCATTATGCAAAGTAGTATTATTGGTGTTCAGATTTTACTTGATAAGTCCTCACCAACGTACAGATATGATTTTATTGCTGTGACAACGCTGAACGCATTCATCAAGAACATCGGCCAAGCTTATGGCGCTGTTCTATGTGACACGGTGTTCAGTGCGTCTGCGATTAATTTGATGAAGAAAAGAAATGTCAGCCTACCTGGTGGCTACGAGACTAGCGCCAACAACCTAATCATTGCCAGGAGAGAGTACTTTGACGGGCCTACATCAGCTATCGGTAACATCATCAGTGATTCCATCATTAATGTTTTCTACATGGCCCTCGGTATGTTCGCCGTTGTAGTCGTATGTGTAGTGTTCGTCTCCAACAAAAAAGTTGACATTAGAAAACCAGAGGATATCAAAAGGCAACAAGAAGAGGATCCTGAGAAGCAGGATCAAGATAAAGACTTCAAAGAAGACTCCGAATAACTGAATTTGAAGTAATAAAAAAAACTGTAACTAAAAAAAGCATTGTACACTAGTCCGGTTGGTATAAATTATTAAACACCTAATATTGTGGTAAAAAAAATTAATAGAATAAGATAAATTATAATATGTAAATATTCCATATTAAGTAATAGAAAGCATTTGTGGTATTATAGAAATTCAAGAGGTTTATAACTGCAAACACAAGTATATGTAATTATTCTACCAAAATATAAAAAAAATGGAATTTAGAATATAACACCAGTTTGAAGATATTGACAAACATAACATATAAAAATATAGCTATTTAAGTTTAAAGCATCTATATAACAATATTAATTAATACTACCATGGAACAGTAAGACCTAATAATACAGTTGACTGTTCCTACACAAGCTGGCTAAGTCCTACTCAGAAGTCATCTCATCGCAAAAAATTCAGATCAGGAAATTCCGAGATGTAAACAAACATAGTCAGAACTCGGGTTGGGTGTGATAATGAACTGTATATGAATATCAGTTGCTTTAAAGTACTTTGTAGACCTGGTGTATAGTAGTCCTGATATACCCAAACACAGTGAGGGGCTTAAAATTCTACGAAAGATGGACAGACCTCTGAGCGATATTGGAAATGTTGTCCAGGGCAGGGATACTAGGAATGTGTTCGATAGGTTGAGCATATCTCCGCAGAAGAGAAGCTCAAACAAGAGGGATAGTGTTGTTTGGAAACCTGCCAGCAGGATATCACCGAAGAAGAGTAACAATGCGCCTCTGACGACGGCGATCCACGAGACTCCGAAGAGGCTGCAGTCGCCGAGTTTTCTGAAGGACCGTTCTTTTACACAGAGTTTGGACAGACCCCGGTTTGATCCCAAGGATATTGTCAGTGCCACTCCCGTCAATAAGGTGAAACCAGGGATACCAAGAAGTGTTGGGAATCCCACAACAAGTACATTTATGATCCCAATCTCACCCACCAAGATAACTTTCAGCAATGAAAAGAGAACTGGTGGTGATGGGTCGTCTAGTAGAATACTTTCAAGAATGAGAAATATTAGAGCTTCTCCCGTGCGGTCTGTACCATCAACAGCAACTACAATCAAGAAAAGGAATCTGACTGAGAGGCTAAGACAAGAAGAAGAAGGAGAGAACAAAAACAATGAGAAGCGTGTGCGATTCCAAGTGCCCTCTCAACCTAGACCAGGCTCTTCTCAATCTAGCTCCAGAACGCCAAGCCGCGACAGTAACGAATCCATGACCAACGCAAACAAGCATATTTCAAGAGAAAGAAAGGCTCCAATGCCGGTAAAAACCAGCCCAGATGCCAGAATAGATCAATTAGAGAACACAGTTCGTTTGCTTGAAGAAAGAGTAAAACACCTAGAGAAATTGTTGAGAAATCGTTAATTCGGCCACTATTGAAGGTTACCTAATTTTTGTTCACTTCTCCCATCAAAAGCCAAGAAACAGAACACCAATCAAGCTCTATTAATAACTACTCCCAATCCACAGAGTATTTTCCAGGTACACTGCTTGGTAGTCAAATACACTACATATAAGTCATGGGAAACTAGTGAATAACTTCAGAAGTCGTTATGGTATTATCATCACATTGGACGTATAGGAGGCTTTCACACCGAAAAAAGAGACAAATTTTTGAAGGGAAGACAAAGGGGATGAGTATAAAAAGGAGCTCATTTCGGGCCTAATTAGGTATTATAAGAATTTATATTCGGTCGTTTTTGGTTGTTTCTATTACCAGGTATTAAGGCAATTACTGGATTGATCTATATTGTTGTGTGTGTCAATTGGGAGAAGCAAAAATAGACGTTCTCAAAGACACTTAAACGAACAAACTAGGTTATCTAGACGTTGAGTAAAAAGCGAATATAGTTGCTGCAACTAGTTACTAGAGAGAAGGTTATTGATAGCAGATATAAGTCAGATATGAATATTGTCAGATTGCAAAGAAAGTTCCCTGATTTGACTCAGGAAGATATGTTTGCCACCATCGAGAAGTTCAGGGCTATTGATCTGGATGACAAGGGGTGGGTGGAGAAACAACAAGTGCTAGAGGCAGTTGCAAAGGATGGTGAGGCTACCTATGACGAAGCTAGAGAAACTTTGAAGCATGTGAATGTTGACGCTTCAGGGCACGTTGAATTGGAGGACTATGTTGAACTGATTGCCAAGCTAAAGGAATCGAAAACAGCTGCTCCTCCACAAACCAGCTTCAACGTAGATACGGTAGAAACTTCTGCACCAACTGCTGGCTTAGGTAATAGTGGACTACAACATAAGGGATCTGCAGCCCACGGCAGGATCATTGTTGGTGGTTCTACTACTGGTACCACCCATACCATTAATGAAGAAGAAAGGCGTGAATTTACAAAGCATATCAATAGTGTCCTTGCTGGTGACGCTGATATTGGCCACTTATTGCCCTTCCCAACCGATACATTCCAATTATTTGATGAATGTAGAGATGGTCTAGTACTATCCAAGTTGATTAATGATTCTGTTCCAGACACTATCGATACCAGAGTCTTAAATTGGCCAAAAGCAGGAAAAAAACTAAACAATTTCCAAGCCAGTGAAAATGCAAATATCGTCATTAATTCCGCTAAAGCTATCGGCTGCGTTGTTGTTAATGTTCATTCAGAGGATATTATCGATGGTAAGGAGCATTTGATTCTAGGCCTTATCTGGCAAATTATAAGAAGAGGCTTGTTAAGTAAAATTGACATCAAACTTCACCCAGAACTATATAGACTACTAGAAGAAGATGAGACTTTGGAACAATTCCTAAGATTACCTCCCGAGCAAATTCTATTACGTTGGTTCAACTACCATTTGAAACAAGCTAATTGGGAAAGGAGGGTATCCAACTTTTCGCAAGATGTTTCTGATGGTCAAAACTATACCGTCTTATTGAACCAATTGGCCCCAGAGTTATGCTCAAGAGCTCCTTTGCAAACTAACGATCTGCTACAGAGAGCTGAACAAGTTTTAGATAACGCCGATAAGCTAGGCTGTAGAAAGTATTTGACACCAAGTTCATTGGTTGCCGGTAACCCTAAGCTAAATCTGGCCTTTGTTGCACATTTGTTTAACACTCATCCAGGGTTAGATCCTATTGAAGAAACTGAGGCTCCAGAAATTGAGGATTTTGATGCTGAAGGAGAAAGAGAGGCCAGAGTATTCACTCTTTGGTTGAACTCCTTAGATGTTGATCCACCAGTTGTTTCATTATTTGAAGACTTGAAAGATGGTCTGGTCCTATTACAGGCCTATGATATGGTTATGCCTGGATCTGTCGATAAAAAGCACATAAACCAAAGACCTGCGAATGGCAGCGAGCTATCAAGATTCAAGGCACTAGAAAACACAAACTATGCAGTTGAATTAGGAAAAGCTAAAGGATTTTCACTGGTTGGTATTGAGGGTGCTGACATTGTCGATGGTTCTAAACTATTAACTTTAGGTTTGGTCTGGCAATTAATGCGTAGAAATATTGTCAACACTATGCAAACATTATCATCAAGCGGTAAAGATATTAGTGACAGTGAAATACTAAAATGGGCCAAGGAACAAGTGGCCAAAGGTGGTAAGTCTTCTGATGTTAAATCTTTCAAAGACGATTCCCTATCAAATGCTCACTTCCTATTGGATGTATTAAATGGTATTGCACCAGGTTATGTGAACTACGATCTTGTTGCACCTGGAAATAGTGATGAGGAGAAGTATGCAAATGCCAGACTTGCCATTTCTATTGCTAGAAAATTGGGTGCTCTAATCTGGCTGGTACCTGAAGATATAAACGAAGTTCGTTCAAGATTGATCCTGACTTTCATTGCCTCTCTAATGGCATTGAAAAGATAATCAATAGGTAAAACTTCTAATAAGTTTTTAATGTAATAATACTTCCAAATCCTGTGTGATTCAACATGTATATGTAGTCATATATGCTTAATTAAATATTTTGTATTCAAATATTGAGACGAAAATCAAGTTTGCAATACTGGAACCGTGGCCTCAATAAAGTCGTACATCCCAACTATTGAATAAGATCCCCTAGGCTTGTTTTTGTGATTGCTAAAACCAACATATAGCAATTGATCAAAATTAACCTACATCGAACATATTTGGACAGTTACACCCACAACCTGTTGGACATTCCTTAGACACGTTCCACCATTCTTTTGAGCATTTCAAATGCAAAACATGTTGACAGTTACCACACACAAATATGCTGTATTGCGCTTTAAGATGACAGTACGTACATCTATTTAGCCCTTCCCTACCACAATCATTTCTTACCCACTCTATACCAACTTCCTCAGTATAATTTGTTAGATAACGATCTTCTTCCTTTTTAATTGTACTGGCTTTCAAAACCTTAACTCTCTCAATAGGCAAATTCCACTGGTACAAAAGAGAAGAATACTGCAAAACATAATGCTTCAATTTTCTCTCCTCAGCCTCATCGAAGAAATTATAGAGAGGATCATTAACTGCCTCTAAAACATCATCATCAATAAGCTGAATTGTAATTTCTGGTAAAAACGTTGTTATTGCGCTGCTATCTACTCCATTATTATTGAGCTGTCGATTAGATAATGGTGAATTTGTGTCCGGCAGCCTATTTCTGTTCCAATTATGATTATGAATAAAATAGTCACCTGAACTAATAGAAGAAACATCAGGAGAATGTAGTTTTTTAATTGGCATTCTATCATTTGAATTCCTTGTAAAACCAGAGCTACTAATCGACCTTGATGTATTGCCATTCATTTTATCTCCATTTCTGACTGCTTCATATGATATTACACCTAAGGCATTTCCAGCATCCTCTATTCGCTCTTCTTGACTTCTTTTTCTCATTCGTTGCATTCTTTTGTTACAAATAATACAATATATCATTGCCAACATTTGCACATTTTTACATTTCTCAAAATATGATACTGCTTCCTTTACAAACCATTTAATTGTCATGGGATCATTATCCCAAATAAATGTGTAAGGATCATCAGTCTCTTGAGATAAAAGAAAATCAGACAATATTTGCCAACAATGAGTGATGTCTTCGAAACCATATTTTTCAGCAATTAATGCGTTTTGTCTTGCTAGTTCTTCAGGTAGGGCATCCATCACCCTATATTCTAGCGCAAGCTCTCTTTTATCTGGAATCAAGTAATTGAAATCAACAAGTGATATAAGATTCTTATTCACTTTTATGGATTCTGCTGTTTTAGCCGATTCCGAATGCAATGAATTAAATGCTTTAGGAAAGGAGGTTTGTAAAACAGGAAATTTATTTCTGACAACAATATCATTCCTTAAGATGTCATCCCAATCATCTTCAAAACTATCATAAGAATCATCTGAATTATTTTGTGAATCTACATCTAATTTCAAGCTACTATCATCTTTGGCAGATTCTGTATCTTGGGTGGATTGTTTCAGCAATCTCAATCCTTTGGGCGGTGCCTTATTTAGGGAATAATCCGAAACCTTATGATGCCTAATTATATCTCTCTGCATATATTTCATCAAGTTTTGCTGCTTCTTTTCTGGTGTTCCTTCAGAAGCGAAAAAACATAGTAGTTGTCCAGAAGATGTCCATACTGCTCCACATTGATTAGGTACAGGTGTACTGTCAAATTTAACATTATGTTGGAAGACTTTCTTTGGACCAGCCAAAGGGTCTAGATCATCAGAATAATCCGCAATATCAGACTCCGAGGAGCTCTCATCCAAGTAGTTTGAGTCGATATCAGTTGACTTCTCATTCTCAAATCCATCAAAATCAAGATGGTCTGCTATTTCGAAATTAAGTAGCGGTTCTTCATCTTGCTCTATCTCTTGAAGATTCACATCTTCACCTAACACATAACGAAAACAAGGTTCCAAACAGTATATGCTTTTGTCGGTGTATATTTTGGCTATATTAGACAGTCCATCTAACAGTTTTGATTTCATTGTGGGCTTTAGTTTAGGATTTTCTTCGACAGTGAAGGTGGGCGAGTTTCCGGCATCGGGATATCCCAGTGGAAAATTTACTGTTATCCTTAGAAATATGTATTCCTCTGGGTCATCCTCTGACCATGGCCCACTCATAGTCACAGTAATCTCTCTCTCAGAAACCAATATCCTTTCGAAGACAATCTTTGGGAATTTATGTCCTATCGCACTAACTTCTTCACCAAGACTCTGTAATTTATGTGCAACAAATAGGTCCTCAGATGGCCCATTTTGATTCAACCTAATACCAGACAACCAAGTTAGATGACTAAAGTTATTATCTTTACGAAGTCCTGACTTTGAGACAAAGTTCTCTTTTATCCTATCATAATAACCCTTACCGGTTTCATGTGCAGGCGAGATGACCTTGTTATAGCTTTGATATTTGTATTGGTTAATGACAGTGTTTCTGTTCAATTTACGATCATAACCTAATTTTTCATATACAGTGTCATTAACTGTCCATAGGCGCAGATCACGATCGATTGACCAAGTAACTAGTTGATATTCCATACCATTATCTTCTGTATATCGTGACCGCCATAAAAAATCAGTCACTCTATCCGTATGACCTTTAAATGTATAAATAGGCTGCAATTTTGACTTATGAGAGTCTTCTGATTCTTCTGTATCTAAATTCATCATATAAACGGTATTATTACCACCAACCATAGGCATTACACAAAAACCACGTCCAAATGGCAGATACCTGCTTCTCCATACTGGAAAGTCAGTGTTAATGACTCGTTGGCATTCACTTCCCTCAGATTTAGAATAATCCCAAATTCTTACTTCACCATTATTTCCACTGGTCATTATTTCAGTTTCATTAAATCTATTGAAATCAATATTATTGATGCTACTACTAGCATCTAGCCTTTTAAGCGGTATACATCCTTTCCTTATATCCCATATAAATAATTCATTACCATGAGACGAGGCTAATATATTTGAGTTCATATGATTCCATTTGACTTGCGATGCCCCAGATCTCCATGCACTGGTGGTGTAAAACGGGCGCGATGTGCTTCTTAGATCCCATGCGTGGACATATGTATCAATTGAGCAAGTTGCCAATATATCGGGATGCTGGAAATTGAAATTTATATCCGTTATTGCTCTTGAATGACTGTGCAGTACATGCTCAATAGCGTCAGTTGACGGCCTTGCCAAGTTCCATATCAATGCCTTCTGATTAGAAGTAGAAACAACCCAGAACGGTTTAGCGGGATGAGGTGACCACTGCACATCTGCCACTTGCCATGGAGTTACATGTTGTAATAACCTCGGTGGTGAAAAGGGATCATCTAAATCGATTATAAATAGACCTTTCCTCCCGGCAAGAACCACATCCCTACCAGATGGGTTAATTGAGACAGCGTTAAATCCACCATCAACTCGTAAAGACAGTGATTTACCAAAGGTAGAAGAATCATGGAGGTCTTCTCCACTTAGTACTACCATCTAGTTTTAAAATACTTGTGCGTGCGGTCGATATTTCTGCTTCTTTAATGGGGACTTTTGTTGCTCCAAGTTTGTATTGAGTACTATGCTTCACAATTGTGAACACGAGTACTATACTCGTAAGTATCCAAATGCGTTAATTATATGCTATACTATCGGCAAATCTGCTCTCACTTAGGCAAAACACACCTCTTTGCTGAATTCTGAACTTATAACAGGTATTTGCTCTTTATTTCTCGATTCTTTAAGCGAAAGCGATGAGATGACATTCCCTGCCTTAGCAAATAATTGAATCATGATAATCGAGAAGTTGATTAGATGCATAAATAGTAGATACCTGTAAATAACTATATAAATGGGAAGAACTACCCGATGAACTCTCTCAGATTATTAATGAAGTTGCCCTTATCGTAAATATTCGTGATTTCCGCTGGTGACTTCACTGTAAAGTAATCGACAATTGTATACTGAGTGCCATCATAAGAATCCGTACTGTAAAACTCATAATTATTTCCACCATTTTGGTATTTAATGAAGTATTTTCCTTCTGGGTCCCTCACTAAGTCTCCGGTATTTATATAGTCATGGACCATCTGCCACTTATCCTTTTCATTGGTAGTCATGCCACTATTCACTAATTCAAACACGAAATAACAGTATACAGCCAGTATTACAGTAAATGAGCCACATAAAATTGATAATATCAGCAAAGATTTCTCCCCAGTGGGTGTTGTGTTGTAAGCAGACTTGTTAAATTGAATAAATATGAGTCTAATGAAACTGTAACTCAAAAGCAAAAGATTTGAACACAGGAATGAGTAAAAGTACATGTAGTTCCCCATACCAACACAATTATTAATCCATACACAATGATGATCTGCCAGGTATATGCAACTATTACATACTGTACAATGTTTTGACCTGGCAGGTTTCACCTGTTTGCAAGTTCGGCATTCATGTTGTGGGAAGTATAATAAGTTATCGTATGGATATCTTTTCTCACTTCCAATTTGATGGGCATTCGATGAATCTGGCTTTATTATCATTGACATGGATCCAAAAAAGAGCGGTAAAATCAGCATTAATGGTATTACCACATATGTTTCAATTGATGTCAGCATTGGACTAATAATTGCGAATGTTCTTGAGTAAAAAATGTACACCATATAACTGTAAACAGATAGGTAAAAGACAGGAACAACATAAAACTTGATTCGATACCTGCTATTGTCCAGTATCATGGGCTTGTACACTTCATCATAGTACCATCTGAATATAAACTTGTCTCTAAACTGGGGAGACAAAAGAAGCAACACCACCTGGGAAACCACCAAGATAAATACTAGAAATAACAACATCTCTTAAATTGGCCATATATTGGCATTGTGCTGTTTAGTACTTACAATTGTGAATGGCTTGATGTAGTCATCGATTGATCTTTTAAGACAAATTACTTTGCAAAAAACCTTTAAATTGACTTCTACATCGAAATTCAAATAGACGTGAGACAACAAAAACATCTCAATAATATTTATTAGTCCATAAAAGAGACTAGACACCAAGATTAATGTACAATGGTTAGAAATAGTTCGCAGGTCAGGCACTTCAGTAGCTATTTGAGACTGTGCCAGCAACAAAAGAACCTTGAAACCAGGGTGATTTCCAGAATACTTAACCCTGCCAATAGCACTGATAACAATGAAGCAAGATCGGGATGGAAACTTTGGGCAGGTCATTTGTTCAAGACCAAGAAGGAGACCTTTGACAAGCTAAAGATGCTACAGAGTCGCATCATGGGCGATATTGAAATTGCAGGACATAGCAGCAACAAAATTCTCTTCGATGAGATCAACCAGTGGCATTTCCACAACAATTTAGCAAAAAAGGTCAGGACACCAACAGTGCTTATACATGGTTATGCTGCAACTTCAACAGCCTTCTTTAGAAGCATACCATACTTGAACAGAGACATCAAGGACTTGTATACCATTGATCTACCAGGGAATGGTTTGTCATTTACACCTTCTCTTGATTTAGAAGTTAGTAAGCCATTACCATTAAAGATAGAAAATATTGATGATGGCAACGAGTTTCAGCTGCCTTATGTTATTGATTCTGCTCATCACCGGTACGTATTACAGAAATTGCTTGACTATTATGTCGACCGAATCGAGCAATGGAGGCTTGATAATAAGCTAGGCAAGATTAACGTGGTTGCTCATTCTTATGGCGGTTATTTATCTTTCAATTATGCACTAAAATACCCTGCTAATATCAACACCTTAGGATTGATCTCTCCTCTTGGTGTTGAGAGAAATATTTATTCAATTAACAATGAGTTCCATAGCAGAACAATTTACAAAAGGGAATGGAACGATTGTAACTCTATGTTTTATGATAGAAAATTCAAGCTCAACGACTATCTTTTCCAGAAACAACTGAAACCACTAAGGTGGTTAGGCCCTATAGGTGCAAAGCTATGTTGGAACTACATCCGGTCTGCATACGCCAGAGTACCTTCAATTGATTACAAAGACTACACCTTCGAGACATTCTATGGAAGGGGAGGCTTACCAGAACAGACTTCCCAAATTTTTACTTCATTATTCACAAGTTCCTTACTAGCAAGGGATCCATTGCTTGACCATGTATCGCAACTACAAGTCCCGAAATTAATCATGATGTATGGCCAGTACGACTGGATGAATAAAAACGGTGGAAAGCTCATGACCCAGATATTCAACGGTGAAACAAAATATATAGATATACCAAACGCCGGCCACAACTTATTCCTGGATAACCCATCCGACTTTGCTTCTCAGTTGACAACATTCTTGGCTGACTAACAGTCATCCAAAGGTGACTCTCATTAACATGCAGAAAATTACAACAATTTTTTAATCCCAATTTCTCAACAATTGCAAAAGAATGACCCATGGAGCATTGTCATATTCTGTTCCTGAGGAAAAGAGTTCGATTACTTTGACTTGGATTCTTTACAGCAACGGACTACTAAATATGCTAACTTTTCACATGTGATCGTGCATTTGCGATGAGCCTAAGCTATCGCCCGTCTGAAAAAAAAGTTGCAAAAAAAAAAAAATTGGAAATGCTGCTAACAAACAAAGGGAGAAATTACATTCACATGTGAATTTATATGGTTGATGGCAAGACTTGAATGGTTGAATGATACAGGATTGAACAATTAAGATATCGATATCCGTATATATAACTAACAATACATCAGATAACAAGTTATCGGTGCTGTTAGCGAAGGGAACAGGAGGGTTGTCGGTGCGTCAAGCAGCCATAATTACGTATATTTCGCTAATAAAGTTAGGGATCAGGTCGATAGACAATTGGTACATTGTTAGCTTATTAGTTAAAACCTTATTCATTGGCTACCAAAACTATCAATTGTGACCGACAAGTACTACCAACTAGAACAGAACAGAGAACTAGTGAGAATAGCTTTCTAGTTCAAGAACAGCAGAATTTAAATGACTAATTAAGTCCCTTTGTGAGTACTTAATTTAATACACGAACCAAATGATGCAGGATCATCAGAAATCTGGAGTTTCTTCTAGTCAGGATCTATTTGATCTTTTCGAACAGGGTAATGATATTGACTTTGAGACAGCGTATCAGATGTTAAGCGGTACATTAGAAGAATCAGAACCATTACAATTTATGCACAAGGGTCCAAGACAGCAAGAAGTAAGTACTCCTATTGCAAATATCTTACCTCCTTTAGATCCTATTAAACCTGCAACACCTAATGTTATGAGTAACACAACACCTTATGAATACGCCAATACAAACCTAATCAAAACACCTCACGATAATAATATTCTTTTTTCACCGGATAATCATACAAAGTCAATGTTCAGCTTGGATGGACATACTACGAACCATGGGATAAGTAACAATCAAAAGTCCTATTATAATTTCGATGGCATTAGGAGTAAACATACTGGATTTGAGGGTAGTGTTTTACCTCATTTTTACGAATCGAAATTGACCAGCCCACAAAGACTTCTAACCGAAAGTCCACATCTTCCTACGATCAGCCAAAACTTTCTAACAAGATCACCAATATTTACTTCTCAGCCTTTCGAAAATCATCAAAATATTGGAATACCACCAATGATCCAGGAAAAGCTACATAACAATTTCGGTTTTCCTCAGAAAGGATTAGATGATCACTTTAAAAGTCCAGAATTACTAAGTTCATATGAATCACATGCGATAGAGAACTTCTTAGATAACCTGGTCGCATCTGATCCTTTCCACAATGATAAAAATGATATAGATTTCAAAATTGGAAATGACAAAGCAGCTGTGCATGAGGATATGAATAACAAGGGCAACATTCTCAGCGCTGAAATTATAAATAATAACAAATGCAATTCTTCTATTGATGTGACACAAAATAGAATTAATTCAACCCTGCATAAAAATTCAAACTCATCTGACATTGTCCATAATAGAGAAGACTATAAAAATACGGATCTTACAACAAACCATAAAATAAAAAAAATACCAGTACCGAAGGATTATCCTACAAAAAATATTGAGCTCCCAGGTATTGTAATATCAGATGATGATATACCCGCTGATATTAGACACGATATGGCAAAAGTACGAAAATGGAAGCATGTTAGATTGGAAAAACTCAGAAGAACCCATTCAAAAAATGCTTTTGATGATCTAATCAAATTAATAGAAACCCCACATCCAAATTTGGATAAAAGAATACCAAAGTATAAACTCTTAGGCCTAGTAATGAATGATATCAAAGGGTTATTAGAGGCCAATGAAAAGCTCGAAAAATTATTAAACTCCTAAGCTACTCTACTGACTGTATGTTAGGCTGCAATACTGGTTTAAATACATTCCGTACAAATACACTTTATACTCTACATAGTGACGCTCAACGAGTTCTTTATAATGAAAGGGATAATAATAAACATACATAACAATCTAACATACCTAATTACTTGACGATTTCCTTTCCTGACCAGCAGAAAAGTAATTTAACGCCGAACTCATTTGTAATGTACTCAAATGAATCATTAGTTATCATTAGAAAAGTACATATCAGAGTTTCAAATCATGTAAAATTCTAGTAGCCAGTTCCTTATACATCCATGTATTACCTGAGAGTTTTTTAAAATGTATACCAGCCAAGCCCACAATTCTGACACGCACAATATGAATTTCAAATTTAATAGGCGCCCTATCCATAACCTTCGCCCTCGGACCCTGAATATTATCTAAATAATCACCTTTTCCTCCAACTGATAAATTATCATTTTCAAAGTCATTCAAAGAAGAGTTTGAATGTCCCTCAGTCAAATGAGGATTAGAACTCTTATCCAAGTCAGAAAATACTAACCGAGCGTCATTCATACTTTTAGGTGACTGTTGAGAAGACCAGTCAGGTGTATCATCATTATCATATCCGCTGTAAACATCAACCTTTTCAGGAGCTGTTTTCGTATTCAAAATGGTAACTGTAGGGGATTTAGAACATACAAAACCGCCCTTAACTTCAACGAATTCTATGTTGTGTTTTTTAAGTACTGAAATAATCTTATAACGTACAATTGGGAGTGGTTTAGAGGAAGTAGTTTGGACAGAAAAGAATCCTTTCAAAAATAAGGTACGTGGATAATCAATAGATGGCATGCTCCCCGGTGGAGCCTTTGATGCCTCCTTTAAAATCTCATCATCTGTTAGATCTTCAACGATTGTATTAGATAAAGCTTCTCCAAATGCTTTATCTTTAACCAATTTTTCTTCATCTGGCGTTTGCAGAAATCCTGTATCAACCACTTCTTCTATATCAGCCATATTTGGTGGAACCACAGCGGGCCTTGTGAAATTTAGAGATTCTCTTCTAGCATGACCAACAGATTTAGCTCTTGCAGTTGGATGCAGTTTTTTCCCCTTGGCGTGTGGCACTGGTTGTAAGGTTTCATTTTCGTCGCTCTTATTCTTTGAGCTATTCCTAGTCTTTTCTATAATCAATTTTGCATCTGTAGGTAGATCTGGTAAGTTTTGACTGACAATCTCCACTGGCTTTTGAAGTTCATTTGGAGCAACTGACATATAATCTGATACAGCTCTAGTGTGTGTGCGAATATTATTGTTTTTGCTGGCCATGCTATTATTAATATTAGATGGACGTTGGTGCCGTTGGGAAAATCTCCTGAATATGTTTGTAAATCCTGATTTTTCTGTGTTTTCTACCGAAGGTTTTGGACTAATACCTGCATTTTTTCCAACTTGCGGTGATTGATCTGCTCTGTTTGTTAAAGCCTTAATACTTGACCTAGGAGCCTTTGAGCCACTTTTACCTGCAATGGGAGACTGTTCTTTATCATTTGATATCTGAGGAGATATGTCTTCTGGTGTAACGTTGCCCTGTTCCTCTAAAAGTTCCGAAGGGCTAGGCTCTTTCTGAATGCTTTCCATCTTCTTGGGAGTAAATTTATATTCTTTGTTTAACCCAACATCAGAATTTGTTATCTCAGAACTCTTGGTAGATAGCCAATCTTTATTCTCTTTCTTTGCATCACGTTGCATCTTCTCGAAGGTTAAGTAATATAAGGAAATCAACGGATGATATGCCTGTGTAGGGTCTTTGAAGTCATCTGTAAAAAACTTTGAATCTTCAGAGAAAGATGACTTGTCTGCCAATTCCCAATATTGATCAGCCAATTGTTTGTATTCGGGCTCGGTTACTATATCAATAATAGTTTTGTATGCTGCGTCAATACTCTCAACAAATTCAAATCTGTACATTTCCTTAATTACATCAATGTTAATATCATCCACTGTTAAAGGAACCCTTCTTGGTAGGTAAGACTGTGGTGGGAAATCATATCCTTTCAACATCCACTGGTGATTTACAACCTGTTGCAAAGTAGCCCTCTTCTGTGGATCAACCACCAATATTTTTGAAAGCAATGAGATTACATCAATTGATAGAAACTGAGGATATGTGACTTTCCCCTTTTTGATCTTTTCATGAAGTGCACTTGAGTTTTCGTCATCGAATGGAACTTTCCCGCATACTAAGACATATAATACTACCCCAAAAGACCAAACATCAACCTCTGGTCCCAAATAGGGATGTGCTTTCAATAACTCGGGAGCTGCAAAATAAAGTGAGCCACAGAATGTCTGCAGACTTTTCCTAGGATCATACATATTAGAGAGCCCAAAGTCAATCAATTTAATTTCACCCGTCTTGGAGAGCATGATATTTTCTATCTTCAAGTCCCGATGCACAATGTTATTAGCATGCAAGTACTGAAGAGCGCTTAATATTCCTCTAGCAACTTTCCTGGCATGATTCTCCTTCAAGGAGCCATGCTGAATAATATAGTCCAGTAGTTGTCCTCCAGATATGAATTCAAAAAACATATAGTAATGATTAGACAGCGTTTGCATTTCGTATAGCTTACAAACATTGGGATGAAACAGTATTTGACCCAATGAAGCTTCTCTAACGGTCCTCTTATCCCTGGATATCTCTTTATTCAGCCGCTTCTGCCTTTCCTTTGCCTCATTCTCATCTACTGGTGGTGGTAACTGCTGCGCCTTGTGCATATACGCTTTTGTAGCGCGGTGAACTATCTTTATAGCACAAACCTCGTTGCTGTTCTTATTCTTAGCCAACTTCACTTTACCCATAGAGCCAGCCCCTACAGTCTCCATGAAGTCCCAACCACTCAGCGACTTCCTGTGGAACACCCTGGGCTGCGAGCTCTTGGAATGCTTCTCCCGGGCAGTGTCGATCTGCGCTCCAGTTTGCTCCGTATTGGTGCTGAACATCCTGGGCGTCGTGGACACAGAGTCCCGCCTCCTACCACTCTTGCCTTCATTGTTTCTAGTATCTGAATCCATTAAAACAGCTCCATACATCCTTTCAAAAGAAATTGTGAGCTAGCCATAAGGTTTTTCCTTGGTTCAGCTTCACTGCGGTCTTTATTGCTGCCAACTGTTCTGGCAAACGTTCGCTATATAGAGATCAGGATTCGAAGATATATATACTGTGGATTTCGAAAGTCGATGTAATGCTAATAACTTGTTACACACTAATAGGACCCTTAAATTTAGCTGCAAGCAATAATCATCAACAGCGAACACCCCCCCTTCCAATGAGCAATTCCCAATGGGATTCAGAAAGGAAAAGTGAAGCGTTGAAAAGGGAATGCGGGGGTGAAAGAGCTGCCAGACTGACTTCTGAATATTTGTTTCATGAACTTCTTGCCAGGACAAACCCATCTGTGGACATTATCCAAGCCCTCTCTGCTCTAGAGACTAGCATTCTTGCTTCTTATATATAGAATTTTGAGGACATTGTTAGACATGTGACTTATAACGCTATGTCAGTATAACGCCATATTATTAAAATAACGCCATGCTTGTGATGGAAGGTGTGTAGTGGCCTTTATAAGTGTTTACAGATTAGTTCTATAGCTATTATACAGTTATTTCCTTGTTCCTTAAAGGAGATAGGCTTATTTTGCACTAGGGTTCTACTTTCAGCTTCTTTTCAGGCTCGTCTCTTATTTCTTCATCGTCCGTCTCATTGTCGTGGTCGTATGTGCCCAGCTCGTTGGGCTCCTCCTCGGCTTCTCCGTTCAGTATCTGTAGCTGTGCTTTCAGTTGTTTCTTCCACTCTAGCGCCTCCTGGTAGTCATCTAGTCTGTTGGCGACGAGCGGTTTCAAGCCCGGGTGGCCCATGTGCTCCAGAGCATTGAGTATATCGTCGACGTTGCAACTGCGGCGGTCTTGCTCCTTGGCTAGCTCTCTTGCGTACATCAGCAGGTGGTTCACAAACACTGTGGCGCTGTGTTGCAGCGCCATCGACGCATCCTTGGTGACAACCAGCTTCTTGGCGGGCGTCTTCTCCACAGGCTCACCTTTCTCTGCCGCCTGCACCTGCACCTGCTGCTGCTGCATCTCAGGTACTTCCTTAGCCAGCGCCATGATCACACTCCTGGGGAATAACAGATCCTGCATCGTCACATTCTCTTGCTCCTTCATATAAGAAGTGGTGGGATAGTTACCTTGCGCATCCTTTCTCCAACCCTTTGGTGGCATCGCTGTATCTCTATAAACTCTGTTCTGGTTCCTTATACCCGTGTAGCCAACTCAAAAAGTATACAATTGACCCCAGTTCTACCTGCCAATCCTTAATAGTTGTTACTACTCTTTTCAATTTCCTAGAAATTTCAAACAACGCGTTACGCAAGAAAGAGAACCAATACAAAATGACTGTTGGACACAACATATATCCAGTTTTGCTGTCTAGTCATTTTTCATTTCGACAATGGATATCGTCTGACTACAAATTAATAGCTACCAGTAAATAACTTGTTCTATATATGCGATTCCCATCGAGTTGTCTGGCGCGGCGGGCTTAGATAGTAAGCACCACTGGCAATTCAAGTGTGGTCTCTTGGGGTTTCGAGTAGTTTAAGTACCAGCGCCAATGCAGTGCTGTGCCAATGTAGCTGCGGATACTGCGGATGCTGCCGATGTCAACACACTTAGCCATACAAGTTGTGAGTCCTTGTATAGAAAATTTTTCAATTTTTTGCAAACTTCGAAGGGCATCGGGATTTGAAAAATTGCTGCGATGAGCTCTTTATAAGAGAGTATGCTGGCCAACTGCGAGCGATTCAGACCAGAGCCACCCAAACTGTCGCAACCATGTCTGCTATGTTGAAGGCTGCCTTTTCCAAGGTGCGCAACAACCTTTTCAAAGGCCAATTGCCAGCAGTGGCCGTTGATCCAAGTGATTTCACCATTGTTACCGAGGGTAAAGCCGACATACTGTTCCCTAAGCAAGAGGAAGTGTTCTACAACCCGATCCAGCAGTTCAACAGAGACCTGAGTGTCACTTGCATACAGGCGTGGGATCATCTGTACGGAAGTAAGTTGAAGAGTCACCGCCAGAGGAAGAGGACATCATCGGAACCCGAAGCCAAGAGACGTAAACTGGATCCCAAGGACGAGGAGCACAGATACATCACGATACTGGAAGCCTTGTCCGCCACAGGACTAAGAGCCATCAGGTATGCTAAGGAGATCCCGCATGTCAAAGAGATCATCGCCAATGATCTGCTGCCTGCAGCAGTGAAATCCATTCAAAGGAATATTGATTACAATGGCGTGCAAGATATTGTAACTGCTAACCAAGATGATGCTAATGTCCTGATGTACAGAAAGAAGTCTGATAATAAGAAGTACCATGTGATTGATCTTGATCCATATGGTACTGTTACCCCATTTATCGATGCCGCTTTGCAATCAATTGAAGAAGACGGCCTAATGCTAGTGACATGCACTGATCTCTCTGTTCTGGCAGGTAATGGTTACCCAGAGAAGTGCTTTGCTCTTTATGGTGGTGTCAATATGGTTTCCCATGATGCTACACATGAAAGTGCGTTGCGTTTAGTGTTGAACTTACTTAATCAAAGCGCCGCTAAATACAAAAAGCACGTTGAGCCATTGCTTTCCTTGAGTATTGACTTCTACGTTCGTGTTTTTGTTAAAGTGAAGACAAGCCCAATCAAGGTCAAAGAACTGCAGTCTAACACAATGATTACATACCATTGTTCTCAATGCGGTTCTTTTGCAAATCAAAAATTGGGAAGGAAAGTTGATAAACAGAGTAGAAAAAAGAAGCAGCAGACAATTACCAAATTTTCTGTTGCTCAAGGACCACCAATTGACTCCAAGTGTCAATTCTGTGGTGGAACAAGCCTTCTAGCTGGCCCAATGTACGCAGGTCCACTTCATAACCATGAATTTATTGAGGAAGTACTAAAGATTAACGAAAAAAGATTCAAAGAGAAAGATACCGTTTATGGCACAAAGGAGAGAATTAAAGGTATGCTAACGTTGGCCAAGAACGAACTAAATCATGACGGATCACAATTTTATTTCAGTCCGAACACATTATCTTCATTAATTAAGCTACAGGTTCCAGCGTTGAAAACCATTGCTGCTGGGTTAGGCTCCCTTGGATTTGAATGCTCTTTGACTCATGCTCAACCATCTACAATTAAGACTAATGCTCCATGGGATGCAATCTGGTATGTGATGAAAAAATGTCATGAGAACAAAGAGGACTATCAAGGCAGAAACTTAGAAGATATGCCGGAAAAGGGTATTGGATACAGGATTTTGAAATACCTAGAAGATAACAAAGAACATTACGACCAATTATATGGTGAAAAACTTTCATTTGCACCTAATGAAACCAGTGGTAGCATTGAAAAGTTAAGAAAACTAAAAATTGTTAGATACCAGGAAAACCCAACCAAGAACTGGGGACCAAAAGCCCGTCCATCAGGAAAAGAAACATAATTTGCTGCATACGACATACTTGTTATTTCATCTTATAAAAATTAAATTCTCAAAATAAGAAATTATGTTGCTCGGGCCGCAAATGTAACCTTATATATGCATAATACTCTCGGCGAAATATATTAAAAGGGAATTATACGAAATGCATTATCATCTTTTTATGATTAACTCGACTCCAACTAATGAAACAAAAGGCCTAAACATTCTTCATAATAATTGGACGTATATTATCCTCTTTCACCTATCAACAATCGAACAATGTTTTGATTTGAAAACGTTATATGTTGAATATTAATTAAATTTTATTTATTCTAATGCAGTTTAGTTATACTGAAAATATATTAACCTAACCTAAAGAATGTTAAATAGTACATGGGGCTGGGGAGGACGTGAGCATCAACAAAAAACATGTATGCCCTTTGAGATTCAAAAATTTAACCCAGTCTCGTCCTTCTATAGTTGGAATGAATATTGAAACGCTGTTATAATTTATTACTATTCTATTTTGTTTAAATCCTTTAGTTTGGCTTTTTCCAGAAGTAAATACCAAATGGCCAGCCTAAAGTAACTGTTAGAAATGACGCCCAGCCAATAAGTGTAGGTGTTAATCTTTTTATTTCAGCAATAGTCCAAGAAGGACCAATACGGCCTTGAGCTTGTCTCCTTGCAGTAGAAGACAACGATCTTGTCATACTAGAGTTCATGACATATCTCATTCTGTTAATTCCGACTGATCTAAACATTTTTAAGTGGTGATTTAATTGTAATATTATTTGATGGCTTGCAAGTATCTAAATAATATCGAAAAAACCATAAAAGATCGAAGAAGGAAAGTCTTTACAAATTCGAAAACTTAACAGGAAGTGTCTACATTTTCTTCTTTATATATACCTTCGAAACTTGATTTCTGTCAGAGGATGATACCTGTCGCTAGAATAGCAATCAGGAAATACTAAAATGCAATAGGCTGTGCAAATCGAATAGGTGTTTGTCTCAACCCCTTCCTACAGTTATCAATAGTAGTGCATAAGGTGGATTAATAGCAATTCACCCACCCTAGCACTTCTTTTTGTCCTACAGTAGCAATTTCATTATTGCTATTTCGATGAATGGGATTGGTCCATGGCTCTGCCAACAAAGCAAGTCAACTACAAAAGGAGCTCCCCATTATAACCGATACTGCCATTGTATGCACCACTGCTAATGTAGACTAGAGATAATGGGAAGAGAGGTCAAAGGGGAAAGATTGCCCTTCCTATCCTTACCACAGGGTATACTGGCTGCAAAACCAATTGAAGAAGACAAAGGGACAATTACAAGGGAGGGGATTACTCAGAGAGATTGCTTTACGGGGCAACACAAGGGAACAATCCGTGCCCTTACATCTACAATGACAAAGTCTTGTGAGGATCCTTAGGTAAACTTCCATTGTCTTCACAAATTATCGAAGATGGCTAAATGTGCTATAATTTGCTTTGTCTTTGGTACGGAAATAAAGAGGAAGAGAGTGGGGGATTGCGGGGAGAGGCAGCGAGACCTCATTAATATACGTATAGTGCAATAGTGCAACTCGATAACAATGAACCCACAGCAATCTAGTGCACTGCCTCTGTTCAATAGACACTTCTTTTACATTATTCGAATTAAACAATTAATATCAAGGATCGCCTTCTCATTGGTCAAAAATTCCTTTGTTCGTTGGTTGGTGACATTTCTCGAGAAATATGTCTCAGCAATATTACAGAGCATATTGACATTTTACCATTAATGATAGCAACAGATAAAAATGGTACCAACACAATACTAATTTGTTTTTAAGTAAAACGGTACTTATATTTCGTTATTAATTCTTGCTATTTAGTGCTACATCGAGATCTTATGTCCCTACCGAATCAACCGAAAGAAAAATATCGGTTTGATTTTTACCATAGCCTAATCATTACTATCATTGTGTTTGCCAAAAGCAACTACAATTAAGTGAAATCAGATATCTCTGATTCTTCATATAATAAATGCTAAGCGGTTCTTAATTTCAATGATATTTTAGGCGGATGAAGCTTTACCTGAATTATGTTCTCAATATCAACATCCAGTGCTGTTCCAAACACTGCATATATCTCTATTTTATTATCATTTTCTTGAACCAATGAATTTCCTCCCGCAAGAATGTCTTGCATGTATGTATCATCTTTATTTACCTTTTCGGTGCCCACTAACGTACATGATATGATATTATCTAATGTTATTTCGTAACCAAACGGGTTCTGGATACTATTATATTTTTCCGACAACAAAACAGTACCTGTAACGGCGTCTACCAATAATATTTCCAGAATATAATCTTTAGACATTAGCACCTGCACATAATTACAAACATCGTTGCATATTTTTTCACAAGCTAGTAATTTTACAGCCTTTTTGGGTTCGAACAACTTGGTTTCAAATTCCGACAAACATGTTTTCAAGCTACTTTTTGAAAACTTCTGAAATAAATTGATTATTTTCTCATTTTCATCTTTAAGTTTGTTTAAATGTGTTCTTAATGAATAATCAATTTCAATTACTGTAGCCTCAAAATATTTTATTATATTTAGAATTCTCTTATTATTGCCATATTCTGCCTTAAAAAATACACTTTTGTACTCATTGTTAATGCTTTCATATACTTTATCTGTAAGCCAAGGAAGAAAATCCTGTTTAAAATATGTCTCATCTTCATTTAATTCTGCTAAGAGTTTTAGTACCAAATTCAAGAAAGACTGCAATTCACTAATATCCAATAAAGAAGTTTCCTGGCTTTCTTGCAAATCGATACCTTTTATCATTCCATTGATTCTGTTAGTCAACACCATCAGTCTTTCACATATTGGAACAAAAACAATAATCAAAACTTGCTTAAAATTGGAGTAAAATTCGTTTCCTAATCGAGACCACTTTTTTAGGTTTTTTTCATTAATAGTTTCTTTGAACCAATTGCCAAGTTTTGTATCTAACTCACCGATCAAGAATAATCTTTCTAGTACATCCAAGTCATTTATGCCACCAATACTTTCCAGAAATTCATAATATGGAGCTAGCACCGATTTTTCTATCAAGTTGAAATGATCTTTAATAAGATCGAAATGATTAGTCATTTTAATTTGTGTTTCTATCAAATCCAATTTATCATCATTCAGTAAAATACCTGTTAAGTCAATTTGTAATCTAGAATAATCATCAAAATGTATCTCATAGATTGCTTCACAAAATTCCTTCTTATTAAGACTGATAGGTATTTTTTTTTGTATTTGGTTAATATCACTAACTGATTTTTCTATCAGGTATTCACCGTTAATCAATATTGTTACCTGCGCGCTAGAACAACTGTATCCTAGATGAACATCTACTACCTTCTTCTCATTGTTACCAATTGATCTCCATAGTTTTGTGATGCTTCTATTAGGTATAATATCAATCTGCTTTGCGTCCTGCACAAATTTGACTAGTGTCGGCATGCTTTCTGTAAGATCGTTATTGGGTATTCTCAATTCAGAGGATCCTGACTTCGGTATAATAATTCTATCCCACAAACAACAGTCTAAACTGGGCTTATTGGATCCCAAGACCACGGGAAGGATTCTAAGAAAAGAGATAAGCTTACCACCATTGAATATGTCATATATCCTGACACTACCATCCTTAAGAAACAGCGCTAAATATTTACCATCAATAGGATCCCAAAAATAATCCAATAAAAGAACAATATTCCGAACATTTATCTTCACAATTCCAACATTATCACTTGTTCTCCTAATCACCAGAGAATGGTTATCCTCATTCATTCCAAATAGACCATATTTAGGGTTGTACTTTAAAAAACGATCCAAAACTATATCTTCACCCATGGTCACCTCAGCCTCATACAAAACACAGACCAGGCAACCTTATACCAGCTGTTCAGAAGTATATCGGTGTCAATTTACTCAGGCAACTAATACCTACGTGCTGAAAATATACCATTGTCTGTGCTACTTTAACTTAGATCATCGCTGCTAAGCTTTTGATTTTTATTTTTCACTACTTTAGCTCATCGAGGAATTTTTTGCAGATGTATTATAAGACATTATAGATGTTTAAGTTATCAGTTTATCAGTATAAGGTGGCGACTTTGAGTTCTATTTAGCATATAATCCCTATAAAAACCAAAAGACACAGGAAATGTTCAAAAAAGAACCGCATATCAAGGCGCTGAGCAATCTGAAGAACTCCGAAAGGAAGAAGTTACAAGAAAAGTGTAGAATACAAACAAGCAACGAGGAATACAGCTTTGGTTCAAATACTATAAAGCAAACCAACTTTAAAGGGATCACCACTATAGGTACCATTTATACAGACGAGGGCAATGCACCAATTTGGTTCAAGGAGAAGCATGATGAGAAGCTGTACCCGACAGTTTTGGCTTGTTGGAGATGTCCTAATTTGATTCCAGTAGTTTTAACTCATTCAATTGTTTTAGAAGATCACATATTTAATGGGGCAAACTTGATGATTTCTGGTACTATACCACCATTTGACGAGAGGCTAACTGTAGGCACTGTATGTGGCATTGCTGACAAAAGGACTCCTAATCTAATTGTTGCTGTGGGTATTGTTCAAATGAATTTGCCAAGCTTTACGAGGGTTATAGGTGAGACTGGTGTTGCAGTGCAAATTGTTCATCATTTGGAAGACGAACTCTTTAAGGTTTTCAAAGTAAAAGAGGAGCCCCCCGCAGAGCTCTTACAAACACAAAGCAGTAGCTCCGAAGAATTAGAACTGGAGGCGGATATACATGAAGATGAGACAAAAGTAGAGTCTAACAGTGATACAGAGAAGGAGAAATCAAACCTGGATGATATGGCTGAGGTCCTAGACGAATTAAGGTTAGAGGACATTGATTATTTTATTACTAGAGCACTTTATTATGCTATTTCTCAGGATACTAAATTAGAGACTCCTACCTCAGCGTCAAATTTTGTCTCAAATCATATCAACCATAATCTACCCAAAGGAACAAATCTTGCGGAGGTGAACATCAAGAAGAGTTCATGGAAGAAGACCGCAAAATTTCTCAAGCACTTTGAGAAGGAAGGTTTTTTGAAATTGAAAGGTGTTGGTGATGATCTTACGATTGTGGAGGTTAACAAAGATAAAGAAGAAATCAAACAATTTCTACCATACCCTGTCATTGGTAATCAAGGTTCAAACACAGGAAGTGAAGGTGGTAATGCCAAGACTACAATCAAAATTGTTACTCTGTACAAACCTATAAACCTTGCCAAAGACTTTATTTCTAGCAATAAGGTCCCATTGAAACAGCTATACACGGAACCAGAAATCAAAGAACTCATCAATAAGTATATCACCATGAAGGATTTAGTAGATAAGAAGGATAAGAAATGTGTACTGGTGGATGATATGTTAATGACAATGATATACAAAAAGAAAGAGGATCAGGCTACGAAAAGTAGAGTAATTCCAAGAGCCAACATATTACAACCAGTTTTGCAAAACAATTTCAACAAGAATTATCACTTATTCAGAATTACTGGCAATGAGCAAACACCGTTAACCAAGACGCCTTTGAAGGGGGAACCACCAAAAATCAATATTGTTACTGAGATGAAAATTGGTCGTAAAGTTATTACAAAAGTGTCTAACTTTGAAGTATTCCAAATCGATCCCGAGGAATTTGCAGCTGATATACGTAAAAAATGTAGCGGTTCCACGACAATTGGTGAGACCACTTCATCGGCAAAGAAAACAACAGAAGTGCAAGTGCAAGGCCCTCATGGGCAACTTATCATGTCTTACTTGAATGATTTGGGAATACCAAACAAATGGATCGATTTTGAAAACAAGCTGAAGAACAAAAAAAAAAGGAAATAAAATCCTCTGGCATATATCATTATCATATATAACAATTATAGACATTTAACAAACCATTGTTCCTCGATATCTAGTAATGGAATCAACGATATTAGCTATTCAGTATGTCATATTGCCATCAAGTTCCAATAATATGTCCGGGTAAGTATTGTTTTATAACAGTTCAAAAAACCGCTTCGTGAAATCGTAAATTGAGCAGGACGGGCCATGGAGAATAGTAATCACAAGTTTAATTGAAACAATATTTTGGTCTAACGAATATTGGGTCGCAATTCTCTTGGTTTTTGGACCTATTCTCTTGATTCAACTGTCCTTCTCCTTCTAACCAAGACTATACATTCCGTGATAAGGCTGTTTTTCATATTGGCACGAATCCATATTGAGTAGTGAACAATTCATATTTTAGCCAAGAATTTTGATTGCTTTTCGAATACAAAGATGCTACGAATTGGTTCCAAGGTCAGGTATTGTAATGCCAATAGGGTTATTTTTAACTCTGCATTGTTTGGGAGACGTCTTTTGGCAACTGAGGCTGCCCCAATCTCTCAGGCTGCGGCCCCAACATTAACAAAAGAACAAGCCAAAAAGAGAGAATTGAAGAGACTGGCGCTGAAAAAAGCTGAGGCAAAGAAGCCAGCCAATATACACCCATTATATATGCCTATTCCATTAGCATTAAGATATCTAAGATCCGCCGAGGTTGGAAGACCTACCCAACATCAAACAATAACAGTTACTACCCTTGTTGTCGCTGACAAAGGTAATGCTGCATTGGCTGGAAATATATTGTTCCCCCACCCACTGAAACAAATGAAAATTGCAATCTTTAGCTCTAACAAGGAAAAATTGGATGAATTGAAGAGTAAATACTCGAAGCAAGTCAAGATTGCTGGAGGAGAAGATATGATTGCTGACATCAAGAGCGGTAAGATAAAGGTCGACGGCGTGAACAAAGTTTTTGCAACACCAGAAATTTTTCCAACAATTGCTAGTCAGCTGGGTAGAGTATTAGGCCCAAAGGGTTTAATGCCAAACTTAAAGAAGCAACACCAAAATACAGTCGGCGAGGACCTAGATTCTTTGATTGAAGAAAACTTAGGACAAGTTTCATTCAGACAACGTGGTAATTCATTATCTGTTAGTGTTGGTCGTTGCAATTTCAGTGATAGAGATATATTAGAGAATATTATTGCTGTTAGAAACGCTTTCAAGCAGAGTGTTAGTTCTCAAGTAGCCAAAAAGCCAAGTATACTGGGCAAAACTACCATTTCGACCACAGCAGGACCTGGTATCGTGATCGATTTCCAATAAATGTCTTAACGATATTTTGACTCATTCATGTTTTAGTACTACTGTTACATCGCAATTTGTAAATAGAAATACGCATGTAAATATGCACTCACATTAACATTCCAAATTCAATACAGATAACCTCATTAATGTTGTAATACTGTTAGTTAGTTTCTGAAATTATATTTACGTAATTATATGGCACGCTCAAAAGATTTATTTACAGCTGAATTGAGACACTAGGAATAATAAAACATTGAATTGTCTATGCATCTGTACAAAGAATAAAAAATTCTTCTCCAGTTAATTCTTCATCACTTAATGGGTCAAGTACCATCTACCCTTTTCTTTCCTTCTCTTTATTATCTTTGCAGTCCTTTTGTTGGTCATCCTTGCCAAGAATCCAAATTTCCTTTTCCTTTTCAATGTACTTGGTTGATATGTGTTACCTCTAGATTTCCATCTCCTTTGTAGTGGGAATAATGTTAGAATGGATGAAAAGGAAGTGCCACTACTGATCTCATTTCTAATCAAACTAACAGAGTTTTTTCCAATCATACCATTACCTGGTGTGAGATTCATTGGTCTCAGAACACCAAATGAGGAAGAGAGCATAGATATCGGACGGTTTTGTATGTTTAGTTTGAGAGTCACTGGTGCATTTCTGAAAAGCCCTATGCCAAATTTGAACATCTTTGTTCTAATCAAAATTTCGATAGTAGCAAACTAACGCTAAGTAATTTATAACAAAAGCCGACCTGTTTACTATGTATAATAGCATTCAAGAGCTAAAGTATGTTTGAAATATCGTTGTCATAGTCATTTTGTATGCGTCTTGAACTGAGAACCCGGCCACTTCAAAGGCTTGAACATCCTGCACGTTCGTCATATATGATGAATATAAATGTCATAAATATAGCAATGCTTTTGAAGTATTATTACAAAATAGATTATTAATTCTCATCATACTTATGTTCTCTTATACATTATAGGCTTATCTTCTGGTCCTTGTCCTTGATCTTGTTTTTCGTTTTGATTTTGGTTCGTCATCGTCACTGTCACTCATTGGTATCTCAGTGATCTCTTTAGTCCTTTTCCTCAAGTTCGGACCATTTAGTTTGTTTGCTTTAGTTGATCTGTTATTAACTGCTGTAGTATTTGCCACTGGTTCGTGGCTAGTTGGTGTGTCTTCTGCTGGTAATTGATCAGCCTTTCTCCCGCTCTTATAAGTACCTGTACGATCGATTGATTCCATTGTCTTCTCGTAGTCCTGAACATGTTCAATAAATATACAACCTCCTGATTTAGGATATGTCTTAATATTTTCGGAGAAGGATTGCTCGATGTATTTTAGTTTCTTTTTCCTCATATCCCTCTCGAATTGGCCCATTAGTTCTGTGAATAAGATATTACTAGCTTTACCTAGTTGTCTTTCTATTACACGATTGGCAGAGTAAGTGCCTTGTTTTAAACACATGAGCCAATCATCGGCACATTCGGATTTTGCCCGGTGCAAATGTGTCTTGAATCTCTTTATGCCTTGAGCATGAAACTTGGTAAAGTTGGCAAATCCCAACCCGAGTTTTAGTCCGTATTTCGAGGCCAGCAGTTCAAATATCTCCTTTAAATCATCCCTGTCAATAGTTGAGGACTCAACAAATATAGGTGGATCATATAACACCGTCATAAAAAAAGTAGCAATGTTGTCAACTAATGTTTTAAATTTCATATTCTTAAGCGGGAAACACCAGACATATCTAGTCCTAAAATCCCTACAATAAAATACATGAGAATATTTTCCTTCAATCTTTATGTATGGATTTTGACTATCCTCTTGCTTTATATCTCCTTCTTCTTTCTCAAACGGAGCAAACACTTCTATGTGTACTCTTTCTAAGGGTAGTAACTCTTCATTGATATTTCTATGCCGTACCTTCTCTATTGGTTTAATGTACCTATCCGGATTACAGCGATTACAATAAAATAATGCTGTTTGTACAAAATCTCTTGTACAGTTTGCATATACCTCTCTCAGACATTGAAACAAAACAGCTGTTTTCAGATGGCCATTTTTTAGATGTGCAGTTAGAATTAAGTTAAAAAGTTTATCAGGCTCCAAAACAATATTATTATCCACTTTAGCATCTCGAATATTTCCTTCCTTATCCTTATAAAACCGTTTTATTAAATTGGAATATTTTGTTTCGGCTGCATTTGGTGGCCATATGTTCATCGCTTTCATCACAGTTTCCATTGTTAAGTTGTTGTTCATAAGTAAAGTGTAAGTTTCCTGAGTTAATTTTCCTGCTAGACCTTCTGCAAATCTTCTCATATCTTTTTCACCACGTTTCAGAAAGTCAACATCAATAGTACTATCTTCTCCAACCAGATAATCCTCATAGGTCTCATCTAGAGCTGGCATTACAAACTTGTTGTAGAGCTCCAATTCTGTGCTAGACATATTTGATGTCCCCGCAGGTCGCCTCTTAGTTGCTCTAAAGCCATCTATATCAAACTTTGGTCTTTCAGAGGGAAGGTTGGTACCATTCATTTTCATTATAGCATCGACATCTTGCGTCCCAGTCTTCTTGGCGCTTTTCACCATAGTTCTCAAGACCGGTCAGTAAATAAATAAGTAAAAAAAACTTTCAATCGCTTTGTGCAAGCACAGCTTATTAAATAAAAAATAACTCTGATCCTATTTGAGTCTTATTCGGTAATGATTCACTTTGAGTAACAAGTAAATAAATCACTGCTCATCGCATATTGTCTTTGTTTTTAAATTTTCTTTTTTTTTCTTTTCTTCACAACAATTGCGATGAATTTGGCGTTCAGATGATAATTCTGTTGTAGCAGTTCGACTTATATACAACATAAACTTGCTTTAAATCAATTATCGATATCTAAAAAATGCTAGTAATAACAGCTATATATCTCTTCCTGTTGCCATCACTTAAGGAATTGATAAAAAAAAAAACCAAGAAATAAAATTGTATGATGCTGGTACAAATTTCATAGATTGAACTCTTCAATGAATTTTGTAACCATTACGTAGAAATAGTCCTGAGTCTCAGGCTCTGGAAGCCAATGCAAGCCACCTTTAATCAAACCAGAGTTCTTTGACCAGAACTGGGTTTGACTACAACTTTCCCATCTCTTCAACAGAGCTATCTTGTCAATTGATTTTGGAACAAATTCGTCAATCTCAGGGTATGCCACTAGGAATGGTATGTCAATCTTGCCAATTGTCTGCTTTATTGTTTCTGTATCTAGATCACTTGAAAAATAGTCATCGTCACCACCTTTCAGCATCAAAGAGCACCATCTGTATGCTGTAACCGGTGTTCCTCCCATATACTTTGAGTATTCTGAAGACAATAGTTCATCTCCTTTACCTTCATCAACAAGTCTCTTGGGGAGGACATTTAGCTTTGTGTATACATTCTCCCCGACATCATCCACAAATCCCTCTCTATCGGAACAGGATCCTTGCAATACCGCGGCATCGATCCCGTATCTATTCTTCGTTAAAATGTAATGTAAGACATCTTGTGAGCCAGTGGAGTGGCCCATGAGTATTATTTTCCTCCTTGCACCTCCTTCCTTCGATTTCAGATACTTAATCAGGGCCTCAATGTCATTTGCATCTTCAGCCAACGATGAAGTACCATAACCCCTGTAACTGCTCTTCATTTGAATTTGGATTAAACCAAAGCCACATTTATTCAAGGCAGCGCCTAGTCTGTCCACAAATGGTACCGTCAACAGACCATCAGTCATACCACCAATCATAACAACAACTTTATCATTGTCGATGGGGTCAAACTCAAACGCAACTTTCTTCTCTGTGTACCTGTGCAAAACACCTTTAAAAGCTGTCATATCCTTAATTGATGTATTTACACATTAACTTTGTATTGCATTTTTTATAAGCTCCTGTGATTGCAATTGAGTAAGAAACGTTTGTTTTATACTTTTCTGGGATAGATGAGCTCCCCTTCTTCTCACTGATTACTAAGCATTAAACGAGATTTCCCACTAGGAGAGATGAGCTCCAAATGTAATTAATCCGAGCATCGAAGATAAACAGAATACACACTTATTTCTATAGCACATAGAATAAATACTAACAAAGCTACTTTCCTAACAATTATGACATTCCTATATTTACGCATTGTAGTGACAAAACCAGCATGATGTGTCATATTTGAACTGTAAGAATGAATAAGCACATTTAAAAGCCTTTATAGCTGAATAGGACAGCACTGACAAAGATTTTGATATCATTCAGGATATCGAACTTAAAATCCGTTACCAATACCAATGGCTAACTGCTTGACTCTAGTACCTTCATGAATGGCCTCGAGACTTGACGAGATCAGAAATTACGTCATAGTGATTTACGGGTTCCTTAAGCATCGAGAATGGCAACTGAAAGCTAGCACATCAAATATCTATAATGTTAATGTGACTAGTATTGGTGCATAATAGCATTGTTTGGAGCTGTTACTGATTAGATTTAACAGACAGAAGTTAATATAGAACTATCAGTAAATAAAAATGGGATATTATATCGGTGTAGATGTTGGTTCTGGGTCGGTTCGTGCTTGTATAGTCGATGACCAAGGTGCAATGCTCTCCATGGCTACTAGAGATATAAGTAAGGAGGAGAAACTGCCCGGACATGTAACACAATCTTCCAATGAGATATGGGATGCTGTATGTTACTGTGTTAAGAGTGCTATTGGCAACTCCAATGTCAATAACGGTGACATTCTCGGAATAGGATTTGATGCCACTTGTTCTCTAGTTGTTCTAAATAAAGATAGCTTCGAGCCTGTCGCTGCTGGACCAAATTTCGATAACAACAACCAGAACATAATTATGTGGATGGACCATCGTGCTATTGAAGAGACCAAAGAAATTAACAGGAGTGGTGATCCCTGTTTAAAATACGTCGGTGGTCAAATGTCTGTTGAGATGGAAATCCCAAAAATCAAATGGCTAAAAAATCATATGGCACCCGAAGAGTTCAAGAAGCTAGTATTTATGGACCTTCCAGACTATTTGACTTTTATGGCATCGGGGGTTAACACAAGATCATATTGTTCTGCCGTTTGTAAGCAAGGTTTTTTGCCAAAAGGAGTAGAGGGTTCAAGTAAAGGATGGTCAACTGAGTTCCTAACTAAGATAGGATTGGAAGAGATATCGCAATCTAATTTTAATGCACTTGGTGGTCCAAATGAAAGCGGTAACTTTACATACGCCGGTAATCAACTCTCAACGGTAAGCGAGTCATTTATCAAATCTACAAACATTAACCCAGGTTGTATTGTAGGTTCTGGTATCATTGATGCTTATGCAGGTTGGATAGGCACTGTAGCGTCTTCTACTATTGAAGTTCCAAATAATAAAGAAGTGGTGAATATAGAAGAGTGTGCTGGAAGATTGGCTGCGGTAGCAGGCACATCAACCTGTCATATAGTTCTATCAAAAACTTCAATTTTTGTGCCCGGAGTTTGGGGTCCTTATCGTGATGTTTTAGTTCCAGACTACTGGTGTGCAGAGGGAGGCCAAAGCTTTACAGGCGCATTACTAGCACACATACTATCCATTCATCCATCAGCAAATGAACTTTCAAATTTAGTCAAACAGAGAAATGTTGACAAGTTTTCGTTCTTAAACAACTACATTTTGGAGTTGTCAAGAAAGAATAACCTGGAAACACCACTTTTATTGACGAAAGATTTTTTTCTTTATGGAGACTACCATGGAAATAGGTCACCAATTGCAGACCCTAATATGAGGGCTGCCATAATAGGTCAATCTATGGATACATCAATGGATGACTTGGCTAGAACATATCTGGCAGCGTGTGAATTTATTGCACATCAAACTAAACATATAATCGACACTTTAATGAATGCTGGACACACAATTAAAGCCATTTATATGTCTGGTGGTCAATGTCGTAATAACATATTAATGCAACTTATTGCCAACTGTACCGGTTTGCCTTTGATTATTCCAAAATATATAGATAGTGCTGTTGTGTTTGGCTCAGCAATCCTTGGCGCAATGGCTTATTCGTCAAGTAAGAACAATTCTGATAAAGGAGGAGCTGATTTATTATGGTCAACAATGAGCAACATGACACCAGATGGTACGACTGTATTTCCTGCCACTGAAGACAGCATTGAAAGGAAATTAATCAATGTTAAACATAAAATATTCTTAGACATGGCAAAAACCCAGCAAACATACAGACAACTAGTTGAAAATGCGATTAGGTAATAATTAGGAAATAAATACTATATTAATAGTAGTTTATGTGATGCAAAGGGAATTTATGTACAAAAAGTATTTTATAATATGCATAAAGAAACAATTTTAATGACTCCTACTACATGTCTTGTCTAGCAGCAATAAGCTCATTCCTCAGACGTGTATACAGTAAATTCTCTTTATTAAAGCATTTTAAGTCGGAGTAAGTTGATTCTAAATCATCTAAACACCAACTTAATTCTCGCCATTGTTTTTGTTCACACCATTTTCTAGCTGCAATAAGCTTAAAAAGAGCTGCCTTTCTATTCCTTGTTAAACCTTTTGAAAGTATATCCTCTGTGGTAAAGACATCAACATTTTTAGGATCATCCATATTTTCCTCCTTCTTCTGTAATAATTCAAGATTTCCAATTCTATGTTTTATTCTTGGGTCAATTCTCATACCATAGCAATCACTTAGTCGTTCCCAAATCATAATTTCAGATAAGGGTCCTAGTTTACATTCATTTAATATTGTCTCTAAATATGCGATTGCAAAGGGTGTTGAAGTCCAAGTATCACTTAATGAAAGAAATAGTTCTGAAGCCAAAAACATGCAACGCGTCTCATAACTTCTGACAGGTGCACTCAAATCGTCAGAGTCTCCAGATTTTCTATGTGCATTTGATTCCGTGGCACACAGCTCATATGCTCCTAGTGCTCTTTCTATTGCTGGATTGATCTCGTTCTTGAGCATTTTTGCAGTAACAATATTTTGAGCACCCATTAATAAAGATACTGCGCACCATTCGGAACATGATGCTAAGTATTTTGGCATACGCTCAAAATCTTGACACAGAGATTCATATGTTGTATAAGCTGTCTTGAAGTCAGACACCATCATGGACCAATCCGCAAGCTTCCTCATCAAGAATTCAGGAGAAGTCGAGGATAGATAATTACTACCATGGTTCTCTTTCAGAAGCGAGTTTGGTTGTGATAGAGCTTGTGTGGATTTGTTCATAAACTTTTTAAAAAATTTTGCTCCATGAAATAATGACTTTCTTGGGGTCAAAATAGTCTCCTCCCAAAAAGTCATTTTTCTCTTCATAAAAGGTTTCATTAAATCATAGACGATCATATCAATTTGGTCATAAATGCAATTGACAAGCTTGAGGGGTAGTTTATGATCGACAGGATTTTGTAAGAAGAACATAATTTCCTCAATAGATGACATCACCGGTTGATGCAAGGAAACTACCAAATTATCGGTAAATTCTGTTGACCATAGGGGAAGTATTATGCTTTCAACAAAGAGCTGTTTCTTCAATTTTCCGGCCAAAGTTTGGCATTCTTCGAACTCAGTTTCGTTATCTTTATTGTAACAAAGCAGAAATACTGGTAATATGTCGTTTGTATTTATAAATGAGGGAAAGCTGGGTATATTATTGTTCATACTCTTGAACTCTTTTAATTGTTCAGCAGCAGTCTCGTAGTCTTCATTTCTTGTGATATCAATTGCCAAGAGCGACACAATTGGATGATTAAAACACTCAAAAGGCGACAGCTTTGAGGTCGATGATATGGCTAATGCAAAGAAACTATGATAGATAGAGGTTTTTAGCAAATGATGAGGAATATTGGGGCTAAATTTCTTATCCACTACTGATAGGTATTCTTGCAGATATACTTCCAGTGAATGGTAATCAAAGAGCATGTCATTGGCATCTTGTGTGTTGATTAAATCAGCTAAAGGTTTGGTAAATCGCACATATTGCGACTGAGTGGCATCTCTTTGATACAAACTATTAGAATTACTCCGTACTCTAGTCTGACGCGGTACTGTTAGCCCATTTGTTGCGTCTTTCTCATTTTCTACACCCTCTTCAGTTACTTTTAAACCATCTGTCCCCAATTTAACTTCATTTGCTTGATCCCTATCAGAGACACAACCACCAAAAAATCTAAGTAACATATACAGAGAATCGATCCCGTATGTTTCTTCAATGTGTCTGTCGAGTAGAACCGTCGATGTCACTGTTATGACTGGTGCCATTGCATTGGAAACCACACGCTTGGCAATATCAGACGGCACTGTCTCATTGGCGTCATCCAGGTGATAGATCAGGTTCATGTAATGCTCATAGGAAAACACCATCTCTTAAATATATGCTATTACTAATCCAAAAGCAGGATCAATGAAAATATATCCAGTTTATATCGAAGTTGTAGTTGTTTTTTTGTTGTTGTTTTATTTACAGCAGCCTGATTAAAGCAGCCAACGATCCGCCCTCACTTGCTACTCAATCGCCAAGGATATGTGCAGGGATAGCTTGATCACCGATAATGTGTTGCGTTACAGAATTATATTACTGATGGTCACATTCGGTGCGTATTACAGTTGATATGCGCTATTATTGAATCAACCTCCAAGCTGTACAGTTCAGTTTTGTCGAAATCTTAACTGCGAATCAGCTACACAACGTGACATCTACGTGTTCAAGTACATCCAATTCGGGGTCCAAAATTTTGAGTCTGGTTTGGAGCCAGTTTACTATGTGTCTATGGCCTTGTCGTTTTTCTCTTTGTCAACTGGCATTAAAAAAACACTAACAAATAAATCAACAGTTCGAAACTAGGTCAAGATAGTATAGGGATGTACCTACCAATATGTATTATCTACTACCAGAACTGAATGAATAGGAATAAGCCGTCCTGCTGCAACACATAGTTTGATATAATCATCAATTACCAGTTTAACAACAATAATTGCTAGTCAAATTGTCGTCATTTTGTTATAGGAATTCAAATTTATTTTTTTTCTTTTTTTTTTTCTTCAGAGCTTGGCTCTATAAATGATAAAAATTTGGTGTTTTTGTTTAGGCTTCTTCACAATTTGATCCCCAAGTGATGAGTTATTTATAAATGTCTTGAACCTTATTTGTTTTTAGTCTCAATTATTTGTATCTGTTTTAGTTATATTTCTTTAAATTATTTGTTGTATTTATTGTAATAAAAGCACACAACAAGTATTAGCTTTTTTTCAAGAAGAAATGGTTAGACAACTGCTGGTACTGTCGCTGTTTGTGGCGTCCACACTTGGTTTCTACTTGCCAGGTGCTGCACCAAGGACTTATAAGCAAGGAGATGCTATCCCATTACTGGTGAACCACTTAACTCCCTCGTTAAACTTCCAGCATGTAGACGATGATGGTAACGAGATCAAAGGTGATAAGGAGAGGATGTTGTACCCTTACGACTACTATAACGAGAAATTACATTTCTGTCAGCCTGAAAAAATCGAGAAGCAGCCCGAGTCTCTAGGCTCTGTTATCTTTGGTGAAAAGATCTATAACTCTCCATTTAACGTCAAAATGCTTGAGGACAACGAGTGTGTACAGCTATGTTCGACTACCATACCAGGCAAGGATGCCAAGTTTATCAACAAGCTGATCAAGAATGGCTTCATGCAGAACTGGCTCATTGACGGTTTACCAGCTGCAAGAAAACTGCATGACAGCAGAACTAACACTGAATTCTACGGCCAGGGTTTCGAATTAGGTTTTGTAGAAGTAAGACAAGCTGTTGGTGGTAAGATTGTCTCAGAATCTGAAAAAGAACTTCAATTATCTGAACGTGATGCAAAAAATATCATTGATTTTACCGACATTGAAATCAGAAGTCCAAAGAACCTTGTTGATTTGTCTAATTTAGAAGTACGTGAAGCCAAGAATGTCGTTGACAACATAGTTACCAATGTTGAAGTGCCAGTATTCGCCAATCACTTCGATATCGAAGTTGAATATCATGATCGTGGAAATGGTGATTTTAGAGTAGTTGGTGTCATTGTGAACCCAGTTTCCTTAGATAATTATAAATCTAGATCATGCGCGTTAGCAAATCAACATAAACTACACTTGGATGAGAATAAGGACAATGAGGTTATGTTTACATATTCTGTTAAGTTTACTCCTTCTGATACACCATGGGCGACAAGATGGGACAAATACTTACATATCTACGATCCAAAGATCCAATGGTTTTCTTTGATCAACTTTTCCGTTATTGTATTACTATTATCTAGTGTTGCAATCCATTCACTACTACGTGCTTTGAAGTCAGATATCTCACGTTACAATGAATTCAACCTGGGAGATGAATTCGAAGAGGATTCCGGCTGGAAATTGGTCCATGGTGATGTTTTCCGTACACCAAAGAACTCAATGTTATTATCTGTACTGGTTGGTTCTGGTATTCAATTGTTTTTGATGATCTTTCTTTCAATCATTCTATCAGCTCTGGGTATTCTATCACCAAGTTCCAGAGGTTCTCTTCCAACTGCAATGTTCATGTTTTATGCAATTTTTGGATTTGTTGGTTCTTACACATCCATGGGAATTTACAAGTTTTTTAAAGGTCCATACTGGAAGGCTAACATGATTCTGACACCTGTATTGCTTCCAGGTATTATATTCTTGACTGTGATATTTATGAATGTTTTGCTATACTTCGTCGGATCATCGAATGTTATTCCATTGGCAACACTAGTTTTTATGGTTTTCCTATGGATTCTCTTCTCAATTCCATTAGCATTTGCTGGTTCTCTAATCTCGTACAAGAAATGTAATTGGGACGAACACCCAACAAAGACTAATGAGATTCCAAGACAAATTCCTTTCCAACCTTGGTTCCTGAAGACTGTGCCAGCCACATTAATTGGAGGTTTAGTATCATTTGGTTCGATTGCTGTTGAATTGTACTTTATTTACTCAAGTTTGTGGTTCAATAAGATATTCTACATGTTTGGTTTCTTGTTGTTCTCAATTGTTCTCTTCTCTTTCACCACTGGTTTAATCAACGTCATTATTACTTACCGTGCGCTATGTTCAGAGAACTGGACATGGCAATGGAGAAGTTTCTTCATCGGTGGTTTGGGTTGCTCTATCTACATTTTCATTCATTCTATTCTATTCACTCAATTCAAACTAGGCGGTTTCGCCACGATCGTGCTTTATGTTGGTTACTCATTCCTCATCTCATTCCTAACATGTATTGTCACAGGTGCTATCGGTTTCATATGTAGTATGTTCTTCGTCAGAAGGATATTTGCATCAATTAAAGTCGATTGAGATAAAAGCTTGGCAATTTTTTCTGACTACTAACCAGGATTAAGTCCAATACTGCAATTGTAGAAGAATTCAACAACAAATCGAAAATCTAGCATACATCTATATCACATTTTTTTTATAGATTGCCAATAATAAACATGTAAAAGGCATACAATATTAAATACCACAATTTTATATGATATAACAAGAACAAAATTTAATGATCAAAACACCTCTCATAGGATTATCTATGGTAAGTCTAAAGTTAGTTACGGTTTTGGTTTAAGAGGAATGGTGATGCATGGATTAATACTGACTGGAATGTAATATATGGCGAACAATATCTTTAAGATGTGTCAATATACAACAATATATCCACCGATAAACAAATTTTGAATATAGATAAAAAATATGTGTCTAAATACGAAAGTAAGACATCTTAGTAAATCTCAATTCAAATTCTGAAATAAACAAATATTCTTGTTCCTCGTGGCCCAATGGTCACGGCGTCTGGCTACGAACCAGAAGATTCCAGGTTCGAGTCCTGGCGGGGAAGAATTATTTTTTGCTGCGGATATCTCTACTAAACTTGATGTAAAAATCAATGAAAAGTACATCGTGAGTTTTTTAAAGGATAACAGGTAGGTAGACAAGCAGTAACTTTTACTGCAATTCTAATCTTTTTATTATATTATAGGGTTCTGTTGTATTGTCAACCATACCTTAGTTTGGAAAATCAAGTGTTTTAATTTTTGGTAACAAGATTTTGCAGATTATTGTTAGTGACTGTTGCAATTGCGATTTCGTAAGGGTTATACTGTTTATGCCTAATTGGGTTCAAAACTATCAATAAAGTGCTACAAGCTGCTAAATCTGAAGATTGTGTAAATATTAAGCTTTCTTTATTGTCTCAGGTCTATCTCTTTTTGGTGGCTATTAATTCAATTGTGTTATTGGTTATTGATTTACAAATAATTTTAGGGATAGATCAGGATATCTAAATTGAGTCAAAATGCATCTTCACAAAATTGATGCATTTTACATAACTGATAATGTTAAGGTAGAACTAATACATGAATCGAATCCATTTTTTGCAGGGGAACCCATATCGATTATTGTGAGGATAAAGCATTTGGGGTCTCTAAGAGAAAGAGACCATTTGGAAACTACACTAAATAACTTGAATGGGAAAATACAGAGGATACGACAGGAAAATAGGGAAATCTTAGAAAATGAAATACCAGAAAGTAAATGGTCACTAAGAAATATGTTTTCGAAGAAGAATGGTGATGAGTCTGCTCAAAATGCAACTGATAGTAATTTAACATTGATCACAGATGTCAAAGAACAATTGGTATTGCTAGAAAAAAGCAGAGAAAGACTGACAAAAGATCTGAAATTCAACTCCATAGTAAATTTTGTCTCTTGCTACTTACAGGTAAGTGGTAAGTTACAATACGACAATTCCATAATAGATAAAAGTACCTTCAAATCAAATGATTCTAAGCTATTAGGAGTAACATATGCCGATTCAACTGCAAAACAGTTAAATGAAGAATCTATAAGCAAATCTGATAAATATGTTAATTCTGAATACGCTAATATAACAGAAGGCTTGCGGTTTGGGTATAGAGAAGATGAAAAGATTATAAATGATACTAACATCTCTATGGGAGCCAATGATAGAGAAAATTCTAATGCCGAGTATGAACAAGTTCCGATATTCTTGATTCCACAAACTTTAATTTTCTCTGAAATCAATTTAGAACCAGGGGAAGCAAAAACTTTCTTATTTAAGTCTCAACCTTTGAATAAAGAAATTTGTCCAACATACATGCTTTCAAACTTTCTCTCAGTTCTTTATGATGCCGAGTTTGGTATAACTGGTGTTGTTGATGGTAATCTTATTCCTATTGCTAAAAAAGTTCCTATTTCAATTGCACCATATGTATTAGAAGGTGGTATGCAGGCCTCATCTGTTCTAAATCGCCCTGCCGTTATTCAGGGTTCTGGAACAGTAAAGGAGATTAAGTCATCACCCTCTTCGATAAGAAGAGCATCTGCTCCACAAAACCATGTCTCTAACACTTTAGAAAGGAGATATTCTGTTGAAAGAAGAAGCTCGTTATATGAAAGGAGACTATCTATTAATTTTGAAAGAAAAAACTCAAACCCAACAGTTGTTGATGATATTGAACCTGAGAGATTATCTTTAATGAAAGAAAACTTTATTAAGATTATCAGTGATAAAGAGACAAACTATGATGATATTGATAAGCTTGTGGATAATTTAGTCGAGGTTCAATTTGATAAAGACGAAAAAGACAAGGATTCCAAGCCTGACATTGAACTTGAGGAGGAACACAAAAATGAGGAGTATGTGGTTACGAGGAAGAGAAGTGACTCTGTGCGTGATCACATTGCAGAACTACAGAACACTCCTAATATGCAATATAATGTGGAGTCGTATGTCATTGATGGTGTCACGATGATCCCACAACTTGCTAACTTACAAAGTACATATCAAATTAACAGGAATGGTGAAACAATTGCAAAGGTAGTTTTTTCAAAACCATTCTTTATGACTTCAGATGATATTGATATATCCGTGACCTTAGATGATTGCGATGAGAGGCAAACTAGAATAACTGGTATTTCTGCCATACTTCAATCTTTTGTACTACTGAATCCTCGATTTGCTGTTGATAAAACTTCAAAGGCAGCAAGACCAAAAGGAAAAACTGTTGCAGTCGATAACTCTATAAGTTTTGATGACTTCACATCAATCTCGTTCAAGTTGAGTCCCTCTAAGACTCCGACAAACCATATTGCTGGTCAATTTAAATCTGATATTTTCCAACACAAATGGATGGTGCTTCTAAAATTTGTAATACAAAAACCTATTGAAGATGGTCACTTAGAACAATTTTATGAAGATAAGAAGGGTAGGTTATTTCATGCCAAAGAAACTATGGAAGGAGAGGAATTTTCCTGCCACATTCCAATTCCTATAATTACTGCCTCTCAAGAATTCGGTGGATGGTGAAAATGATCAATATCAAACGCCATTTCCGGCAGTCTTGGTCTATTATAATAACTAGCTGTAGATAGCCTTAACTAAAGATTAAGAGATATATAAATTTATTATGTCTGATAACTAATATCAGTGACTTTATATTTTCTAACATTGTGATTACATCCCGAAATGCTAAAAAAATATTAAGAAAAATTAGTAAAACGATAAATAGTGTCAACATAATGGTACATGATTTTGAACTAAATTTGGGACCGATATGGATCAGGAATTTGGGTAGACCAGCTACCAATTTCATTAATTTCATTGTTAGAAGTCAAAGCATTAATGGAAACGATAATTGACAAGGAATCAGAGCGTTTGCTGTCCCTTTTTAGTCATATTGCTGAGAAATGCAATGATGCGCTTACTGCACCAATTGCTCAAGGACAATTCGATCCTGAAGATCTGAAATGGAGTTCATTGATAACATTATCTGATAGTTTTGATAAAACAGATGTAGAGTTGATTAAGGAAGTCGTATTGAAAAGGGTTGTTGAAAAACTATTGCCTGTAGAAGAACAAGAAGGTGACGAAGATGATACCATAGAAGCGGCACAGAAGAATGAGCACTCTAAATTAACGGAAAACTTAAAAGTATGTTCTTTATTATTGGATTTTTGTTTCCATATGAGACAGTTTATGAGTGACATTTCTCAGTGTTCTCTGGTATACTATGAGTTATTTGCTACCGTTGTTGAAATGCTTAACTGGCCTGATGATGTTTGCCTATTCTGGGATTATGTAGAGAGTAGAATCAATTGGTTTAAATTGGGAAATACATTGAAAGATGATAATTCAGGAGAGACAACTTTGATTAGTTATAAGCAGCCACTATTTGAAAAGCTAAGAAGATGGAATACTTCCTTAATGGAATTATCATACCGCACACATTCAAACACACCAGTCATGAATGAAGTGAAACAGAAATGGTTGTCCTTTTTATCAGACTTATTGCCAATACAAGAGGAATCAAACTTTAATAGAACAGGTTCCATTGCTAAGTTGTCGAATAGTACCACGAATTGGAATATTTATCAAACGACAGAAAATTATAGAGGACAGTCCAAAGAAGAGAGTTTTTTTTCTGACATAAAGCTTGTCTATCAGAACTTTATTTACGCACCTTTGGAGTTTCTATCGTCTTCATTGGACCATAAAATTAAAATTGATAAAGTAATTTCAACCATAATTGACAATATTTTGGAATTAGAGGAAGTTTTTTATAATAAAATAAAAAAGGAGCTCAAAGAGATTAATATTATTAATAACAAGCTGAACCCTGACTATTTCATTCCTTCTAAACCACAAGAGGGCCTACCTGAATATTTGAGAACTAGCAAATTGTTTGAAGAACTTAACTCATCTTCGATGTCTGAATTTCAATCTATTTATGATAAAATTAAACATTTACCCGTACCGAATCCCCTAGACATGTCAACTACAGATGAATATTCTTTATTTGATCAATTTATGACACTGGAGAATGATATTTTCAGAAAGCAATTTATGATCCAAGTTTATTTCACCAGCTATATTATTACACAATTGATTGAATCAGATGAGGTAAGGGACTTCTTTAATACAAATATCTCAAAGGTCAAAGCAGCTCATAGTATCTCATTTGATGATATGGAAAAACAAAATATAAAGAAAGCATCAACATTCACCAAGCATCTCATGGTCAATAGAATTAAAAGGTTTTACGGTAATAAAGATAAGAAGTTTTTGGATATGATAGAGAGTTTAGAATTATCTGAAAGTTGCTTTCACAAATTAAAAATGAATGGTTTCAAACAATTTAATGATTTTCACATCACAGAGGAAGATATTGTAGTACCAGACATTGATAAATCTTTCAAGAAGTTTGGTTTTGTGAAAATGGGTAACAAACAAATAAATAATGTATGGAAAATTGAGACAGGAATATCAAATATCAAAGAAGTTAAACTAGTACCACATGAGGTTCTGGAAAAACTACAAGATAAATATGCACAATCGGAAGGAAATGAAATTGATATTGTAAAAAGTTGGCAATCATTAAGGTTGTTGAGAGGGCCTTATCTCTTCAAATTAAGCGGTATTAATGAAGAAAAGGGTTTAAAAGGACTATTTGAAGAAAGTAATCAATCCTATTTCCAGGATAAGTATAGTGACTGGAAAAAAAAATCGATTGAAGTGTTTAATGAGCCACATAAATTATTACTGGCTAAAGCAAGAGATTATAAACAAAGTAAACTGAACGGTAAACGAGAAAATTTAGAAGAGGAAAGCAACTCTAACAAAAAGGTAAAATTAAGTAACGATAATAACATAGATGCCGACAATAATGAAAATGCAAACCCTTCACAAGAAAGAAGTTTGTCTAATACTCAAAAAGGTAGAGAAAGTGATGATTTAGTGTCTAAGTTATAGATGATATATTATTGACTGTTGCATTATATGTAGTTTTTTTTTTATTGATATATACATGAGAAAATAATCATAGCCTTTGAAAACATAATTCTGTGTGCGATTTGTTACCATGAAAATCTAGCTCGTTAACAACTTTGACATTGTACTTTGACTGGATAAGTAAGCTTTGAACTGTTTCTAAAGCTTTGCTGTCAAATAATTCAAATTCAGTAGGTACTTTGAAGGTGATATGTAAATTCGATATCAAAATACTTGGTAATTTAAGATGGTAGGGATAGTTAATAATGCGAGATATAGATTCAAATAGTATGCCAGTCACGTCTCCTTCATTATAAATCCCTTCTGGTTGTGAGAATTGATAAATAATGTGTAAATTGGCTAGTTGTTTGTCACGCAAATCCTCAAAATTGAATAAAGCGGATTCCAGCGCCCCTAATCCTGTTGTAAATATATCGGGCATTTTGTCATTAAATTTGAAAACAATAGCATCATCCAGTATTACCTCATCATTTATATATGGAAATGAAGAACGTGAGAACATTGATGTAGTACTCATTGAAGATGTTCTGCGTTTTGAATAAGAGTACCGCTCATCGAAAGATATTATACTATTTTTTCTTATGCTTTCGTTATTCACACCTATTACGTTATTCCAGCGAAATAGTGATGGAGATATAACCGGTGCGAGGTCACTGCTAAAACCATAATCGTTACTGATATCTGAGCCATAAGAGAATTTTCTATTATTTGTAGAATTAAGACTTTTTGTCGCAGCAGCTTGGGTACTGTAATTTTGGGACAAACTTTTTTGGGCCACAGTTTCAAAGAGTGTTAAATGTGTTATATATGGTATGTCAATTAGAATACAGTCACCATCATTGGTGAAGCCGAGCTCTTTGAGATTCTTGGGGCAGTCGTTGATAGACTCATAAAGTTCATGTTCATCAAGACATATTGTTAATTGCTCTATTGAGTTGTAGTTTGTTAGAAAAACATTTTGTAAAATGAAAGCTTTCCATATGCTATCAAGTTGAAATTTAACATTTTTAGCCACAATTTTCATGTCTTGATAAAGGTTTGTATTGTTATTGAAATCTAGAATTTTTTTATTCAATGTAGTAATATCCAGATTTTTCAAATCATATGGGCAGTTTGTAAGCCATTGCAACTGTTCAAATGAGTTTAAATTAATTTTCAACGAAGTCAATGGCGCTTGACTTTGCTTTAAATCATCCCACGATATAATGGAAGAGTTACAAGATATTTTCTTAAGTTTTGGGAACTTGCAATTCATGAACCTAACATGATGGCAAATGGAGGGATTGGTGTCAATTTCGAGCTTTTTAATGTTTTCAAAAATCAGATTTGAAAATTCTGGGTCTGAAAGTCGTATGGCTGGGGAAATTTTTAGATAGAGACTGACGTTATTTCCATTTATAGTAGGGTATTTAACCCCTGAATTAAAGTTATTGAGATGCAAGACTTTACATGAAGGTAAAATGTACTGGCCTGCAGACTCATTATTCGGGCTCAAAGGGAACCTCATGGAGTCGATCATCTCTAGATTTGTGCAATCGTTAAGGAAAGCATTGATATTTAACATTGAATCATTATAATTAAGCTGCTTAATAGTTGTTAGCTGAGGAGCAATAAGAGAGTGGTGCTGGTGTTTAACGCTTAGGGAAAACAGATTATCAATCTCATAAATGTACGTGGTTTCAAAAAGGGTGTCCACATCGCATAGATCTGCATTGTTTGAAAGGGCACTTGAACCAATAATGTGTAGTTCTGACAGTACCAGTTTATCTCCTCGTATGCCAAACTCCCTGAAATATAGTTTACTCAGGAAATTTGTGGTTGTAGAGTAAATTATACATACATTTGTACCACTTGTACAGTGTCTGGCTATTTCATTTAGCGTTGAGGCCAGAGGGTCACTAAAGCTCCTATCTGATTGTATTACAATAACAATATTTTTAAAATTCTGTAGGAAGCATTCAATCGACCTAATGGTAGCATTTTCGTCTGAGTTCAAATAAAGCATGTTGCGATTCTTGTGCAGCAACACCCTGAAATCCAGAATATCGGGTCGCACACACTCATCCTCCAAAGGCGAGTGTCCACCATCCTGCACAAGCATAACTCCCACGGTCTTCTTCACCAAATCTCTGAAGTATGAGGAAACATACGACCAAGCTATCGAGGTCTTGCAACTATCCAGCCCATGGCTTGCTATAATATCAAGTATTTCTGACGGTAATTTCATAGTGTTGTTTATTTTATATCACTTACGGTGGTATTGTTCTTGGAACCAATACCCAAGATAACATTCAACCTTCTACTTTATATATCTACTGAGTGGTTACTACAACAGCCCCATCTTCACCTCCCCCCACCCCTCCCTCATCGAAGACTCATCATTAGGTTTAGTCATTCTTACCATATTTAAATGTCCTTAACTAGCCATTGCTGCCGAATCATCTAAGGGAACCCTTGAAATATGCAATCAGGATGAACTTCGCTACTTCGCTACTTCGCTACTTCGCTACTTCGCTACTTCGCACATTAGCAGAATCGAAGCTTCGAAATCTCCGAAGTGTATCCCCCAATCTCTGCTGCCGATTCTTAGAAATTCATTTTCACTTGCCGAGTAATGCCAAAAAAACCACACTTACTCCAGAGAGAATTGCGTAGGACTCACAAGGATGTTTAGATGGAGGGGGTGTGCTAATTTAACAGGAAATCGAAGCTTTCTCTTCTTTAGAAGATCATCTCTGTGTTTTTATCCTGCAGAATGTACCGCAGAGCACAATTTCGCTTTTCCGTAATTTCCCTGTTCAGATTGGGGTGTGGAGCAGGACTTGCCTCGGGATATTCATATGCCCCGACTATCAACTTTGAAATTCGAAATCAACAGAAACCCTCGCAGAGGATAATATTAGATCCCTCAGAATATCCTGTAGCAATTTTCTCAAAATTTTGAGTTTTTTTGTCTTTATTTCTCAGTTCTCAGATCTAACCGGTTTCTTTAGCAATGGAAGGGTGTGTACCTGTACGTATATGTCTGTGGGACCGTCGAACAGATCAAGAGTTGCATGCAGGGAAAATAGTATAATACAAAGCAGGGTCCTTCGATTACGCTATCAAGTTTCTCTGCGTTTAATTAACAATTATAATTACACAAGACGTTCCATACATGCCATGCAGGCACAGGCAAATAAATTAAGAAAAAATTGCTTCGAAGAGATCTATTCTAAAAAAAAAAAAATACCAGAATCTTTCGACTTTATTTACTATATACTTTAGAAATACAGGTTGTATCTATCTTCAGTTTCCGCCTCTCAGTGTCAACACCAGATGCAGTTGCATGCCATCTGATAACTTAGCGGTGGATATCGTATCGTCATTATTTCTGTTAATTTGGGCTCATACCTAGCACACGATGGGCTCTAGATATTTGTCGTTTTTTCTCGTTAGTAAGACAGAACAAAAGATGCATGAACCGAGTTCCTTTACTGTTGCTAGATATACATACATTTGTTTCCCGTGGAATATCAGTCTCTGCTGGGATGGCGGAATACCTTCTTTCTCTTCCAATAGCTCTTTTATGTGGTACACTTTGTCCTCTCCACTCACTTCCACTGGAATCTCCTTCCCTGTCAATGTTTTCACCTTAATAATCATGGCTTTCTAGAACTAGTATTTTTGGAGTTGTTTTGTTTCGGTAATGCAATTCCTATAAAAAATAAGACACACTTTAAAGTACCACAACAGGCTTTCAATAAAATCCACCGTATATCAAAAATGCAATGCACCTAGATTCTAGCACATACTGGTGTGCTACTTTTATTATTGACTTTATTGTTCGAAGTAAGGATTGTTTTCCTTTTTTTTTTGGTCAAAGGAAGAGAAATGGATAAAATGACAAAATTCAAGCTCATCGCAAAAAAAGTTAAGATTTAAACTACATAGATCAAGCTATAGTTTAGGACCAGCTTAGAGCTTACTGAGTCCTCGGCTAAGATAATATACTCAAGGCCGAATATGCTTCCGACTCCCTATGTGAAATGCGATTATGAAAAGGTTTACGAACCATCAGAAGATTCTTTCTTACTTCTGGATATTCTGGAAAAGGAAAGACAATACCTTGCTGACAGATTCAGTAAGTCCCTGAATGTTGTATGTGAAATTGGTGTGGGCTCAGGTATTGTAACTACATTTATGATGCAAAATACAATTCCGAGCGCTGGTCACTTGAATTTGTACTATGCTATTGATGTAAATCCATGGGCTTTAGAATCTACTCTAACCACGGCAGATATCAATAACTGTAAGAAATCATATCTGGAGCCTGTACAGGCAGATCTCACGAGCAGCTTTAGAACTAGAGAAATCGACCTTCTTATATTCAATCCACCATATGTACCTGCTGAGGATGTACCTACTATTCCAGAAGAAACCGATGATCAAGATAAATGGTTGGACTTGGCGTTGTTGGGGGGTGAAGATGGAATGGACGTGACTAATAAAGTGCTCGACAACCTAGAAGCAATATTGTCTTTGAGGGGGGTAGCATATATTTTATTTTGTGCCAGAAATAAGCCGGAAGAGATAGCTAAAAGGATGGAACAAATTTGGGATATCAAATTGATAGAACAAAGGAAGGCGGGCTGGGAAATATTAAGTGTTTATCGCTTCCAGAAGAAGAATCTATGATATCAAATTTCTAGTAATACGGCTCCAAAAATGTTTTAAATGAAATACAAATTACATTTAGAACGCTTTGCATGTAATCGAGTGACTGAAATCACTAAACAAGTCGGGTCTATATTAGAGCAAAAATATATATCTGTATTATATTTTAAAAAATAGAGGTTGCGTTTCTAAAATGCTAAGTTATCATGATTTTTTTATCAGATATAATAGGTCACTATTAGTATCATTCAAGAATTCGTTTGTATCAAACTTGACCATCATATAAGTGCTTTCATAATGGACGTAGCTCAGGTTTTGGAAAAAACTGCGTAACTGGTTATGTCTGTCAATTTTGTGAACTCCCAATAATAATGGTTTGAACGAAGATATGTTCTTCGATAAATTTAGATCATCCATAGTAGTTATCTCAAATTCTTTGCAAGATGCAATTGAATCAGCCAAGGCGACATATGAGTTCGTCTTGTAAATACAGTTTATGGTATCAATAATAAAAATCCATTCATTTGTAGCACAGAAACCCTCTATATTCATTGCTAATAGTTGATCAAGCGTTTTACATAACTGAAATGTGGCCTCTGGGTTAGTGAAATTTTGGATTTGGATATTTTCATAAAACTCTTGAAGATTTGTTTGTAAGGCATAGCTGATCAGAGGCCAAGTTGAGGTAAAATGGGATAAGGAAAACTTCATAAAAATTACTCTCAACAATGCCCAGAATTCGGACTTGAAAGTATGTTCCTGTGACGAAAGAGTAGATAGTGCATATGAAATAAGCGGTTCAAAATGCATCAAGTAGTAGTCTTTTGGACTAATCATGAGAAGATAAGCTATTCTTAAAACATTTTTCTTTTTTGTATTGTCTTCTGAATCACCCCAAGAGTTAAAAGAAATTGCGGTTGGAGCCAAGGCAGATTTTTTTGTAGTTACTAACATTGTCAAATCAGAAAGAAGTTTGTACTTATGTTCCTCATAATCTGACCATTTAAATATGATATCTTGCCATTTTATGTTTTGAAGTATTTCAATAAGTACTGTGTCATCATTGAATGCATCTCCGATAACTTGTCTCCATAGCTTTACTCGACCACTAACTTTTACCAATTCAGTAAGAAGAGACATAAATTCTGGCATGCTAAAAACAGCATCCTCCGTTTTCAAATGTGGTACAACAATGTTTGATATGATAGACGTAATAACAGCATGAACCTTATCACCAGATTCATTTTCATTGAGAAGTAAGGTTATATTTCTAGTAACCTTTGTTAGAGTTTCCAAAATATGGTTGTAGTTTTCTTTACTCTTTGCCAGCCCTTCTACTGCAGCAGGGATATACTTGAAGCACAAATCAGAAAGATCTTTTCTTGGTCTTTTTTGTTCACCAAACTTGGACCTTGAAAGTTTATCCGCAATAACAACGCATAAATCCATCACCTGTAAGCAAACATTTTTGTATAGATATTGATTGTTAGAAACCTCTTTTAAAAATAAAATATAGTCACCATAAAAATCCTCCATTGCCGTATTCTCCAATGTCTTGACATAGTCTAGTAGGTTTTGCATAATGGCATCTGCATGTAATTTATTTAGAAGGGATGGATCAGATTTCATTCCTTTAAATGTTGTTGTTTTGGAAGAAGTATTGGAGGAAAACCTTACCGTGGAATTTTTGTTGCAACGTAGGACTATACTTGAAAAGTAAGAAGGAATAGTTAAGGCAGGACGATTACCATCCAAGGCTTGGATTAGAGGAACTGTTGTTTCATTTTTATTGGTGCTTATTAAAGTTTCTAGTGTTTCAAGTGGTTCCAAAATGTACAATTTCTCCAATAATTTTTTGGCACCAAATTTCAATTTATAGTTTGCGTGTGTTCCCGAATTCGATGGATTTGATTTTAATGATATTCTAGATTGGATGTGAGCCCAAGACCAAATTCTGTAGGCACTATTAGTAACTTGTTTGAAAGACTGGATGATCACATCTCTCTCACCTTGAATCTTTATATCTACGGCGGTGTTTTCGGAAGAGAAAACGTTTGATACAACTGACTGTAAAAAATCCGATTTTGCAGTATTACCAAAGTAATTGTCTTTTTCACCTGCTGTTAAAAAACCGTGAGATACCTCTAATAACTCCTCTAATCCTCCTAGCAAAAGCAATATTGGTTCAAGGTAACCCCCTGACTCCTTCTCCTTTTCAAATAATCTTCCTATACATTGGACCATTGAAGCAGTAAGTGGAAGGATCGTTCTAAAAATTGAGTTCTCAAAGTATGCGATACTCTCGGATAGTAACTTAACATAAGCTGTAACAATGAATGGCCCTTCCATGGTGGAAACACTGGTTACTAAATAATCAATATACTTCAAATGAGTACTATTGTCGTCGAAAATATCCAGTTTAATTCCATTTTGATGAGATATCATCAATACCTTAGAAACGATATCAATTAGAGCAACGGCAATCAATTCAGATTCAATTTCCCCTTGCGAAATATAGAATGATGATTTTTCTAAAAGAAATATTACAATTTCTTTGAAGTTCGCCTCCGAACCGTCCAGCAGCAAATCGAGTAAAACTAATGAACTCCTAATACTTCTAGGATGGGTGTTATTTTGCTTCTTTAAAAAGTTTATTATGATGGCCACACAGCAGCTCTTATATGTAGAAACATCCTCATTTCCTAGTGTTTTTATCATAACAGTAGTGTTGATTTCAGAAGCAAAAGTTTTTAAAATTGAATGGTTATTAGTACTGAGTACATTCTTAATAATCTGGATTCGGTAAGTAAACATGTCCAAATCATCAGTCTCTTTAATAGTGTCTCTTTTGAAAAATTCAAATTCAGAAAGCTGATTCATGATGATTCTAAATAAATTATTGATGGTTCCAGCCGTATTCAGTGAATAAATCCATTTGGAAACAGACAGATAGTATGGATTTTGTGAGTTATTTAGCTCATCAAAAATAATTTCCAAGGGTCTAATGTAGAGGGTGGACGTTTGTGGCAAACTAATCCATAGTAAATTTAAAACGTCAATTCTAACATTCAAAGATTCCTCTTTTGCAAACGCATTTGCGACCGCCGATTCCACATAGTCTGTTGGGATAGACCTTTCAATTGATTCAAGGCACCTTATAGCAGGGTCTTGACTTTTGGGTACCTTCAAGAATGGCCATAATGACTGTACTAACAAATTTAAAAGTTTGATGGATTCAATAAAATCCATACGCTTGCACAGATAATTTCCGAATAAATCTACAAGTCCAGAGATATATTCCATATCAGTTTCAGTAATTTTCTTTAAGCTTCCAAACACTGTGTTACTCAATTCATCATCAATAGTATCAATTTTTTTGGCCTGTTGATTGGACTCTGGGATCTTCTCATAAGTGTATATGAAAAGTTTTGTAGCATCATTGAGATGTAATTGGTTGTGTAATTGAGACAGCACAATATTTGTGGTTTTGTTTAGTATTAACGCTGTCATAACTTCCATGCTATACGGTCTTTCAATGCTATTTGCATCAGAAATCATAAACGAAGATGGATCAGATACTTTTCCATAGTAGCATTTTATAGCCTCAATTACTGATCCGTCCGAAATGTGCGAGATGTCCATAACAGTTGAATTTGATATGGTTGTAAAAGCTCTTTCTGGAATGACAGTCAATATGTTATAACACAAATTATAATACTGTGATTGTTTGGCGCCATCAAGTTCAGCAAATATCTCATACTCGGTTAATAAGCTTAACAGTACCAACGGTAAATGATTAACAATAATTTCCTCATCAGTCGAAATGTTAAAATTATTGATAACAAACTGTATTAAGAAGATATCATTGGTAATAAAAAAGTGGTTGATAACATTTCCCCATATTATATTTGTTTCTACTGCATCAAAAAAAACACCAGCTGCCTTCATTACTAATTCATTTTCTTTCATTTTATAGCTCGCTAATAATAGATTAGTGAATATGGTTGGAATTATCATCGACCCTATCTCCCATCTGTCCATTATTGATATGCATAGCTTGAAAGCAGTAACAACATCAGTCTCATTATAAAGCAGGTCCTCTATACCTTGCTTCAAACACAAAAGGCCATTAGTCCTAAAGTATTCATTCGACTTATCCTGAGAATTATCTCCTTTATCTGAAGCTCCACTATTAACACTTGTGGTACTCCCATTGGAACTTCTGGTTGTTGAAGAGGAGAATCCGAGACACCAATTCCAAACACGTCTATTAAGAGACATATCCTTATTTAATGTTGTCTTGCAACAGGACATAATTAAAAGTTTTTTGTCTTCGGGACTGATTAATACTTGAATAACTGGCGAGTCTATTCTTACTCGTTGCAAAAGTAGATCAAGTATCCCTCTTTTGATAAGAATATCGTTTTCTGGTTCTAAGCAACTGACAAGGCACCTTATTAGAAGGCCAGGTTCAGGGGTGACTAAATTCTTTGCTGATGGGAGTAAAGTAGCTAAAGCATCTTCCTTTACCTTCTTTCTATCTTGCATGCTATTTGTGGAGCCTCCTGTACTATTGACCTTGATTTTATTACGTTCGGCGATTTTATGTGGTATAGCATTTAGTGATGGAAATTTTCTGGTCAGCCAAACCAAGCCACCTGCTCTTCTATCACTGTATGTTGAGATAACTAAAAAGCATGTTTGCCAAAATAGTGAATCATCACCAAGGTTTTCCTGTAGTGTTTCAATTAATTTTATTGTTTGATCCAGATACTCGCTACTTTCATCCTCTAAGCCGGGAAACAAACTGGACAATAATGGCCTTATAATAACTTTCAAAATTTCTGACGGCAGAGTTAAGATATAATTATCATATAGTTCAATTACTCTAGATCGAACTGACATTGACGCATATGTCATTAAAGGTAAGATACCTGGTATCCATATATTGCACTCATGGGCCAAAGCTTCAATTCCAATGTTTTCAAAGATGTAGGTGTATACTTCTAAAGTCTTCAGATGCACACCTGCAGGTAAAGAAGGTGACAATGATGAGGATAATCGTCTACTTACATCGTATGGGTAAGGGACAAAGTACTTGACATTCTGAAATTTAGGAGACCAGCTTTGTAATGCTTTCAAAAGGGTACCCAAACTGGCAATGTAATCCGCCCACTCGTTCACCAAATCGAATTTCTTAATTGCCTTTTCAACATTTGAGCAAAACTTCTTCTGTCTGCTATCCAACTGTTTGCTATTAGAATCTAGCGTCAAAGGTTTGAGTGGCAGAGACATTTTCTACCAAAAGTTAGTTTCTCAACCAAATGCACTTGTCCTTGATTGTGATACCCTGGTACTCAAAGAAATAGGGTTTGCTTCTCTCAGTCAATCAATTGAGTTGTAAAATACCTCCAAATCACCTTGAGTAGGATTATCTAGATTTAAGCTACTATTGAGAAACGTAAATAACTTAGATTTATTGCGATGAGCTACATACAATTACCATAATAAGTGGTTCTGTACTTCTACGATTATGAGCCCACAGCAGTTAAGGCACCGAGTTAGAAGGGTTTGTTTTATAATTATGTACGTAGCAAGTCATAGGATCTACATCACAAACAATATAACTGAATAATAGCGTTAGACATTGGCATTTCCAATATTATTAGGTGTCCAACTATTATGATGAACATTGTTTAAGGATCTCATAAAAGAATAATTGCTCTATATTGTTACGAATATTAAATACATTAATAAAATAATTGCTACCCGCAAAATCGAAAAAACCTTCCATATTATACTATTAACAGTCAAAAGAGATGTGCGCTTGATAAATGCTATTGTAGGCCGTTCCATATGAATACGTTAGAATCCCACCCAGCAGTGGCAACATATCCTGGTATACCCCATAAACTCCAATCGGCACCAAATACAAATTCGGTGTGGTGTTTGAAGTTTGAAAGAAGTCCATTGGATAGTAAAGAGCCGTTTGTCTTGCCAGTTGGTACATTATTCTGTACAGATACATCCTTCCAAATCTTACAAGACATGTCATAGGATGTGGATAAGAGTATATCTGAGTGGTGAGGTGACCAGCAAACTTTCTTAACCGCCAAATCGTGTGCATTAACAATTTCGTTAACCAAAGTGCCTGTCTGAAACCCTTGTTGATTTGACGAGTTAGGTAGCATTCTTATATCCCATATGCCAATACTGTTATCAACCCCAGAAGTTGCAATTATATTTGGTCTGTATTTATTGAAGTCGCATGAGAGGGCACCTTTTCCCCTATGAGCAATAAAGTTCTTTTGATTGTTTCCAGGGTTTTGTCGAAGATCAAATAGTGTTACATATGAGTTTCCCGCACAACATAAAATAAGGTTATCATCATGAGGCGAAAATGTCGCCTGGTAGATACAATTTCTATTTTGAGCTACTTGATTTGGTGAAAGTTTATCCCTCTGCGAAACTTCCGGTAAATTATCTAAAGCTCTTGAGACATCGATAGGGTGTGGGGAGAACGTTATTAAACTTGCCTTCCTGTTTGGCGACCAGATCTTTACTTGGCCATCCCACGAACTGCTGACAAAATTAGACTTACTCACTAAATTCCAGTTGCAACTATAAACCTCTTTGCTATGTTCATGGAATATAGCAATGGGAAATTTCTGTAAAGTAGTGTCAAATAGTCTTAAAGAGCCGTCACCTTGTGCCACAACTACCTGATTGGGTTTCAATTCATTCCATGCAGAGTCAAATAGGCAGTCTTTTGTAAGAAACGAATTCTTCTCCTTCACTACACCATTATTATCAATTTCGAGTATGAATAACTTACCATTCCCAACCAATCCAAAATTTGACCCAGTGTTCACAGCTAGTATATTATCGTAGTATGGTGAATATTGTACACCGTATCCACTGAATCCCGTTGTTTGATAGCGGAGCATTCTCACAGGATATATGGCTATTTGTCTTCTTTGCGTGATTTCTTTAACGTTGCTTCGGAATATAATAAAGAAAAAAGCTATAACTTTCTTATCAGATAGTTCTTATTTCTGTTTTGCCTTTATAATGTTTAATAGGTTAACTAATGTGTCGATGCTGCTTGGATTGACGCATATCTGATCAGCTCTAATATTTCCCTAACTTTTTCAAATGGCTGCGGACTTTTCATAATTAACACCGATCTTATCTTTCTGTGCCGAGAAACTCATAGCGATGCCCTGAATAGAACAATTAAACATCAAGCTGGGAGAATCAATTCCTCTCAAGGGCTTGAACGACTCTTGGATATAACATGTCTTTATCTATAAATGCTATATAATCTTTATGTACATTAGACTTGAAAAAATAAAATTATGCGATGTTTTCATGCCTCATTAAAAAAGTATGGTTGTAAAATGCCAGAATAATTCTTATTTTGAGAAGACGTCATTAACTGCCTTGTTGAAAATGGTTAATCCTTCCTCTACTACTTCGTCTTCAATAGTCAATGATGGAACAAATCTAACTGTAGTTTTACCGGCAGTGATAACCAACAGACCAAGTTCTCTGGCTTTTTGGACAATAGCACCTGGAGCGTCCTTGAACTCAACACCCCATATCAAGCCTGAACCTCTAACATCGGATATCTTGTCTGGGTGTTGTTCCTTGATCTTCAATAGACCCTTCTTCAATAATTCACCCTTCTTTGTTACAGAGTCCAAGAACGCTTGGTCTCCGATAACATCCAATACATAATTGCTAACAGCACATCCCAAAGGATTACCACCATAAGTTGTACCATGGTCACCAACTTGCAGGGCATTGTTGACCTTTTCATTCACAACAGTGGCAGCAATAGGGAAACCATTACCTAACGCTTTAGCTGAAGTGAAAATATCTGGATGAGCAGCTTTTGGTAGAGCTGCATGGGCCCATAAGTTACCAGTACGGCCTAGGCCACATTGGATTTCATCATAGATAACAATTATATCATTCTTTTGGCATATTTCTTTCAAAGCTACCAGTTTCTCAATTGGAATTGGAAATATACCTCCTTCACCTTGAATAGGTTCAATGATAAGACCAGCGATTTCGTCTTTCTTGGTATTGATAAAGTCCTTTATCTTTGATAGTTCATCATTTATGTTCAGGAATGACACATGAGGTACAAGATCACCAAATGGTGTTCTATATTTCTTATTCCATGTTACTGAAAGTGCACCCATTGTGCGGCCATGGAATGAGTTTTCGAAAGCAATTATACCTTGTTTTTTGGGATTTTTAGTAATACCATGTTTCTTTGCAAACTTTAGAGCCGCTTCATTGGCTTCTGTACCGGAATTGCATAAGAAAACTTTAGATGCATCGTGTTGGCCTCCAAATTTCTTGGTCTTTTCTATCAGTTTCTCACTTAAATCAAGACATTCTTTTGTGAAATATAAATTTGATGAATGTACAAGCTTAGTAGCTTGGGTTTGCAAAATTTCAGCAACTTTAGGGTTTGCATGACCCAATGCCGTCACAGCAATACCGGCAGTAAAATCAATGTATTCCTTATTGTTGAAATCATCAAATAACTTGGCGTTAAGGCCTCTTGTGATGCATAAATCAGAAGGTCTTGCATAAGTAGTTACTTGATAAGTCTTCTCTTCAAGAATCTTCTTTAGAGCCTGTTGGTTTGTTTTGAGAGAGGTGGAGAAATATCTCTTGTACATCGTTTCCTTGGTATATGATATTAATTGGATGTAATAATTGTTGTCCTATCCGATATGATAGAAAGTAAGGGAGAGGGGAAATAGAGACGGCTAGCAATATCTTAGGTTTGATTGCGATGCCTGTTTAAATAATCTTCATGTCATCTCTTATCTCGCTAATAACTTCCAATTAGACACACTTTTTACATTCCTTTATCACAGATTAGTTTCCGTAAACTGTCATATTTTCCTCATTTGTTTGCAAACACCCTCGCTCGTAATTACCTTTTAAGCTGTCAGAGTCATACAATTAGCTGTATATGGAAGGCATTGGCGAGGGTGTATCAACCATCTCTGTTATTTTTATTAATGTTTATGGCAATTATTAGCGAAAAATAAGACCATAGTGATGCCGATGAAGAGCTAGTTCAATAGATGCACTTGATTTGAGAAATGATTGCATTGACAGATATTCATTACCTATTGAAATGACGATGAATGAATATGAGATGGAAATATAGGCTGCAAATTCACGTTATAATTCTAATGACTATTTTTCTATACTGTATATGCTATTATTTACAGAGCCAAACCCGTAACAGGTTGCACCACCCCCAAAAATTATTATTTTACCATTTAACTTCTGGAGCTCAAACCCAACTAGCATTAATTCATCACCTTGCCATATGTGATCGGGTATTCTAACAGACTTTATTTCGTCTGACCTTGAATTGTATGTAATTATGCTGTTGCTAGCGTCAAATAAGCGGTCAGGTGAAGTACCCCCAACCACCAAATATTCATCATCGGTTAAATGAATTATCTTACTACCGTATCTTTTAAACAAATCATTTGTAACTTCTTTTTTGACTGTTAATGTCTCAGATTTGTCATCATAGGACATGATGATCAACTTATCTGAAACTTCAGTTCCATTCGAAGATCCACCTAATATTATCACATCGTTTGATGCTTCATTATAGCACATGGCTGCGCCAATACTTGATTTAATAGAATCAGGACAGTTGATACTTCTGACCACAATTTGCGTTTCGCTTTTCACTGTAATGGTTAAGAATGGTTCTTTTAAACAAAAGTTACCGCCAAAAAGAAGTAGCTTATCATTGCTTAAAGAGCTCGTTGCATGTCGATATATTGGATAATCTAATGTTGCTACTTTTTCCCAACTAGCTGTTTGCTTCTCAAATATGAAAACGTCATTAAAGGGCTGATGTGGAGCTTTTCTGCCTCCGATTAATATGTCTAACTTGCCGTCCATCAGAGAATCGTAACTATGGCATACCCTAGCATCGGGTAATTTCATATTTGAAAGAGTCTCTATGGTACATTCTTCGAGGTTTATGACATCTGCTTCGTCAGATCTATACGGAGATGCACCTCCAGTGTATATTATACTATCTTTAGATATCACAGATGAACCAAACCTTTTAGAAAAACCTATTTTGTCAATACTATCTATCCTTAGTCCGCTGATAGGTAAACTGGGTAGTACTTCAGGTTCTCTAAATTTAATGCTCTCATTGAATTTAAATTGTTCATTGTTTGTAGCGTGGCAAATCATGTAATGGTGGCAGAATAAATGGAACTCTTCCAACTCATCAAATGGCTCTATGTTTTCGATTTTAGAATGTACATTAGATGATAGTGAATTCCACAATTGGAACATATCTCCTGCATTTACATTCGTAAAGTTATATCTTCTAAATCTTTCGATTTGAGATTCGATGGTTTGATATTTCGTTACCGTTTGAAGAGGTGATTCGTTCTTTGAGAAGTGCTTCAACATTCTCCCAGAGAAAGGTTCATACTCACCAACCGGAATAATTTGCTCAAGCATAATAAAGTGGCTATTTGGGAATTTTGAACAGCTTGCAATAATATCGTCTGCTTTCTCGTATTTCATATAAGCTAACGAGACTTCTGCAATAAATATCTTGATGGTGTTTGGATGTCCAAGATTTTCGCTCTTCAATAGCGCTTCAAAAGCAGGCATATCATATAAATCACACGGTATTGTTTTGTATCGCTCAGAGATGATCATATTAGTTTCAGTTGGATCGATACCACCAATAATGGACAGTAATTCTGGTGTTTCTTTGATAACACCAGATTTTATATTAAGCAGATCTGGATAGTCAATGTCAATGAAATTCAGTCTGTTTGAGTAACGAGAGTATTGTGGGTTTTGTGGATCCAGCATCTCAAATGGAAGTGGATCGTACCCACAACCCAGATTGACGATTGTGATGTTTTCCTGACAAGAATCGAGAATAGATTCTATATGTGATCTGACTGCATGAAGTCTTAACCAGTAGCCTCTATTGATACAAGGCGACCTCTTGATCTTTTTGGGCACAAAGTACCTGAAGTATGGCTTACCTGGTTGTAGTTTCTCAGCATTACTTCCCACGCCTAGTTTGGGTAGATAAGTTAATTCCACAGACCTCTTCGACGCGATCGATGAGTTATTGGTGCCCTGAACTGCTAAGTCTGCGAATTTCTTCTTCTGGAACTGCTTCTTAATCGGTTTCTCTCTCTTGATTTGAGTGGACATCCCTGTTTTACTTGTGTAAACTTGAAGCAGCTATTCACTCGTTATATAACCTCATATATCGCTATTTTGAATGACTGTTGTCCGTTACGCCTATATCATTGCGATGGGCATCGCAATTTTCAAATGCAATTTTTCACCCATCTAGTCTCACTAGGAATTAGTATGTTTAATGTGAATAATTCATTATATATGAAATAGATGCTATTAATGAAGGTACTACATGAAAGAATTAAATGCTTGTCCTCTAGAAAATATATACTACCTATTGGTAGGGGTGGGGGGTAGAATAACTTAGTGTACACGGTTGTTGTTGTTTTTAATGCATATTGCTTAAGTGAAAAGCGAAAGGAAGCTAGTCTTCTTCCTTTGGCAAAGAATCGAACTCTTGTTTTATTATATCCTTGTACTGCGATACCGGTTGGTCCTGGCACTTCATTATAGATCTGAAGCACGCCATTGTGTATTTGACTTCGTCACATTTAATCCATACTTTACCGTTCACACCGATGGCGACTTCAAATTGTGTTCTCTTCGAGAGCAGCAAGAGTAAAGGGAAGTCGTCGTTGAACAGCAAACGGCGTGCGAAGGCCAGCGTTACATCTATCACCATGCCGCCTTCCAGCAGCCCGAACCCCGCGCTTTCACCCGTCGTGGAGTCCAGGCACTCTATCTCGGCCTCAAGTTCCTTCTCTGCAGACGACACCCTAGCGTAGACAAGATCACCGACTTTCAAAGTGGGCCTATTCTTCTTGGACGCATTGGGGAACGCCATGTATGACAACGACACCGAGTTAGAGAAACTCGACAACGACACCCGGTAGCTGTCTGAGAACGTAGACGTTATCACACCTATCACTAGGTCACCCACAGAGGGAATATACCTCTTCGAGTTGTACTCAACATACACAGTCTGCCTCTTGGCACTCTCCTTCACCACCGGCACACCTGCATTCACAGGAATAACCGTCTGCGTCTGCGGATCACAGTACACACCAGGGCCCAGGACCACGGGCTTTCCCTGGTCCAGCGCCAACTCATCGCCGGGCATTACCACCATGTTGCTTAGTTATTATTAGTTCTGTCTTGGGGTCCTCGTTGCCCTCCTCTTGCACCAAGTATCACCTTCATGTATGCGATGCGATGCCCATAAATATTTCAAAACTGCCTGTTAGCCAGGAAAAACCTGCGACGTTCCCGATGACCTGGGAATTTGGCAAAAATGCTCTTTGGAGCTCCAAACAGTCTGAAGTCTCAGATGTTGCTGCTATATTAGTGAGTATTTGATCCTGGTGCTTGGTTCCATGAGCAGTGAATTGTTGAGCCAGAGGGGTTAATACAGCGATAGGGAGTTATGGTGTATGAGTCGAAGCCGTTTGATCCGATCACGGTGAAGCCCAATGACAAGAAGCGTGTGGCCTACTTCTATGATGCGGATGTTGGAAACTATGCCTATGGTGCGGGACACCCTATGAAGCCGCATAGGATAAGGATGACGCACTCGCTGATTATGAACTATGGGCTGTACAAGAAGATGGAGATATACCGGGCCAAGCCGGCCACGAAGCAGGAGATGTGTCAGTTCCACACGGACGAGTACATCGACTTCTTGTCCCGTGTTACACCGGACAACTTGGAGATGTTCAAGAAAGAGAGTGTCAAGTTCAATGTCGGTGACGATTGTCCCGTGTTTGACGGTCTGTATGAGTATTGTAGCATATCGGGTGGTGGGTCTATGGAAGGCGCTGCCCGGTTGAACAGAGGCAAGTGTGACGTTGCCATCAACTATGCGGGTGGTCTGCACCACGCCAAGAAGTCGGAGGCGTCTGGTTTCTGTTATTTAAATGACATCGTGCTTGGAATAATCGAGTTGCTGAGGTACCACCCTAGAGTGCTCTACATCGACATCGATGTGCACCACGGTGACGGTGTGGAAGAGGCCTTTTACACAACAGACAGAGTCATGACTTGTTCGTTCCACAAATACGGTGAGTTCTTCCCCGGTACTGGTGAACTGAGGGACATCGGTGTAGGAAAGGGTAAATACTACGCGGTGAATGTGCCACTGAGGGACGGTATCGATGACGCTACCTACAGATCAGTGTTTGAACCCGTGATTGGCAAGATCATGGAGTGGTATCAGCCATCTGCCGTGGTGTTGCAATGTGGTGGTGATTCGCTTTCCGGAGATCGTCTGGGTTGTTTCAATTTATCTATGGAGGGACACGCCAACTGTGTGAACTACGTGAAATCATTTGGTATCCCCATGATGGTCGTTGGTGGCGGTGGTTACACAATGAGAAACGTTGCTAGGACGTGGTGTTTCGAAACAGGGCTACTGAATAACGTGGTGCTAGACCAAGAACTACCGTACAATGAGTACTACGAGTACTACGGCCCCGATTACAAGCTGGACGTCAGACCATCCAACATGTACAACGTAAATACACCAGAGTACCTGGACAAGATACTGCTGGGCATATTCCAGAACCTGGAGAACACCAAGTACGCGCCTAGTGTGCAACTGAACAATGTGCCCAACGACCCAGAGGACAAAGGTGACGAAGAAGAGGACACGAACGAGGCGAAGGACACCAAAGGTGGCTCCCAATACGCCAGAGACAACATGGTGCAGAACGACACAGAGTTTTACTAGTAGAATAGTCAGGATATGTATTATTAAATAACCCCACCCTCTGCCCATTTTTTTTTTCTCGATGTATAAACTATCACAAAGACCGCTATTGAATTTGTATGTAAAACGAGCAGAATATGAACTCTAGAATGAAGCACTGGAGCTGTAAGTCACTGTTGGATAGTAAGAAGATGATACAATGCCAGAAACTATCAAAATATAGAGAGACAGCCTCGGTATACCCATACCAGTCCACGAAATAGAAGCACATGGAAGGTCCTTCTCTCTTCCCCCATAATAATTACGTAAGAAGGGTGTCTCCTGGGGGCTTCCTGTTCGGAAGGGAAGATTGCTCCTATTAGTACTGCATTGCGTAATGGATTCGAGGGCAAAGCTTGGTTCTTTTGGGAGAGTATATAACATCAGTGGGTTGTCATTGGATTCAGTTACATGTTTCCCATTGAGAAGCCCAAAAAAAAGAACGAATAACAGGAAACACACACAAACATACATAATTATACAATGGCAGTTAAGGGATTGGGTCAATTGGATCAGAACTACGACGGTTCTAAGCTTAGAGTTGGTATTATCCATGCTCGTTGGAACCGTGTTATCATTGATGCTTTGGTCAAGGGTGCCATTGACAGAATGCTGTCGCTAGGTGTCAAGGAGGAGAACATTATAGTGGAAACTGTTCCGGGCTCTTTTGAGTTGCCATACGGTTCCAAGAGATTTGCTGAAAAGCAGGCTAAGAAGGGTGAGCCATTGGATGTTGTTATTCCAATTGGTGTCTTGATCAAGGGTAGCACCATGCACTTTGAGTACATCTCTGACTCTACTACACAAGCTATCATGAACCTGCAGGACAAGATAAATATTCCAGTGATCTTTGGTCTTTTGACTTGTCTGACAGAGGAGCAAGCCCTAGCCAGAGCCGGTATCGATGAGGGTAAGACCATGCACAACCACGGTGAAGACTGGGGTGCTGCTGCTGTCGAGATGGCCACCAAGTTCGGTGCCAATGCTTGAATTGTTACCCAACTAACAATGATTAAATAATAACACGATAGTTTTAAGTTAATCAATCATATCAAATGAATCCATAAAGAATAAAGCCTCACCTTTTATATTAATTCCCCAGGTAAGGATAAGAGGATTATGTGCTCTAGTGTAATTATAGAAAACAATTATAGAAAGTTGCAACTCTTTCCGCTGGGATGTATGTATATATAGTAGTATAATATAATGAAAAATATGATGAGTTTTAATGGTAGTATATCTTGGAATAATGCAAAATGGTATATATACAATATGCTATCTATAAAAGAAAAACATTGTGATCGCCTCCTTTCCTCTTGCGAAGTTTCCTTAGTGCGTCTCTCTTCTTCTGTTTCATCTCCTTCATCCATAGACCACGGTTGGCCCAGAAATCGTCACTCCACGTCTGGAGTAAATCCGCCTGTTGACCAGCCTGTATCTTGCTCAATTGAGTTTGACCTTGCAAGAAAGGCGACTCGAAATGAGGGAAGAACAGGTTACGACGTTGTTTAGTATGGGTTTCGGCTACTGGAACTTCTTCTTGTACTTGGACATCCTCTACTGCTAATTCAGGGTTCTTGCTCTGGTCAATATCTTGGTCACCATCGTTAATCAGTTTGAATGTGGCACCAGCAGCCTCTGTTCCCGATGCCTCACCGGTGACCTCAGGGTTGAACAGCGTCCTTAGAGTGTCAGTGTTACTTATAGTTCCTTCAATCACTTTCCGTGTGTCTTGATCATTGTCATTGTTAGAAGTACTGGCGCCAAAAGTAGGGATAAATTCTTCACTGTCATCCCCGTCTGCCTGGGCTGCTTCTTCTGCTACTGTTTCTTCTTCCTGATAGTAGTCTGCATTTTCTGGTGCGGTTTCACTCTTATAATTCCTATTATCTTTAGCAGAAGAACGATTCTGCTCTGCATCAAGCAACTTTCCAGCGTCTTCGTCGTCTAACGCCATGGGTTTGGCAAAATCGAATGAGTCCATCATCTGGGCTAATATATTGTTCGTACGTTCCTTCTCTTGCTCTATATCAGACTCGTCAGCGTCCACTAGATCATCTACTGTCGAGGTAGCTAGCGTAGATCCAGATGAGTCAAGTGCTTCACCAGCCAAGCCAGCAGCAGTTGCGGGCCGCCTTCTGTTCCGCAGCTCGAGGTATGGTCTCCATTCTTCATCCATGTTGGCCCACCTTAGAGCCCCGCGACTACGGCTATAGTCCAGTCTTTCGACAACGTGGTCAGAGCCGTCCTTCCAGAACCTGTGGTTAGAGAATTTGTGTACCAGGTCTCTTGTGTCTTTGTCCCGCTCGTAGCCCCACAGCTTAGTCTTGTAGCACTTATACACTTTCAAAGCCCCGCCTACGTTCAGCCTGAAGGTGATGTTTCGCAGTCCCTGTCTGCTCCTGGGGGACTCTCTCATCCGCCCCGGCACGACTTCTTTCAAGTCTCTCCAACTCGCGTTGATGTGCTCCATCTTCTTGTAGTGCTCCCAGTCGTTCTTACGCTGGCGTTTCTCCAGGACCCGTGACTGCTTCTGCTCCTCACGTTGCTGGGACTCCCGCTCCTGCGACCACGCAGGCCTGGCATAGTCCACAATCAGCTGGTTCCCTTTGAACTTAACCTTGTGGAACCGGCTCTTCAACCGCTGCAGCGCCTCTGCATCCTCGAACCGCATGGTCACAAACGCAAACCCATTGTGCCTCTCAAACACATCCTGGCCGGAACCAACATACTCACCAAACGCTTTGAACCGTTGCTCCAAGTCCGCAAGACACTCCTCGACACCGTGCTTCAAATTCCCAATAAACAGCCTCTTCTCTACCATCGCACAGTAACAGTTTGGTATCACCTTGTATCAACTTGTAGCAACTTATATCAGATATATATCAGATATATATCACATCATATCAACTTGTACCAGTAACTGCTCATCGGTATACGGTTAGAAAAATGCTTTCCCGTAGAACACCCCGCACAACGAGGGGGAGGAGTAGAAACCCAAAGCTCATCGCAAAATTTCAAAAATTTTTTTTTCAGAAAAAGCAGATTTAGTAGTTGTATACGTACTAGTCACATGCATTGTAGTCTACTTGTACGTACTTGGTCACATGATGGTACCATTTCATACGTTACATCACATGTTTCATTCCTATGTACGTACGTCCGGGTAACATTTTTACAAATTTTTCTTCTCGGAAAACTGAATTCACAGTCGTTACGTTCTGCGGTTTTCAAGGTGTTTTGGCCATCCCCCACTGGAGGGCGGGCCCAGGGCGTAGCACCAACATACATAGCGGGAGCAAAGTGCAAGAGTAAGCGCCCTCGCAATTTCTATTACTATAACTGTTGGGAATTGGGTGAAAAGGGGCTATATATTGATAAACCCAATTGAGTTCTTAGCTTTTTTGCTGGAATACTGAGTGTTTTTTTTTTGGGATTTGTACCGGATTAGAAAGGCCTTGGTGTTTGATTTCACTTTCACTTTCACTTTTAGAGATCTGATATTTGAGATAGAGTAGAGAAATGAGCTCGGTAGCGAACGAGATGTATCCCAAGATGGAGTGGAGCAGCTCGCTGGATATCCCGCTGAAGGCCTCGGAGGAGCTGGTCAGCATCGACCTGGAGACAGACCTGCCGGATGACGCCGCGGACTTGAAGACGCTGCTGGTGGAGGAGAGCTCCGACAAGGAGCACTGGCTCACGATCGCCATCGCGTATTGCAACCAGGGCAGGACTAGCCAGGGGATCAGGCTGATCGAGCTGGCGCTGGACGTGTTCGAGGGCGCAGGCAAGGCCTCGCTGCACACTTTCCTGACGTGGGCGCACTTGAAGCTCGCAAAGGAGTCCACCACTAGCGCAGAGACCAGGGAGCACGAATTGACGCAGGCAGAAGTGCACTTGCGCGACGCCATCGGTTACGACCCCACCTGGGTCGGGAACATGCTCGCAACCGTCGACCTGTACTACGAGCGTGGGAACTACGACAAGGCTTTGGAGACTTGCGACCTGTTTGTGAAGTCAATCTACGCAGAAGATAAACGTACCGGACGGATAAGTAAACCCAACGCAATGTTCATCCTGCTGAGAGCAAAGCTGATGTACCAGAAGAAGAACTACGTGGCAAGTCTGAAGCTTTTCCAAGAACTGCTGGTTATCAACCCGGTATTGAAACCAGACCCTAGAATTGGTATTGGTATGTGTTTTTGGCAACTGAAGGATTATAAGCTAGCCATCCAAGCATGGGAAAGGGCACTGCAACTTGACCCAAACAATAAACAGGCATCGATACTGGTTCTGTTGGGTAAATTCCATAACTCATTAACAGAGGCTGAAAATGATGAAGATTTCAAGGAGAAATACGCGGCCGCATTGGCAGACCTTAACACTGTATATACAAACTCAAAGGAAAGTCCAGTGCTGTTAGTGCTGCTTCAAACATTCTTCTTCTTTAAAGGTGACTACGAGAAGGTTATCACTATACATGACCAGAAGATTTCCAAACTATCATTTCTAGCTCCTGAATCAGTGTACTCCGAATCATTGTTCTGGTGTGGCAGAGCAAGCTACGCCATGGGTGACTATAGGAAAGCGTTTACCATGTTCCAGGAGAGTTTAAAGCGTGACGAAAATAACCTGCTTGCTAGACTTGGCCTGGGTCAAACTCAAATTAAGAACAGCCTGGTGGAAGAGAGTATACTAACCTTTGAGAGTTTATACAAGGCGAACGAGAATGTGCAGGAACTGAACTACATTCTTGGTATGCTGTACACTGCAAAATGTATTGCTGACCCGGCTAAAAATAACGACAGCACAGGAAATAAGCAAAAGAACCTTACTGGTGCAGAACTGGTTAAGATGATTGGTAAAGCTCTTCATTTCTTAGACAGATATATTAAATTAACTGCCGCTAAGAAAAATCAGATGACTGTGCCGCGCGTACACCTTGTAATGTCACAACTTTATGAACTGCAAAGTCAATATCACTTGGCCTTGGAAAGCTTAGAGAAGGCTATCGAGAATATAAAGTTCTTCGATGGAGAAAATGGTGTACCTCTAGAAGTACTAAACAATCTATCCTGTTTATATTTTATTACAGGTGATTATGAAAAAGCACAAAAATACCTTGCATTGGCTGACGGTCGTCTCTCTCAAAGTTCCAATGATGGCGCAGAAAAGCTTGTTTTGAACTATAACGATGCTCGTATTTTGGAAGCTAGTGATGCAAACACTGCTCTTACACGCTATGGATCTATTCTGGAGAAGCATCCAGGTCATGTTGCAGCCAAAGTTAGAGAATTATATCTGACACTAGAGAAGACTGGTGTAGATAACTCTGATGAATATAAGAGATTAAGCGAAGAAGTTGAAAACTTGGTTGAATCTGAAAAGGATAATCTTGAAGTTCGTGCCTTCTATAGTTGGTTTTTGAAGCGTTCAGAATTGACGGGCCGTGCAGTTGCAGAAAATAACGCCAAGGAAAGTGCTTTCAATAGAGACACATTGGTCAAGTATGACTCACACGATAAATACGCTCTTGTTTCTTTGGCTAACTTGTATGTTACTCTAGCCCGGGATGCACGTCACAGTAAATCTTCCAAGGATCAAGAGAAAAGTAAGCAATCTTTCTTGAAAGCAACCCAACTATACCAGAAGGTACTACAACTAGATCCACTGAACGTTTTTGCTGCTCAAGGTATTGCTATAATGTTTGCTGAAAGTAAGAGGATGGGACCTGCTCTTGAAATTCTTCGGAAAGTAAGAGATTCATTGGAAAACGAGGATGTTCATGTGAATATAGCTCATTGTCTATTAGATATGCGTGAGTATGTCAAGGCCATTGAAGCATATGAGTTTGTATTGAAGAAATTCTGTACTGATAATTCTAGTATGAATAAGTCAAGAGTATTAAACCTACTTGCTCGTGCATGGTACTCTAGAGGTATGAGAGAGCGTTCTGTTCAATTCTTCCAAAACGCTCTAGAAAAGGCATCAGCAGCTCTCGAGACAGAATCGACCTCTAACTTCAAGAATCTGAGATTCCTAGGTGTTCTTAAATATAACGTTGCACTTTTACACTTCCAGATTGCTGAAACTCTAAGAAGAACTGGCCCAATGCTACGTACTTCTGCAGGTATGAAAGATGCATTAGTTGGTCTAAGTGAAGCCCTTGTTCTTCTTAAGGAGTTGTTGGAGAGCGATAACTTCAAGACTGTCTCTAAAGAAGAACTGGAACAACGTATTCAATTGGGTGAGACGACGATGAAGAGTGCGCTAGAACGTGCTGTTGTTGAACAGGAAGCATTTGAAGAAGACCAAAACAAGAAAATTGAGGAAGCTAGAATACAACAAGCCAAAGCTGGAGAAGAAGAAGAGGCCAAACGCAAAAAGGCCGAGGAAGAAGCAAGAGCAGCCGAGGAGAAGAAGAATGAGGAGTTCCGTAAATTGCAAGAGGAGGCTCGTAAACTAATGGAGGAGCGTGAATCTTACATGGTAGATGAAAAGGACGTAAATGATCTATCCGAAGAAGATGGTGATTTTGGCGGAGATGAGCCTGGTGCTTCGCCACAAAAGAAGGACAAGAAGAAGAAGGCGGGTACAAAGAAGAGAAAACGCTCTGAATCAAAGCCTGGTAAAAAGGCTAGTGCTGCTGGTGAACTGGGATCCGAAGATGAGGACGAGGCTCAAGTCACTAGCGGAAGAAAGCGTAAGAAGCCAGCTCTATCAGAGGAATTCATTGCGGATAGTGATGAGGAATTGAGCAGCGCAAAGATGAGTGAAGATGAAGAAGCAAAGATGAGTGATGAAGAAGAAGCTAAGATGAGTGCAGGAGATGATGAGGACGATGGTCTCTTCTAGATAAAAAAAGAATTTTAAGGATCTTTCGTGTAATAATAAATAGATAATATGACATTTAAATATAAAGAACATATAAAAGCAGTTTTTATTTTTTAATTTTAGCATTTTTTATGTTTTGTTATTGGAGACTCATAATAATGACATACAAACGTTGTAACTCAAACTTGCAGTCGACGGCAAAACCCAATAAACCTATACCATAAATCAAACTCAAATAAAAGTACACTTATCTGAACAGGTTCAGTTATACTACTGCGACTCCCATCGAAGACAATGTATAACGAACAATAGAAATTCATGAAACTACGAAGACACAAATGATTTAAATATATATATATATATATATCATGTGACTCAAATAGTATGTCGTATAACAATATAATAGGCCTCTCTTTCAAATCCTCAGAAATCCGATGATTCTGGAAGAGATGAGCGCTGAGCTTCTGAATGCGGTCTTCTTGACATGATCAGTGGAGGGTGCACGAGAAAGGATATTGACAGCTTATTATAGCACTAATATAAGAAACATAGAGCATTATAATTGGCAAATTGTTTTTCTCTGCCGTGCCTGACAATTCTCGTGGAGTACACTGTTTACAATCGGGAAGTTTAAACATTACGAGACACCGTAACGTTCACCTATTTGAACTGATTTGACTGTGGATATTGCGATAGTACACAAAATTTGGTATATAAACTGTTGCAGAAAACAATAGTTGAGTCTTTGTTGTCTTTTTTTTTCTTTCTTTCGAAATATTCACTTTAGGGATTTCTTATAGACACCAAAGGTAAGGAAAGCTGCTTCCGATAATGAACGGGAGCCCGAACTATGGACAGGACAAAATCATGCTTGGTGTCGCAGTGAATGGGGTTGGCTCACCAGGCAGTCCAGTTAATATGGCCTCACCTGGTTATGGTGTAGGCTCCGGGGCTACACCCAGCTCAATGGCAACTGGTCCTGCTAATGGTCCTGGTAACTATACAGGTGGCCAGGGACAACAAATGCCACGTATGCCAGGTGGACCGGCTGGAACTGGGATACCGACAGGCATGAATGGACAAGCTCTAAACCAGCGCCAAATTTTACAACAAAAGATGTTGCTTCGACAGCAGCAAGTACAGCAAGCGCAACATCAGAGGCAAATAGCACTACAAAACTACGAAAACCAATTTAATCAGCTATTGATGATGCACAACCCACGCCCAAAGAGGAATTATGCCTTTGTTGAAACTCCGAACGAACTTTTAAAGAAGTATGAACAATACAGACCTAGTTTTGAGTTTCATATCTACGAGAATAATTATAAAATTTGTGCACCTGCAAATACGAGGTTACAGCAACAGCAGAAAAATCCGGAACTTACAAGTGATGGTCTCATATTAAACAAAAGTAACGAAACATTGCGTGAATTTCTGGAATATGTAGCGCGGGGACGGATACCTTATGCGATCATGGAGGTTTTGCGAGATTGTAACATACAGTTTTATGAAGGCAACTTAATTTTACAAGTATATGATCACACAAACACAGTTGATGTGACTATACGTAGTGATACTAAAGGACAAGACCATTCGAACGGTAGCCCCCATAAGAGCCCAAATGCTGTTACATCCGCGGGACATAGTGGAAACCCAGGTAATTTGGGGCAAGCAGGCGCTGTCTCTATCAAAATGGAAAGCCCGAAACCTGTCACTGGAAGTCCTGCTGCGTCTAACTTAAAGAATCAAATTGGCGCAGTTGGCAATATGAAAGAAGACGCTGAAAAAAGTGGAAACACTACCCTAACACAAACACCTGGACAATCTAAACCAGGGGAAAACCAAAACACCAAGCTGGATTCCAATCAAACATATAAGAGACCCAGAGTGTATAGGACTTTATTACGTCCAAATGACTTGTCACAATATTATGACTTGATGAGTTATGCTGACCATTCCAGGTTTTCCGATACCGTATACCAGCAATTGGAATCGGAGCTTTTAACCCTAACAAAAAGGAACCTTGATTTGAGTGTCCCCATGAATCCTTACGAACATAAAGACAAACTTGAAGATGAGTTATTTACTGCACCATATTGGGATGAGAACGTTAAGGGTATTATCCACCAGCATAGAGACGAAAGTACCGCAGCAAGGACGAAAGGAGTTGTACACCATATTCCTGAACATGAAGATAATGAACAAAAGACATCTGAATATGAACAGCTGATGTTGATTATGAATGAGAGGACAACAACTTCCACAGGTGCCACTTTTGCTGCAATAGTTGCAATGAATGCTATGCAGAAGATGAAACGTAGCAATGAAAATGCAGAGGATGATGATGCTGTAGGTGGAATAGAAAATGGACTGAAGGGATCCAATAACAACAGTACGGGGAGTAAAGTGGCTATGGCAGCTGCGGCTGCGGCTGCTTCCTTAGGAGGAACAATGAATAGTGAGACTAACCAATTTAGGCGGTTAAAATTTATTGAGCAATGGAAGATCAATAAAGAGAAAAGGAAGCAACAGGCTCTAGCTAATAACATGCTGCCAACTGCCTACAATGCTCGTATTTCGATGACAACTCCTCAAAATGGCGGCAGTTCTAATGGAATGCCGCAGGGAGGTAATTCCACAGAAGGCACTGGAAAAGGAAAGGCTGCAGCAAAAGGAGCAAAGGGTGGCACTAAGAGAGGAGGAAGTACTGCTGCAGGTGACAAAGCTCCTAAACCTAAGAAGCCACGTAAGACTAAAGCCAAAACTGCAGATGGCGATGCTGCTCCCAAGAGGAAAAAGGCGCCAACTAAGAAGAAGCAGCCTTCAGGTAGTGAAGGTGGTACTCCAAACGTCCCTCAAACTCCAGGTACTGCAGGTTCTCCTTCCTAATCTGTGATATTATTTTTATTCACCTATAATTCGTTCTGTAAATTGACTAGATTGCTTCAAGCATTTGTATATATATACGGTAGTTCAATTGCTGTTCAAAATTAAAATTATGGATAGAGAAGTTATAATACAACTAAGTTAATGACCTATAAAAATCTACCATATTAGGGGCTGCATGCTATCATACTGATTCCTAAGCGAATGATGTTTTTGGCTCATTTTCCAGCAAATACTTTATTAACTCATATACATTTTTGCGGTCTTCGACAGTATGAATCCATATACCATATACTTCATGTTTTAAATTCTTGATTATTACAAGTTCATCTTTGACCTCTACTCCCATGCACTCAAGAGGATTCTCTGCATCCTCAATGGAATCAAAAACCTTCCTCTTATTTACGACATTATTCGGCACAATCCCCATTGAGAAGTTGTCAGGATTAAGTCTGTTCAGTATAATTAAACCGTAATTATATATATCCCTTCCAGAGAGCATTAGACCCTGCCCATAGTTCTCGTTACCTTGGGTCATTGATCCTGCTAGAACACTTGCATCCATAGTACTGTCCTGTGGTGGAAGGAAGTCCTGCCCATTTCCGATGTCCCTTAGATATATCGCCAGTACACCCTGGTATTCTAGTTTTGCCCATTCATCTCTTTCAATATCCCATTTGTACACTGATGCATGCGGTGTGTGAAATAAGAGCTGCTTTATCTTGGGATCGTACCTACCTATCACATTAAAGTTCAAGGCCTTACGATAAAATTCTAATGCTTGCTCAGCATCATCGTTGCCGTTACTTGCTGACATTTGATATTGTAAAATGAAATATGTTGGTAACTGAAGTGATTGTATCAGCTAATTGAATTGAGGAATAACTATGTAATGAATGTGTCCCGTAACTTTTGCAGGTGTTGTTGATTGAAATTTAGAATTTCTAGGAAATCTCGAAATACTTCAATGGCTCAATGCTCTAAGATTAATAAACCAGTAATTATGTCGATTACTTATGCAATGATGTGTACTAAATCCTTGAGAGAAGGACTATATGAGTATGTTAGGTGTTATTGAGCCTGAGCCATCGCCTAATCGAGGAAGCCAGTTTTGGTAATCGTTATAAGTGATGTTTATAAACAATGGAGTTGATATAATGTAGAAGTAACATTATTAATTATGTCAATTGTTTAAGCACTGAATTGGTATTGAAACATTTATGTTAAGAAGCATTATGGATAATTAATAAAGATGCTGTTCATTAAAAAAAAAAAAGACGATATTTATATAGCCTTATTCACGCAAGAATTAGAAATCGCAGTTTGTAAAGGTCATACAGGTTTAGTATAATTTTACAAACTTTAATCGATATTTTGAATATTGATTATTAAGTATGTTGAACCAAGAACTTTAGTATGAGCTGCTAAATACATTTTATTGATGTATAAAGTAGAGATCATTTGAGCATCAATATAAAGTTTAATCAAAATAAACATATTTGAATAGTAAATCCATGTGAATGAAAATTATTTGAAATGTTTGAGCTTAGTATGTCGACTGAATATTTTGATGCTGTTATATGTCTACTTTTGTTCTTCATTTGATTCAAAATATGTGTATACTTGGATAGTGTGAATACCTGCGACTAACAACGATTAAGTAAGCTTCTATGGCCAAGTTGGTAAGGCGCCACACTAGTAATGTGGAGATCATCAGTTCAAATCTGGTTGGAAGCATTTTTTTAGTTCATACTTTTTTCATAAAGTGAATTTAAATTATTAGATATTATATGATTTATTATTATTATATTAGAAGTCTGTTTGTTATGCATGAGTTAATTAATAATATTACAACTGCCATAATGGCGTTAATGCTCTTATTTTGTTACTTAGTTTCTTGGTTGTATTTGTAAGCTCAATTGGTAAGCTCTGTCAGAATCGATAGAAAAAACATTATTGACCTTCCATAGCTCATAAACAATAAGCTCTTGTAGGAGCGGTACACTCGCTATATTTTTGGTATCCAAACCCATTTCTTCTGTCAATCTAAAAAACGACTCCCTTTTTGGTGCATCCTCACTACTGTTCGTATTATATCCGACTTGGAAAAATTGCATAGTTGTTACAATTTTAGTAATTCTGTAGAACTTATCCACATTGATTGGCTTATTTGGTCTGAATGAGTCAGGATTTCTGAACGTCGAATTACCCTCGTGTATGAACGTTATATCCTGTAAGAACAGATTGAAAAAAGGTACGACAGGCACATGCGATTTCACTGGAATAATAGAGCCTTGTGATGAATCGTCAATGATTTTTTTCAACTTTTGCCTGTAGACTTTGAAATTATGATTAGGATGAATTATTCTTGATAAATACTCATATAGAAGAGTGTCCTTTCGCGATAGTTGTTGCCATACACCAGTCAAACGTGTAATAGAATGATTTTGGATGGCTGTCATAATAGAAGCCACAGAATTAAAATTTCTCAAATAAAGGGCTGATAGTGCAATTCTTAACCAGGCTTTCAAGATTGTTGTTCTTGTAGCATCGTTAATTCTAGGTGTTAAAATACCGTTCATCACATATTGTGAAAGTTGGTTTGTGAATGATGTAATGGCAGCGACATTTGATGATGTTATTGTAGAATTTGCTTTATAGTTCACTATATCGAATGGCGTTAATCTCATGAAAAGAAGTGATTCAAGGATAGTTAATTGTTTCGCTACTTCTAATGGATTTAAAATCACTAAGCTGAATTCAGCAGCAGTGGATAAATCGGAGTTAGAGAAGTGGTGATTTTTCAGCTCAAACCAGATTTTCAAAATCTCATCTGAGGTTTTGTCTGTAAAATCATCGTAATTCTTTTCATTCAAATAATTTCTGTATTTGTATACCAAATTATGAATTTGCTCAGTGTTCTCTTTGCTTATCAAAGAAAATGTACCAAGATTCAACACTGGTAATGGAAGCGCTAGGTCATCTTCTGTTTGGTGTGGTATATGTGTTAGTTCATATTCATCGATTAAGCGTTCATCCATAGTTAATATTGATTTATTTGTAGCCGTTGTTACAGTCGAGATTTGAGAAATCATCGAGCCGCCATTATTTTTTAAAACATTAATTGGACACAACTGGGAGTAAGTTGTAGTCAACTGCCTATTTTTTTTGAGTTCGTTGAATTTTAAAATCAATTTTGCAGCCGTTTGTATTAGCATTTTTGATTCTCTAGGTAGATAATCAGCCATCCCTTCATTGAAAAAGTTTATCATTGTGGATATACATTCGAAATCGGTATTGTAATCCCAGTAACTTTCCATCCATTCATTAAAAACGGAACAGATCAATCTACGTCTGTTTTTCAGTTTAGAAGCCGTGGTAGAGTATTTGCCTTTGGGTTTATTATCCCTAAGTTTATTTTCCATATCCGCTAAATCAAATCTATTTATTAGTTCGGTCACCAGTTCATATGATTTCATGAATGACCGAAAGTTAAGAAGAAATGTTGAAACAAAAAAGCTGCTTGGATGGTCTAGTTCATCAGTGAGCTTAAAAACCAAGCCACGACAGGTAGCTGTTATTAATTCATTATTGCTATCGTAAATAAGGTCTTCTTCACTTAGCTTGTCTGATGAATTTGTCACCAATGCAGAGCTTTCAGCCTCTGAGTCAGTTGGTTGATATTTGAGAAATACGGAATCACGGGCGAATGACTTTTTTTCTGGGGAGCCTTCAATTAGATTATGATCATCAAAGAAATCTTCTCTTAAGGGGGTGATAGTACTGTATCTAGTAACTCTTTTATATCTTTCCTTATCATTAGCAAAAAGATCAATGGATTTTCTTTGGAAATCAGATTTAAATACGTCATTATTTGAAGTTGTCTGACTTCTATTTATCAGATGTTGAGGATTTATGCGAATCTTTTGGAAATCCATATATGATCTAGAGGTTTCAAGCTTAAAGTCACCAATTAAGCGAAGGTAGTTATGGCATTGCAGGACTGTGTTATTGATTAAGGGCGTCATACTTGCCACAATTGAAATCAGCTTATGTTGTTGGGCTTCAATAGTAGCAGTATCCTCTTTGTGAATAGATGTATTTAGTGACATAGTCACTAACACTTTTATTGTTGAAACCATATCTGATACCATTGATAGCAACTGGTCCAAGTCTTCGTTAAATGGGTCTTGATCAACTTTTTGAAATTTCTGTTGCATTATGTATGCGCATGTCTTGCTGATATAGAGTAATTCTCTTAAAATGATAATTATCTGGTGTATTACCGATTCTAAGGTTTCATATCCTGCAGGATTGTTCGTAACCATTTGCAGACGTCCTAGTATAAGGCCAATATACTGAAAAATTAAGTTATGTATTTCAGTAAGTCTTGCAATTGCAAAGGGTGGTTCTAATAAAGTGGTTGAGTTGGCCTTCTCCGATATCTGGTTCTCTGTTGGTTGGTGGGCGTGATTATTTGATACCGTAGATTTGGAACTGGCCTCTATAGAGTTGTTTTGAGAGATAAGTTCTTCATTTTTATCGGATGGGTTGTTCAATATATGATATCTGGAATCATGCTTACTTGAATCGGTGGATAGGTGCGTACTCCATGCGTTGTAAAATGTGAATGCTTTGTTGGTGACTTTATTTGTTAGTTGTATTAATGTGGTTATATTTTCTGCACTGGGGGAGGTTTTCTTGTAGTGGTCAGCTTTCATCATAAGGTCGTACCAATCAGCCAGAAGAGCTTTTCTCGCTCTCCGTATTAGGGATACAGATTTGACAAGTTCATCTGATCTCGAGACACATTTAGTTAATTCTAGCAAGGTTTTGACGCCGTCCCTTATATCATTAAAATATTTATGTTTAAATTTTTCCGATCCATCTTGTTGTGTTAGAAACTGTGCACATGCAGATAGTAATGACTCCAGTGGTAAACGCGATTTCAAGTACTGTGGTGCTGGGTATGCAGCCGTAGTTGGATGTACAGTATCTTGGAAGTAGTTGAATGGCACCCAGCCTCTTTCATTGTTCTTGATCAGTGTAACTTCACCCCATCCGGACTCGTCTACGACGTGTACGAATGCTACATCGTTCTTTTTGAATGGTAAGCAGATTGAGGCATCTTCTTTGTTTTGTAAAGAACTTGGGTCGAACTCATGGTTAGCGATAATGAACAAGTGCGAAAGGCTGAAATCGTCTGGTTTGGACTTAACCGAGTTATTTGTGCGATCGGGTGAATCAGGTTGTAGTTTAGTTGTGATGTCGGGATCGATGCTAGTAATCGTGTCATCGATGTTGGTGTTATCGGTAGGCTGCGGAAGCGATATACCGAGGCCGTGAGATACAAATCCTTGTTGGTTTTCCGGCTGAACTTGGTCGGCTCTTGGTGTTATGTCTGGCGGCAGGTGTAGTGGGGATGTATTCACGACAGGCGTTGTGAAGGAAATACGTTTATTATCTTGGTAAAGCCTCAGTTGCTCTATCTCTTTCGATATGTCTTGCGCGTCCAATTGCTGCGATGGTGTAGGACTAGAGGTTGCAGTGTGGAAGGACGCGGTCTGGAAAGACGTGTCGAGGGGTAAAGTCGGCGATGCGCCATTATCATACTGGCTTGTCGGAGAATCCATTGACAGTTGTATTAATTATTGATGTGTGATTTAGGCGTCTTTCCTGTGATTATGATGTAAGTTGCAGTAGTGGTCTAATTTTAGAGTTTATTTTTGCCAGCGTTGGTCTTGCGTAGTCGAGACCTCGGGACTTAGCAACGATTTTAAAAAAGATTTGGATTTATTGGAGTTTAATGGTATTTGGGTAAAGTATATAGCTGTGTATAAAGGGAGCTAATTGTAGTCAATATGGTGTCGAGCGGTGCGTATGTTGGTGATGTGGGAGTTCTTGGCAAAGGTTCCAGTCGCGTGACAATTTACTGTAGCAGGTTCCGAAATTTTTTGGTGTTTTTTGGGTAATTTACATAAGAAGTGATGAACCTAGAATCGGGTTCTAAAAATGTATAAGAATGGTTATCATTTTGACTGAAAGTTTATTTCGAAGGTGGTGATCTCTTGTGTGGGTCAGTCGGTGCGTGTGTGGTTCTTGAAATTGTTTCACAATTTCAAGATAATTCCAGGTTAGAAAAATAAGGTAGTGGCAGAAGACAAAGAGAAATGTATATGTTTGAATCAAGTGTCGAGGCTGTTTTGAGCCATCAAGGTAGGTCTGAATGGTGAGATGTAAATTGACTTTTGTTTTCTTCTTCTGTTTGCTACCCAGTTTTTGAT